>Ga0181518_10000709_pt1 | contig 35637 bp, 32 predicted proteins | sample PEATcosm2014_Bin_28_FD_119751 | JGI IMG/M metagenome (GOLD analysis project Ga0181518, IMG submission 119751) | Peatland microbial communities from MTU Mesocosm Facility, Houghton, MI, USA - PEATcosm2014_Bin01_60_metaG | ecosystem: Environmental > Terrestrial > Soil > Wetlands > Peat | place...
CTGATCTACTCGCGCTTCTGGACCAAGGTGATGCGCGACCTCGGGCTGGTCGCGAACTCGTAGCCGGTTGCGCGCCTGTTCACTCAGGGCATGATCATCAAAGATGGCGCCAAGATGTCGAAGAGCGTCGGGAACCTGGTTATCCCCGACGACATGATTACGCGTTACGGGGCGGATGCCACGCGCATGTACACGCTGTTCGCGACCTCTCCCGATCGCGAGCTCGACTGGCAGGACGCCGGGCTCGAGGGCATCAGCCGCTTTCTCTCGCGAGTGAACCGCTTTTTCTCAGTAGCCCATGAATCTCCGCCTGAGCCGCAGGCGGCCGATCGCAGGGTCCTGCGCAAGCTGCACCAGACGATCCGCCGCATCACGGAGGATTTCGACGGCCGCTGGCATTTCAATACTTCCATCGCTGCCCTGATGGAGCTGCTGAATCTCGTGCTGGAGGAGCGCTCCGGCGGCGATACCGAGAAGCATGCTTGTATGAGCGCGAGCGCGCTGCAAGCTTTTCAGCGGAATTTTGTGCTGATGCTGCACCCCTTTGCTCCCTATCTCGCGCACGAGCTCTGGGAGCGGCTGGGCGAGAAGTCGAACCTGCTGCGCGCCCCCTGGCCGAAATACGATCCCGCGCTGGCCAAGGAAGACGAAGTCGAGATCGTGGTGCAGATCAATGGCAAGATTCGCGACCGGCTGTTCGTTCCCGCGGATTCTTCCGAGGAACAGCTCCGGCGGCTGGCGCTAGCCGCCCCCAAGGTCCAGGCCACGCTCGATGGCAAGCAGGTGGTGAAGGCCATCGTGGTGCCGGGCAAGCTGGTCAACATCGTGGTGCGGTAAGAAAAAACGCCACGGATTTTCACGGATTCAACGGATGATTTCTCAGTCGTCAATCAGCGACGGCTTTCGCACGGCGTTCCGCGAGCCGACGATCGTGCTGGGCGAGATAGCCCGGCGCTGGAGCTTTGGCCTGGCGGCGCTGGTGCTTGTGGCCGCGTCATTCTTCGCCTATCTGGATACGCTCCGCGCGGGCAATCTCGAGCTGATGGCGCTGCGCGGCCTCCCGCGCTGGCTGATCGTCGATGCCGCCGGACACATCCTGCATGGCAGTCCGCGCCTGGTGATGGCGTCCGCCATCGTCCTGCCGGCAATCTTCGTGATGTGGATTGCGGCGGCCACGGTTGGCCGTGCCGCCACGTTGAAAGCGTTGCTCCGCCGCGAAGGGCGCGTTGCGCTCTCGCCTCAGTTGGGACTGAATTTCCTGCGCGCCAGCGTGACCCTGGCCGCGCTGATTGGATATCTCGGCGCAGCAATTCTCGCCGGCCGTGCCGCTGCCGGGCCGGACGATGTCCGCCCAGGCGTTTTCTTGTTGGTGTTCGTCGTGCTCGGGGCGGCCGTCACCATCGTGCGCTCGCGCGTGAACTGGTTTCTCTGTTTGGGAGCGATTCCCGCCGCGCACGACGGATGCGACACCTTCACCGCCATCGGCGAAGCTGCCGGCCTTTTTCGGCGTCATCCCGGGAGATTTGCCGGCGCGGGAGCCGTTTTCGGCACCATCCATGGCGTGCTCTTCGCGTTCTGCACCGTGGTCTGCCTGCTGGCCCTGTCCCTTGCTGACAAAGTGCCGCCAGCGGCGACCGTATTCTTGCTGGCGGTGATCACGTTGGCCTATTTCGCGGCGGTGGATTTCTTGTACATCGCCCGCCTGGCTGCCTACGTCGCCATCGACGAGAGCGACCGCACGCCGCCGCCCGTAGCCGTCGCACCGGAATCTCTGCCGCCTGTGCCGGAGCCGCCGACAATGCCTGAAGTGCCGCCCGTATCCGAGCCAGGATTGCCCAGCCCGGAAGGAGCCACCAGCTAGGAGCTAGAGCATTCTTCGTGGATGTACCCAGTTTTGAAAGGGCACGGCTTCCAGCCGTGCCGCCGATGCCACAAATGAGCAGGCCTTTAGGCCCTGAGAGGGAATACCCCTCAGCGGCTAAAGCCGAGTTGTAACACGCCCTGTTACGGCACGCCTGGAAGGCGTGCCCTTTCAAAGAACCTGGGGTACATTTGTTGTGCAACCGCTCCAGTGGCTAGTAGGCCCCGTTTCCCTTTACACTGCTTTCGGGTTCTGGCATCTTTATTTATGGAAGCGCAATCTATCGTTGTGCTCGATTTCGGCGCGCAGTATTCGCAGCTCATCGCGCGCCGCATCCGCGAACAGAAGGTCTTCTCGGTCGTTCTGCCGTGCACCGCCTCGGTGGACGAGATCCGCAGCTCTTCACCGGTGGGGATCGTGCTCTCCGGCGGGCCGTCATCGGTGTACGACCAGGACGCGCCCGCAGCCGACGATCGCGTCTTCGCGCTGGGCGTGCCGGTGCTCGGTATCTGCTACGGGTTGCAGCTCATGGCGCACAAGCTCGGCGGAAAGGTCCGCGCCGCGGAGAAGCGCGAGTACGGCCACGCGATGGTCGAGGTGCTGAACGGGTCGCGCTTGTTCCAGGAACTGCCGGCCGAGATGTCGGTCTGGATGTCGCACGGCGACGAAGCGCTCGAACTGCCGCCCGGCTTCAAGCTGGTGGCGCGGACGCAAAACGCCGCCGTCGCTGCCATCGAAGACCCCAAGCGCAATCTCTACGCCGTTCAGTTTCATCCTGAAGTCCACCACACCCGCCAGGGCACGGACCTACTGAAGAACTTCATCTTCGGCATCTGCCACGCGCGGCCGGAGTGGACGAACCAGCACTTCATCGACGAGACGGTGGCGTCGGTCCGCCGGACGGTCGGCAACGGCCGCGCCATCTGCGCGCTCTCCGGCGGCGTGGATTCCTCGGTTGCGGCCACGCTCGTGCATCGCGCCATCGGCGAACGCCTCACCTGCGTCTTCGTCGACAACGGCGTGCTCCGCAAGAACGAGTTCGAGAAGGTGCAGCAGAACCTGCGCGACAAGCTCGGCCTCAACCTGCTGGCGGTCGACGCCACCGACCGCTTCCTCGCGAGACTCGCGGGTGTCACCGACCCGGAGCGGAAGCGCAAGATCATCGGCAAGGAGTTCATCGCCGTCTTCGACGAGGAAGCGCACCGCATCGCGCAGGAGCACGGACGGGTGGAGTGGCTGGTGCAGGGCACGCTCTATCCGGACGTGATCGAATCGCGCTCCGTGCGCGGGCCCTCGCAGACCATCAAGTCGCATCACAACGTCGGCGGGCTACCCGAGGACATGAAGCTCAAGCTCATCGAGCCGCTGAAGGACTTGTTCAAGGACGAGGTGCGGCGCATCGGCCGTGACCTCGGTATGCCCGAGGAACTTCTGCAGCGGCAGCCGTTTCCCGGGCCTGGCCTGGCGGTGCGCCTTGTCGGCGAAGTCACGCGCGAGCGCCTGGAGCTGCTGCGCGAGGCCGACGATATCGTGGTTGGCGAGATCAAGCGCGCCGGACTCTACAACAAGATCTGGCAATCGTTCGCCGTGCTGCTGCCGGTGATGTCGGTGGGCGTGATGGGGGACGCCCGCACCTACGCCTACACCTGCGCCATCCGCGCCGTGCATTCCGAAGACGGCATGACCGCCGACGTGGTCGAGCTACCGTGGGAGGTGCTCAAGCGAATTTCGACGCGCATCGTCAACGAGGTGCGAGGGATCAACCGGGTGGTATACGACACGACAAGCAAGCCGCCGGGAACGATTGAGTGGGAGTGAGCGACACTGTGAGAACACCCAGGTCCTTCGGGACCGTTTCCCGCAGGTAAGAACGCCACGGATCTGCACGGATTTCACACGGATCAGAAATCATCCGTTCAATCCGTGTGAATCCGTGGCGCTTTTCTTCGATGACACCAGTTAAGAGTTACCGGCCGGCCCCTACCAGCGCCGGCTCCACTTCATACATCGGGAACCATGACGTCGCGCCCTTCAGCCGTTCATTGACGTTGTTGATGTTCTTCACGCCCTGATCCTGCAACCAGCTACGGAATGCCGGCGGACCGTCCTTGGCGAACAGAGGGATGCCGTCCTTCCAGGTAGCGCGGCCGCAGAGCACGCCGTTGAACTTCACGCCTGCTTCGGCGGCGACTTCGAGCGACTCGGTGAACTCGGCGTTCGACACGCCGGCCGAAAGGTAGATGAACGGCTTGGTCGCGACGGCGGCGGCGTCGCGGAAGAGCTGCATGGCTTCCTTCTTGCTGTAGGCGGTCGGTCCGGCGTAGGTCTTCGCGCCCTCGACGAACTTCATGTTCACCGGCACCTCGACCTTCAGCACGTCCACACCGTAGCGGTCCTTGGTGAACTCGGCCATGCTGGCCTTGACGATCTGCGGCTTTTTCTTGGCGTAGTCGAAGCCCTTCTCGTCCAGACCTTCTTCGTAACCGACTAACTCGAGGAAGAATGGGATATCGTTGGCGCGGCACTCGTCGCCGATGCGCTCCGCCCAGGCGTGCTTCCGGTCGTTGATTTCCTTGGGATCGAGCGGCGTGTAGTAGAGCAGGATCTTGACGCAGTCGGCGCCGGCTTCCTTCAGGCGGCGCGCCGACCAGAGGTCGAGCAGGTCGGGCAGGCGGCCGGGGCCGGTCTTGTCGTAGCCGGTCTTCTCGTAGGCGAGCAGCAGGCCGGCGTTCTTGGCGCGCCGCTTGGAGGCGGGCAGGCCCCACTCGGGATCGAGCAGGATGGCGCTGGCGTGCGGGGTGAGCACTTCCGTTACCAGCGACTTGAATTCTTCCAGGCCGGCGTCGGTGGCGTGCTGGCCGAGGGCTTTCTTCAGCGAACCGCGCTGGTCCATGGCGGCGGCGCCGATGACGCCCTGGGGCGTAGAAACAGCCTTCAATCCTTTCAACTTTCCAGGCGTAAGCTTCACGAGATTTCCTCCTCTATGATTTCGCGCGGCAAGCGCTATGACGAGTGGTGATGGCCGAGACTACCAGAACAGGCATTTTAGCACCGGCCCGCCGCAGCGGACGGTGACGGCGCGTCACTGCCGCAGCAGCAGGGTTCCCAGGATGGCACGTTGCCGGGAGATCAACGACTCCACGCCGTGCTTGGCGAGATCGGTCATGCGGTGGAGCTGTTCTTCGTCAAAGGCCCGCTGCTCGGCGGTGGCCTGGATCTCGACGATCTTCTTGCCGCCGGTCATGACGAAGTTCAGGTCCACCTCGGCGCGCGAGTCTTCCTCATAGTTGAGGTCGAGCAGGATCTCTCCATCCACGATGCCGACGCTGGTGGCGGCCACAAAATCGCGGACAGGCGCCGCGGTGAGCGTGCCGGCCTCCACCAGCTTCTGCATCGCCAGACCCAGGGCAACGAACGACCCGGTGATGGAAGCGGTGCGCGTGCCGCCGTCGGCCTGGATCACGTCGCAATCCATCCAGATGGTGCGCTCGCCCAGGCGCGCGAGATCGGTGACCGCCCGCAGCGCGCGTCCGATCAGGCGCTGGATTTCGTGGGTGCGTCCGCCGATGCGTCCGCGGGCGGCTTCGCGCGGGGTGCGCGTCAGCGTGGAGCGCGGCAGCATGCCGTACTCGCTGGTGATCCAGCCCTTGCCGGAGTTGCGCATCCAGGACGGGACGGCTTCATCTACCGACGCGGTGCAGATCACGCGCGTGTTGCCGACCTCGATCAACGCCGAGCCTTCGGCGGTCGAGATGTAATCGGGGATGATGTTGACCGGCCGCATCTGGTCGGGGGCGCGATTGTCGGAACGGAAGAACATCCTAACCTCCCATGTCCACATGCTGCACATCTTCGAGCGCGTGTCCCATGAAGCGCTCACCCAGGCTGCGGAATTTTTCCACCGAATCGGTGGCGAAAAATTTCATGCGCGTGGGCCTGCGGCGCTCGGAGCCTTCTGAGGTCTTGGGCGGGGCGATGCGCAAGCTCTCGGCGACGCAGCGGGCGGTCGCTTCCGCCGAGTCCACGATCTCCACCCGCCAGGGCGCGACGCTGCGCAGCAGAGGCTTGATCAGCGGGTAATGGGTGCAGCCGAGCACCAGCACGTCGGGGCCGGTTTCGAAATCGTGGAAGACGTCGTCGAGGTAAACGTGCGCGACCTGCTGGGTGACGGGATGCTCTACCCAGCCTTCCTCGATCAGCGGGACGAACAGCGGGCAAGCCTTCTCGCACACTTCGACGCCTCGTTTTTCAAGCGCATGCTGGTAAGCATGGCTCTTGATGGTGGCTTCGGTCCCGATCACCAGCACTTTGTTGCGGCGGGTGGCGGCGGCGGCCGATTCCGCGCCGGGCTCGATCACTCCCACCACCCCGACGTTCGCGGCGTTGCTGATTGCGTCCAGCGCCAGCGCGCTCGCCGTGTTGCAGGCAATGACCAGCAATTCGGCGCCGTGCTCCTCCAAGAACCTCGTCGCCGAGACGGCGTACTTGGCGACCGTTGCGGCTGACTTCGATCCGTAGGGCAGGCGCGCGGTGTCGCCGAAATAGATGTAATCGGCATCGGGGATGCGCGCTGCCAGCTCGCGCAGCACGGTCAGACCGCCTACGCCGGAATCGAATACGCCGATAGTGACGCGCATCATCGCAATTGTTCGAGCAGTTGCTCCATCGTGACTACATCATAAAAGCACTCGAGATCGGCGTGCCCGGCCAGGGTCTCGCGTTCCTTGCCGTCCACCAGTATCTTTACCCGCGTGATGCCGGGAAGGTTGGCGGTCAGAGTCTTCACCAGCGACGCAACCGTGAGCGTCTCGACAAAGACGCCGGAGCGATGTCCCTCGGCCAGGGCCGCGGTGGTATCCACCACGGCCGTATTTTCGTCCACCAGAAAGACATCCTTCACGTCGGCGCCCGCCGGCAGTTCGTGCGCCGACGGCCGCTTCACGTATTCACCCACCAGCGCGTGCAGGATCTCGCGGCCACGCTCGGCGGGATCGGCGGGCAGCGCGATCGATGCCTCCTGCGGACGCACCACGCCGGGATCATCGTAAGCCAGATAGAGAATAACGCGCGAGGCCGGTCCCATAATCGGCGCCGAGATGGGCCGCGTATCCGGCAGGTTGTGGGCGCGCGCCTGCTCATTGCGGCGCAGGCTGTAAAGGTACGCGCCCATGCCCAGAACCGCCGCCAGCAGCAGCCCGGTTCCGATGGTGAGGGCGCGCGTCATCGCTCCGCCTCCACCCGCGCCCGTCCGACTACGATGGCCTCGGCGATGGCGGCGGCGATGCGTTGCTGGTACACGCCCGCGCTGACGCTGCCCACGTCGGCTCCCGAAGGCGCGACCTCGATGGCGAGGGCGGCGGCGGCCACGTTGTTCAGCGGCTTCACCGGTGCGGAGAGCTGGGAGCTGGGAATCTCGTGCTTGAGGAGTTCGGCCTTTACGAGCTCGGCCAGGGCGCGGCTGCTCAGCACGTAGCGGGCCTGCGCCGTGTCCCAGGGCACAAAGCCGCCGGGCTTGCTGGACGCCGAGTTGATCATGGCCGTGTACACGCGCACCCCGTGGCCCTGCGACGCGGCATGCAGGCTGAGGTAAACCGAAACCCGCGCGGCGTCGGCCATGGCGGCGCGCTGCTCGACCGCGACCGTGACATCGGCGTCCCGCGACATCACCACGCCGATGCCGCGGCCCTGGAGTTCGCTGCGCAGCCGGCGGGCGAAGGCCAGCGTGACTCCCTTTTCCTCGAGCGTCTCGTTCAGCAGCGCCCCACGATCGTCCCCGCCGTGCCCGGCATCGAGCATCACCACGAACGCGGGCTTGGCGGCGAGCGATTGCAGGGTCGGAGGCGGAGGCACGGCCACCGCGGCCGGCACAGTTCCCGCCGCCGGCGGTGCAGTTCCTGGCGCAGCCGCTGGTGGCCCAGTTCCCGCTACAGCCGCCGGTGGCGCGCTGGGGGCCTCGCTGGGCGCGGGCACGATCTCGATCGCCCTGCGGTCAGCGGCGAACTGCGCCAGCAGCGGCACCCGTCCCAGCACCACCAGCTCCGCCTCGCCATTGCTTTCGGAGAACGTGATCGACGAGACCAGCGGATTTTCCAGCCTGAGGATACTAGTGTTGGCAACCACCGCGTCGCGGGTGAAGCTCATCTTGAGTTTGCCCGGCTCGGTGCTGATCAGAGGATTGACCGGCGCGCTGAAGTTCAGGCGCAGCCCGTTCTCGCGCGGATCGGTGGTGAAGTGGGTTGCCACGCCGCCCAGAAAAAGCCGGCGCCCGGCTTCATGGTATTCCGTTCGGGTGGCCAGCATGAGCCCGAGAATGGCCGGCAGGGCGCGCAGCGGCACCAGCCCGCGGTCGTTCTCCAGCACGAACCGCCCCGGCAGCCCGAACTTCTGCCCGGCAACTTTGCCGACGCTGGCGCCCTGGCGGAACTCGGCTTCGAGCTTGTTGAAGCGCAGCTTCCACTTTGCGCCTACGGCCCTGGCGCTCACGTTGCCGAACGGTTCCAGCGCTTCCAGCAAGGCGACATAATCCTGCCCCTCGTGCTCGGAGACGGGCAGGGAATAGCTGACCCGCGGACCGTAAATCGAGAGCTGCTTCTCTTCCGCCGAGGGTGCGCTTGTGAGCAGGACCAGCAGCAGAGCAGCCACGGCGGCCGCGCCTTGCGACCTCCGCCGATACTTACTCCAGGGCATAAATGGTCAGCCCGCTTAGCAGCTTGGGATAGAAATCGGTGGACTTCTGCGGCAGGACTTCTCCGGCGAAGGCGGTGTCGCGCACCTGGTCCATGCGCACCGGGTTCATCAGGAACGCGACGTTGGCGCCATGGCGCACCCGAGCGATGGCCTCGCCGGCATCGCGCAAATAAGAAATATTGCGCTGCTCACGGATGGCCTCCTCGGAGATACCCAGCACCAGCTCCAGGCCGAGTTTGTGAAGAATCACCACGTCCAGTCCGCGCTGGTGGGGGGAAAGCTGGGCCAGGGTCTGCTCGACCTCCGCCGGACGGGCCCGCAGGAGAAAGCTGCCGCCATTCGTAATGGCCAGCAGCGCCGTGCCTTGGTTGCCCGCGGACTGCAGGATGGCGGTGGCCCGGGCAGCATCGCTCACCTGGACCGGTTCCACGTCGAACACTGCGCGCGCCGATTCCAGGAACTGCTCTTCGCGGAAGCTCTCCAGCCCGGCAATGACGCGGTGCGTGGGCAGGATCACCAGGCCCTCAGCGTACATGTTGATGAAGGTCATCATGACGCGGTCGTAGGCGGCTTCGCCGGGAGGCGGCGCGGCGGCATCCTGCTCGCGGCGCTCACGTTGGTAGTTCAGCGCCGTCTCATAGCGGTGATGGCCGTCGGCGATGATCAGCTTGGTGTTCTCCATGCGGCGGCGGATGAACTCCACCAGCCCGGGGACGGGCCAGAGGCGGTGCAGGACTTCGTACTCGTCGCGCAGCTCGACGTCGGCGGGATGGCGCGCCACCTTGGCCAGGGCGTCGTCGATCTCGCCGGCGGGGTCGTTGTACAACATGAAAAGCTGCCCGAAATGCGCACGCGTCGCCCGCAGCAGGTTGAGCCGGTCGGCCTTGGGCCCGGAGTGGGTCTGCTCGTGCCGGAAGACCACGCCGGCATCGTAAGGCTCGAGCTGGCCCAGCGCGATGAAACCCCGCCGCTCCAGACGCTGCTGCGGAGAGCCCGGGAGGGCAAACTCCTGGGCGTAGGCGTAGAACATGGGATCGGGATCCTGGATGAAGATGGCGTCCTTGCGCCACTGGGAAAACGCCGCCGCGGCGCGGCTATAGACGTTCTGGCCGTTATCGCTGGGCTCGCGCTTCCCCAGAATGATGCGCACCAGGTTGTGGGGACTGGCCGCGTAGTAGCGCTCCTGCATCTCCGCGGTGATCTTGTCGTAAGGCTGGGTGACGACATCCGCCAGCCGCACGCGGGCGGGGTTGTAGCGCAGGGCGGGGAAGGGGAGGATCCTGGCCATGGTTAGGAACGGGTACCATTGGGATTGTAGCAAGAGCTGCAGAAAACCTGCGGGATGGGTTGGCCGCGGGTTCCGCGGGGCGGTGGGAAGGGACAGCCGCGCTGTGATACCATCGGCTGCAAAGAGGGTTGGCAAAGCCCCAGCGAGGATTGAGCCCGATCATCCCGTCCCCCCTTTCAGGTTGTTCATGAGGTTGGCTGTGTCTCCGAACCCAGGGACGTCCCGCTTGTCCACCGGCCAGGCGATGCGGTGTCGTACCGCGCTGCTGCTACTCGTTGCCATGCTGGCCGTCGCGGTCGTGGTTCCTACGGCCGTGGCGCAGAGCGCCTCGGATGAAGTCCACGTCACGCCGCGCAAGCCGCCCGATGCCCCCAAGGATCCCCGTGACGGCATCGACCCCGCGCTGAAGACGCACACCAAACCCATCAAGGTGGATGTGGACCTGGTGCTGGTATCGGTGACCATCACCGATCCCATGAATCGTTTGGTCACCGGCCTGGAAAAGGACAACTTCCAGTTGTACGAAGATAAGCAGGCGCAGGAGATCCGCCACTTCTCCAGCGAGGACGCTCCCATTTCGCTGGGAGTGATTTTCGACATGAGCGGCTCGATGTCGAACAAAATCGAGAAGTCGCGCGAGGCGGTGGTGCAGTTCTTCAAGACCGCCAACCCGCAGGACGAATTCTTCATGATCGCCTTCAACGACAAGCCGGAGCTGGTCTCCGACTTCACCCGCTCCATCGAGGAAATCCAGGGCAAGCTGCTCTATACCATGCCCCGCGGGCGCACCGCGCTGCTGGACGCCATCTACCTGGGCATGAACAAAATGCGGGACGCGCAAAACAGCAAGAAGGCGTTGCTGATTATCTCCGACGGGGGCGACAACCACAGCCGCTACACCGACAACGAGATCAAGTCGATGGTAAAAGAGGCGGACGTGCAGATTTTCGCCATTGGCATTTTTGAGCCCTCGCCGCCCACGCCGGAAGAGATGCGCGGTCCGCACCTGCTGGGCGAGATTACCGACATCACCGGCGGGCGCACCTTCGTCATCGACAACCCCAACGAACTGGCCGACGTCGCCACCAAGATCGGCGTCGAGCTGCGCAACCAATACGTGCTCGGGTACCGTCCGAAGAATCCAGCGCGGGATGGCCGCTGGCACAAGATCAAAGTGAAGCTCTCGCCGCCCAAAGGACTGCCGCCGCTCACCGTCTACGCCAAGTCGGGATACTATGCGCCTTCGCAATAAGCTGCTTTCCCTGGTGTTGCTGCTGAGTTTGGGGCTGATCCTGATTGCTGTCGCCCAGAATCCGCCCGCGCCCGACAACCCGCCCGCCAGCGGCGCCGACAAGGCCGCCCCGGCTCCGCCGCCCCCGGCCTCGGGGCAACAATCGGGGCAACAAGATGTGGAGCGGGGCGATAACGGCACCTTTACGTTCAAGAAAAAAGTGGAAGAGGTTGTGCTGCACGCCACGGTGACGGACCAAAGGCAGCACCTGGTTTCCGGCCTGCGGCAGGGCGATTTCGCCGTCTTTGAGGACGGCAAGCCGATGGTTATCACCTCGTTCCATCAGGAAGACATACCGGTGTCGATCGGCATCGTCATCGACAACTCCGGCTCCATGCGGACCAAGCGCCAGCAAGTGAACCAGGCCGCTCTCAACCTGGTGCGGGCCAGCAATCCCCAGGATGAGCTCTTCGTGGTCAACTTCAATGACGAGTACTACCTCGACCAGGACTTCACCTCCAACATCAATCAGTTGAAGGAAGGTTTGGACCACATTGAGTCGCGCGGCGGGACGGCGCTCTACGACGCGGTGGTGGCCTCCGCCGACCACTTGGCCAAGGGCGCGCGCCTGGACCGGAAGGTCCTGCTGGTGGTGACCGATGGCGAGGACAACGCCAGCCGCGAGACGCTGGAGCAGTGCGTGCGCAGTCTGCAGGATCTGAACGGGCCCACGGTTTACACGATCGGTATTCTGGGCGACGACCACGAAGCCCACCGCGCCAAGCGCGCGCTGACAGCGCTGGCCTTCCAGACCGGCGGCGTGGCCTTCTTTCCCAAGGACATGAACGAGGTGGACAACATCAGCCGCCAGGTGGCGCACGACATCCGCAACCAGTACACCATCGGCTACAAGGCCGCCGACCCGAACCGGCCGGGATACCGTAGCGTGCGCGTCGAGGCCCACGCCGCCGGCTACAAGAAACTGGTCGTCCGCACCCGAAGCGGCTACTACGCCGGCCAGGAAAGAGCCGCGAAATAATTTGGACGCCAAAAGCCACGAGCCAACAACCGCACACGATTGACCCCAGCGCGTACCTCCCTTACCCTAAGTCCAGATGAAAGCCACCGAATCCGCCCGCCTTCGAGTCGCGGAGGACATCACCGAACTGGTCGGTGACACTCCGCTGTTGCATCTCCGCAAGCTCACGCCCCCTGGCGCCGCCGACCTGTTTGCCAAGCTCGAGTATCTGAACCCGGGCGGCAGCGTAAAGGACCGCGCCGCCATCGGCATCATCAGCCGCGCCGAAGAGCAGGGCCTGTTGCGCCAGGGCGCAACCATCATCGAGGCCACGGCGGGGAACACCGGGGTAGGATTGGCGTTGATTGGCGTCAGCCGCGGCTATCGCGTGGCGCTGTTCGTGCCGGAGAAGTTTTCCCAGGAAAAAGTCATGCTCATGCGCGCCCTCGGCGCCGAGGTCACACGCACCCCGGATTCCGAGGGCATGGAAGGCGCCATCCGCCGCGCCCGCGAACTCGTCGCTGGCACTCCCAATTCCTTCCTCGCCGGCCAGTTCGAGAACCTCGCCAATCCCGACTACCACTACCAGACCACCGCGCGCGAGATGTTCGAGCAGATGGAGGGCCGCATCGACGCCGTGGTCATCGGCGCCGGCACTGGCGGCACCTTCACGGGAGTGGCGCGCTACATTAAAGAGCGCATTCCGGACGCGCTGGCCATTGCCGTTGAGCCTGTGGGGTCGATCCTGGGCGGCGGGCCCAAGGGCGACTACAAAATCGAGGGCATCGGCGCCAGCTTTTTTCCCAAGACGTTCGACAAGGCTCTCGCCGACGAGATCTTCGCGGTCCGCGATCCCGAGGCGTTTTCCACCGTCGCCGGCTTGGCGCGCAAGGAAGGCGTGTTCTCCGGCTCGAGCGGCGGCGCCAATGTTTACGCCGCCCTGCAGATCGCCCAGCGGCTGGGCGCCGGCAAGCGCGTGGTGACCATGATCCCCGACTCGGCCGAACGTTATCTGTCGAAGGGAATTTTCGACAGCGCACAATAGGTCGCACGATCATCGAATTCCTATGAACAACAAAGAACTCGGTTTCGCCACGCGGGCCATCCACGTCGGCCAGGAGCCGGATCCCTCGACCGGCGCCGTGGTTGTGCCCATCTTCGCCACCTCCACCTATGTGCAGGAGGAGATCGGCAAGCACAAGGGATACGAGTACTCGCGGGTCTCCAATCCCACGCGCACCTGCCTGGAGAAGAACCTAGCGTCGCTCGAAGGCGGGCGGACGTCGCACGTCTTTGCCAGCGGCATGGCTGCCATCAACGCCATGTGCACGCTGCTCAAATCCGGCGACCACGTGGTCTGCACCAACAACCTCTATGGCGGCACGCCGCGCCTGTTTAACCAGATTCTGACCAACTACGGCCTGGAGTTCTCCTACGTTGACACCTCCGACGTGCGCGCCGTCGAGCGGGCAATTCGCCGCAGCACCCGCTTCGTCTATGTGGAAACGCCGACCAACCCGCTGATGACCCTCAGCGATCTCGCGGCCATCAGCCAGGTCGCACACCGGCGCGGCGTCGAGCTGGTGGTGGATAACACTTTTATGTCGCCGTATTTCCAGAAGCCCATCGCGCTGGGCGCGGACATGGTCATCCACTCGACTACCAAGTTCCTCAACGGGCACAGCGACGGCCTGGGCGGGGTCGTGGTCTGCACCAAGCCGGAGCACGCGGAAAAGTTCGCGTTCATCCAGAAGGCGGCGGGCGCAATCCTGTCGCCGTTCGAGTGCTGGCTGGTGCTGCGCGGAGTGAAGACGCTGGCGGTCCGCATGGAGAAGCACGACGCCAACGGCCGCGCCGTGGCCGCCTTCCTCAATCGCCACCAAAAAGTGAAAAAAGTCTTTTATCCGGGACTGCCCGACCATCCGCAACACGAGCTGGCCGAGCGGCAGATGACCGGTTTCGGGTCCATGATCACCCTGGAGACCGGCTCGCTGAAGAACGCGCAGAGAATGCTGCGCAAGTTGCGCGTCTGTTTTCTGGGAGAATCGCTGGGCGGAGTGGAGACGCTGATCTCGCACCCCGCCACCATGACCCACGCCGCGCTGGGCGAGAAGGGAAGACGCGAAATCGGCATCACCGACGGCATAGTGCGCATCTCGGTCGGCATCGAAGACGCGGACGACGTCATCCGCGACCTTGAGCAGGCGCTGGCGGCGATTTAAGAACTGAAAACCACGGAGGACGCAGAGGACGCCGAGGAAGAGAAACAATCAAAACCTCTGCGCACTCGGCGTCTCGGCGGTAAATTGTCTCTCGTGGCGAACAACCAGGCATCACGCGAATGGAACTCCGAGGCCTACCATCGGCTCTCGCAGCCGCAGTTTGCGTGGGGGCAGAAGGTCCTCGATCGTCTGCCGCTGCGCGGCGACGAGACCGTAGCCGACGCCGGCTGCGGCAGCGGCAAGGTGACGGCGGAACTGCTGAAGCGCTTGCCGCGCGGGCGCGTGGTCGCCATGGACCTATCGCAGAACATGCTGCAAACCGCGCGCGAGCACCTTGCGCCGAAGTTCCCCGGGCAGGTGTTCTTCATCGCCGCAGACCTGCATGACATCCCTCTCGACGGCGTTCTCGACGGCGTCTTCAGCACCGCCGCGTTCCACTGGCTGCCGGACCACGACCGGCTCTTCCGCAGCCTGGTGCGGGCGCTCAAGCCGGGCGGCTGGCTGGAAGCGCAGTGCGGAGGCGGTCCCAACCTGGCGCGGGTCCGGGAGCGAGCGACCGCGTTGATGGCCTCGGCGGAATACTCCTCGTTCTTCGCCGGATGGTCGCCTACGTGGCAGTATCCGGACGATATCACCACGGCGAAGCGCATGCGGAGTGCCGGTTTCGTCGAGATCAAGACCTGGCTGGAGGAAGCGCCGGCAACTCTGGCGGATGCGCCGGAGTACAAGGAGTTCCTGGCGACGGTGACGCTACACCGCCACCTCGCGCGCATTCCCGATTCCGCGCTGCGCGAACCCTTCATGGACGCACTCGCGTGCCAAGCCGCCAGCGACAACCCGCCGTTCACGTTGGACTATTGGCGGCTGAACCTGAGCGGTCGGAAGCCGAAGGACTAACCACAGAGGACACGGGGAGTTTTCTCAATCACCCGATCACCCGATCCACCGATTCCCCGATCCACTTCATATATTCCTCGCTCCCGGCCTCGATGGACAGCATGACGCACTCGGGCAGTTCATAGGAGTGCAGCTCGCGGATGGCGTCGCGCACGCGCGGAAATGCTTCTGACGTGGTCTTGATGATCAGCAGGTGCTCGGGCGCGCTCTCCACCGCGCCCTTCCAGCGATAGACGGACTGGATCGGCCCCACGACGTTGACGCACGCTGCCAGTCGGCGCTCGACCAGCGCCTGCGCGATCTTCTGCGCTTCTTCTGCTGATCCGGCGGTGCTCAGGACGATTCGCTTGTCGGTCATTTACAATCGTTGGTTGTCGGCGACGTGCTGGAATTTTATATGACAACGGCCATCAAGTTCGGCACTTCGGGCTGGCGGGCGGTGATCGCCGAAGATTTCACCTTTGCCAATGTGCGCCGTGCGGTCACCGGCATTGCGCGCTACGTGGTCTCGGAGAAGCCGCGCGGGGCGCGCGTCGTAGTGGGCCGAGATCCGCGCTTTTTGGGAGAAACGCTGGTCGCGATGGCAGCCGAAATCCTCGGGGCGCACGGGATTACGCCGCTGGTGATCGCCGAGCCCGCGCCCACACCGGCGATCTCCTACGAAGTGATCCGCTCGCAGTCGGACGGCGCCATCAACTTCACCGCCTCGCACAATCCTCCCGAGTACAACGGCATCAAGTTCTCGACCCCGGACGGAGCGCCGGCGCTGCCGGAAGTCACCAACCGGATTGAGGCGGAGATAGCGCGCCCGGACGGGCAGCCACCCGCAGCCCAAGCCGCACAGCCCGTTACCGTTGATGTTCGCGCCGCCTACCTGGCGCGTCTCCGCGAGCTGGTGGACCTGGAAGTGATCAGCAAAGCCGGGTTGCGCGTCTGCTTTGACCCGCTGTGGGGAGCGGCGCGCGGCTATCCCGACTCGCTGCTGCGCGAAGCCGGGGTGCAGGTATCAACCGTCCACGACTGCCGCGACGTGCTCTTCGGCGGACACGCGCCCGAACCCGACGACCACCTGCTTTCCGACCTGCGCCGCAAGATGGGCGAGACCAACTCCAACATCGGCATGGCCACCGACGGCGACGCCGATCGCTTCGGCATCCTCGACCAGGACGGCTCCTTCCTCCAGCCCAACTACCTCATCGCCCTGCTGTTCGACTACCTGGTCGAAACGCGTGGCTGGAAGAACGGCGTAGCCAAATCGGTCGCCACCACCAACCTCATCAATGCCCTGGCGCAGCATCACAAGGTCGAGCTGCACGAGACGCCGGTGGGCTTCAAGTACATCGGCGAGCTGATCAAACAGGACAAAATCGCCATCGGCGGAGAAGAGAGCGCCGGCCTCTCGATCCGCGGCCATGTCCCGGAAAAGGACGGCATCCTTGCGGGACTGCTTGCCGCCGAGATGGTGGCGCGCCGCCACAAGCCGCTGCGCGAACAATTGCAGATCCTATTTGGCAAAGTTGGTTCCTTTTATCCGCTGCGCGAGAACTTCCGCTTGACGCCGGAAGTGCGGGAGCAGTTCACTAGCAAGGTGAAGGCGGAGCCGCGCGAGTTTTTCGGACGTAAAATCACCGGCGTGGTGCGCACCGACGGGTTGAAACTGCTGTTCGAGGACGGCTCGTGGGCGTGTTACCGGCTCTCCGGCACCGAACCGGTGGTGCGCGTCTATACCGAAGCGCGGTCGCGCGACGATTTGGCAAAACTCAGCGGGCAGGCCAAGGATTGGATTTTCCACTAATGCTGGATTGGGAGCGGCTGGCGGACTTCATGGCGCAACATCAACTCCTGCTGCACGCAGGAGCCTGGCTCTATGGAACGCGGCGCAAGCTGGCGACCGCGGGCATGTTGCTGCTGGTGGTCATGCTGGGCTACCACGTGGTCTTCGGGGCCAACGGCATGGTTGCCTACCAGCACAAGCGCGCCGAGAACCACAAGCTGCAACAGGACGTCCTGCGCCTCCAGCAGGAGAACGGCCGCATCTCCCAGAAGGTCCGCGGACTGAAGAGCGATCCCCGCGCCATCGAGCGCGAAGCCCGCGAACAGCTCAAGTACGCGCGTCCGGGCGAAGTGGTTTACGTCGCTCCCGAGCCGCGCCCGCAGAGCTCCACGGCCACTGCACAGACACGCTGAGTCGCGGTGACAAATTGGTTACAACCAACCGCGCGCTTTTTGCTTGAAATGTGCTCTGTCGGCAAGGTAGAAGGTAATCCCTTATATAATGTGGGGGACGTTAGGCTGGTTTGCGAAACGAGCTTGCGGCACGCGCTGCGAGAAACCGAGGAGATGACATGAAGAAGTTGCTTGTGGTCCTGCTTTTGCTCACGCTGGTGTTGGTGGTGGTGGCAGTCGCGAAAGAAGCTGCGGTGAATGGCTGGGTTGTGGATGCCAAGTGCGGCGTCAAAATGGCGAGCGCCGAAGGCGCGGCCTGCGCCAAGAAATGTATCGGCGCCGGCGAGAAAGTGGCCTTTGTTCCCGATGGCACGAAAGACGTGCTGGTCGTGGAGAACCCCGAAAGCCTCAAGGGTCATGAAGGCCACCATGTGGCAGTTACGGGGCACGTCGACAATGACAAGAAAACCGTCCACGTCGAAACTGTCAACATGCTGGAGAAGCAATAGGCTTCAGCCCATCCTTGTAAGAAACCAGGGCGGCCCCAGCGGTCGCCCTTGTTTTTTGCGCCATTCTTTACCGCACCACTCCTTCGAGCGGCGAGCTGGCCGTGGCATAGAGTTTCCTGGGCATGCGTCCGGCCAGATAAGCGTTGCGTCCAGCGAGGATAGCGTGCTTCATGGCGTCGGCCATCAGCACCGGGTCCTGCGCCGCCGCGATGCCCGTGTTCATGAGCACGCCGTCGTAGCCCAACTCCATGGCGACGGTGGCATCGGAAGCCGTGCCCACGCCCGCATCCACGATCAGCGGCACGCCGGTGAAGATCTCGCGCAGGATGCGCAGGTTGGCCTGGTTCTGGATGCCCATGCCGCTGCCGATGGGCGCGCCCAGCGGCATCACCGCGCTCGCGCCCGCATCCACCAGCCGCTTGGCCACCACCACGTCGTCGGAGGTGTAGGGAAGAACCGTGAAGCCTTCCTTCACCAGCACGCGCGTGGCCTCGATGGTGGCGGCAACATCGGGATAGAGCGTGGCCTGGTCGCCGATGACCTCTACTTTTACCCAGTCTGACAGCCCAACCTCGCGCGACAGGCGCGCGGTGCGGATGGCTTCGTCGGCGGTGTAGCAGCCGGCGGTGTTGGGAAGCAGGAAATATTTCTGCGGATCGATGAAGTCGAGCAGAGACTCTTTGCTGCGGTCGAGGTTGACGCGCCGCACCGCGACCGTGACCATCTCGGCGCCGCTGGCCTCGATGGCGCGCGCCGTCTCCTGCCCGGATTTGTACTTGCCCGTCCCCACGATCAGCCGGGAACGGAAGGGACGACCGGCAATGACTAAGGAGTCCATGGTGTTATTGTAATCCAGCGTAGCGCCGCCGTCTCGGAACCGGACCCGATGGGGACCCCGGCCTCAGCCCCGACGCCGGCCCTCACTCAAGTGTCATTCTTCCGCCGACCGGAGGAAGGCGGGAGAATCTGGCGACGTCGTCTGCGCAACCCGATCCGGTGGTGCCGGCTATTCCGTCAGATCCGATGGCGGACGCCGGCGCCAACCACGACTGTTTGCCCTCACTCAAATGTCATTCTTCCGCCGACCAAGGGAAGGCGGGAGAATCTGGCGACGTCGTCTGCGCAACCCGATCCGGTGGTGCCGGCTATTCTGTCAGATCCTCCGCTCGCCTTCGGCGCGCGAAGGATGACAGCTTCAGTGGTGCAGAGAGCCTTCGCCCCCGAAAATCCTCTGGCTGCTGACCGCACCGAACAGGGCCTCAGTCGGCGATCAACAGCGCTCAGCGCTGTTAATCCCTATGTAACCCCTGCAGCCGGTCACCAGCCTCCGATGGGATACCACCACCTCCCTGTGATCCGATGAAATAAAGGACTTAGCTGCAGTGATCCCATGAGGTCCCATCGGAACAAAGGACTTACACGCAAAAACCGATTGTGTAAGGGCTTAAGCCCATTGCCGGGCGGCTTTTTTGTCAAAGAGCGGAGACCGCGCCGCAGAGCGGCAGTGCAGAGGCTGTTATCTCTGTGACAACATAAATAAAGATTATATATCAATTGCTTCCGGGTGTCATGGCGGCCTTGGTTGCTGCTGGATGGCATCCGGGGCCAGCGAAAGCCTGTCTGCAAACTTCGTCCGTGATTGCCCAGAACCCCGTTTCGGCAAGATTTGCTATTTTTAAGCGAGGCGTGCATAAATTGATCGCAGGATGGCGACTGACCATGCACTTCGTGCCTTGCTTGGATTGGGCGGACCCGCGCCACCGCCTATCCTTTATCACTACACATCGATGCAGGGTCTACTCTCGATAGTCGAGACCGGCCGAATTCGTGCGACTCACATCGGTACTTAAACGACTGGTCTGAGGCGAAACGATGTGGGGCCTTGTTCTCAAGCGTTTGCAGGAACGAAGGGATTCGGCCAAATCAACCGAGGAGAGTGCATACCTTTCGGAACTCATTAACTTGGCCCATACAAGGCGGCTGCCTGATGAGTTTGTAGCATCGTTCTCAGAAGAAGGTGATGACCTCAGTCAGTGGCGCTCATACTGTCCGGGAGAAGCCGGCTTCAGTATTGGCTTTTCTAACGCCGCTCTGCGTAGCCAACGGGTTTCCGACCCCGCTGGCGGTGAGCCGTCATTTGTTGGCGCGCACCTGCTCAAAATCTGCTATCTAAATGAAAATGATACTTCCGAAATTGATCTCGCCATCGACCGGATCCTTCAGCTCGCCGCTCAACTTCAAGGGGCGATGGGTTTTTCCGGGCCGATTTCCAGAGAACAAGCTGTCCTGTCTTGGGTTGGCGTCATTGCGCCGTCCTACAAGAATTCAGCCTTACGTGCCGAGAGTGAATGGCGCATGGTACTAAGCAAGCCTCACAAACCCATGCCGGGACAGCGTTTCCGCGCAGGTAAATCAACCGTGATTCCTTACGTTGAAGTGGAGCTAAATCGGAATGCGGAGCTGAGAGTCTCCGATGAGTATATGATTCGCAAAGTGCTGGTTGGGCCGACACCGACCCCCGACCTTTCTCGGGAGGCCGTTCAGAGTCTCTTTTTGTCCAAAGGCCACGGTGAAGTCCTGGTTGAAAAATCGACAATTCCGTACCGGCACTGGTGACAGATTATTAAGGGCGTGCGGGTGCAGGTGCTGTTCCCGGCGCTAGAGCGGACCATCCGGAGGCGGTGATGTCGCGATATTTCTTCAGGTGCTCGTACGAGGTGGAGGAGCTTGGCCGCCATTTGCCCGAGGCCGACGACCTTGAGTTTCGTTTTGATAGACCAAGGCCCAGTGTTGTTCGCCTGAGCAAGAGTTATTGGGATCGCCAGAAACCTGCTGACGCTGCAAGCGCGATCTGCATGGCTGAGACCACGGAAGAGACGATCGATGACAAAATGTCGTCTGAGATGCAGTTTCTCTGCCGCATCCTCGACGAGCTGTACAGCACAATGATTCCGACCGTAGCCATCTTTAGATGGCGGTGTGGTTTGGCGCCGGAGGGCCCGCTTGATCCCCGTAGCAATCTAAAAGGATATTGCTCTAACGATGGCGAGTCATGGCGCGAAATATCCATGCTAAGGGGTTTGAAAATATCTTATGAGATACCGACCGGTCCACTGCCCCCAGCAGATGTGATCTGCAAGGATGTAATTGAATTGATCAAGACCGGAACACAAGAACCTCTTGGCCACCAGCTCTTCAGGGAGGCGTGGAGCGAAAGAAAGACGCGCCCTGCGAGTGCCTTAGTAATTGGGGTTGCGGCAGCTGAGGTGGGCTTCAAGAAACTAGTCGGCAGTCTCGTGCCGCAGGCTCAGTGGCTCGTTGATGAGGTCCCAACACCTTTTCTGGGAAGGATGTTGCGTAGGTTTCTCCCAACACTCCCAGTCAAATTCAGGTTCCAGGGCAAGTCCATTTGCCCGCCCAACGTTCTTCTCAATCAACTGGATGAGGCCGTCGATCGCCGAAACAAGTTGGTGCACGCCGGACAGCCGCCACCGGATGGAGACGAGTTGGATAGTATGCTTCGTGCAGTCAGCGATTTTCTCTGGATCTGCGATGTATATGCTGGCCAGGGGTGGGCACATGAGTACATATCAGCCGGGACACGAACGGCTTGGGCAGCCGAGCCTGCCCCCCGGAAGACCTCGCGTCCGGTGGCATAGCGGCGGGTGGCCCACCTTTCCGTGTAATCGAGTGGACAATTTCAATCAGCACGGATTCGAGGGTGGGGATTTTGACTTTTGCGCGCTCCCCATCGCTGACCGATCCACAGGACGCGATTTATCCCGCGAGGCAGCCGAGACAAAACCAACGTCCACACCCCCACCCTAACGTCGAACAGCACGACGGTAGGATGGGGCGCTCTCGGGGGTTCCTGCTGGGATCAAGGACTCTGCTCACTCGACGCGTTCGGGTGGCCCGCCCGCCCCCTGCTGGAATCAAGGACTCGAGCCGTTCGGGTGGGCCACCCGTCCCCGCCATGCTCTCGTAAAATCACGACTGCGCTCTATGGAACACGTAAAAGAACACAGCCACGCTGAAGCAAGCAAACGCATAGATGAACGACGAGAACAGCATTACCGCAGGAATCAGGCCCCGCAGGGCATTGAGGACGTTGAAAGCGAACGTCCACACTAAAACAACCGTTATCAGAAGCGTTCCGATCAGCGCCAGTAATGCCGCATTTTTGACTGTCATGGTCGGAGTATGAACGCTGCCAGCGTCATTCGCAACCCCGGCTCCTGCCTCGGGGCGAGCGCCGGCGCCGGTGCAAAGCACGGTCCACCCGTATTGCCGACAAGTGGAGGCGACGAAATCTACCCTTGCCCGTTTTCGGGATGAAACCGAAGCCCATTCCGGACGTGTTCAATTCTGCTCAGACCTCAGAAAGCCAGGGGATTACAAAAGCGGCAGCCCTCAAAGAGGCTCCGAAGAGCCGCAATCGGCCCTTTGCGAGGGCGAAGGAGAAATATGAAAACCAGTACGAAAGACAAGATCAAGGGCAGCTTCCACGAAATGAAGGGGACAATCAAGGAGGAGGTTGGAAAAATTACGAGTGACCGCAATTTGAAAGCCGAAGGGAAAGCCGAAAAGAGGGCGGGCAAAGTTCAACAGCGGATCGGCGATGCTAAAGAAGCCGTCGCAAACTTGAAAGGACGGCTGGCGAAGTTAAAAAAGACTGGATAGGCCATTCACAAATGAATCGGCAAAGTTGAGAAACCGAGCGGCCGCGCGCGATTCGAGGCCGGCGGCATAACGGCAAAGCCGCGTCATTCTGGCACCTCGCAGGCGCTATTCTACTTTCCGAACCAACCCGTTTTGCCCTTTGAAGCCGAAAATTCCAATCGCACGCGTTACTGGGCTGGCCCTCGCTCGGGATGACAATTCTCAAGAGATGTGTTCTCGCCCCTTAGCCCAGGGACGCGATGTCGATCACGAAGCGGTATTTCACATCACTCTTCAGTAGTCGTTCGTAGGCTTCGTTGATCTGCTGGATGCGGATCAGTTCGATATCGCAGGTGATTCCGTGTTCGGCGCAGAAGTCGAGCATCTCCTGCGTCTCCGGGATTCCGCCGATGGCCGAACCGGCAAGCTGCCGCCGTCCCATGATCAGATTGAATGCCGCCACCGGTGACGGCAACTCAGGGGCTCCTACCAGGGTGAGCGTCCCGTCGACCTTCAGCAGTTGGAGATAGGCATTCAGGTCGTGCTGGGCGGAGACGGTGTCCAGGATAAAGTCGAAGCTGCCGGCATGCTTCTGCATCTCGGCTTCGTTCTTCGAGACCACGACTTCCTTGGCGCCCAGGCGCAGCGCGTCTTTAGTCTTGTTGGGCGACGTGGTAAACAGCACCACGTTGGCGCCGAAGGCGCTGGCAAATTTCACGCCCATGTGACCGAGGCCGCCGAGCCCGACCACGCCGACTTTCTGTCCCTTGCGCACATTCCAGTGACGGAGCGGAGAATAGGTGGTTATGCCGGCGCACAGCAGCGGGGCCGCAGCCGCGAGGTTGAGTTTTTCCGACACTCGCAGGGCGAAGGCTTCGTCGACTACGATGCTCTGCGAGTAGCCGCCGTAGGTAACGCCTCCGAGTTGCTTATCTTCGCCGTTGTAGGTGAAGGTCGCGCCACTCTGACAAAACTGCTCGAGCCCGGCGCGGCAGTTGGGGCATACGCGGTCGGAATCCACCATGCAGCCTACGGCCGCGATATCGCCTTCTTTGAACTTCTTGACCGCGCTGCCGGCTTTCACCACTCGCCCGATGATTTCGTGACCGGGCGTGCAGGGATAGACCGTCGGCATGAACGTTTCCCATTGGTTGCGGACCGTGTGCAAATCCGAGTGGCAAACGCCGCAGTAGAGAATGTCGATCTGGACATCCTGAGGCCGCGGGTTGCGGCGTGGGATTGTGGTGGGAGCAAGCGGCGAGGTTGCGCTGCGGGCGGAATAGGCCTTTGCGGTGTACGTTTTTCCGGTCTCCAACCGGCTCTCCTGCACGGCGGTCGCTGAATTTGGGTCGTTCATTGGGCCTCCTTCTGCCCCTCTCGCGGCCGGAAGGGCGTTCAATCGGAAAAGGGCTGGTTGCTCCTCCAGCTAGAGATGCATCACGAGCTGAAACCGTCGCCGAAAGTTCTTGTTTACCTGGGCGGCGACGCGCGGCGCATCCGGGACAAAATCAACAGAGGGCCAGCCCGTTTTGCCCTTGACAGCCCTTCCGGGGGGAGCATAATTCCTCAACATCCTCTCAGCATCCCGGTTACAGTGGTCCAGGCGCTCCTCTGCACGGGAGGCTACGAATGAAGCCGAAAATGCCAATCCCCTCAGCCGGCGTTTCGGGTGGGAAAATCTTGGTGAATCGGGGTGGTGAGCCATGATCGGAACGCAAGTCGGCAACTATCGCATCGTGGAGAAGATTGGCGAAGGCGGCATGGGCGTGGTGTACAAGGCCGTCGAGGTATCGCTCGATCGAACGGTGGCGGTCAAAGTGCTCTCCCCGGATTTGGCCGGCGATCAGGCCCTGATTGAGCGGTTTCGCTCCGAGGCCAAGGCCCAGGCCAATCTCAACCACCCCAACATCGCGATTCTCTACACCTTCCTGACCACGTCCGAGACCAGCATGATGGTCATGGAATACCTGGAGGGTGAGACCTTCGACCAGCTCCTCCAGCGGCGTGGGCTGCTTCCGCAGGAGCAGGCGGTGCCGATCTTCAAGCAGGCGCTGCTGGGTATCGGTTACGCCCACCGCCATGGCATCGTGCATCGCGACATCAAGCCCAGCAACATCATGCTGACCACGAGCGGAATGGTGAAGGTGATGGATTTCGGCATCGCCAAGGTGCTGGGCGGGCAGCGGATGACGCAGACCGGCACGCGGATGGGCACGGTCAATTACATGTCGCCGGAGCAAATCCGCAACCGCCCGGTGGACATCCGCTCGGACATCTATGCGCTCGGCGTCACGCTCTACGAGATGCTCACCGCGCACCTGCCGTTCGAAAGCGACAGCGATTTTGAAGTCATGTCCCAGCACGTCAACATGCCGCCGCCGCGGCCGACGCTGCACTATCCCTATATCCCGATTGGAATCGAGCAGGCGGTTTTGAAGGCGCTCGAAAAAGACCCCAACGCACGTTTTCAAACCGTCGAGGAATTCGGCGCGGCGCTGGAGCACCCAGAAGGCGGCGTGCTGCAAATTCCGCAACCAGGCATGGCCACGGCTCCCGGGCTCACGCCGGCCCCTATCGAGACCAGGCCGCACTACGCCACTCCAGCACCAACGCCGGTTCCCTTTGCGCCGCCCACGCCGGCGCTTGGTCAGGGATACCCAACGCCACCGCCGGCCGCCGCCGTTCCCGCCGCGGCAACGCGTGATTTTTGGGGCCAGCGCCGCAATCTTGTCCTGATCGGAATCGGGGCTGCGGCTTTGCTCTTGATAGTTGCCATCATCAGTTTTCAGCTCGCGACTAAGAAACCTGCGCCCGTTGCCATCGGCTCGAATAGCGCCCTGGGAGGGTCCACGACGGGCACCAGCGGAGCGAGATCGGCGCTGACTCTGGCACAGCCAGAATCGAACATGGGATCGGCGCAGTTGCCGAATCCGGAGGGGCCGTCGAACCCGCAGCCCTCCGTCCCGCAGGGCTCCGCGCCGCCTCCGACGCCCGCGCCGGTACGGCCGGCCTGGAAGGACGCGCATGATAGCGCCCAGCACGCGCTGCATTCAGGCGCTTTCCTGCAAGCGGTGACGGAAGCCCGCCGCGCTCGGGCGCAGGGAGATCCCAGCGCTCAAGGCCTGGAGGAGCAAGCGCTGGAAGGATTGCTGCAGGGAGTCCGCGCCGCCCGCCAGCAACATGACTACAATTCCGCGTTGGTGAAAGTGTCCAGCCTGATCGACCTCTTCCCGAACCGATCCGACCTGCAGCAGATGAGGCTGGCGATTCAGCAGGAGCAGCAGGATTTCGCGCGGCAGCAAATCGAGGAACAGCGCCGGGCGGAACAGGAGCGCCAGAAGCAGGCCTATGATGCGAAATTCGCGCGGTTTACTTTTAGCCACCGCCACATAGTGATGGGCCAGGACGGCAAAATGTATACCTTTTATTGCCAGGGCCTGCTTTCGGTGAGTCCGGAAGGCGTGGTGCAGTACGACTGTCAAAGGACCAATGACCCGCAAGGCCGGTGCGATCATGTCACCTGGGTGCAGGGTTCCATACGGCAGGTAAAGATCAGCCGTGATGGCTCGCTGCACCTGGCCACGGCGAGTGGCAACTTCGATATGTACGGCAACGCCGGCGACGTTCAGCAGGCGGTGGCCGCGATCACCCCGCTGGCGGCGGGGCGAAAGTAGATATTCAATCAGGGACTTATTTGCGCTAAATAGAAATTAAAGGGTCCCCGCTCATCGCGGAGACCCATGCGCCCAGTTGTAACTTCATTCTTCATCCTCATCCTCGGGCACGTGAACCGGAATTAGGACGCGCGTCCGGTAGCAGATTCTGTTGACCTGAGCTACGGTGGTACCGGGACCGGCTGGCGGCGGAGGTAATGCTAACGTCACGGTTTCGACGGTCGGGACTGTGCTGGTGAGCGTTATGGCACTTCGGTCTCGCGCAATCTGACCACTCTGCTGCGGCGGAGTGAGCGAGAATGTCAGACCGGTGAATGGCCCCGTGGGGAATGTTCCACTCACTAATCCGGCCGTAAACGTCAACACACCGTCATCTGCCACCGTGTAAGTGAACGGGAACGAGTACTCGTCGGAACCTGCGCTTGGGGAAAAACCCGAGCTTGGAGTCGGGTGCGCGATCATGAGCTCTTCAAATTGCTGCCCTGTTCCCGTGCCATTGGCGTGAAACTTCAAAATCCCCTGTACGCTGGACGATTGAACGTACGCCCCGTCGACGGGAATCAACTTAGAACTGAATCCCGCCGGCGAAACAAGACACAAATTCTCGCCCGTGGTGAAATAGGTTCCTCTTAGCTGGTGCCAATCCCGGTCCCGGTCCTGCGCAGCAAGAGGGAGCGTCGCAACTGCTGCAAAAGCGGCAGCGACTGCCACCCTGAATGCAAATAACATGAGCTTTTTCGTTTTCATGACACAGCCTCCTTTTTGTGCGGACGAAGTGGATGTGGGTGTCTTCATTCGCAAACTTTGCGACTCAACAGCCTTACATCCGCTCTGTCCACCGGTTCTGCTCCTATCTCTTAAAGCGTGAAATCGAGCGAAAAGCAGTAACCAAGGCACCTTATTCGGGGGAGGGTTGTGGATAGTCACATGTAGAAGTCTTGTGGCAGGGCTACAAGCAAACAGAGGCACTGTTTTTGGGGTGGTGGGGTAATATCAGTGTTGCTGCCCCCCCCAGGAACCTGAATTCTGAGGACGGCGATGGTGGCAGGGCAAGAACAGCCACGAGAAGTCACGCAGCTCTTACTGGCGTGGAATGAAGGCGACGAGAGCGCGCTGGAGAAGCTGGTTCCGCTGGTCTACAACGAGCTGCGACGCCTTGCCAGGCGTTACATGCGGCGAGAGCGTCCCGATCACACCCTACAAACCACCGCGCTGATCAACGAAGTTTACCTGCAACTGGTGGACGTCCGAAACGTGCACTGGCAGAACCGGGCTCATTTTTTTGCTCTGTGCGCTCGGTTGATGCGGCGCATCCTGGTGGATTTTGCGCGCTCCCGCCGTTACGCCAAGCGTGGAGGGGGAGCGCAGCCCGTTTCTCTGAACGAATCGCTGGTGGTCTCACCGCAGCTTCCGACGGACTTGGTGGCGGTCGACGACGTGCTGAAGGCACTGACCGAGATCGATGCCCGCAAAGCTCAGGTCGTGGAGCTGCGTTTCTTTGGCGGCCTGACCGTGGAGGAAACCGCCGCGGTGTTGAAGGTTTCACCAGAGACCGTCAAGCGCGATTGGAAGCTGGCGAAGGCTTGGTTGCTGCGCGAGCTTAGTCGAGATGTGCGTTATGGAGCCTGAACGTTGGAGCCAAATCGAGAAGCTCTACCACTCCGCGGCTGCCCTGCAGCCAGGTGAGCGGGCCGCTTTGTTGGAGCGAGCCTGCGACGGTGATCCGGAGTTACGCCAGGAAGTGGAGTCGCTGCTGGCGCATGATCAAGAGGCGGAGAATTTCATCGAGTCTCCCGCGCTGGAGGTTGCCGCGGATCTAATGACTGATGGCGAACAACAGTCGATGGTGGGACGAGAGGTCAGCCACTATCGCATCGTCGCGTTGCTCGGCGAGGGCGGCATGGGTGTGGTCTATGAGGCCGAGGACACCAAGCTCGGCCGTCCTGTAGCCCTGAAGTTTCTGCCGGAAGAAATCTCTAAAGACGCCCAAGCTCTGGAACGCTTTCGGCGCGAAGCCCGTGCGGCTTCGGCACTCGATCATCCGAACATCTGCACCATCTATGAAATCGGTGAGCACGAGGGTCAGCCGTTCATCGCCATGCAGTTTCTGGAAGGCCAGACGCTCAAACAGCGCATTAGCGGACAGCCGTTGGATAACGAGACCGTGCTGGAGTTGGGGGTGCAGATTGCCGATGCGCTGGCCGCAGCGCACGCGAAGGGAATCGTCCACCGCGACATCAAGCCGGCCAACATCTTTGTCACAGAGCAGGGGCAGGCAAAGGTACTTGATTTCGGCATAGCCAAAGTGCTCCAACATGCGGCACACGCGGCAGCCGTCGGAGTTGCGGCGGGAACAACGGTAAGCGATCAGCACTTGACCGCTACCGGTAGCACGCCAGGCACGGTGGCTTACATGTCGCCCGAGCAGGTGTTGGGCCATGAACTGGATGCCCGCACGGATCTGTTCTCCTTCGGCGTGGTGTTGTACGAGATGGTGACAGGCTCCCAACCCTTCAAGGGCGACACCTCGGGAGCGATCACCGACGCCATTTTGCACCAGGTACCGGTAGCGCCAGTGCGTTTGAATCACAAGGTCCCCGCCGCACTGGAACGGATCGTCAACAAAGCGCTGGAGAAAGACCGAGATTTACGATACCAGCATGCCTCCGAAATACGGGAGGAGCTACAAAGGTTGAAGCGCGACAGCGCAGCACCCGTGCGGACATGGCGTCGAAGGACGGCTCTAGCGGCGGTCGCGGTTGTCCTGGCGCCACTGCTTGCCTTGGCAACCTGGTGGGCTGTCTTGCGCCGGCCGGCCGGCGGCGCCATCAACTCGCTCGCCGTGCTCCCCTTCGTCAACACCAGCGCCGACCCGAGCACGGAATACTTGAGTGATGGCATCACCGAAAGCGTCATCGACAACCTCTCGCAACTGCCCAGCCTGCGCGTGATGGCACGCGGAACCGTGTTCCGCTACAAGGGAAAGGAGGCCGATCCCCTGAAGATGGGGCGGGATCTGCGCGTTCGCGCGGTGCTTTCTGGGAGACTGGTTCAACGCGGGAACGTTGTGGTCGTACAGGCGGAACTCATCGATGTTGCGAACGGCTCGCGGCTATGGGGTGGCCAATATAGCCGCAAGATGGCCGACGTCTTTGCTCTGCAGGAGGACCTTTCCACGGAAATCTCTGAGAGGCTTCGGCTGCGCCTGACAGGCGAGCAGAAGCAGCGGTTGACGAGACGGTACACGGAAAATGCCGAAGCGTATCAGCTCTATCTGAAGGGTCGTTACTACTGGAACAAAGGAACCGAGGACGGAGCGAAGAAATCGATCGAGTATTTCCAGCAGGCCACCGAGAAAGACCCCGCCTACGCCGTGGCATATGCTGGGTTGGCTGACAGCTACAATCAGCTCGCCGCTTTTTCTTGGCTTCCCCCGCGGGAGGTGGTACCGAAATCGAAAGCCGCGGCTCTGCGGGCGTTAGAAATTGATGACCATCTGGCCGACGCTCATTATGCCTTGGGATATGCCAGTATCATCTACGATTGGGATTGGGCGGCCGCCAACAAGCATTATGAGCGAGCTCTGGCACTGAATCCGTTTTCGCCGTGGTGGTCCTATTCGCTTTACTTTTCAACTCTCGGACGTTGGAACGAGGCTTTGGCAGAAGATAAACATGCCCTGGATCTCGATCCCCTTTCCCTAATGACTAACTATAGAATGGGCCGTGACCTTTACATGGCAAGACGGTTTGACGAGGCCATTGAACAGTTCAAGAACATGCTGGAGATGGACCCGGGTTCCCCTCTTGTGCACTGGCATTTGGGCCTGGCATATGCAGAAAAAGGGATGTACCGAGAAGCTCTATCCGAGCTTGAAATATACTCTGCACTCACCCGACGCAGTCCCCTGGCCCTTGCCTTTCTGGCAAACGTACTTGCCCGGTCGGGTGAGCGAAGCCGAGCACTCCAGGTACTCGCAGAACTTAAGGCGGCTTCCAAGCAGAAGTACGTGAATTCCGCTAGCTTCGCCCGCGTCTATGCGGGGCTGGGTGACAAGGAGCAAGCCTTCGCGTGGCTCGAAAAAGCTTACGACGAGCGTTCGACTCCGCTCTATTTTCTGAAAGTGGACCCGATCTGGGACCCCTTGCGCTCCGACCCGCGCTTCAATGACCTCCTGCGCCGCATCGGCCTCCCGCCGTAGGCGGTTTCGAAACGTTTAGCTCACGCCCACCGTCTCCGAGTTGCTCTGCGCCGCGAACAGCGCCTCGATCTGCGGACGGTAGCGTTCTTCGATCACGCGGCGGCGCATTTTCATGGACGCGGTAAGCTGCCCGTCGGCGACGGTGAACTCGTCCGGTATCAGCACGAACTTCTTGATGGACTGATACTGGGCGAGGTTCTCATTCACCTTGGCGACGATGCCTTCATACAGTGCCTGCACCTGCGGGCTGGCGACGAGCTGGTGCCGGTCGGCGAAGCTGATGCCCTGCGCGCCGGCCCACTCTTCCAGCGCAGCGAATTCAGGGGCGATCAACGCCGCGGCGAACTTGCGGCGGTCGGCGAACAGGGCGGCGAACGCGACGAACGGACTCGTCTTCAGCGCCAGCTCGATGGGCTGCGGCGCGATGAACTTGCCGCCGGTGGTCTTTTGCAGGTCTTTCTTGCGGTCGGTGATGGTCAGGAAGCCGTCGCCGTCGAGCGACCCGATGTCGCCGGTCTTGAAGAATCCATCTTCAAACGCGTGGCGGGTTTCCTCCGGCTTGTTCCAGTAGCCCTTGAAAATCGACGGGCCCCGCACCAGGATCTCTCCATCGGAGGCAATCTTGCACTCCAGATTCTGCAGCACTTTGCCGACGGTGCCGATGCGGTGCTGCTGGGGAGTATTGATGGCGATCACCGGCGAGGTTTCCGTCAGCCCGTAGCCTTCGTGGATGCGGATGCCGGCGTCGGCGAACCACTCGGCCAGGTCGAGTCCCAGCGGCGCGCCGCCGGAGATGAAGATCTCGACCCGCCCGCCCAGTCCGGCACGGATCTTCGAGTAGAGCAGGGAATCGGCCAGCTTCCAGCTCAGCGACCCGGGCCGCTGGCCGGCCAGGATCTCGCCGCGGTGAGCGCGGCCCACGCGCATCGCCCAATCGTAAACCGTGCGCTTGAGCCCCTTGCCGGCTTCCCGCCGCACCTTATCGCGGACTTTCTCGTACACCCGCGGCACGCCTACGAAGATGGTCGGTCGGACCTCCGCCAGGTATTGCGGCAGCACGTGGAAACCGGGGCAGTAAGCAACGGTGACGCCGTACTGGAACAGCGAGTAATCCAGATGCCGCGCCGTGACGTGCGAGAGCGGCAGGAACGAGATGCCCACTTGCCCGGGCTCGAGCCGGAAGTGGTCCAGCGAGTAGGCAAGGTTTGAGACCAGGTTGCCGTGGGTGAGCATGGCGCCCTTGGGATCGCCGGTGGTCCCCGAGGTGTAGATGATGGTGGCCAGATCGTCCGGGCCGATGGACTTGGCGAGCGCGTCCATCTCCGCATCGCGAAATGCCGCGGGCGAGGTCACGCCGGCCTCAGGCATCATCATGCGGTGCATGGGGATGCCTTCGGGGATGCCCACGTAGTCCATCACCACTACTTTTTCGAGCGCGGTTTGCGGCTTGATGGCCAGCACCCGCTTCAAGTGCTCGACGGTGGAGACGAAGATCACGCGCGCGCCCGAGTCCTTGAGCACGGCAGCGGTCTGTTCGTCGGTCAGCGTGGGATAGATGGGGACGTCCACCGCTCCCAGCAGCATGGTGGCGAAGTCGGCCACTGCCCACTCCGGCCGGTTTTCGCTGAGGATGGCGACGCGGTCGCCTTTGCCGATGCCCCACTTGGTCAGCGAGCGCGCCGTGCCGACCACGTCGCGGTAGAGCTCGCGCGAGGAGATGGGAATCCACTTGACGGTCTGCTTGTAAAGCATCGCCTGGTCGAGGTTGCGCTCGACGACAGAGAGGAAGATGTCGTTGATGGTCTGGTTCATTTCTTGCCGTGCCCCGCGGTGCTCTGGCGGGTGGTGCGTTCAAGGGCTGACCGTCAATGTACTTGGAATCTGGCGGCTATGGCAATGCTGTCGGCGGTGCCGGGCCCGCGATCCGCTGGTAATATATAAGACCTGCTGCCCGGCCCGTGGGGAAGGCCGGAATCCCTGCAGCTCGAGGATACGAGGTTCGTCCATGTGCAGAACACTGATGGCCACCGTGCTCACGCTCGCCATGCTGCTTGCCGCCACCGGCGGCGCGGCCAGTCCTCCCGAGGACAAGCCGGCTCCGCCGCCGATGAAGATCAAGGTCGGCGATATGGCGCCTGATTTCACCCTACTCGCCTTCGACGGAAAAGAACTGAAGAAGGTTTCACTGCACGACTACCGCGGCAAGAAGAACGTCGCACTGGCGTTCTTTGTCTTCGCCTTTACCGGCGGCTGAACCAAGGAAATGAAGGCCTTCCAGCAGAACATCTCCAAGCTGGAAGCCGCCGACACCCAGGTGCTGGGTGTGAGCATGGACAGCCCCTTCTCCAACTTCAACTTCGCGAAGATAAACGACATCAGTTTTCCCTTGTTGGGTGACTGGGGTGGCGCCGTTACCAAGGAGTACGGTCTTACCACGGAGCGCGATATTCAGGGCACCAAGATGACCACGGCGCGACGGGCGACCTACCTCATCGACAAATCAGGCAAGGTGATCGAGGAGCAGGTGGACAACGACGCTGTCGATCCCTCCAAGGTAGTGGAGGCCTGCGAACGCCAGAAGCTCAAAGGATAATCCGGGCCACGGGATTGAGCACGGGGGCCTTCGGGCCCCCTTTCTGTTATTCGCTCTTGAATAAGTCCAGCAACACCGCTGTTTCAGCGGTGATTGCGGCCTTGAGAGTTGGCTCGCGCTCAGGAGCCCATTGCGGCGAATGCAGCTTCGGAAGCGGCACACCGGACTGGCGTGCCGCCTCCAATTTCGCCGGGTCTACGGCCCCGATGTGCAGTAACACTGCCGGAACACCGGCCAGCCCGTACTGCGAGAAGTCTTCTGATGTCATCTCCGCCGGCATCTCGACCACGTTCTTGGGTCCAAGCGTGGTGCGCAAAACGGCCACCATCCGGCGGGTCAACTCCGGCTCGTTGTATACCGCATCCGTGCCAGACTTCACTTCTATGAGCGGTTCTTTCGGCGCGTTGGCCGCGATGGCTTCGCCCTTGGCTTCCCGCTCGATGGCGGCCAATAGGCGTTTGCGGGCTTCCGGGTTGAACGTCCGCACCGTGAGCAAGAGCTTGACCTGTTCGGGAATGATGTTGGCTACCGTTCCTCCGTGGATGCTGCCGACCGTGATCACCGCCGGGTCCATGGGATTGTTTTCCCGCGAGACGATGGTTTGCAAACCCAGAATCATGCGCGCCGCGATCACAATGGGATCGACCGTGGTGTGGGGAGCAGCACCATGTCCGCCCCGGCCGAAAATCGTTATCTCAAGCGTGTCCGCGGAGGCGCGGAAGAAGCCGGCGTGATAGCCGATAACGCCTGATGGCAGCGTAGGCTCGTCATGAAGCGACAAGGCGTAATTCGGTTTCGGGAAGCGCGTGAACAAGCCATCCTTCACCATCGCTGCCGCGCCGGAAACGATCTCCTCCGCCGGTTGCCCAACCAGCATTAAGGTTCCGTGCCAACGCTGGCGATTTTGCGCCATCAGTTCCGCCGTGCCGGCCCATGCCGACATATGCAGGTCGTGTCCACAGGCGTGCGCCACGGGAACGGTTTCGCCCGCCGCGTTCTTGGTTTTGACCGTGCTGGCAAACGGCAATCCGGTCTTTTCCTCGATAGGCAAAGCATCGAGTTCAGTACGCAACATGACTGTGGGCCCCGGCCCATTCTTCAGGATGGCAACGATGCCCGTGCCTCCAATGCCGGTGGTTACGTCATAGCCCAGAGCCTTAACGCGCTCAGCCAGTTCGGCCGCTGTCCGTTGCTCGTGAAACGCCAGCTCGGGATTGCGGTGCAGGTCAATGTAGAGCTTCTCAATTTCCGGGTAGATCGCGTTCACTTGCTGTGAAGAGGGGAAAACTGACGTGCCGCTGCTGACCTGCGCAAGGGTGTTGGCGGTGATAACCAGAACCATGATTGCCAGGAATGCTGCAATTCGTCCCATGAGAGCCTCCTTGAGATCGTTCGCGTGCTTCGGTACTCATCGTCGGTGCGCGGGCGAACTATACCCTTCGGGCAGCGTCGGCAGCAAGGACTCGGGTGCTTCTTGAAGTCCGCCCAGTGCCTACAGCAAGCGGAGCAGTCGGACGATAGTGTAGACGGCGGCTTGGACCATGGACCAGGCGAGGAACGCGGCGTCTAGATAGGCCGCGCAGGCCGCGGCGATAACAAATAGCCCGGCGGCCAAAAACTGTTTCCAAGTCACACTTCTATTATTTTAGGCTCTTGACAGAAGGCTTTGGACCAGAACCTAAGGATGCAGGGTCACTGCTGATCGCTGTATCCATTCCTGGATATGGCGGTTGTCGTCTCGGGGGTCAAAGCGCAAGCCAACCAGTTCTTTGGTTTTCCACCGTACTACGGCGCCAACTTTAACGGGACAGCCTGATGGCAAAGCGAATATTAGTAGTACCGGCTGTGCTAATGCGAGCTGGCCTGCCTGTTCCAAGGACATACCGTTGGTTCCCAATTGCACACTGCGAGCGGTGAAAGTGAGGTCGTGTCCCTCCACTCTGACCTCGGTGGCTAGATGTACCCGTGGAGCCTGACGCGCCGGAAAGAAGATTTCCTTTAGGCCTGTGGCCTTCGATCTGCGCAAGGCAGAGAACTTCCGCAAGATGCGCTTCACCGGCATTTTGGTAGGGCGTCCGAGCCTGAGTTGACTTTAGCCCGCAAGGCTAAGACGCAAAAGGGTACTTTGGTGCTAGCAAGAGGTAACGCAATTCAATCGGGAGCAGAAATGGGGCGGGCAGCGGCTTAGAGAATCTCTACTCTACTCAGGACCGAGGCTTTGGTGGTAGCATCCGGCCATCCCTCGGAGGCAGTTATGATTACCCCGCTCCGTCCCATGAGCACGGGCGAGATCCTGGACCGTACCTTCAACCTTTACCGTAACAACTTCGTGCTGTTCGCTGGGATTGCTGTGCTCCCGCCAGCGCTGATGCTGGTGGTGAACCTGATACAGGCTGGTTTCATGGCGACGCCGGCCCATCCGAAACCGCTTGTAACAGGGTTTGCGGCGGCGGCTGTGATTGCCGCGGTTTTGGCCGGCATTGCCTATCTTGTCGGAATTTCGGTCGCGCACGCCGCCACCGTGTTCGCCGTCTCGGCCGTGCACCTGGAAAGGACGACAACCATCGGCGAGTCCTACGGCCGGGTCAAGGGACGCTACGGGCGCGTCGTGTGGGTGATCTTCCAAGC
>Ga0181518_10000713_pt1 | contig 35607 bp, 25 predicted proteins | sample PEATcosm2014_Bin_28_FD_119751 | JGI IMG/M metagenome (GOLD analysis project Ga0181518, IMG submission 119751) | Peatland microbial communities from MTU Mesocosm Facility, Houghton, MI, USA - PEATcosm2014_Bin01_60_metaG | ecosystem: Environmental > Terrestrial > Soil > Wetlands > Peat | place...
AAGCCTGATGCAAGCCTGTTCCAAGCCTGATGCAAGCCAGTTGCAGGCCCGTTGCAAGCCAGATGCAAGCCTGTTGCAAGCCTCCTCCTGCTCTCGCGCCCAGCCCCTGGACCAGGCCCCCAAAGGCTCAAGGGACGCTCGCCCTCCCGTCCCTTCTTCTGCCGCCCAGTCCCTGGGCGGGCGACGGCGGAGCATCCCGCAGTGTCGGGGGGTAAGATACAGAATACGGGCAGGTTGTCAAGCATGGACTTTCGACAGCATGGACTTTCGACCACCCCTCGCGCGGTGAGCTTCTCACCTTTTCAACTCCCGCCCGGCACAAGGGTAACACTTGCGGAAGCCGGCTGGGTGTCAAATAATGGCGTCAAGTGCCAGTGTTGAATGGAGTAGAAGTACCATTCCATGCGGCACGACCAGATCGAGTCTGAATGTTTCTCATGCTGAACGTGCTCAGAGATTGTTGTTTTGTGAAGACTCGCAGGCGTTTTGGCGCAGTCGGGTGCTGCCTTTTACTGGCGGGGGCATTGGCGCAGAACGTTGCTTCGGCGGGGGAGGCGGTGGCGGCTGGGCTTGGCCTGACGCCAACTCAGCTCCGGTGCGAGTACTTGGTCAATCCGCCGGGCATTGATGAGGAGCGTCCGCGCCTCAGTTGGGTAGTCGAGTCCGGCCAGCGGGGCCAGAGACAAACCGCTTACCAGATACTGGTCGCAAGCGACGAGGGCCTGCTCCGGCAAGACCGGGGCGATTTGTGGGACTCCGGGAAGGCGCCCAGCGACCAGACGACCGGCATCGTCTATGGCGGCAAGACCCTGGCCTCGCAGCAACGTTGCTGCTGGAAGGTCAAGGTCTGGGACAAGGACGGCAAAGCGTCAGCCTGGAGCGAACGGGCGACGTGGGCCTTGGCGCTGCTGCACGCGGGCGATTGGAAGGCGCAATACATCAGCTTCCGGGACACGACACCCGTGCACCGGTTTGCGCAGCCGCTCTTCCTGCCGCCGGCACGGCAGTATCGGAAGGAGTTTGCCGCCGGGAAAGCCATCCGCCGCGCGACGATCTACAGCACGGCGCTGGGCATTTATGAATTGCATCTGAACGGCGAGCGGGTGGGCGAGGCGTGGTTTGCGCCGGGCTGGTCGGATTATCACCAGCGCGCCTACTACAACACTTATGACGTGACGGCGCTGGTGAAGCCGGGCGTAAACGCCCTCGGCGCGTGGGTGGCTGACGGCTGGTACTCGGGCTATGTCGGGTTTGGCCTGCTGACGACCATCGGGACCGAGGCTATCGGGCGTTACACCTATGGCAAGACGCCGGCGTTGATGGTGCAGCTCGAAATCGAGTACGCGGACGGTTCGCGGCAGAGGATTGTGACGGACACCGCCTGGAAGGTGAGCGGGGCGGGGCCGATTCAAGAGGCGGATTTCCTCATGGGCGAACGTTATGACGCGCGCCGGGAGATGCCCGGCTGGTCAAAGCCCGGCTTCGATGACCGCCAGTGGGAGGCGGCGATCCGGGCGGAAGACAATGGGCGGGTGAAAGCAAAGTTCTACGAGTACCAGAATCCCGCTCCGGGAGGACAGCCGAAGATCGAGGGCCGCGAGACGGACCTCGGCTTCAAGCGTCCGCCCAAGCTCGAAGCGTTCCCCGGCGTGCCGGTGCGGGCGATCGAGGAAATCAAACCCATCGCGGTGACTTCGCCGGCCAACGGCATCTACATCTTCAATTTGGGCCAGAACTTCGCCGGTGTGGTGCGGCTGAAGGTCAAAGGCCCGGCTGGCACGGAGATTCGCCTGCGCTACGGCGAGATGCTGCACCCCGATGGCCGTCTGATGACCGAGAACCTGCGCAAGGCGCGCGCGACGGATTTCTATGTTTTGCGCGGCGACCCGAACGGCGAGAGCTACGTGCCGCGTTTCACCTTCCACGGCTTCCAATACGTCGAACTGACCGGCTACCCCGGCAAACCTGACCTCGATGCGATCACCGGCATCGTCTTGCATTCGGCCACCCCCCTCGCCAGCGATTTCGAGTGCTCCGACCTCATGGTCAATCGGCTGTTCAAGAACATCGTCTGGACCCAGCGCGCCAACTTCATTGATCTGCCGACCGATTGCCCGCAGCGCGACGAACGATTCGGGTGGACGGGTGATGCCCAGATTTATGTGAGCGCGGCGACTTACAATGCGGACGTGGCGGCGTTCTACAGCAAATGGCTGCGGGAGCTGATGGAATCCCAGCGGCCCAGCGGCGCCTTCCCGGGCTATGCGCCATTTCCCTTTCAGCATGGGTGGGACTTTGGCACCGCTTGGTGCGACGCGGGGGTGATTTGCCCGTGGACGATCTGGCAGGCATACGGCGACACGCGGATCATCGAGCGCTGCTGGGAGCCGATGACCCGCTTCATTAAGTGGCGCCAGAGCGAGAGCAAGGGTTTCCTCGGCGTGGCCCACGGCAACGAGTGGGGGGACTGGCTGGCCGTGAACGAGAAGACGCCCCTCGAATACATTGACACGGCTTACTTCGCTTACTCGACGAAGCTGATGGCCGAGATGGCGCAGGCCATCGGCAAAACACGAGAGGCGGCCGAGTACTGCGAGCTGTTCGGGAGGATCAAATCCGCCTTCAACCAAAAGTATGTGAAGCCGGACGGCGCGCTGGCGGTGGACACGCAAACGGCTTATGCGCTCGCCCTCTACATGGATTTGCTGCCGGCCAACCTGCGCGCACCGGCGGGAGCGCGGCTGGCGAAGAAGATTCGGGATAACGACACACGGATGAGCACCGGTTTCCTCGGCACCCGGCCACTGTTGCCGGTCCTGTCGGCCACCGGCCAACACGATCTCGCGGTGCGCCTCTTGCAGAGCCGGAAATACCCGTCGTGGGGGTATGAAATCGAGCAGGGCGCCACGACGATTTGGGAGCGCTGGAACAGTTTCACCAAGGATAAAGGCTTCGGCGGCGAGCAGAATGCCGCCATGAACTCCTTCGCGCATTACTCATTCGGCGCGGTCTGCGAATGGATGGTCTCGCAACTGGCAGGCATCCAAACCGACGGGCCGGGTTACCAGCGCATCATCATCCGGCCCACCCCGCCGTCGCCGGACAGCAATCCCGACCAGAAACCCATTGACTGGGTCCGCGCGCATTACGATTCCATCCACGGGCGCATCAGCAGCGCATGGCAGGTCCAGGACGGGCGCTTCGAGCTGGAGGTGACCATTCCGGCGAACACCACCGCGACGGTTTATCTGCCCGCGCGCGATGCCGGGAGCATCACCGAGAGCGGGAAAGAGCTGACGCAGGCGAAAGGAGTGAAGTTCCTGCGCACGGAAGGAAACCGAGTCGTGCTTGCGGTCGAATCCGGCGCTTACCGGTTCACGAGCAAAGGGGTCAACCACTAGTCTTGTCTCTTTGTGGGGCTGAAAAAGGGCTGGTATAGGCGGCAAGTGGTAGTATGGTGTGTGGTATGAAAATGACCTTTGACATACCGGCGCCAGTGGCGCTGAGATTCAAAGCCTCTGTTCCAACGGGACAACGGTCGCCAATGGTATCTCGTTTGCTTGAGCGTGAGATTCAGTCGGCTGAGACTGACCTGAAAGCTGCTTGTGAAAAAGCCAACTCATTGAGGTTGGACACCAAGGACTGGGAAAACCTCAATGAATCCGAAGCGTGGTGAAATCTGGTGGGTCAATCTTGACCCAGCCAAAGGCCGGGAAATCAAGAAACATCGGCCATGCGTGATAGTGTCCGCGGATTGGCTGAATAGTAAGCGGTCAACGCCGGTTGTTGTGCCCCTGAGTGCTTCGCCAGAATCCGCCCCTCCGGTTGTCGTCGCTGTTCCAAGCGCCGGTCCTGACTCGGTTGCGGTCATTGACCAGGTGCGAGCTGTTGACAAGAGTCGCTTTACCCGCACCACGGGCAGACTGTCCCGAAGTGACTTTATTCTCGTTGAAAGCTCGCTTCGGCAAGTACTTCAACTCTGAAACTGCTGAACTGACGGGTGGGAAATGGATCAATCCATACTCACATGGTGGATGTGAACACCGCCAAGCTGCGCGTCTTCTGGTACGGACTAGCAACGGCGTTCATGGCGCTGGCTTTCGCAACCAGCGCAGTCCAAGCCGCCACCCGCCCGCCGAACATTGTTTTTGTTATCGCCGACCAGTGGCGCGCTGAAGCGTTCGGCTTCGCGGGCAACCCGGACATCAAGACCCCCAACCTCGACCGCCTCCAGCGCGAGGGCGTCCGCTTCGTCAACGCCGTCGCCGGCCTGCCCGTTTGCTCGCCCACCCGCGCCTCGATCCTGACCGGGCAACGGCCCCTCACCCACGGCGTCTTCCTGAACGACGTGCCGCTCAACCCCGAGGCGGTCACGCTGGCGAAAGTCTTGCGCGCCGCTGGCTACGACACCGGTTACATCGGCAAGTGGCATGTGGATGGTCATGGCCGTTCCGAGTTCATCCCGCGCGAACGGCGGCAGGGGTTTGATGAATCCATCCGCGTCCCGCTGCTCCTGCACTGGCCGAAAGGTCTTGGTGTCAGGGCGCGTCAACTCGATGCTCCGATCAACTCGGAAGACCTGATGCCCACCCTGCTTGGGCTGTGCGGCCTGCCGATTCCAAAAAGCGTCGAGGGGCTTGACTATAGCGGCTGCCTTCGCGGCGGGGAGAACCCGGGGGATGGAGCGACTGTAATCCTCTGCGCCGCGCCCTTCGAGGAATGGATGCGCCGGAACGGCGGCAAGGAATACCGCGGCCTGCGCACCACCCGCTACACTTACGTGCGCGACCTGAACGGCCCCTGGCTGCTTTACGACAACCGGACCGACCCGTACCAGACGAACAACCTGGCGAACCAGCCGAAGTACTCCAGGTTGCAGAGCAGGCTTGACGCCACGCTCAGCCGCAAACTCAAGGAGCGGCACGACGACTTCCTGCCCGGCGACATCTACATCAAACAGTGGGGCTACCAGGTGGACGCCAACGGCACCGCTCCTTACAAGCCATGAATGAAATGAAGCTCGGCACGGACATTCGCTCCAAAGAGCCCTCATCACAAGACTCGCCCTGGTAGCGCGTCGCACTGCTAACGCGCCGGAAGAAAAGGCCGGGACACCGGAGCCCGCCAGCCAGCAATAAGACTATCGGACTGTCCCCAAAGGAGGACCGGCTGGCTTAGGGCCGGCCTCAGGACCCGGCGTGGGCGCAGACAAACGCAGAAACCGGCGTGGCAACCGGCCCCTCGGCCCGGAGAGTTTTGTATCAAATCTTAGAGGAGCTTGATTTCCATTGCTTAACTTGTTGGCTGCGTTGACCCAGCCTTCCGCCAGTAACTCGCTGACAATCTCGAACACTGTAGTGTCCGAAACGCACGGGCAGAAGGCCCTTTCGCATGCCTGCGTCCTTTGGGCCGGATCAGCGTCAGCTACGCAGGAAGGCGCCTTCAGTTCGAGAGTCCCGGAGCGTCCCCCCTGAAGCACCCGAACGACCGAAAGGGTGGGTGAGCAACCGTTGGCCTGCTCCCAAACTCTCTGCCCATCCGCCAAAGACATTTTCACCGAGCTGTAACCCAGCCGTTGCGCGGCAAAGACCAAATCCGACCAAAGCTCTTCCGCCGAATCGCGCCGGTCTCCTTCCAGCGCCAGCCAGTGCTTCAGGGTCAGGGCGTACTGGATCTCCTGTCGCATCTCGAGGGAATTGCCCACTACCCGGCCCACCGCAAACCAGTGCCGGCTGAAATGCAGTTTGCCGGCGCAAAGCAGCAGGAGAAGCGTCGCCAGGCCCACCAGCACGAGAATCAAATGGCCTCGAGACCAAAACGCCGCGAAGCCCATCGCCAGAAAAATCAGTGTGACCGCATAGAAGTATAACACCACTTTCCTTCGCGACAGCCCCATCTCGAGCAGATGATGGTGAATATGCCTGCGGTCCGGGCGGAAAATCGGCAGCCCGCGCAACCCGCGCCGAAGAATCGCCAGCGCGGTATCGACAATCGGCAGAGCCAGCACGAACAAAGGCGCCACCAGCGCCGCGAACACCGTCCCCTTGTGCGAGCTGAGGATGGCGAACAAACCGATCTGGAAGCCCAGAAAATAAGCCCCTCCATCGCCCAGGTATATGCGCGCCGGTGGGAAGTTAAACCACAGGAAACCCAGCAACGCCCCCGCCATCCCTGACGTGAGCAGTTCAAAACTGCCACTCTGGTGACCGACATAAGCCAGCAACGCCATCAGCATGAAACAGATTCCTCCCGCCAGGCCGTCCACGCCGTCGATCAGATTGATCAGGTTGGTCATCCCCACCAGCCATAAAACAGTAATCAAAAACCCCCACCCGCCGAGGTCGATGATTGTTGCGGTAAACGGAATCTTGAACTGCTGGATTCCAATCCCACACGCACACACCCCTGCTGCGATCAGAATCTGGCCAAGCAGCTTCCGCTTTGCTCCCAAGGGCTTCAGATCATCCCAGAAGCCGAGCGCAAACATGGCCAGGGAACTTATCAGCACAACCTCCCTTCCCTGGATCCTCTGCCGGCGTTCCGGGTAGATGGCAGCGATAAACACCTCGATTCCGATAAAAGCCGCCGCCAGCGCCAAACCACCCAGACGCGGAATGGGCTTCTGGTGGGTGTGATGCAAATCCTCCCCCCGCTGGAACAGCTTCTTCACCAGTGCCGCTTTGAGGACCAGCGGGACCATGAGGAACACAATCCCCATGCCCACCAGGCCGCAGCTTATGATTGGCAAACAGCTCATACGGCGGCGCGCGGCGCCGGAGTATCCCTTCTGCCCAAAGCCCTGTCAGGCACTGATCTTGTTCGGTTCCTGGCCATTTGTCCGGAGATCATGCAATGCTTCTCATCATCAACTCGTCCCGCCCCGCATCTTCTTCAACCCCAAATGCTCGCAGCAGCTTTATTGCCATGCAAACCGACGAAATCCTCAGCACGTTCGCAGGCGCAACAGTTGCCGGCTTGTCTTTAATCCTGTTCCATTGACAGAATTGACATTAATGCAGAATGGAGGCGGCATGCAAGCCAATTCTGTCTGGAATGCGACGAACCTGTCGGCGAGTTGGACCACGCGGGTGACGACCCGCGCGCCGGCAGCCAGGTTGTTCCGGTGGACGGATAATTTCAGCGACCTGGGCGGGCCGCCCGCCCCGGCGTATTGCCGGCTCCAGCGGCCCTAAATATTTCTGAAAAATCTTGCACTCAGGGCTTGACAGATCCCTGAGAATCTGAATAATACGCGCAGGATTAGGACTATGAAACTGCGGTTATTCATTTGCTGCTCGGGGTTGCTGCTCGCGTTGACTGCCCACGCGGGCATCAGTTATGGCTCGTATGCCGATGGCGGTCTCATCCCCGACGGCAACCCGGTGGGCATGGGCGCTACGGCCACCGTCAGCGGGTACGGTTCGTCGATCTCCGACATCAGCGTGAACCTGAACATCGGGGGCCCAAGTCCGTATATTGGCGATTTGTACGCCTATTTGAGCTACAGCGGCGTCCTCGTGCCCCTGTTGAACCGTGTCGGGGTGGCCACGGGCAATGCCTTCGGTTATTCGGATGCAGGGATGAATATCACGCTGAGTGACAGCGGGGCGAACAACATCCACTTTTATCAGAACTACAGCCGGACCTACAGCGGCGGGCAGTTGACGGGGACATGGCGGCCGGACGGGCAGACGACTGACCCGCGGTTGGCATCGTCATCGCCGAACAGTTTTAGCAATCCCGGAACGGTGACATTCGCCGCTTTGAACGGCCTGAATCCGAACGGGACCTGGACGTTGTTTATTGCCGACCTGTCGGCGGGCAGCCAGAGCCAGTTGGACAGTTGGAGTCTCAACATCAGCGCGGTGCCGGAGCCGGTGAACGTGGCGCTGGGCATTTTTGGCGGAGTCTTTCTAGTCGTCATCCTCGCCACGAGCCGGCCGGTGCGGAATCGGGTTCACTGCTGGCGGCTTGCTGTCGCGCATTGGATTGACGCCGTTTAGTCACGGCCCCTCTGCCCTCTGGCCTCTTCCCCCGTCCGGCAGCCACTAAAGGCTTGTTAAGCGCCGCCGGCTTGACTTCAATCGCAGCGGATGGAAGCCGGTGGACAGTCTGAGATTCCTGCCCCATGCGCGCCCAACGCTGCTGATGCCGGCAGCCTCCTCTCTCGTGCCACGAAACGCCGCCCTTTGCGCGCGGGCGACGTGCAGTTCTACCGCGTCTGCGAGGACCTGACGGAAGCTTTGATTTACGCCATGGCGGTTTTTGGCCCTTGGGCCTTCGGCACCACCCAAACCTGGTCAATCTGGCTGATGAACGGCGCGGGCTATCTCTTGGGGGTTATGCTGGCCTGCAAATTGGCCATTCGCCAGCTCAAAGGTTACCATCCTGCTCGCTGGGACGACGGATGGCTCGAATCGCTCAGCGCCCCGAGAGGTTCCAGGCTCCTGACCCCACCCCGGCTCACGGCGTGGCTCGCTTGGCTGACCGTCGCCATTTTGGTTTATTGCCTCATCAGCGCCGTGAATGCGAGGTCCACCTTCCACCGCGACGACTTGAGCTTCGCTTACCATCCCTACATCAATTGGTTGCCGCACAGCTTCGACGGCGGTCGAACGTGGCTGGCCTTTTGGACTTACCTTGGGCTGGCGTTGTCCTTTTGGGCCGTCCGCGACTGGCTGCTGGGCAAGTCGGAGGGCGAGGAACGGGGCCAACACCGCAAGCCTCAGCCCGGCGGCGGCAACTCCGCGCTCCCGCTCCCTGCTCGCTTGCGGCGATTGTTATGGGTATTGGCTCTGAACGGCGGGCTGCTCGGGGTGGAAGGCATTGCGCAACGGCTTCAAGGCGCAGGCAAGCTCCTTTTTCTCGTCCAGCCGCGCGTCAACCCGGGCGCTGTCACCCAATTCGGCCCTTATGCCTACCGCGCCAACGCGTCGCAATACTTCAATCTTCTTTGGCCCGTTTGCCTGGGGTTTTGGTGGACGCTCAATCAGTCGCTCGGCTTCAAACGCAACGCACATCATCTGATCCTGGCCGGCGCTGCCGTCATGGCGGCCTGCCCGATTATATCCACCAGCCGTGCGGGCGCTCTCATCACCGTCGGAATTGTGGCTTTGGCTGCCATCTTGCTCTCCGTCAGCCATTTCTTTTTCGCCGCCCACCAACCGCAGGACCGGAAAACGCGGAAGATTACGCTGGCCTGCCTGTTTCTCTTTTTCACCGGCGCGCTGGCGCTCGGCTTTGCGCTGGGCTGGAAATCGCTCAAACCCCGTATGGCCCAACTCAGCGAAGGCTTTGAACTCCGGGAGGCAATGTATGATGCGGCCCGCCCTATGGCCGCAGATTATCCGGTATTTGGAACTGGCCCCGGCACCTTTGAGTCGGTCTTTCAGCTTTACCGCAAAAGCACAAACAGATATTGGCCGGCCCAATTGCACAACGATTGGCTCGAGACCCGCATCACCTTCGGCTGCGTCGGCAGCGGCTTGGTCGCTTTGGCCTTTGTGGCGGTGGTGCTGCGCTGGTTCGCGCGCGGCGGCATTCACGGGGGAAGGCGCTTCGTCATCCTCATCTGGCTGGCATTGGCCGGCTGCCTGGTCCACGCCCGCTTTGATTTCCCCTTCCAGATCCACTCGATTGTCTTTCTCTTTCTCGTCCTCTGTGCCATCCTCTTCACCCTCACGCGCCGGCCGTAGCTTGGAGGGCCAGACAGCCGGACTTGGACTTTCCAGGCGCTCGCACGCCACACAGCGCCGGACAAGGGAAAGGCGTCCAGAATCGAATGATCAAAGCGCCCGGCGCGATCCCTCGCCTAAACGGTGCCGCAAACGGCAGCACCTGGAACCCTGGGCAAGGGGAGCAGTGACCGAATAGAGGCTGCCGACTATGGTCGGCGCGGAGGGGGCCTGGCTCCAGGCCTGAGGGCAGTGCGCGTTGGTGCAGAACTCCACTAACACCAGCGCTTGCCTTCTTGCCAATTCAGTTTCCCTGGGTTCAAATGCAATCGTTTTATGACTGTGCAACGAAGCCGTGCCAGGCCGGAGAGATTTGTGGCCGCGGTTTTGCCGTGGCTGGTCGCTGCGGGAGGGTTCCTGGTCTATCTCGGCACACTCAATGCATGGGTTTCGCTCCACAGCCTGGCGACCGTGGCGCGAATATCAGGGTGGCTGTGGCAGCCCGAACTGCGTCAGCCGCTTGCCTTTCTTGTCTTCTATCCTTTCCGTTTCCTGCCTGAACCCTGGATTCCGCTGGCACTGAACGTCTTTGCCGCCGCCTGTGCCGCGTTAGTGCTGGCGCTGCTCACGCGTTCGGTTGCCCTGCTGCCCCAGGACCGTACGCATGAGCAACGGGCGCGTGAACACAGCGCCTTCTCGACACTTTCGACGCCCAACGCCTGGATGCCGCCGGTCCTGGCGGCCATCGCTTGCGGTCTGCAACTGACTTTCTGGGAGCATGCGACCGCAGCCACGGGCGAAATGATTAACCTGATGCTCTTCGCCTGCGTCATCTGGTGCCTGCTCGAATTCAGAATCCGCCGGATTCAGTCCTGGCTTTCCGCCACCGCATTCCTTTGTGGCGCCGGCTTGGCCAACGACTGGACCATGATCGGCTACCTGCCTGTTTTTCTCGCCGCTATCCTTTGGCTCAAAGGCTTGAGTTTTTTCAACCTCCGCTTCCTGCTGCGCATGGCTTTGTGGGGATTGATCGGCTTTAGTCTGTACTTCGTGCTGCCAGCCGTTCAAACCTTCCATCCCGTTGTCCACCTGAGTTTCTGGACGGCCTTGAAAAGCAATTTGAAGGCCCAGCGAAATGCCCTGATCTGGTTTCCCCAGGGAGCTGCTCTTGCCCTGGCGCTGACATCCCTGCTCCCGCTGCTGGTCATTTCCATACGGTGGAAGTCGCAGGCGCCCCACTCCGGCGACGATAACAGGGTGGCCGGGTTCCTCAGCAAGGCCATGTTCCACTTTGTGCACGCCGCGTTTCTCGCGGTATCCCTCTGGATAGCGCTGGATCCGCCGGTCAGCCCTCGCAAACTGGCATTGGGCGCGCCATTCCTGACGCAGTATTACCTCCCCGCCCTGGTCATCGGCTATTGCTCAGGCTACTTCCTGCTGATTGGTTCGGTGCCTATACCCAAACTGGCGCGCAACCAGAAACTGACGCCTCTCCAGAGGGCCTTCGCCAGGCTGACGGTTGCCGCATTCTGGATTTTGCTCGCGGCGATGCCTCTGATGCTGGTCTGGCGGAACCTGGACCAGATTCGCACCACCAACGGCCCGGCCCTGCGTCAGTTCGCCCGGCAACTTTACCAAAGCCTGCCGGCACGCAAATCGGTTGTCCTGAGTGACAATCCGACACAACTGTTTCTGGTAATGGCCGAACTGGGCGCCCGCCGCCATGACAAAGACGCCCTGTTGCTGGACACGCCCTCCCTGGCTTGGGGCCAATACCACATCCTGAAAGCCGCCCAATTCAAATCCAGGTGGCCTGTTAAACCGCCCACCAACAATCTGGAGGTGGTCGAATCGGGCAAACTGCTCCAGCTCCTCTCCCGCTTCTCTTTGCAGGAGCAAGTGGTCTATCTGCATCCCAGTTTCAGTCTCTGCTTCGAGCTGTTTGCGGACCGGCCCAGCGGGGCGGTTCACTGCCTGGTTGCTCGGGGGAGGGACACGCTCGGCCAAACGCTCGATAGCCGGACTGCCGCCGCTAATGAGCAATACTGGCAGGAGCTCTGGATCGGCACCCTCCAGGCCCTCGCCGGGTTGGTCAATCCGAAACCGGGTTACGCACCCCAACTGGCCGGCCTTTTGGCCGCCCGCCTCCAGTTGACGCCACAGCAAAACCCCACTGCGTCCTTCCTGAGCGCCGCCTATTCCAAATCCCTCGATTATTGGGGAGTGCAGATGCAGCGACTCGGGCGCTGGAAAGAAGCCGGCCTGTGGTTCCAACGCGCGCTCGAGCTTAAACCTGACAACCTTGCGGCCCGGATCAACCTGGAATTCAACGGGCAGCACCAGCAGGGCAACAACCTGCGACTCGATCGTGAGGCCGTCCAGAAACAATGGCTGGACCTATTCGCCAAGCACCGTAAGTGGGAAGCGGTCATGAACGACGACGGGCCAGTTGATGAACCAACGTTTCTGTTCGAGACGGCGCGCGTCTTGTTGGGCAGCGGCAAACCTCACCAGGCCATCAGGGAGTTTGCGCGTTGTGCCGATCTGGCGCCCGATTGGCTGGAGCCGCAACTATGGCTCGCGCAAGGACACATCGCGGTCCAGGAGTTCGCCAGCGCTTTGCGGCTGACCGAGGACATCCAAACGTTCGGCCTGCCGCAGGACGCGTCAGGCATGGCGCAGCTTCTTTTTTGCCGCGCGACAGCCTTGGAAGGGCTGGGCCGGACCAACGAAGCCGCCGCCTGCATCGAGAGCTTCGTCACCCAACACCCGGAACAGGCCGAAGTGCTCTCCATCGCGGCGCAGCTCTACTTGCAGAGCATGCAGTATCAACCCGCCCTGACTGTTCTGGACCGGTTGCTGAGCCGGGAGCCGCATAACCCGGAGCTGCTGTCCAACAAAGGTCTCGCCGAAATGCAGCTTTCGCGATACGACGCCGCCATAACCACCCTGACCACCGCGCTTTCCTTCGCTCCCTCCAACCAGGTCGTGCGACTCAACCGCGCCATCGCCTGTCTGCGGGCAGGCCAGCTTGATGCGGCCCAAGCCGATTACGAGCAGTTGTTCCAAACCTCTCCCCACTCTTACAAGGTCGTATTCGGGCTCGGCGAAATCGCCTGGCGCAGGCAGAATACCAACGCAGCCATCCAGTTCTATCAAAAGTGCCTGGCCCTCGGCCTCCCGGCGTCGCCCGAAGGCAAACTCGTGGCCGAGCGTCTCCGGCAACTGAAGGGCGATGGGGCAAAGTGATTCAGTTCAAACTTGAGCGCCCGCTCCAACGGCGGAGCGAGGAAATCAGCCGGCAAATCGTGCTTGCCGAAGATGAGCGCCGGACTTAATTAAGAGGCCGCAACGTTAAGTGCGATTGTCCTATTAAGCAATGAACTCGACCTCCACCGAATCCAAGTCAGCCGTCTCGCGTCGTCAATTCCTGCAAACCGGCTCCTCGGCCCTCGCGGGCGCTGCCCTGCTGGGTGCCCTGCCGATTGAACGGAGCGCCCATGCTGCCGGCAGCGAGTTGCTCAAGATCGCCTTGGTCGGGTGCGGCGGACGCGGCAGCGGCGCGGCCGACCAGGCGCTCAGGACTGCCGGCAACACCAAATTGGTCGCTATGGCCGATGTGCTGCCCGAGAAACTGGAAAAGGGCCTAGCCAGCCTCCAGGCCCAACATCCCGAAAAGGTCGATGTCCCGCCCGACCGCCAGTTCACGGACTTTGACGGCTACAAGAAGGCGATCTCCCTGGGCGACGTAGTCATTCTGGCGACCTCACCCGGCTTTCGTCCGATTCATTTCGAGGAAGCCGTGCGTCAGGGCAAACACGTGTTCATGGAGAAGCCGGTGGCCACGGATGCGCCGGGCATTCGACAATTGCTGGCCGCGGCGGAGGAAGCGAAGAAGAAGAATCTCAAAGTCGGGGTTGGGCTCCAGCGCCGTCACCAGCGCGGCTACCTCGAGATCGTCAAACGCCTCCAGGACGGCGCCGTGGGCGACCTGACGTTGCTGCGGTGCTACTGGGATGGGGGTTCGCGGGACGGCGTTGAACGGCTGCCAAACGAAACCGAAATGCATTACCAGATTCGCAACTGGTATTATTTCACCTGGCTGTCTGGCGATCACATCGTCGAGCAGCACGTCCACAACATCGATGTCTGCAACTGGATCAAAGGCGCCCACCCGGTGCGCGCCCAGGGCATGGGCGGACGCCAGGTGCGCAACGCGAAACGGCACGGCCAGATTTTCGACCACCACTTTGTCGAATTTGAATACGCGGACGGCGCGCGGATGCTCAGCCAATGCCGCCAAATCCCGGGGTGCTGGCCCAGTGTGTCGGAGCACGTCCTGGGCACGAAAGGCAGCGCCGATCTGGACGACGGACGGAAGCTCTTTGTCATCAAAGGGCCTGCAGCGTGGCGTTACAACACCAAACAGGCACAGCAGAACGCCTATCAGCAGGAGCATGACGATCTGTTCGACGCCATTCGGAACGACAAACCCCTTAACGAGGCCGAGTTCGCCGGCACCAGCACCATGACCGCCATCCTCGGCCGGATGTGCACTTATTCAGGGCAACAGATCGAATGGGAGGACGCCATCAACTCCAAGATCGAGTTGCTGCCCAAGACCTTTGGCTGGGACGCGCCCCCGCTGGTGTTGCCCGACGCCAACGGCTTCTACCCGGTGGCCATGCCCGGCCGCACGGTCTGCGTTTAACCCGGAATTCTCATACCTCGCACAAACCGCCTACCGGGCGTAGCCGCCGACGGTAGTCGGCGCCATCTTTCGGGGCTGAAAAATCAGCGCCGACTGCCGTCGGCGGCTACACGCTATGAAATTCCCCGGTTAAGCTCGGTTAGTATTCCCGGTTCTTGGTGATGCCTGGCATTGGGACGGGATACTTGCCGTCTTTTCCGGCCAGCAGCGGGGGGGGCGAATCCAACGTGAGCTTATCCACGTCGGGTGCGAACTCGTGCTCGCAATTGAGCATGTCCTCGAAGGTAATCTCCTGCCCGGTGTGCGCCGCCATGCGGCCCATGTTGGAGACGAGGCTGGCTTCAGCGCCGCGTTTGGCTTCGTTGTAGGGCTTATCGTCGCGGATGGCGTCCACCAGGTCGTTCCACTCGTTCTGATAGGGGTTCTGCTCGTCCGGGGCGACCTTCGAGGTCCAGATCATGTTGGAACGCTGCGCATTCTGGCCCTTGAAAGTGCTGGAGGGGGCGCCGCAATCGCCTGACTTGGATACGATGGCCAAGCCTTTGCTGCCATGAGCGTAACTGTTAAAAACATCGTTGCAGCCGTTGATACACCGCCCGTCCATATACATTCTGGCGCCATCGGCAAAGGTGTATTCCACCGAGTACGTGTCGAAGTTCTGATCCACGTAAGGCGCGCCATCCGGGTCGGTCCGGTAATGACGTCCGCCCAGCGCTTGGGCTTTCACCGGCCAGGCATTCTTCATCCAGCACAGATGGTCAATGATGTGGATGTAGAAGTCGTTGAAGAGTCCGCCGCTGGCCCAGAGGAAGCCGTGGAAGTTCTTAATCTGCCAGAGCAACTCACTGGGATCCCCCGGCCACTTGGTTGGAAAGCACGCAGCGGCTGGGCCATGCATCCGGTAGCCGCGCAGAAGAATCAGGTCGCCGATTTCGCCGTCATGGATGCGCTTGGCCAGTTCCTGCATGGGCCGGCTGTGCCGGGAATTCAAACCAACCCCGACCTTCAGATTCTTAGCGGTCGCGGCTTCGGCCAACTTGAGCATCTTGCGCGTGGTCGGGCCGTCCACGGTGACCGGCTTTTCCATGAATACGTTTAGCCCCCTCTCGATCGCGTAGGTAAACTGAACCCAGCGAAATGCCGGCGGGGTGGTCAGAATCACTACGTCTCCCGGCTTGAGGCAATCCATCGCCTTCCTGTAGCCGTCGAACCCGATGAACTGGCGGTCCTGGGGCACATCCACCTTGTCGCCGCAGGCTGTCTTTATGGCGTCATAGCTGTCGCCGAGCTTCTTCTCGAAAACGTCGGCCATGGCCACGAGTTTCACAGGACCGCGTTTGACGGACAGGGCGTTTCTTGCCGCGTCAGTTCCGCGGCCTCCGCACCCGACCAGGGCGATTTGAATAAGGCCGCTGCCGGCGGCGTGGACATGGGGAATGGCCACGCCGGCCAAAGCTGACGCTGCGGCGATGCGGCCAGTGGTTTTGATAAACTCGCGACGTGTAGTCAGAGAATTAGACGATTCGTTCATAAACAATATCTTCCCGACGAAGCCGGGCTGGTGTCAATTCAAGAAATGGCCTCCTCCGCCTGCGCGTCAGCGAAGAAGATGAAAGCGTCGGACTGCACCTGGCGCAACACGGCGAAAGCGCTTACAATGACTAACGCCACTCCGGCCTGAGCAGGCCCATGCGCCGGTTGCTTTACTTTGACCGCCAATCTCGCTATCAATTGGCGCCATGCACCGTGTGAACCCGGAGGCGACTCAAGCGCCGCTCCACTTCAACTTTGCCACCGACGTGATTGATGAACGGGAACCGAATGTCGAGCGCGCCTGAGCCGGCGGGAGTGCCGGAGGCGCAGGCGGAGCGTCGGGAGGACTGGCGCCTGTTGGCCGGGGGCGTGGCGGCCTTGGCCCTGGCGGTGTTGGCGGTCTATTGGCGGGCGTTGCGAGGCGAGTTTCTGTGGGACGACCTGTTGGTTGTCCATCGGAATCCGTTGGTGACAGGGGAGCTGGGGCTGGGGTCTATCTGGTTTCGCACGGACTTCCCGCTGACGAATGTGGCGTTTTGGTTGGAATGGCTGGCGTGGGGCGATCACACGGTGGGCTATCATGTCGTCAATTTGTTGCTCCATGCGACCAGCGCGGTGTTGTTGTGGCGGGTGCTGAGGCGGCTGAGAATCCCGGCGGGTTGGCTGGCGGCGATGATCTTTGCCGTCCACCCGGTGTGCGTGGCGTCGGTGGCGTGGATAGCGGAGTTGAAGAACACGCTGGCGCTGACGTTCTATTTGCTGAGCATCCTGTGGTATTTGCGGTCTGACCAGCAGTCTAAAGTCCAAAGTCTAAAGTCTAAAGTCGGGAGTCAGGAGTCAGCCTCCAGCGACACGCAACACGCAACACGCAACACGACAGAGGTTCCCGCCCCTCGCCCTTCGCCCCTCGCTCCTCGACTCCTCTACTGGTTGTCGCTCCTAACCTTTGTGCTGGCGCTGCTGAGCAAGACTTCGACGGTGATGCTGCCGGTGGTGTTGCTGGGGTGCGCCTGGTGGCAGCGCGGGCGGGTGGGGCGGCTGGACTGGTTGCGGACCAGCCCGTTCTTCGCGCTGGCGCTGGCGTTCGGGCTGATGAGCGTATGGTTTCAGGCACATGGGGCGATGGCCGGAGTGGCCGTTCAGAGTGAGAAGTTCTGGGGACGGCTGGCCGGAGCCGGGATGGCGCTCTGGTTTTACCTGGGCAAAGCGTTGCTGCCCCTGAATCTGAACATGATCTACCCGCGCTGGAAGATTGAGGCGGCGGCGCCTGGGTCTTACCTGCCGCTGTTGCTGTGGTGCGGCGTTTTGGCGATGGGTTGGGGGTTTCGGCGGAGTTGGGCCAGGCATGTGCTGTTCGGGCTGGGCTGTTTCACGGTGACGTTGTTTCCGGTGCTGGGCTTCTTCGACATGTACTTTCTGGCATTGTCGCGGGTGTCGGATCATTTCGCGTATCTACCGCTAACCGCGCTGGTGGCGCTGGTGGCGGCGGGGTTGGATTGGGCGTTAACCCGTATATTTCAGGCCCCAGTAGCCCCCGACGGCAGTCGGCGCGAACTTCGGTGCGGAGAGAATGCGCCGACTGCCGTCGGCGGCTACGGCCCGTCAGCGAACCCTGTTCCGTGGGGAATGCCCAGGATGAGAGGCATGGTCTTGGGGCTGGCGGGGGGCGGGTTGGTGGCGGGGCTGGCGGTGCTGGCTGCGCAGCGGGCGCAGGTATTCGTGAGCGCAGAGGCGCTGTGGCGCGACACGTTGGCGAAAAACCCCGCGGCGTGGTGCGCGCACGCCAACCTGGGCTGGATCCTCGCGGAACAACAGAAGTATGACGAGGCGCGGGCGCATCTGGTGGCGGCGCTGGCGTTGAAACCGGATAATGCGCAGGCGCACTCCAACCTGGGACGCCTCCTGTCGCTGCAAGGCAAGTTCGCCGAAGCGGAGGGCCAGTTCCAAGCGGCGGTGAGAATCAAACCGAAAGACGCGGAGATTCGCAGGTCATACGCTTCGGCCTTGGCCGAGCAGGGGAGGAAAGAGGAGGCGGTGAAGCAGCTTAAGGAACTGCTCCAGTTGAAGCCGGACACGGAGGCGCGCGCGCAGTTGGCCACGCTGCTGCATCGGAGCGGGAGATTTCGAGAAGCGGTGGCGGAATATCGGCAGGTGCTGGCGGCCAAGCCCGACCAACTCGAGGCGCTCAACAATCTGGCTTGGCTGCTGGCCTCGTGTTCGGATAACGCCGTGCGGGAGGGGATGGAGGCGGTCCGGGTCGCAGAACAGGGCTGTCGCCTGACCGAATACAAGCAGGCGCAGATGGTGGGCGCGTTGGGGGCGGCGTATGCCGAGGCGGGACGATTTACGGAGGCGGTGGCCGCGGCGCAAAAGGCGATTGAACTGGCGAGGGCGGGCGGCGACGCGCAGTTTGCCGCCGTTAATGAGCAACTGCTGAGCCTTTACCGGACAGGCAGAGCCTACCACCAGCCGCCGCCAACGGTGTCCCTTCCAGGGGCCGAGTAGCGCAATTCGCCCGGTCCAGGCTGGCCTGTCGATTTTTGTGGTCTCCGTTGCGAAAAGGGGTTTCAATCTCTCCAGGCAATAACCTGCGACGGAGCTTTCCGTCCACAACCAATACAAAGATATGAAACGACGCGAATTCATCAAAACATCCGTGGCCGCTTCCACCCTCATCGGCCTGAGCTGCGCCGGAACGAAGGACCAGGTGGTTTCCGGCCATAGTAACCCCGAGACCCCGGACTACTACGAACTGCTGCTTTACCATCTGAAAAGTGGCGCGAACCACCATCTGCTCGATGCTTACCTGGGGAAAGCTTTCATCCCCGGCTTGAACCGGCAGGGCATCAAGCCGGTGGGCGTCTTTGTGCAACAGGAACGGACCGAGGCGCAGGCGCCCACCGAAGTCAGGGATGCGTTAGCGATGCTGGTGCTGATTCCCTATCCTTCAATCGCATCGTTCGCCATGACCGGCGCGCGCCTGAATGCCGACCCGGAGTTTCAGAGCGCCGCGGCTGAATACCTCCAATTGCCCAAGACCAATCCGCCCTTCGAGCGGATTGACAGTTGGCTAATGCTGGCGTTTGCGGGGATGCCCAAGGTGGAACTGCCCCCCTACTGCCGGGAGAAGAAGCCGCGCATGTTCGAGATGCGCACTTATGAGAGCTACAGTTTCCTCAAGGCCATCAAGAAGATGGAGATGTTCAACGCGGGCGAGATCGACACGATGCGGGAGGTGGGGCTGGGTCCGATCTTTTACGGGGAAGCGATCATCGGCAGCGATCTGCCGCACCTGACCTACATGCTCTCCGCTGAGGACCAGGCCGCGCACACGAAACACTGGGACGCTTTCAAGGCCCATCCCACCTGGAACAAGCTGAAGAATGATCCGCAATACGCGGATACGGTGTCCAAGATAGCGAATCGGTTTCTGGTGCCGACGGCGTATTCGCAGATTTGACGGCGCGGGCCGGCCACGGGAACGAAGCCGCTATGCCGAAGAAGCGCTGGACATTCGCCCGCCTGCGTAATGCTCACATAGCCGCCGACCCCAGTCGGCGCCATCTTCGGTGCGGAGAGAATGCGCCGGCTGTCGGCGGCGGCTGCAACCGGCCGGCAAATCGTGCATTGCGCGCGATGTCCAGACTCGCCGCCGCCGGGCTGCTGCTGTGCGCCGTATCTTCCGTCCCGGCGGCCGAGGCGAACGCCCGCTTCACGGTGGACGCGTTTGGGACCGCCCAGGGGCTGCCGTCGAGGGCGGTGCTGGCGGTGACACAGACCCGGGATGGCTATCTCTGGGTCGGGACGCTGGCCGGCCTGGCGCGGTTTGACGGGGTCCAGTTCGCGGTGTTTGATGAGAACAATACGCCCGGACTGAATAGCAGCGAGATCATCCGCCTCTATGAGGACCGGCAGACTAATCTTTGGGTGGGCACTGAGAACGGGGGCATTAATCTGGTCAAAGGGGGCAAGGTCACCAGCGTGGATGTCGCGCAGGGCGGTTACGCAGGCCGCCTGATGGCGATATGTGAGGACCGCAGTGGCGCCGTAATGTTCTACACCTACACTGGTCTGCTGGGCCGGTATCGGGAGGGGAAGGTGGATGTCTGGCACGCGGGCACGGGCGCCCCCAGCACTTGCCGGGCACTGATTGCGGAAGACTCTGGTTGCTTGTGGATCGGCACGGATACCAGCCTGGTGGCGCTGAACCCAATCCCGGTGGTGACGGACGAGGTGAGATCAATCCGGCTGAACTTCCTTCTGGCCAGCAAACGGGGCGGGTACTGGCGCCTGGCCAATGGGCGGATTCAGAAGTGCAAAGGGGCCGCCGTGGAGCGCGATGTGGGAGCGTATCCGTGGGCCAGCACCCTGCCGATTGTGGCGGCCTGCGAGGACCTCGACGGCAACCTGGTGGTGGGCACTTACGGCGACGGGGTCTATTGGTTCGACGCCGAGGGCAAGGCAACACGCATCTCCGAGGCGGAAGGACTGTCCCATAATTCCGTGTTGGCGCTGACAGTGGATCGCGAGGGCTGTCTCTGGGTGGGAACCAACGGCGGTGGGTTGAACCGGGTGAGACGAAAGCTCTTCGAGGTGCTGCCGCCGTCGCGCGGTTCCGTGGTGCAATCGGTCTGCGAGGACGGCCAGGCGGGATTGTGGATCGGGTACACGGGCAACCGGGTTGACCATTGGACGGGCGGCGGCGCGCAGCGGTTTCAGCTCATCCCAGGCTCTCCCGTGTTGGAGGTAAACCCGGATACCCTGTTGGATGTAAAATCCGTGTTCCTGGGCCGGAATCAGGGCGCGCTCGGGGGCAACTGGGTTCTGACCGGAACCTGGGGTGCGATGGGGCCGCATTTGTTCCAATTGGAGTATGGCAAGTTTGTGCCGCTCATCCTGCCCGAGGCCCTGGACAAGATCGTCTCGGCCATCTTCCAGGACCGGGCGGGCCGGTTGTGGCTGGGCACGCAGGGCGGCTTGCTCCGGCTCGATGACTTGAAGCTGTTTACCACGCGGGACGGACTTTCCGCCGATGACGTGCGGGCAATCGTTGAGGACCGCGAGGGGAACCTGTGGCTCGGCACCAAAGGGGAAGGTCTCAATCGCCTGCGCGAGGGCCATTTCGCCTGGTTCACGAAAACGAACGGACTGCCGGGGAACAGCATTTCCGCAGTCGAGGTGGATAGCGACGGGGTGTTGTGGGTGGCCACCTCCGGCGGCCTGGCGAGATTCCAGGGCGGCAAGTGGACTCGCTATACGAAGAAGGAAGGGCTGGCCAGCAATAGCCTCGGTTACCTGCTGGAGGACGGGCACGACTACCTGTGGATCGGGTCGAACGCCGGTCTCATGCGCCTCAAGAAAGAGGAACTGAACCGCTTTGCCGAGGACAAGACCGTAGCAATCTCGTGTCGTCTCTATGGGGAGCCGGACGGCCTGCCGGCGAGCGAATGCACCTCCGGCTCGCAGCCGGGCGCCGTGCGCAGCCGGGACGGCACGCTCTGGTTTCCAACCATCCACGGCCTGGCCTCGCTGAACCCCGCCCGGCTGAACCTCAACACCAACCCGCCGCCCGTGATGATAGAATCCGTGCTGGTCGCCGGCGAGGTGCAGAACCCCGAAACCCTGCGGTCCGCGCCGCCGCGCGAAGTCACCATCCCCCCGGGCAAGGAGGGCCTGGAGATTCGCTTCGCGAGCCTGAACCTCGCCGCCCCGGATAAGGGACGGTTCAAGTACCTGCTGGAGGGGTACGAGACGAAGCCGAAGGAGAGGCCCGGCAACGTCCGCGAGGTTCTCTACAGCAAGCTGCCGCCGGGCCGGTATCATTTCCAGGTGACGGCCTGCAACGAGGATGAGGTCTGGAACAAGGAGGGCGCCACGCTGGCGATCAGAGTGCTGCCGCCCTTCTGGCGCACGTGGTGGTTCCTCGGCCTGACGACGGCGGGCCTGCTGGGGATGATCGTCGGCTCGGTTCATTACGTCTCCACCCAGCGGTTGCAGCGCCAACTGGCCGCCTTGCGGCAGAAGGAAGCCCTCGAGCAGGAACGCGCCCGTATCGCGCGGGACATCCACGATCAGGTCGGCGCCAGCCTCACGCAGCTCTCCCTGTTGAGCGAGCTGGTCGAGAGCGACAAACACCATCCCGAAGAAGTCGAGGGCCACGCCCGGCAAATCGAGCAGACCGCCCTCGAAACCACCCGCGCCCTCGACGAGATCGTCTGGACCGTCAACCCCTCCAACGACACCCTCGACGGCCTGATCACCTACGTCTGCAAATACGCGCAGGAATACCTCGCGCTGGCCGCGTTGCGCTACCGCCTCGAAGTCCCGCCGCAACTCCCCAACATCCCCATCTCGCCCGAACTCCGCCACAACGTCTTCCTCGCCGCCAAGGAAGCCGTCAACAACGTTGTCAAACACTCCCAGGCCAACTCCGTCTGGCTGCGCCTGCGCCTCGAGCCTGGCCGCTTCACCCTCGAAATCGAAGACAACGGCTGCGGCCTGAGCGCGGACGCCGCCGACAAAGGCCGCAACGGCCTGCGCAACATGCGCAAACGCCTCGAAGACGTCGGCGGCCAATTCTCCATCGCCCCGGGCGCCGAAGGCGGCACCCGCGTCCGCCTCACCGCGCCCCTGGGCCGGGCGACTGGCGAAGCCTGAGCTTCTGATTGGTAGGGCGCGCTGTCCCCAGCGCGCCGTGGCTGGCAATCACCGCGCCCCGAACCTCTCTGTCTATCAACTATCAACTCTCCGTGCTATCAGCCGTAAAAACTCCTAAAGTATCTGCTTGACAAATCTCTCGGACTCTGTACCTTGTGCCCGGATATTTTGGGGCACTCCGCCGCTTGGCGGCTGGACCGCATCGGGGACCGGACGGGAGGGCGAGTCCCCGCGAGCCGTGGGGCTTGGCCCGGCGGCAGGGCGGCAGAAAGACGGGTTCGGAAGCCAGGAACATCCCTGGAACATCCCTGGAACATCAGAGGAGCATCAGAGGGACCTCAGAGGAACATGCCTGGAACCGCCGTGGCGCTCAGGCATTGCTCAGGGGGCCGTTCGGGGGCTGTTACGGCGGTTCTCCAGCCTCTTGGTCTGGCCGCCGGGGCAGCCGCACCCGCCGCAAAGAGGGCGACTCCTACGGAACACCAACGGAACACCTTCGGATATCCCACGGACTTGGCGCCCACATGGCGCCCACACGGTGCCCACAGGACAGGACGCTGCGAAGCCGACGGCCAATGAGCGTGCGGACGTTGGGGCGCAACTTCCTGTTGATGGGAGAAACACCGAGAAATACGTTCGCCCCATGCCGCATCTCAAGCCGTCCAATATGACGCCCATTACGTGTTGGGCATCTACACGCGTGAACACTTCCGCCATTTTATGAGGATCACATACTTACTGCTCGCCGTTTTCCCTCTCGCATTGATCGGCTGTTCGACGACACATCGCAGTTCCGCAAAGCGAGTCCCAGAGACGGTGCTTGTCACGTATCACGTCAAGCCGGGCAAAGAGGCGGAATTTCAGGCGGTGCTTTCACGGGCCTGGGAAGTTTATCGCCGTGAGCATTTTGTATTCGCCGAACCGCACATCGTCGTTCAAGACACCGAGGACGGGAGCAAGCCTCGGTTCGTAGAGGTTTTTACGTGGGTCAGTCGCTCCATTCCTGGACACGCTCCTGAAAGTGTGAAGACGATTTGGAAGCAAGAGGAGTCTCTATGCGAAAAGCGGAGCGAGCATAACGGCATCGAGCCTGGCGAGGTAGAGCTTCTTGTTCCACGCAGGAAGTGAGGTTGTTATGAGTTCGACGATGGCCAAATCGCTCTAGCCAACGAGCGATGGCGCATACTGAACCATGCCAATCATAGTTTCCATCGTGGAAGATAACGACCAGTTGCGCGGCACGTTGGCGCGCGTGATTGGCCCAGAGGAAGGAATAAGGAGTTGCGGAGCCGGTGGGTTTTGGCGAGAATACTCCCATGAGTGTTGCAGAACTGCCCATTGCTATTGACCAAGATCGGATCGGAGACTTCTGCCGTCAGCGGGGCATCCGGAAGCTGAGCTTGTTCGGGTCGGTGTTGCGGGAGGACTTTGACCCGGAACGCAGCGATGTGGACGTGCTGGCGGAGTTCGAGCCGGGGGTCTTGCAGCGGGCGGGCTGGAACTATTTCGGGTATGGCGAGGAGCTGGGCCGGGTGCTGGGGCGCAAGGTGGATTTCTGCTCACGATTGCACCCGCTGATCCAGAAACGGGTGAAGGACGAGTTATTGACGATTTATGAGCGTCCATGATGCCGAGGTGACGTTGCGGCAGATCGTCGAGTTGTGCGACAAGGGGATCGATTTGAGGGCCTCAATGACGAGAGAGGAGTTCCTCAGCGACTGGCGCAAGCAAATGCTCGGCGAGCGTGTGGTGGAAGTATTAGGCGAGGCGGTGAAGCGGCTGCCGGAGGGCCTGCGCGACCGGCATCCCCACGTGCCCTGGCGCAAGGTCGCCGGCACACGCGACTATATCGCGCATGGCTACGAGAGTGTCGATTACGATGTCATCTGGGGCGTCCTCGATCAGGAGATTGCCAAGCTCAAAGAGGCGGTGGCCGCGATTCTGTCGGCGGAATTCCCAGCGCCGCCGCCCCAAGCCTGAGCGCCTCACATATGCCAATCACAGTTTCCATCGTGGAAGATAACAACCCGTTGCGCGGCACGCTGGCGCGCGTGATTGGCGGGCGGACGGGCCGCCGGGCTTATAGAGTTTGACCTGACTGCCTGGGCAGCCTACTCTTTTTGCATGAACGCGGTTGAATTCACGACGGAGCTAAACGGCGCGGCGGTGTTGCCCATCCCCCGGGAGATTGCGGCGCAACTGCCAAAGTCGGGCAAGGCCCGCATCATCGTTCTGACCGACGACGCCACCGACGAGGCCGAGTGGCGTGCCGGGGCTTACGAGCAGTTCTTGCGAGACGATCCGGCCGAGGACGCCGTTTACGACTCACTGCGCTGAGATGTTCGGCGTGAACCATGCCCATCACAGTTTCCATCGTGGAAGATAACGACCAGTTGCGCGGCACACTGGGGCGCGTGATCGCCCGGGCGGAAGGATTCAAGTGCGTCAGCCAATACCCCAATGCCGAGGCGGCGCTGGAGGGTTTGCCCAAGGACCGGCCCGAGGTCGTGCTGATGGACATCAACCTGCCGGGGATGAACGGCGTGGAATGCGTGCGGCAGTTGAAGCGGGTCGCGCCTCAAATCCAGTCGGTGATGCTGACGGTCTATGAAGACACGGAGAAGATCTTCGCGGCGCTGGCGGCGGGGGCGTCGGGTTACCTGCTGAAGCGGACCAAGAGCGCCGAGTTGCTGGAGGCCATCCGCGAGGTGCACCGGGGCGGCTCGCCGATGACGACCCACATCGCGCGCAAGGTGACGCAATCGTTTCAAAAGGCGGGCGCGTCGCCGCAACCGACGGAGAACCTTTCGCAGCGGGAGCAGGAGGTGCTGGATTGCCTGAGCAACGGCTTCCTCTACAAGGAAATCGCCGACAAGCTGGGGATCAGCTACGAGACGGTACACACCTACATCCGGCGGATATACGAGAAGCTCCAGGTGCGGACGCGGACGGAGGCGGTCGCCAAGTTCCTGCGGCGGTAGGAGGGGGGCAGAAAAGCCGCTCACCCTGAAAACCGCAGTGGAGCCAACGCAAAGGCGCAAAGACGCGAAGATCTGGAAGAGCTATTTAATCCCTGGCTAAAAGCCTTCTGCCCTCTGCCCTTTGCGTTAACTGCCGTTTTTAAGCTGGCTTGCCTGGACTGGCGATTCATAGTATTCCCCATCCCCATGTTGTTTTCGCGTAGAGCGTGTCGTTGGATTGGTGTGGCGGGCTGGGTGGTTGCCGGGCTGTTGGCGGGGGCCGTCGCGGGCCGGGGCGAGGGTTTTAGCCTGGAATCCGTAGGGGCGCGGGGCGGCACCACAGCGTTCTTCAACGGCCATGACTTCACCCAGTCGGAAGGATTTTTGTATGTGAATCTGCCGTGGCGTTATGACCTGGGCAAAGAGTGGCATGTGCAGACCCGCCTGGACTTTTCGGTGGGCTGGCTGGGCGGTCGCGCCGACAACGCTGTCATCGGGACGGTCGGGCCGAGCCTGGTCCTGAGCCGGGCGGGGCTGCCACTGTCTCTCGAAGGGGGCGTCAGCCCGACGGGCCTCAGTAGAAATGCCTTTGGGTCAAAGGACTTCGGCACAGAGTGTCAGTTTACCAGCCACGTGGGATTGAACTGGGATTTTGCCCCGCACTGGCGCCTCGGCTACCGCTTTCAGCACATGTCCAATGCCGACTTGGCCTCGCCCAATCCGGGTTTGAACCTGCACGTCTTTGCCCTGAGCTATATATTCTAAGCTATGAGCAAAGCACAGAATGTGTTCGGCACGCTGCGGAACTTCGATCTCGGGAACGGCCGGCAGGGAGCGTTGCAGGCGCTGCCGCAACTGGAAAAGGCGGGGGTGGGGCCGGTGTCGCGGCTGCCGGTGTCGCTCCGGCTGGTGCTGGAGTCGGTGTTGCGCAATTGCGACGGCCAGCGGGTGCTGGAGCAGAACGTTCGCGCGCTGGCCAACTGGCAACCGACGGGGCCGCGCACGGAGGAGATTCCGTTTGTGGCGGCGCGGATCGTGTTGCAGGACTTCACGGGGGTGCCGTTGCTGGTGGACCTGGCGGCGATGCGGTCGGCGCTGGCGCGGCTGGGCCGGAATCCCAAGCTGATCGAGCCGCTGGTGCCGGTGGATTTGGTGGTGGACCACTCGGTGCAGGTGGACTACTACGGCACGGCGGAGGCCCTGGGCAAGAACCTCGAGCTGGAGTTCAACCGCAACCGGGAGCGTTACCAGTTCCTCAAGTGGGGGATGCAGGCCTTTGAAACCTTCAAGGTGGTGCCGCCGGGCATCGGCATCGTGCACCAGGTGAACCTCGAATACCTCGCCCAAGGCATTCTTTCCGCTCCATCAACTATCAACTATCAACTATCAACTATCTTCTATCCCGACACGCTGGTGGGAACGGATTCGCACACGACCATGATCAACGGGCTGGGCATCGTGGGCTGGGGGGTCGGCGGCATCGAGGCGGAGGCGGGCATGTTGGGTCAGCCGGTGTATTTCCTCACGCCGGACGTGGTGGGGGTGCACCTGACGGGCGCTTTGCGGGAAGGCGTGACGGCGACGGACCTGGCGTTGACCGTCACACAGATGCTGCGGAAGGCGAAGGTGGTGGGGAAATTCGTGGAATTCTTCGGGCCGGGGGCGGCTGCTTTGCCGGTCGTGGACCGGGCGACCATCGCCAATATGGCGCCCGAATACGGGGCGACGATGGGGTTCTTCCCGATTGATGCGGAATGCGTGAGCTATTTGCGGGCGACGGGCCGCAGCGAAGAGCATTGCCGGATTTATGAGAACTACTACCGGGCGCAGGGATTGTTCGGGATGCCGCAGAAGGGCGAGATTCAGTATTCGGTCGAGCTGGAACTGGACCTGGCGATGGTCGTGCCGAGCGTGGCGGGACCGAAGCGGCCGCAGGACAGGATCGAATTGCCGAATATGAAGCGGGAGTTCGCGGCGGCGTTTACGAGGCCGGTGACCGAGAACGGCTTTGGCAGGGCGTCGGCGGACCTGGACAAGAGCTTCCCGGTTTCCGCCCAAGCAGGCTTTGAGGCGGGCGGGGGCATCCGCCACGGGAGCGTGGTGATTGCGGCGATCACCAGTTGCACCAACACGAGTAATCCGTCGGTAATGCTGGCGGCGGGGTTGCTGGCGAAAAAGGCAGTGGAGCGCGGCTTGCAGGTCAATCCGCTGGTCAAGGCGTCGCTGGCGCCCGGTTCACGGGTCGTGAGCGATTACCTGGAGCGGACCGGCTTGCAGAAATATCTCGACCAGTTGGGCTTCAACCTGGTCGGATATGGCTGCACGACGTGCATCGGCAATTCCGGGCCGCTGCCGGCGCCGGTGGACGAAGCGATCGGCAAATACGATGTGATTGCAGCGTCGGTGCTGTCCGGCAACCGCAACTTCGAGGCGCGGGTGCATCAGAGCATCAAGGCCAACTTTCTCATGTCGCCGCCGCTGGTCGTGGCGTTTGCGCTGGCGGGGCGAGTCGATATTGACCTGAGCCGGGAGCCGATCGGGCAGGGGAAGGGGGGCGAGAACGTCTTCCTGAAGGACCTTTGGCCGACGTTGCCAGAGGTGCGCGACCGGATGGAGGCGGCGCTGAAGCCGGAAGTGTTCCGCCAGCTCTATCGCGATTTTGCGGGGCAGAATCCGAAGTGGAACGAAATCCCCGCGAGCGGGGGCAACGTCTATGCCTGGGACGCTGGCAGCACGTATATCCAGGAGCCGCCCTTCTTCCAGAAGTTCGAGTTGCAGCCCGGTGAAATCCGCGAGATTAAAGGCGCGCGGGCGCTGGGAATCTTTGGCGACAGCGTGACGACGGATCACATTTCGCCGGCGGGCAGCATCAAGCCGACCTCGCCGGCGGGAAAGTACCTGGTGGAGCGGGGCGTTGCAGTCGAGGATTTCAACAGCTACGGCTCGCGCCGCGGCAATGACCGGGTGATGACGCGCGGGACCTTTGCCAATGTGCGGATCAAGAACCTGATGGTCCCGGGCACCGAGGGAGGAGTGACCCGGTGCTTTGCGGGCAAGGACTGCGCGCGCCCGCCGGGTGAACCGGTTTCGATTTACGATGCGGCGATGGCCTACCAGCGGGAGGGGACGCCGCTGGTGGTGATCGCCGGGCAGGAATATGGCACGGGCAGCTCACGGGATTGGGCGGCCAAAGGGACGGCGTTGCTGGGAGTGAAGGCGGTGATCGCGCAGAGCTTCGAGCGCATCCATCGGTCGAACCTGGTGGGCATGGGGGTGCTGCCGCTGCAATTCAAAGAGGGCACAGGCGCGCGCACCTTGAAACTGGACGGCACGGAAACGTTCGACGTGCTGGGTTTGGGTCCGGCACTGAAACCGCAGCAGGACCTAACCGTGCGCCTGACCCGCGCGAATGGGCGCGTGGAGACGATACCCGTGACGTGCCGGATCGATACGCCAATCGAGGTCGATTATTATCAGCACGGCGGGATCTTGCCCTACGTGCTGCGGCAGTTGGTATGCCCGTAATTGAGGCGCAGAGCCGGAGTCCGAGGCTGCGAATCCAACCAGGGGTTCCTACCCTGACGGAAAGGATCATTCGGGCTGCCAGCCGCGAGCATCCCGCGGATGGAGTGATGCGGGCGGAGTTGAAGGCGCAGCGCGGGTTGTCGCGGGAGGACGGCGCGCGGGTTAGCAGGGCTGTGTTCGCCTATTTCCGATGGCTGGGTTGGCTGGACGAGCACAAGCCGATCCGGGAGCGGATCGAGCAGGCCCTGGCCTTAGCCGAAAGGTACGCGCTTAAGCCGCAGAGTTTTACCGACGCGGAGCTAATCGCACGAGCGGTGCCGGGCTGGCTGCCGATGGTGATGACCGTGACCGGTGCCTGGGTTCGGGCGCTCCAAAGGGAACCCAGTCTCTGGTTGCGGGCGCGGCGGGGGTGGGGCGGAGCGCTGGCGCGAAAACTGGGGAATTGCCGCGTTTTCGGCGGCGGCCCGCTGGCAGATACTTTGGAATATCACGGTCGCAGCGACTTGTTTCGCACCCGTGAATTTCACGCGGGCGAGTTTGAGGTGCAGGACCTCAGTTCGCAGGCGGTCGGATTGATCTGCGCCCCGCGACCCGGGGAGACCTGGTGGGACGCGTGCGCGGGCGAAGGCGGCAAGACGTTGCATCTCTCGGACTTGATGGAGAATCGGGGACTGATCTGGGCCAGTGATCGCGCCGCGTGGCGGCTGGCAAGGCTCAAGCGGCGGGCGGCGCGGGCCGGGGTTTTCAATTATCGCGTGGCGGCCTGGGACGGCGGCCCCCGGCTCCCAACGAAAACGAAGTTCGATGGTGTGCTGGTGGACGCGCCATGCAGCGGGATTGGAACTTGGCACCGCAACCCGCACGCGCGGTGGACCACGACGGCAGAGGATGTGAAGGAATTGAGCGATCTTCAGCAGCGGCTGCTCCTGCACGCGGCTGCTGCGGTCAAACCGGGCGGCAAGCTGGTGTATGCGGCGTGTTCGTTGGCGGACGGGGAGACCACAGAGGTGGTGCGGGGATTTGAACAGCGGTGCTCGCAGTTTGAGCGGTTGGCGGTGAGCAACCCGTTGGCGTCCGGGTTGCCGCCGAGCGGGCCGCTCTTTTTGTGGCCGCAGGAATCCGGCGGCAACGGCATGTGCGTCGCCGTGTGGGTTCGCACAGCCGGCTGAAGGCTTTTGGTTTGGGCCAGAAACCCGGCCAATCCGGCGCGGGGTTCGCAGTCGATCACTTTGCCACGGGCGCGGTGCGGTAGAGGTCGTCGGCGGTGGGGACGCTGCTGTCTTCCCAGACTTTGTTCGGTCCGGCGGAGCGGATCATGACTTCATTGTCGGAGAAGTAGAACCGGAGGGGGGTTCCCCACGGGTCGAGGATTTCACCTTTGTCGTTCATGTCGCTCTTGCGCACCGCCAGGATGAGGACTTTCTTTTCGCTCCGACCCAGCAGGGCCTTGGCAATACTGAGGTTGTTGCCGGTGGGGTAGCTGCCGACAAATTCCCGGTACTGCTGGAGCCCCAGGATCAGATTATCGGCGTCGGCATTGAACTTGAGGATTTTGGGGTCCACGCGCCGTGGTGTCCAAGCTTTAGCCACCCACAGGACACCTGCAACGCCCAGCACGATCATTACAATGGCAAGGGCCTTTTTCATAACATCTATTCGCTACTTACGGCTTTAACTGTCTGAGGCGGGATGTAGCAGGAGGAGTGCCGGTACTGGCCCGGACTATGAGTTCGGCGGGCAGACGCCTGGATTCGGGGCGTTGGCCGCGCAGGAGTTCTTGCATAGCGTCCACTGCCGCGGAACCCAGCCGGAACTTGGGTTGGCGGGTCGTCGTCAAGGGCACGCGAAAATGCGCCCCGAGCAGGATATTCCCAAAGCCGGCCACCGATATGTCCTCCGGGATTTTGAGGCCATAGCTCAGAAGCGTCTCCGCACAGCCGACGGCGACGACATCGTTGATCGCCTGGACGGCGGTGGCATCGGAGGATTCGTTGATCATCTGCAAGGCCGCTTTGGCCCCGTCTTCAATGGTCCGGCCAGCCTGGAAGACCAGTCGATCGTCCACGTCCATGCCGGCTTCGCGCAAGGCCCGGCGATACCCTTCAAAGCGTTCCTGGGTCCACGGCGTGGCGAGGGGGCCCGCGAAGAAGGCAATGCGTTTGTGTCCCAATTTAAGCAAGTGCTGAGTGGCGGCGTAGCTGGCCAGGAGGTCGTCGGTTTCAACGTTGACGAACTGGTTGCAAAAGGGGGCGGCATGGCCAAGGAGGACGGTGGGGATGCGGCGGGCGACCAACTCCTGATAAATGGGCGCCTCAGCGGCCATGCGATAGACCGGGCAGATGAACAGACCATCGACGCGCCGCCAGAGCAGCCGTCGGAGGCAGGCTTCTTCGCGCTCCGGGATATTCAGGGTGTGCGCGAGCAAGACATCATACCCCAGTTCGTAGGCCCGCTCTTCGATGGCCAGAACCACGCGGGAGTAAATCGGATTAGTCATGGAAGAAATGACCAGGCCGAAGAGCCGGGTGGTGCGGTTGCGCAAGCCCTGAGCAGTCGAGTCGGGGACGTAGCCCATTTGCTGGGCCAGAAGCTTGACCCGGGTCTTGGTGGCGGCGGAAACATCCGGCTTGTCCCGCAGGGCCCTGGAAACAGTCATTACGGCCAGGCCGGCCCGCTGGGCGATGTCTTTAAGCCGCGTCATAGAGAGGCCCCTCGCCAGTGGAGCTTGCAGCGCAAGGTTTCACAGAACGAACTGTCCGCCAGATGCATCAACCGCACCGTCCGCCGGGCGCGGCGAATCGTGATCTTGTCGCCGGTGGCCAGCTCGCTGACGACTTGGCCATCAGCGCTCAAGATCGTGGCCGGCCTGGGGCTGATGACCTTGACGTCAATCGTCGCGGTCAGCGGCAGGATGAGGGAGCGATTCGAGAGCGTGTGCGGGCAAATCGGGGTGAGGGCAAACACCTCGGCCGTTGGGAATACTACGGCACCACCGGCGGCAAGGGAATAGGCGGTTGAGCCGGTAGGCGAGCTGATAATCAACCCATCGCAGCGATAGCGGGTGAGCGGGTCGCCATCGACGCTGACGTCCAGTTCGATGAGGCGGGAAGCAATGCCGCGCCCGATGACGATGTCGTTGAGAGCGGTTTGGTCGATTATCCGCCCGCCGCAGTGGCCGGTGGCCTGGATGAGAACGCGGGGCTCGAATTTGAATTGGCCGTTCCAAACACACTTCAGGGCTTGCGGCAGATTCGAGGAGGGGACGGCAGTGAGGAAACCGAGGCCGCCGATGTTGACACCTAAGATGGGAGTGCGCGAGCCGGCGATTTCGCGGGCGACACGGAGCATGGTGCCATCTCCGCCAAATACCACCAGCAAGTCCACCTGGCGCGCCAGGGTGGCCGCGTCAGCGCAAACCGCCGCCTTCAAGCGGGCGACGCGGGCAGTGGCAGGATCGGTGTAGATCTTGCGGCCGGCGGCCACGATAAGGCCGGCCGCTCGTTTGACCGCCGCCGCGCCGGAGACCTTCTCGGAGTTTCCAATCAGTCCAACGCGTTTGATTCTGTCAGCCAGAGTTCTCAATCAATGCCAGGAATTCTTTATTGCCGGCGGGACCCAGTAGCGGGGATTCGGTGACGCCCAGCCAGCGCAAGCCACCGCAGGCGGTGACGAACTGGTTCAACTCACGCAACACGCGCTGGTGAATTACCGGATCGCGAATAACGCCCGCACCCCGGTCGGCCTCCGTCTTGCCGGCTTCGAACTGCGGTTTGATTAACGCGACGATTTTAGCAAATGGCCGGAGCAATGCAACGGCGGGCGGGAGAATTTTTTGCAGGGAAATGAAGGAGCAATCGATCACCACTAAGTCTGCCGGAACAAAAGGCGGAGGGAAGCTGGCCGGTGTGAGCGCGCGGGCATTGGTCTTTTCCATCACCACCACACGGCGATCGCCGCGTAATTTCCAGGCAAGCTGGCCCTGCCCTACGTCCACCGCGTACACTTTGGCCGCGCCGCGTTGCAGGAGGCAGTCGGTGAAGCCGCCGGCCGAGGCGCCGAGGTCAATGGCCGTCTGTCCGGAAACGTCGATGTGGAAATGGTCGAGGGCGTGTTCGAGCTTGAGGCCGCCGCGACTGACAAATTTATCGGGGGCGACGAGGATAAGTTCGTCCTCGGGCTTGACCGAATCGCTGGGTTTGCGGCCAAGGCGCTCGTTGACCCTGACCCGGCCCGCCATGACTGCGCGCTTCGCCTTCTCCCGGCTCTCACACAGTCCGCGCTCAACCAATGCCTGATCCAAACGGCCCATGTCCGGAGTATGCTTCAACCAGCGCCCCCGTTGCGAGGTTAAATCGACTTCAGGCGTGGAAGTTGCCCCGCCGCAGGGGGGAGCCTGACCGCGCGACCATTTGCCTGGTCACTCTTTGTTCGTGACGCTGGAGTAGGCCCGGCTTTGGGCTTCGCGGAAGCTACTGAGGAAAAGGGTGTTGTCGGCGACGGCCTTCTCGATGAGTTGCTTGAGCAGGAACAACTCGGAACTGTTGATCACGGCATGAACGCTCTGCTGGAAGGCCTGCAGCGGCGCAAAGGTCTGAAATGAGTCGCCGAAGAGAATGACGGTTGCGTGGCGGCGGTGGCTCATAGCCATGGTCTGCAGCGCCTGCAAAGTCAGGTTCTCGCCAGGGTTATTGGCTGCAAACAGTTCCTCGAGGATGACGACCTGATAGTGAATTTGGCTGAAACGGATCAGGAAGTCGGTGTGGGTCGCTGCCGTGTGGACCTTGTAACCGAGTTCAGTCAGAGCAGCTCTGGCGGCTTCGAGCCATTCCGGGGTTGAGAAAGCCAGCAGGGCCGGCTTGTCAGTCGCGCTGATAAAATCGAATTTGTTAGACATAAACTACTTGAGTTTGAGCGCGGCCGGGAGAGGTGGTCCTCGGTGGCGGCTGGCGTCCTGAAGGGCCTTCATGCGCAAAGAATGCATATTATGCGTGGACTCGCCGCGGGTCTTCTTGATGTTGTCGATCCCTCGTGTGACGGGGCCGCGCTTGGTACAGTAAAGCAGGGCGGTTTCTTCAGTGATTTTACCCTGCTCGTAGGCTTCCAGGGCGGAGAAGTCAAAGGTATGCCAGCCGAAAGGCTGGCTCGCCTCGATAATCTCGTAGAAGCTTTTGCCTTCGCTCTCGCCTAAATGGATGCTTTCCTGGGTTCGCAGATTGGAGCCCATAATCTCGAGCAGAGCGAACCGACCGCCGCCGACCTTGGGAACCAGTCGCTGGCTAATGACCCAGCGCAGCGTGTCGGCCAAACGCGCGCGGAGCTGCTCCTGTTCGTCGGTCTCGAACATGCCCAAAATACGATTGATGGTCTGGCCGGCGTCGATCGTGTGCAAGGTGCTGAGCACGAGGTGGCCCGTCTCGGCGGCGCTCAAGGCGATTTTGATGGTTTCGCGGTCGCGCATTTCGCCAACGAGAATGACCTTGGGCGCCTGGCGCAAAGCGGCGCGTAAACCGTGGGAGAAGCTCTCGAAATCGGTGCCCAACTCACGTTGATTGAAGGTGGCCAGGTCATGCGGATGAACAAATTCAATCGGATCTTCCAGGGTGATGATGTGAACGGGCCGCGTGTGGCTGATCTCGTTGAGAATCGCAGCCAGCGTGGTGGATTTGCCAGAGCCGGTGGCGCCGGTGACGAGGACGAGGCCGGTTTTTTCACGAGGAATCTGTTTGATGATCTCCGGGAAATTGAGCCATTCGAGGGTGGGGATCACCGTGTTGAGTTTGCGCAGGACGATGGAGTAGTTGCCGCGCTGCGAGAATATGCTGATGCGGAAGCGCGCCTTGTCGGTCAGCGTATAGGCGGTATCGCACGAGCCGCGCCGGAGCAAGTCCCCGATGTGCCACAGATTGTCGCCCATCAAGTTAAGGGCGACCATCTCGGTTTGAAAGGGCGTGAGCTTTTCGAGCGGTGGGTCGCAGGTCACTGGTTTCAGCTCGCCGAACGATTCGACTTGCAATGGTTTTTCGGCCGTGAAGATCAGGTCGGACACCTCCGGTTGGGCATCCAACATGGTGGTGAGAATATAGTCAAGTTCGGGGCGGCGCATAAATCAACTCTCATCGTCGTCCGGCGGGTGCGGCAAAAACGTCCGGAATTTTCGTTTGTCAATGGCCTTGTCGTAGGCCTCTTCCGGTGCGATGCGTTTCATCCGGAGGTGCTCCATAATGGCGTCGTCCAGAGGCTGATTCCCGATCTTCTTGCCCACCTGGATCATGCCCGGGATTTGGTGGGTCTTGCCTTCGCGCACCAGATTGGCAATGGCGGTGGTGAAGACGAGGATTTCCAGGGCTGCTACCCGGCCCTTCTTGTCAATGCGTTTGAACAGATTCTGAGCGACAACGCCCTTCAGAGCTTCCGAAAGCGTCGCGCGAATTTTGTTCTGCTGCTCGGCTGGAAAGACGTCAATGATGCGATCCACTGTCTTCGCGGCGCTGGGCGTGTGGAGGGTGCCGAGGACCAAATGGCCGGTGCTGGCCGCCACCAGGGCCAA
>Ga0181518_10000716_pt1 | contig 35516 bp, 41 predicted proteins | sample PEATcosm2014_Bin_28_FD_119751 | JGI IMG/M metagenome (GOLD analysis project Ga0181518, IMG submission 119751) | Peatland microbial communities from MTU Mesocosm Facility, Houghton, MI, USA - PEATcosm2014_Bin01_60_metaG | ecosystem: Environmental > Terrestrial > Soil > Wetlands > Peat | place...
CTCATCGACCTGCTCGTGGGCCAGCAGTTCCGGGTCATAGAGAAAATCCCGCAGGAACCAGCCCAGCTTCCACATCGCTTTCTGCGTGCAGTAGAGCCGGCCGACAATGGACTGACCGGCCAGAGTGCGGGGCTCGATGACGGAGAGTCGGAGGACGTAGAACGGTTTGTGGGCATGCCAGCGGAACTGGGCGCCGTCGACCTGAACCAGGAAGACCCCGTCGGGAATCTCCGGACGAGAATCGCGGGCCGTTTCGGCGAGGCCTGGGACTTGGCGCTTCATGCGGCCCCCTCCTGCTTCGGTTGCGAGTAGCTGTTGAGTTGGCCGAGCAGAGCATTGCGGTCCTTCGTGGCCCAGCCGGCCAGTTGCTGGACGAAGTTCTCAACCTGTTCTCGGCTCGCCTCTCGGAGCGTCTTGGTGCCGCAGAAGTCGACGGCGTAGGCCTTGACCAGTTCGGGGTCGAGCTTGTGCTGGCGGATGATCTGGCACAGACGGTCGCGGACCTTGGGGCCGGTGCCATTCCCGTTCCCATTTGAGTTTTGCGAAGAAAGCTTCTCAACCGGATTCGGAATCGTTCCGATTTCCTCGACTGAGCAGATGCCGATGCCGTAGGCCTTGCGCAGGGCACGGTTGACGGCACGAGTCTCGGCGATCCGCATTTCGGCGCCGCGGACCAGCGAGGAAACGTTGGAGGGGGCGGCGTCGCCATATCCAACGAAACCGCGGCAGGTCCTAGACTTGTAGACTGTGGCCCGAAAAGCCCAACGCCCCTCTTTGGGATCACAAAACTCTTGTGCGGGCTCAGCTAGGATTCCATGGCACCGGTTGCGGCGAGCGAGCCTTATGAGGCCGACATGGGTCACGTACCAGCGCTTGTCCAGCAATAGCAGGTCCCCAGAGGAGATGGAAAAGGAGAAATCTTTGGAAAAAGACTTCAGGGTTTCTAGGAGATCGCGGTTGATTGCTGGCCCCCACCTCTGGCGCGCAAGTCTTCGGTTACGGCGGAATAAGTACTCTGTGGAAGCTGTCAAGTGATGCCTCCGGCGGGATCTGTAATGCATATATAATGCACTATGCATTACGTATTGTCAAGCAGAAAAGAGGCAGCCGCTTGACCATTCGTCGGGGTCTTCGGTAGCATCGCGCCGAGGCTTTTACTGAATCTCATGAAAAAGAAGGAGACTTTAAACTTCCGAGTTTCCGCTGAATTCAAAAGAAGGCTGATCGAAGAAGCCGGAAAGGAGCGGCGGTCACTCACCAACTATTTGGAAACTACTTTCTCCAAGCTCTGGGATGAACGGGAACTCACTACCGCAAAAAAACGAGAAACCGGCAAGAATTGAGCCCTGATCGAGCGGATTACTGACGTGCCCATGCTCTCATGTGTAATTTCCCTCCCTCGATAAATAACAAAAGAAAGAGCTGACCCGCCCGGGCCGGGAACGCCTCGGCAGCCTAATGAAAAAGACGGACTAGGCAGTGTCTGACGAATCGATGGTACGCAGGTAGAGTTGGACGAAGGCAAGCCTGATCATGGCCAGGAACGAGGCGGCGAGCTTTTCGAAGCGTGTGGCGATGGAGCGGCATTGTTTGAGTCTCCCGATGGTTCGTTCGATGACATTGCGCATCCGGTAGCGTTCGCGATCCAGTTGGGGCAGATTGGGCCGTTGTTTGAGTTCGTCTTTGCGATAGGGAACCACAGGCCGGATACCGTGCTGCTCCAGCCACAGGCGTATCCGTGGAGCGCTGTAGCCGCGATCGCCCAGCAGCCAGAGCGGCCAGCGACCGCGATAACCAGCCAAGACCAACTCTTCCAGGTAACAGGACTCATGACGATTGCCGCCGCTGAGCACCACCGCCAACGGCAGGCCATGCCCGTCTGTCAGCAGATGGATCTTCGATCCCCAGCCCCCGCGGGAGCGCCCGAGGGCTGTTTCCGAGCCCCCTTTTTGGCCCCTGCTGCGGGGCGGGCGGCGCGGATGTTGCTGCCATCTGCGCACCCTGTATCCCAGTCGATCCGGCCCAACTCATCCATGCGCAGCTGAAGCCGATCCAGCAGCCGTTGAAATGTTCCGTCCCTCTGCCAGCGTCGAAAACGGTCGTAGACGCTCTGCCAAGGACCATAACGCTCTGGAAGATCGCGCCAGCTTGCCCCCGTGTTCAGCTTCCAGAACATCGCGTTCAACAACTCGCGATGCGGCCGCCACTGCCCGCCGCGCTGCCCATTGCGCGGGAGCACTTCGCACACTAACTCCCAATGCCCATCACTCAGCTCATGCCTGCGAGGCGTCATCCATCATGCGCCGCTGAACTGTCGCCTCTTCTCTTCTCTTCTAACCTCAATCTTGCTGCTAAAAAAGTGCTTACTCGGATTCGTCAGACACTGCCTAAGCCTGTCGCTCAGCAGCGGATCCCGTTCCAGCGATCGAAGCAGAGCTGTGTCCAGCCTGATCGATCGGTCGATGTGTTCCCGGCAGAACCTGAGCAGCGGCCGGATACTCTCGCTGACCTCTTCGTTGGTCGACATCAATTCAGCGAAGTAGCCCACTTGCATACTTCCGCCCCGTCATCGATGAGTTCTGTGAACACCCCGAGCCAGAAGGCGATCTCGACTACCTTCGCCTCAAGCTCCGCCAAGCGATCACTACGCCGCCGGCGGAAGTCCCAAAAACTACGTTTTCAGATGAGCGTTAACACACTGCGCAATTGCTCTTTCGGTTGTGTTAATAATCCGTGCTTGAAAAGGGCGAACGGCCCGTCATTCATTGTGCATCGTTCGCACCGTCGGCTTCACGCAATGCTGTAGGAGCCAGAATTCCGATAAGAAATCAGCCTTCGAGGAGTGATGGCTGAATTGCGGGCAATTCGCAAACGGAAGCGGGATTCAAAGAGTGCGTTGTTACAGCAAGTTAGGGGCCTCGCTCGAGAAAAACTGCTTCACTCTCTCCCAATCAAGCATTTCCAGCATGTTGGGCATAGGGTCCCTTTCAGCATCGCCGAAAAAGGTCAGCGACTTAAGGATATGAATCTTACTGTAGTGCGTTTGGGCGTATTTCCGACCGAAAAGCCGCAGAATTTCCTTAAGGCCGAAGCGCTCGGCACAAAAGTAGAGATCTACGAAATCGCGCCTGGTGCCACGGCTCGCGATAGCGCTCACTTTCATGCAAGCAATGTCGCGCGGATCGGCAATGGCAACGCCGAGAAACCGGTTTTGTGGGAACAGCACCGGGTAGGCATAGCCGAGAAAACTAACCTTCGTTCCCTGGACGGTGGCGTGGATGGTGTACGGGGCTTTCGCTGATAGCGTGAACCCATCAAGTGCTTGCACACGCTGGAGGAACATTTCTTCAGCGAACTGTTCCTTTGAGAAAAAGTCCAGATCGAGGGAGAGCCGATGGCCGAACTGCAGCGCAAGCCCCGTTCCGCCGGCGAGGTAGAAGTCGTCCAAGAGGTGCGCATCCCGGAGGATGCCAAGCGTTGTTTCGGTTGAGGCGGTGATCACCTTGCGGCGCCACGTCCCGTGTTCCTGATTGGTCATGGCAATGTCCTTGGGTGAATTTATGGTAGTTAGCGGCTGCCGTTGAGCGCCGCAACCTCGCGGGATGGAAGCCCGTACACGAGCGCCCAGAAGTTGGCGGATTTCGCGGAGAAACGGCGTTCAGTAGAAAGCACCCGGCGGATTTCCGCTTCGGAGAATGTTCGTCGCAGCCACGCCACAGCCGCCTCGTCGCCCAGCTCCAAAACCCGGAAGATGGTGTAGTCGGGATAAGCCTCAGGCGTAAAGGTGTCAAGGTTCGTGTCCCAGAAGAGCGTCCATAAGTTGCTAGGAATCATACAGTTACAATTATAATCCTCTGTCGGTATAAGTCAACTGCTCTGCCGTGCTAAGACAAAAATGCCGTCTTGTTTCTAGAAGCTGGCCTGTCCCTCGCCAAAGTGTGCCATGACGGCAGAAGCAGGAGGTAGGAATGTAGACCGAATGCGGCAGCCTTGCTGCATGGAAGATAGAGGTAGGCCCTCCGGGGGCGGTTTACAGGATCAGCCCTCAAACTGCGCGGTGCTGCGTGGGGATTAGCTCCCAGGTGGTGAACGGACCGGGAAACGGCGAGCATAACTCGTCAGGTAAGTGCCAGGATGGCGAACGGAAGTGAACCGCGGATGCTCTGTCGAAGGAGACTGAACCGTCATCGAAACCAGGTCGATTTGGCAGCCTGGGATGAAATCCAGCAGGAGCCGGTTTACGGGCTGGACGGTGACCGGCAAATAGGCGGCGCGAGCCTGGTGCAGGCTTTCATGCGGAACATGGGAACCTGGCGCTTCGATGCCAAGGGAGGAGCTCTAGTGGGAGGCCCCCATGAGGGTTGAAATCCATACGCGGAGCGCAGGGGCGGATCGGCTCGTGGTAGTGATGAAGCCCGCTAACTTGGGTGGAGCGAAGGGGCCGGCCCGGCCGGTCTCAGGAATGGATCAACCCGCAAGGGGAGGAGTGCGTGCCTGAGGCAAAGCCATACAGTATTTCCAAACAACTTGTCCTGCGGGCGTGGCAATTGGTGAAGGCCAACCGTGGTGCCGCCGGGGTGGACGGCGAGTCTCTGTTGATGTTCGAGAAGGATCTGAAGGGGAATCTCGATAAGATCTGAAACCGGATGTGGTCGGGGAGTTACTTTCCGCCGCCGGCGCGACTCGTAGAGATACCCAGGGGAGACGGTAAGGTACGTCCTCTCGGGATACCCACGGTCGCGGATCGCGTGGCGCAAGCGGTGGCGAAGATAGTCCTGGAGCCGTTGGTGGAGCCACTTTCCATCCTGACTCCTATGGCTATCGTCCCAACAAGCGTGCAACTGGCCGCCCTTGGCTAGACAGGATGTAAAGGAACGCGAGTCGAGCGATGATGGTGGAGCCGTCCGCCGCCCGGCTGTCAGTGGCGTAACATCGACGTATCCGCCGTTCATAGTTTCCAACTGGCCGAGGGACACCCTCTCTTGCGTCGCTGACCCCCAACCATGCTATTTTTAGATTGTTCTAGACTTCGGCTCGATGCGAACAGGGCGTTGTGGCCCTATTGTCAACGGTAAGGCAGAGTGTGTCCCCACGATTCGGATAAGCGTATCTACCTAACGCGAGTTTTCGCCGAAAAACTGGGACTCAGAGGGGCGGAGCCTATGCCAAATCCAAGCTGAATCTCGACTATTCAGGTAACGCCCAAGTGCTCTCGTTCCCTCCCTCGCCATTCAAAGGCTCCTGCGAGGAAACGAGATCATTCTGCATCTCAAACCAGGCTCGGGGGTCAATGATGACAGTTCTGAAGCCGCGGTCACGCACGATAAGCGTCCGTCTTTCCGAAGAGGAGTACTTGACTCTCAGGCGCGTCTGCTCCCTGACCGGAGCACGCAGCGTGTCGCACCTCACGCGCGAAGCGATGCACTCTGTTCTGGGAGATGTGAATCGAGAAGTTCCATTTGGACGTCATCTCGAAAAATTCCGAGCTGAGATGAAGAGTCTGGAGAAGAAGGTAGAGCAGTTAGAGGCGAAAATCACAACGTTCAAGGCCGAAGGCGTATCGTGAACGAGATCGCCCAAGATCAACCCGGCTCCATGAATTGGCAACAAGCGAATAGACAGGATGCAGGAAGCCGGTCCCTCGGAACGGTTTCCGGTTGCGCGGCCTGCTTTCAGCCGGCCACTGCGAGCTGCTACCACGGTGTTTCCAGTAGCAAAGCGAGCTACACCGTCTGAGTGCTTCGCTGTCCTTCTCGTTGACTGAGAAGTTGGTGAGGGCGCTGGCACGCCTTGTGTGCTGTCAGAGTACTCACGTTGCGATGAAATCTCTACCAGGAGTGAGTCATTGAGCCCGTATGAGACTGCGGGCTCTAAGCGATCAACATGAAACGACAAACCCACGCGTCAAAAGGTCAAGAAATGCGCAACGTATTGCTTTACATTCGAAGAATGTCTGATTCCAGGCCGCGTTGGACCCGCATCCGCAGCTTCCTGTTTGCTTTTGGATTGGCAGTAGTGTTTTGTGGAATTACGGCTGTTCAGCGTGGTCGCGCCCAGGGAACGGACCAGGGCAGTGACGCGCAAGCACCAGCTTCCTCGGGTAGTAGTGCTGAGGGAACAGCCCCGAACAGTGAGGCCCAAGCACCATCTGCAGCAGGTAGTGGCGGCCAGGGAACGGCCCCGAGCAGCGACGCGCAAGCTCCAGCTTCCTCGGGGAGTAGTGCTGAGGGAGCGACCCCGAGTGGCAACGCCGAGGGCCCCTCTCAGACATCGGCCCCGAATAATGGGGCCGAAGCACCAGCCCAGAGTGGCGGCACGACAGCATCATCTCCCCAAAGTGGCCATGGCCAAGCACCGACGCAGAGCAGTCGTCCTCAAGCGACTGGTGCGCGCGTGACGCCTGTAGGAACGGGTGCCGAGACCCATCAAGGTGGACCCCAAGAGATACAGCAGCGAAGTCCATATGGAAATATGCCGTCTCTGCAGGATCTTTACACCAAGGTCCCATCAGGTGGAGGCGGGCTGCAGCGGTTCGGTAGCGACGCTTTTCTTTTCGGCACGGGGAATGCGAACGAATTGCCGATGGATCTCCCCGTCGGTCCCGATTATGTACTTGGGCCAGGGGATAGTCTGATCGTAAATATGTGGGGCGGCCAGTCGAGCCGGTTGGAAAGGATGATCGACCGCCAAGGCCAGATTGAGCTCCCTGAAGCGGGCACAATCATGATTAGCGGATTGACGATCGCCCAGGCGCAGAGTGCTATCCAACAGGCCCTCAGCACCCAGTTTCAGAATGAACACGTCGAAATCTCTCTGGGCCGGCTCCGTACGGTGCGTGTATATGTCGTGGGAGACGTGCAGCGACCCGGCGCTTATGACGTCAGCTCTTTGTCCACGCCGCTGAGCGCGCTTTACGCCGCCGGCGGCCCAACTAGTCGCGGGTCGCTGCGCCTCCTGCGGCAGTATCGTGGCACTCAGCTGGTTCGTGAAATCGACCTTTACGATTTTCTGCTGAAGGGTGTCCGCTCAGATGTTGAACGTCTTCTGCCTGGCGATACTCTCCTGGTTCCACCGGCCGGTCCGGAAGTTTCGGTGGAAGGAATGGTGCATCGGCCCGCGATATACGAACTGAATGGCGAAAAAACGCTGAATCAGGTTCTCGATCTTGCGGGGGGAGTCCTGAGTACAGCGAGCTTGAAACAGATTAATGTTGCGCGAATTGTGGCCCACGAGCGCCGCACCATGTTAAGTCTGCAACTCCCCAATAATTCGGCAGAGGTGGCAGAAAAGCTGGCCGGCTTCCGGGTGCAGGGTGGAGACGACGTTGTCATTTCGCAGATTCTGCCCTACAACCAAGACGCGGTTTACCTCGAAGGGCATGTCTATCGGCCTGGCACGTACCCGTACAAGGACGGGATGACGATTAACGACCTGTTGCATTCGTACCAGGACGTATTGCCCGAGCCGGCTGACCATGCGGAACTCGTTCGCCTTCTGCCGCCCGACTTCCGGCCAGAGACGATCAGTTTTAATTTGCACCAGGCCCTGATTGGTAATGATTCGTTTCTTCTCGAACCGTTCGATCTGATTCGTATCTTTGGTCGCTATGAGATCGATCCGCCCATGGTTTCCATTGAGGGAAATGTTCTTCGCCCCGGCACATATCCTATGTCTCAGGGCATGACTGTGGCCGGCTTGGTGAGGATGGCGGGAGGATTCACACGTAGCGCCTATCAGGATGAAGCAGGCCTTTCAAGCTATGTAGTGCAAGATGGCCAAAAGGTACTGGTGAACCATAGCATCGTCGCAGTGGAGAAAGCACTGGATGGCGACAAAAACGCCGATGTGACACTTAAGCCCGGAGATGTCGTTAGCATTCGGCAATTGGCCGGCTGGCAGGATATCGGTTCATCGGTGACGATAAGCGGCGAGGTTGAGCATGCTGGTAGCTACGCGATCGAACCGGGAGAGCGCCTTAGCTCTGCGTTGAAGCGTGCGGGAGGTTTTCGAGAGGGTGCTTATCCTGCTGCTGCCGTGCTGGAACGAATACAGGTCCGTCAACTGGCCGAGGAAGCACGTCAGCAGATGATTCAACAAGTCGAGAACACACCTCCCGCGGTCAGACCAGGAGTGATGGGAGCGCAGACAGCGACAGATATGCAGCAATCTCTCGAGACACAGCGGCAGGAGATTCTCGCGAGCCTTCGCAGCCATCCCGCCAGTGGCCGACTGATCATCAACATCTCTTCTGACGTCAGCAGATGGGAAAATACACCAGCGGACATTGAACTGCGTGCGGGCGACACCTTGCTCATACCCAAGCGGCCAAATTTCGTCGTGGTTAGCGGCCAGGTGTATAACCCGGCCGCAATAAGCTACGTGCCCGGGAGAGATCTTAACTGGTATCTGCGCAAGGCGGGAGGCGCGACACCTACTGGTTACAAGAAAGAGATCTACGTGCTCCACGCGGATGGGTCAGTTGTGCCACGCGGCGATAGCTGGGTAAGCAATAACTTCATGAACCTCCGCATGCGGCCTGGCGACACGATCTTTGTTCCCGAAAAGATTGTCGGCGGCTCGACGGTCTGGCAGAACATAGCAGCAGTGGCGCAGGCCATGGCGGCGGCTGCCCTGCCCATTGCTATTGCGGGAGCTTACTAACAAAGTTCAGGACATTCCTCAATCAGCTTTAACCGTCCGGCCAGGTGAGGCGGCATTTACCCAAAAGTCAGCAAGCGTGAACAAAACGACAAGACGCCTCTTCGTCAGATTTTCAGGGCAAAAGCCGACACAGTTCGTATTCGGCAAATCCGGTACCGCATAGTTTCCCCGAGAGTGAGTTTCAAATGGACGATTCTCAAAGTGCAACACAAGCTTCGGGGCTTCCCCCCGAGCCAAATGAAGTTGAATCCGCTGATGCCGAAGAACCCGGCGAATCGCTAAGCTCAAAAATCGCTCGTTTCCTGCGGAGATGCTGGGTAAAGAGATGGATGGTCGTTGGCATTCTTACCGCCGGCATTCTCGTCTCAGTGCTCTATGCTCTTTTCCTGCCGGCCTTCTATACATCGACAACAACTTTAATGCCTCCTGGCGACACCTCTCCGTACTCCAGCATAATGAGCTTGCTATCACCCAACAGCGCCGTATCCGACCTTGGCAGTGAAGCGCTTGGACTCGAGACTCGCGGCGATTTATTCATTAGCATTCTGGAAAGCCGGAACGTCCAGGACGGCTTGATCAATCGCTTCGATCTCGCCCATTACTATCAAACACGCCTTACCGAGGACACTCGCAAATCATTGGCAGATGCTACAAAGATTGAGCAAGATCGAAAGAGTGGAGTCATAACAATCAGCGTTACGGCCGGGAATCCTGTACTTGCTGCAAATATGGCGCGGGGGTACGTAGACGAACTTGACCGTGTCGTAACGGACGATTCCACATCTGCTGCTCGCCGTGAACGGATCTTTCTCGAGGAACGGGTAAAAGATGTCAAGCAGCAACTCGATGACTCGGCTAAGCAACTTAGTCAGTTTTCCACCAAGAGCGGCGCAATCGACATCTCCACACAGACAAAATCGATGGTGGATGAAGGGCTCAGACTGCAGGCCGAGTTGATCGATGGACGCAGCCAACTGGCAGCACTACGGCAAACCTATTCGGAGGATAATGTCAGAGTGCGCGCTCTAGAGGCGCATAACGCGGAGTTGCAGCAGCAACTTAATAAGATGGGGGGACTGCCTCAAGGATCCGGCGCTAACGCAGATGCAACCAAGTCTCCTTATCCTACTGCTGACGAATTGCCTGCCTTGGGACTTACTTATTACGACCTGGAGCGCAAAATGCGCGTTGAGGAAGCGCTGTGGGAGGCCCTTACAAAGCAGTATGAAACGGCTAAAGTGGAGGAGGCGGCGGAGCTTCCAACGGTTCGCGTTTTAGACGTTGCCGAGATCCCCGGGCGGAAGTCCGGGCCTTCGCGGCGGTTGATTGTCGAGTCAGGCGCCCTGCTGTCTCTTGTCGTGGCCTGCATTGCGGTTCTCGTGGGGATGATTTGGGAAGCAATGGATCCTGAGGATGAGCCGAAGCGGGGGCTAACAGAGATCATCGAGGGCGCATTGAATTCTCGACGATGGTATTGGAAGCTGCCCGGAATGAGCTGGATTCGCGGACGCTTGGTGGGTTCAGAGGGGTCAAGTTAGCACGACGCAAACACCGCACGATCGGCGGTCACAATTTGCCGGAACAGCGCCAGCCTGCTTGGCCATCATGAGGTGGCCCGAGTGTTAGCACGTTGCTTCGGCATTGCAGGCAGTTGGACGACGGCGCGGAAGGTGGTCGCATAGATGGAGTTCCACGATGAAAGAGGTAAGCGATAACTGTGTTTCAGAAAATCGCGCGCTTTTTATCCTTATTTTGGCTGCGCCCGTTTGAGACAGCGACTGAAGGGGGCTCGAAAGAACGGCTCCGACGTGCCGCCCTGACTGGATCGGCAATGCAGGCTTCGAGTGGGTCTACCGCTTCCTCCGCGAACCTCAGAAACTCTGGCTCCGCGACCTCCTCGACGGCCCCCGCTTCCTCTTTCTTTCATGCGGGAATGGACCTCTTGCGAAACGAGAACCCGGTTGCCAATCCTTCAAACGGTCGCGGGTGAGCACGGCGCCACAGCCATATGGGAATTGGGATATCGGATCGTCCGGCCATAGAAAGTGAGCATTGCGGCTTGTCTAATAACATGATGCAAACCGAGAAAAAACCCGCAATCCACGTTGACATCGGCGGGCGGGCGCTGGCCCGCAATACAATGCTGAACCTTGCCGGTCAAGTTGCGCCCGCTCTGGTGGCGATCTTCTCCATCCCTTATGTGATCCACCACCTGGGGCCGGACCGCTACGGCCTCTATTCGCTGGCCATAATCGTAGTGGGGTATTTCGCGCTCTTCGACCTCGGCATCGGCCCCGCCACCACCAAATACGTTGCCGAGCTTCTGGGCGGCGGGGAAATCGGCAAACTGCCAAAGCTGGTGTGGACGGCGGTTGCCAGCCAGACGTGCATGGGACTGGTGGGCGGCATCTTGTTGGCCGCCGTGTCGCCCTTCCTGGCTGAGCGCGCGCTCAAGATTCCTGCCGGCCTTCACTCCCAGGCTCACCTGATTTTTCTCATCATGGCGGCCGCCCTGCCCATCAGCTTCGCCAGCGGCTCCGTACAGGGCGTTCTCGGAGCATCACAACGGTTCGACCTGCTGAATGCAATCGGCATCCCCACCGGTGTCCTCACCTATCTCGTGCCCGTTGTAGCCCTGGCGCTGGGGTTTGACTTGCCGGCCATAGTCTTCTCCCTGGTGCTGGTCCGTGTGGCTGCCTCCGCAATCGTGTTGGTGCTCGCCATCCGGCTCTATCCCACTCTGCGCAGAATCCGCTTCGATTTTAGCCTCGTCCGCTCCCTGCTCGGCTTTGGCGGTTGGGTCGCTATTTCCGGCGCCGTTGGCCCAATTCTGATTTATATTGACCAATTCCTGATCGGTGCGGTCCTTTCCATAGCTGCCGTGGGCTTTTACACGCCGCCTTTCACCATTGCGAACAAGCTGGGTATTCTCCCGAGCTGCCTTGTGAGCACACTGTTCCCGGCCTTCAGCACCTCCGCTGGGCGCGGTGACTCGGAGTGGATCAGGAAGACGCTCATCCGCTCTCTCAAGTTTCTGATCTTGACCGCAGGTCCGGCGGCGCTGCTGCTGTTTTTTTTAGCCCGGCCGCTTTTGACGTTCTGGCTTGGAACAAAGTTTGCCAATGAGGGCGCTCTGGCCCTCCAGATCCTAGCCGGCGGCGTCTTGATCAACTCACTTGCTTATATTCCGTATAGCCTTTTGCAGGGTGTAGGCCGGCCCGACCTGACCGCCAAATTTCACCTCGCTGAGTTGCCGATTCACATCGGCTTGGTCTGGTTCCTGGTCACCCATTTCGGCTTGCCCGGCGCGGCGCTGGCCTGGACGCTCCGCGTAACGCTTGATTTTGTCATACTCATCGTAGCGGCCTGCTGGGTCACGCGCACCTCGCCCCGCCTGCTCGCGGGCAGAGATTTAAGGCGCAGCCTTGGAACGCTTGCGGTCCTGGGGGCGGGACTCCTGCTGCTCTGGTCGACAACCCACGTGTTGATCGCGGATGCGGCCTTCACCTTGCTTCTGAGTGGTGGCTTCCTGTTTGCCGCTTGGCATTACGTTCTCAATATGGAGGAAAAATGGCAGATCAGGCTATTGCTCAGACTGGCGCGCTAAAGCGGCCGAACGGGCAAAGTTCCGCTCGGCGATATACGCTGCGCGATAAGTTAGCCTGGAGATGGAAGGCAGGCCAGTGCTGGGCGCGGTACGCGTTCGTCGGGCGGCGCCGGGGCATGCCAGGGTTGCTCGATTTCGTTCTCGGAAATCACTATTTTCAGGCGAACCAAGTGCCCAGCGAGCTAGCGGCTCTTGGCGAAATTCTTGCCGAGCGCCACCCGGAACAAGCGCTTGAGATCGGCACCGCTTGGGGCGGCACATTGTTCTTCCTGACGCGTCTGGCAAGCGCCCGCGCGACGATTGTGAGCGTCGATCTGCCAGGCGGAATGTTCGGCGGCGGTTACGACGCGTGGCGCAGGTGGTTCTATCAGCGCTTCGCTCGTCGCAACCAGCGGCTGCACCTTCTTCAGGGCGATTCACACTTGGACGGCACGCTGGAACGCGTCAAGGCCAAGCTGGCGGGTCAGCCGCTCGATTTTCTTTTCATTGATGGCGATCACCGGTATGACGGTGTGAAGCGCGACTTCGAGATGTATGGGCCGTTGGTCCGGAAGGGCGGATTGACTGCCTTCCATGACATCGTGGAAGGACCTCCTGATTTCGTTGGAGGCGTACCGCAGTTTTGGCGCGAAGTGAAGTCCCAATACAACCATCGAGAAATGATCAACGACCCGCTCCAGGGCGGATACGGAATCGGAATCCTTTACATAGAATAGGTAGGCTGTGGAGCAATCACAGCGATAACGAACCCCGTGGTTTAAGTATCGATTCCCAACATCCGAATGAAGTTCTGGCAACTTCAAGATGTAGGACCCAAAACTAAATTTGTTGAGGAAGACAGTGAAAAAGATCAATAGTTCTGGCAGTCACGCCACGGACCTAAATCGCTCTTGGGAGCGATTAAAACACGTGGGAAGCGTGAATTACCCGCCGTTCTTATCGCGGACATTGCCAGCAGGGGTGAAAGACGTGCTGCGCGAACTACGAGAACGGATCCTAGGTCCCTACTTAACGCGCCGCCTACCCCGCAATAAAGAGTTCGAACAGTCCCCGGAAGATGCCCAGGCAAGCGCGTCTTTGTCCATCGTTGTGCCAGTTCATGATGCCCCGGAAGTGACCCAGCGCTGCCTCGTGAGCTTGCAAAAGTATGCCCCGAAGGCAGAGATTTTTTTGGTCGATGACGGCTCAAAACTCGAAGAGACCCAAAAACTCCTCGGAGACTTTTCGACCCGGAATGGCTGGAAGCTTATTCGTCACCCGGAAGCACTGCGCCATAGTGCAGCTTGCAGCGCTGGGGCTAGTCTCGCCACGCGGCCCTATCTCTGCCTCTTGAACTCTGACACCGTGGTCACTCCTTGGTGCTGGCGTCCACTGGTGCAAGTATTCGAGAATAATCCGACAATCGGCGTAGCCGGGCCTTCGACAAGTTTTTCAGGAAATCCGCAAACCCTGCCGGACGCGCTTCTTATGCGTCATTATCTGAATGATAGTCAGATTTGTGAGTATGCCAGGCACTTGTTAGCTGAATCCGCGGACCCTGTTCTCACCGATCTGTCATACGCAGCCGGCTGCGCTTTTTTTATAAGGCGTGAGCTTTGGCAACAGCTTGGGGGGTTCGACCGAAATATCCCCGACTATCTCAATGAGGGCGAGCTTTGTAGACGTGTTCTGGGAGCGGGATATCGCGCAGTTTGGGTTCGCAGTGCTTATATTCACCACCTCGGGGGTGTGAGCTACAGAAAAGCACTTGGCCGTGAAGCCATCGACACGCACTATCGGGATGCTGCAGACTATATTAAACGAAAATTCCGCAGTGCTGCCCCTTAGAACCATCCTGGCCCTGTTGACATTCAGCCTGCCGACGGTCGGCAAGCATTCACGTTCGGTTACCACTATCAATTCGTCAATGTATCTTGAATAGGATTTGGCGTCTTGCTGGTGCAAGACATCGGGCATGCCCGTAAGCCGTGTCGCAGTCTTCGCCTACGCGGATTTCGGAAGGGCAACGACTCCAATGAAACGCGCGATCAAATCTCTCTTAAATGCTTTTGGATACGAGGCGCATAAGCTGTCGTGGTTCCCCACCGCTCGCCGGCGCATGATGATGGAACGACTGGGAATCAATTTAGTGCTCGATGTCGGGGCGAATAACGGCGGATACGCATCCGAGCTACGGAGGAGCGGATACCGAGGCCGGATATGGTCCTACGAACCCTTGAGCGAAGCCTTCGCCGATCTTTCCAGGTCCGCAGTACGAGACGATCTGTGGAAGACGGTGAACTGCGCGTGCGGAGCCGAATCGGGCAGCGCCAAGATCAATGTGGCGAAGAATAGCTGTTCGAGCTCACTGCTTCCAATGCTCGAGGCGCATTCTGCGAGTGCCCCAGACTCCACGTACGTCTCGGGCGAAACGATTTCAGTATGCACTCTTGACGACAGCGTGATGGATTTGTTGTGTCCGGAAGATAGTGTGTGGCTGAAGATCGACACTCAAGGATATGAGGCCGAAGTGCTCAAGGGCGCTTCACGCTTAATGCCCCGTGTACGCGCGCTGGAATGTGAGCTTTCCCTTGTTCCGCTTTATGATGGGCAGCCTTTGATCGACGAAATGATTGCCATGATCTACCAGATGGGTTTTCGAATGGTGGGAGTAGCTCCAGCGTTTTTTCAACCGGAAACCGGAGACACCTTACAAGTTGACGGAACCTTTCTAAGGAACTAACTCCGCGCCTTGGTCGCCCTACCCGAGCGTCTTTTCGCCTGATTCATCGCTTGAATTCTCCTTCGGCTCAATCCAAAGTTAAGATGTCTTCCCTCACGCCCCAAGCCAAATCCCCTGGCGCGATGCCAGTACGCAAGCGTCACAACAATCTTGACGCAGTTGATGTTCTTGTCTTTCTCATCCCCTGTCTACAGTTTGTTCGGATCACGCTGATCGGCGTCTTAAACGGTTCCGACCTGATGATGCTGGCCGCATTTTGCTTTCTTGTTTCTAGTAGCAGACTGCGGATCGCAACTCCGGTTGGAAAGTGGACTTTGGTTCTATGTTCGTTGTGGCTTGCCTCGCAATGCGTGACAGATATAGTGAGGCACTCTGCGTTCGCGGATTTAGCGCGCGGCTGGAGCAATATAGGATTGACGCTCGTCAGTCTGGCCGTGCTCTGGACGCTGGCGTATGGGCGACCAAGGCGGCTCGTGCTTTACGGGTGGGGGCTGGTTGTAGGCGGTGTGCTCTATTTTCTTATTAATCCCAATGAGCTGATGACAGGAGGGGCGCCGGGAGACGCCTGGAAATTCGGCTTGGCCTATCCTTTGACCCTCGGAGTTTTTCTCCTTGCTTCGCGCAAGGAGTGCCGCGGTCACTGGCCGGTCACTTTGGCCGTGGTGGTTGGTATCCTCAACATGTGGGAAGGGAGCCGAAGCGAGGGGGGAGTATGCCTAGCCGCAGCTCTGTACCTTTCCGTTGCCCGGCTCTCGCAGAGAAAAGCCGCAGCGAATTCCAAATTAAAGGCGACAGTAAAAGTGGCCTTGGCTGCTTCAACCCTACTGGGCGTTGCCGGGATCCTGTGGGCTTATCAATATGCAGCCACCGCGGGGATACTAGGCGACGATGCGCGAGAGAAATATGAGGAAGAGTCCAGCGGGGAATATGGCGTGCTGCTTGGTGGGCGGCCTGAATTATTGGCCGAGCTCCCCGCCATCTACGATTCGCCCATTCTTGGGCATGGTTCATGGGCGAAAGAGCCAATCTATATCATCGAGGAGCGCCAGGCACTGGACTTGCTTGGATACAAGGGGGCTACCCTCGTCTTTCCTGAAGAGATCAGAGAGGGCTTCATCCCGGCGCACTCGTATTTTTTCCAGGCCTGGGTAGACTCCGGGATACTTGGGGCGGTCTTCTGGGGTTGGGTCTTCGTGTTGGCGGCAAGGGTATTGTTGCGGACCTATCCTGCAACAGCTGCGCTCCTTCCGGTGGTGTCTTTGCTGGTATTTACGCTGCTGTGGGACATTCTATTCTCTCCCTATGGCACGCCGGGGCGCATCAGTTTTCCATACACCTTCGTGATGCTGATGACTCTTATGGATATGGTGCGTCGCAAGGTGACCCAAACGGCGACGACGAAGAATAAGATGAAGGCTGCACCCGCGCCAGGGAGACGGCGTAGGTTTGGTCCGCATGCATCCCGGGGATCGGCGGGCGCGCCGCGCGCCAAGCTTGCGCCGGTCGAGGGTTTGGGTGACCCGGAATGAACTGCCACGATGGAGAGCGATAGCCAGACAATCTATGACACGAGTCAGTATCGTGACCATCTCGTTCAACCAGGCAGAATTTCTGGAACGGACCATCGAGTCTGTACTCGCACAGGACTACCCGGAAATTGAATACATCGTGGTCGATCCTGGATCTACGGACGGCAGCCGCGAAATTATTGACCGGTACCGGTCAAGAATCTCGAAAGTTATCTTACGGCCCGATCGAGGGGCTGCGGACGGATTGAATCGCGGCTTTGCAGAGGCGACGGGAGAGATTCTCGGTTTTCTGAACTCCGACGACTTATTGCTGCCCGGGGCGGCATCTCAGGCGGCAAAGTTCCTTGACAAGCATCCGGACGTCGGAGTGGTGAGCGGACATAGCAGGTTGATTGGCCCCGATGACCGCGTTCTGAGGAATTTATATTCGGATCGAATGTCAGTGAATCGATATGTCTATGGCGCTGTGGTCCTGATTCAGCCCTCAACATTTTTTAGACGGAAGACGTTTGACCAGGCAGGGGGATTTCGCCCCGAGAGTAAGGCATGCTGGGACGGAGAACTTTTTCTTGAAATGGCGCGCGCGGGAGCGAGGTTCGCGATCGTTGACCAATTCTGGAGCGCATATCGTCTCCACGAGCAGTCCGTTACAGGATCCAAGAGTAGCGCTGCACTTATAGATCAGACGGAAGCCAGAATCTTCTTGCGGGTCAAGGGTAGGAAGCCGCGCGGATACGACACTGTTTTGACTTACGGCTATCGCCTCATTCGACACGTTCTGAACCCCCGTGACACGTGGGAACGCATCCGCCGGGGACCCGTATTTGGCCGTACGTTGGATCGCTGAATTTGCCTTAACTTTTCGGCCGGAACTGTTAGACGGTTGCCGAGCCGAGCCAAGAGCCTAGCAAAAGGACGAAATGCGTTTTCGCGAACTGATTTCCCTGGTGTCGCTTCTCATGCCGTGGCCTCTGCGCCGCGCCTTGCTTGTCCATGTTCTCGGGTACAAGATCGATCGAAGCGCCAGGATCGGTTTCTCTCTGATCTGCCCCACGCGAATGGAGATGGGACCTAAGGCGGTCATTGGTCATTTCACCCTCTGCAAGTGGGGAGTGGACTTCCTGGGACTGGAAGAAGGAGCGATCATTGGCAATCTGAATTGGATAACTGCCGTGCCGCTTAAGGGGAGCTCTCATTTTGGGGATGGCTCAGATCGGCGCCCGGAGCTGGTGGTCCGTTCGCAAGCGGCCGTCACAAACCGGCATTTTATTGACTGCACAGCCTCTGTCTCCGTTGGCCGCTTCGCCACTCTCGCAGGGTGCCGTTCGGTCGTTTTGACGCACAGCATCGATCTGGCCAACTGCAAACAGGGCGCATCACCTATATCAATCGGGGAGTATTCCTTTGTTGGGGCGGCATCGGTCTTGTTGCCGGGAGCGGTGCTACCTGGCTATTCGGTGCTTGGGGCACATTCGCTGCTGAATAAAGTTTACACAGAGCAGTATTTTCTTTACGCCGGCAATCCTGCCCGACCCGTCAAGCAGCTGAACCGGGATATGAAGTATTTCACGCGCACAAAAGGCTATGTGGATTGACAGTGCAAATTGCTTGGGAAGGATTGACGTTAGTCTTTAATTTGAGGGAGAGGATTTCATGGTCGAGCTGAAATCAAATGCTGAGTGGAAGCAGTGGGGAAAAGACGACCCCCTGTTTGGAGTCGCCGCATGGGCCGGCAAAGAGAAGGAGGGGTCTTCCCCCTGGACGGAGGAAGAGTTTTATGCAGTGGGAGAATCCGACTGGCGGGACTTCGTGAGCCACTGGCAGCACTATGGCGTCAGCAAACTGAGCTGCCTTGAAATCGGGTGCGGTGCGGGGCGTATAACCAAGTCGCTTGCAACGTATTTTGACCATGTTTTTGCTGTCGACGTCTCTCCAGAAATGATCGGTTGCGCACGAAAGGCAATCAAGAGCGGGAATGTGGAGTTTTCACTTATTGACGGGTTGCATCTCCCACAAGCCGATGACTCAGTGAGCGCTATTTTCACTACATTTGTCCTTCAGCATCTCGATAACAAGGAAATCGGTTTTGAGTATTTTCGCGAATTCTTTCGTGTGCTGAGTGTAGGGGGAACTGTCATGGTGGGATTACCCCTTTACCAGTTTCCCGTCGACACCGGTTTAGTTGGAGCTCTGATCTCTTCTGAATATGCTCTGCAGCGCGTCGTTGGCAACGTCAGAGCGGGCATCAAGAGAGGCTTGGGCAAGAAGACAATGCGAGGCACACAATATCCAATGCGGCCGCTTCGTGAATTTCTAACGGGTCTGGGATTCAAGAAGATCGAGTTTCGCATTTTCCCCGTCACAAGCAATGGTTTCTTTGAAGCCTATGTTTTTGCCACGAAGTAGCTGCGCGTTCCTTCCGGGTTCCTGTATGGGCCAGGGTTTTGATGGGTCAACGAAGGTTGGGCGCCGATGCGTGCGTTGATGGAACTCATACATCCTGCCTGCGTGCCGTTATCCTCCGGACCAAGCGAGGAGCAATTAGGCAAGAAGCCGCCAATGAGCGAGACGCGAGCACACACCGATGAGCAACATCGACACGGGTTCGTCGTAAAGCGATGAATTCAAATGAGGAAGAAAGATGAATGGACGTTTGAAGAAAGGGCTCAGGAGTTTATTCCCTCGCTCATTGGTGCGTCACAGGATCCTCGCAGGGCCTTTGCGCGGGAGCGCAATCGTGACTTCCTGGCACGATTATCCGGCAGCAATTCTTGGTACAACGGAACAGGCTCTGCTCGATTGGTTTGCAAACAATGTTGGCGAAGGCGAGACGTGGTTGGATATAGGCGCACACTACGGATATACAACGATTGCGCTCTGTAAGCTGGTTGGCGTTGCAGGCCATGTCTATGCATTTGAACCCATGCTCAACACCGCGGGGTGCGTTTCACGCACCAGATTGTTGAACGATCTTCAGCAAATGACAGTTGTGCCGATTGCGCTGGGAAACAAGTCGGATTTGGCCATGGACAGTTTGCTATCGGTACGGGGGATGATCGACAGCACGCTCCCGGAGACGAAGGGCTTTCGAGAGACGTTCATCATTTCACGACTGGACTGGTTATGGCCAAGAATTTCGGAGCCCGATTCCCGGATCGACGGCATCAAGATCGATGTGCAAGGCATGGAAATAGAAGTACTCGAGGGAATGGCTGCAACGGTGAAGCGATATCGGCCGAAATTACTCGTGGAGCTACATACTGGGGTTTCGCGACCGCAGTTCCTGGATGTGATTGCCTCGCTTGGCTATCTGACACGTGGATTTCCGGTCGAGCCGCTTCCCGGTGAGACAGACCCGATCTATGCAAATCAGACCTATCTATTCCAACCAAGAGAAGCCCCGACCCAGCCGAATTAGAGAAAACCCAGGAATTCTACTTTTCTGAGGCGATATGAGTTCCCCTGTTTTATCGGCTACTCGATACCAGACGATCCTGGGCGTTCGTTTCTTTGTTGGAACTGCTCAGGAAGCCATCAACGAAGTATCGCGACAGGGTGGCCTCGTGGTTGTGCCAGCCGCGCCCGCGCTCAAAAACCTTGCTCATGACCGAGAGTACCGGGATGCGTTGCTGAGCGCGGACTTCGCCATTGCCGACAGCGTCCTGATGGTGCTGCTCTGGAACCTGATACAGCGCAATCGGATTCCTAAGCTCTCTGGGCTGAAGTATCTGCGGGTGCTGATCGAACAGGTGGATTTCCGCCGGTTCGGCAGCAGCTTTTGGGTGATGCCCTCTCCGGCGGCGGCCAAGCGGAATGCGGTGTGGCTGCGCGGAAAGGGCGTTTCCGTCACCGATGAGGATTTGTACTTAGCGCCCATCTATGGCGCAGAAATTCGCGACCCGGAGCTCCTTGAGCGACTTGAACAGCGCCGGCCCAGGCACGTAGTGCTTGGCATCGGTGGCGGAACTCAGGAGCGGCTGGGATTCTATCTCAAACAGAACCTGAGCTATCGGCCGGCAATTCATTGCATGGGCGCAGCCATTGCGTTTCTCTCTGGAGACCAGGTCCGAATCCCCGTTTGGGTTGACGAAGTGGGCCTTGGCTGGCTGTGGCGCAGCGTCACAAATCCAAGGCGTTTTGTCCCCCGCTACTGGGATGCCCGACATCTTGTGCCCCTGATGTTGCGCTACCGGGACCGCCTGCCAGTTGCCGGCTCCTGAGCAGCTTTTATTCTCAGGCCTGCCGAGCGCAATTGAGCCATAGGCGCTGTTCTTACCGCCAGGATGCAGCAGGGCCCTTTTGAATTCTTCTCATGCAAAGCACGTTTATTCCGGCTCTCGCAGTGAGCTTTGAACAGCAAAGGAATTGGGCCATCGTGTCTAACCGACAATTCATCCTGCTGAAATGGGGAATGTGAGTTCCTTGCATACGCTTCACATCATCGACAGTCTTTCCCCAGCGACCGGCGGTCCGCCAGAGGCAGTGCGCCAGCTTGCAAAAGCCTATCTCGAAGTCGGTGCCGGGATCGAGGTGGTTTGCCTGGACAATCCGGGTGAGCCATTCCTGACGGACATTCCCTGCCCAGTGCATGCTCTTGGTGGGTCCTATCTGGGCAGGTATAGATTTTCTCCGCGGATCTGGCGCTGGCTCCGGGAGAATTCAGGTCGATTCGACGGCATGGTAATGCACGGGATATGGTCTTTCCCCGGCGTCGCTCTACGTTTCGCGGCGCGCCGCGCTGGAAGGCCCTACGGAATATTCGTCCACGGCGCGCTCGATCCCTGGTTTTACCGAAAGTATCCGCTCAAGCACCTCAAGAAGTCGCTTTACTGGCCCGTGCAGTATGCCGTCCTCCGGGATGCGATGGCAGTTTTCTTTACGGCTGAATCCGAGCGAGATCTAGCGAAGTCAAGCTTTCGTCCGAACACATGGAACAGTGTCGTTGTCGGGTTAGGGATCAACGATCCCGAGGAGACCCAAACGGATCCAGCTGGCCAAATCGAGACGTTCTACCGCAGATTTCCGGAGCTTCGCGGACGCCGCTATTTGTTGTTCCTGGCCCGCATCCACGCGAAGAAGGGATGCGACTTACTCCTCGAAGCATTTGGACGGATCGCGGCTTCAGTCCCGGACGTAGACCTCGTCATTGCCGGTCCCGATCAAGTAGGAATGCAGGTAAACCTTCAGCGCATGGCCGAAGAGGCTGGCGTTGCCAGCAGAGTCCATTGGCCCGGCAGCATTGATGGGAATCTCAAATGGGGTGCGCTGCGGGCCTGCGACGCATTCGTACTATCGTCTCACTCGGAAAACTTTGGCATCGCGGTCGTCGAATCTCTCGCTGTAGGTCGTCCGGTGCTCATCAGCAATCAAGTGAATATCTGGCCCGAGATCGAGAGGGACAAGGCGGGTCTCGTCGATGACGATACGCTAGAAGGCACTGAACGCTTGCTACGCCGCTGGTTTGATTTGGCCCCCGGAGAGCGCGACGCCATGGCCACCCGTACACGGCTTTGTTTCCAAACGCATTTCACAATGAACCGAACGGCGCTGGCCATCGATCAACTGTTTTCTTCCGTGGCATCTCCACTCGGCAAGAGCGATGGCGCTGACCCGGTTTCGAACGATACCGATGTTTCCGACTATCCCCCAAAGCATGGAGTGGAGGAACTGAGCGAGTCCCGTAGAGCTTAGTTTTTATGTTTTTTTTCTGTTCTGCAGAGAGCAACTCCAATGGCAGGCTCCACGCAAGGACAATCTCCCATGTGCCGTTAGGCGCTAGCATCTAATCTTATGAGGCCCACCGTCATCCTGCTTTCCTTTAACTCCGAAGACACCTTGGGTGCCACGCTAAGTTGCGCCCGTCTGGTTTCCGATGAGATTTTCGTAGTGGATTCCTACAGCAAGGATGGAACCGTGGAGTTAGCTCGATCTTTGGAAGCTACCGTCGTTCAGCACCCGTTCGAGCACTATGGAGCGCAACGGAACTGGGCCATCGACAATCTGCCGATCACGCGGCCTTGGCAGCTGCATTTGGATGCCGACGAGCTCATGGAGGCCGAATTGGTGACAGCCATTCAGGCGTTGCCCGAGGAGCCCGAATACTCCGGCTACTTTCTGGCCCGGTATGTGCGTTTTCTCGATCGCATCATGCGTCACGGGGGCATGAGCCCAACCTGGCACATGCGCCTGTTCCGAACCGGAGCGGGACGTTGCGAAGACCGCAACTACGACCAGCACTTCATTCTAAAGAGGGGAAGCAGCGGGCGGCTGCCGGGCGCGATGGTGGACGACGTTCGCATGCCGCTAACCGAGTGGACTGTGCGGCATAACCGCTGGTCCGACGGCGAAGTGGCCGAGTTGGAGTCCGTGGAGACCGAGGGCCGCTTACAGCCCGACATCCGCGGCAATCCTGCCCAGCGCAAACGATTCCTGCGCCAACAATACAATCGGATGCCACTGTTTATCCGGCCCTTCGCCCTGTTCGTCTACCGCTACTTCTTCCGCCTGGGCTTCCTTGACGGCACGGAGGGGCTCATTTTCTGGGTGCTGCAGACCTTCTGGTTCCGCTTCCTTGTCGACGCCAAGATATGGGAAAAACGCCAAGCAACGCGGTTGGCCAAGAAGACGGCGCCCAGGCCTGCATCGTGAAAGAAAAAGTTGCCGCTTATTGCTGCACTGAAATAAAGGCCGCGAAAAAAGGCGGGAAGACCGCCTCTAGTACCGTGTCCGTGTGATTGAGTAATAGAGTTTCCGTCGAGCGAGCTTGCGGGTGAAGTTCCATTCGATGGTGTTGCCGTCGCGGTTAAGGCGGCGGTTCCAAGCCCGCACCTGGTGCTGCAAAGTGGCCAGATCGCCCATTCTGCGTTTCCCCAGGCATTGACGGCTGAGCAGGCTGACCTCGATCTCGGCCTGGTTGAGCCAACTGCCATGCTTGGGGGTGTAATGGACAGTGAAGCGGTCCCATAGCAAGCTGCCTAATTTCTCGCCATATCGTTGCGTGAGCGATTTGCGCCCGTGCGTGTTCAGGTTATCCAGAACCAGATGAATGGTCCTGGCCTGAGGATAACGGGCGACGATTTCCACCAGGTAATCGGCAAACTCCGCTGCGGAGCGGTTGGGCGTGGGTTTGGGGAAATGCCGTCCGGCCTTCGGCTCCACGCCGCAAAAGACGTTGGCCGTGCCCGAGCGCTTGTACTCATAATCGCGCCGCGCCAGATCTCCCGGTCGGGCAGGTAACGGAGCGCGAATATCCCGATGCAGCACCACCGGCTTTTCATCGACGCAGACCACCGGCTCTTCCTCCGAGAGCGGCTTTTCGTATAACACCAGAACGTCTTCCATGCGCCGGATATACTCCTCATCCAAGTTCGCCACGCACCACATTTTTTTCTCGCCACGGCTTCAGGTCGTGGCTCTGAAGCAGGATGCGCACCGTCTCCGGAGCCATATGCCCAACCAACTTGCGCTTCACCGCTTCCTCTGCGATCAGCCGCACCGTCCAGCGTGCGCGCCCCGCTGGCGGCGGACCGCAAACCATGGCAATGATGCGCTGGCCCTGCTCGGCATCCAGCAACGGCTTCTGCCCCGGACGCGGCGCATCGTAAAGGGCTCTGTCCAAACCGCCTTCCCGATAGCGCTTGCCGATCTCCCAGGCCACCTTAGCCGAGATGCCCACTCCGGCTCCTGCCTCCACCGTCGACCGCCCCTCGTCCATCTGCCGCAGCACCAGCGCCCGAATCACCGTCCGCACTGGCTGCACTCCGCCGCTCAACAACTCCTCGATCTGCCGCCGTTCCTGCCGCGAAAGCTGAATCCGCAATCCGTTGTGCCATCCCATGCTTCCGCTTTAACCCCTAACCAGGCCTCGCGAAAGTGCCAACCTTGATTACGAATCAACGAAGTCACGGTACTAGATTGTGATGGGGCCGCACAATCCAGGTGATCCGATTATCTATCTGCCCGGTGGAAGAGCCAAAGTGTTGAAGCTCGCTTGATCGACGCTTACGCGCGGTGTGGCGTCCCAGTCGTAGAGCTTGTAACCGTTTTGCAAGAGCATCGCAGTCACGTCGGCGCGCGAGTCGTTATACACCTCTATGAGAATCACCGGCCGGGCTTCAGCGAGCACGCGTTGTGCACCGAGTAGCACGTTGCGCTCCGCGCCCTCCACATCGATCTTCAACACGTCGGGTGCAGCGCCCTGTTCCATCAGCCAATCGAGCGTTATGGTGAGCACGCTTACTGTTTCCCGCACACCGCCGGTCTGCGATGATCCCCCGGCCGCCACGAGAAAGTTAGACGCTCTGCCTCGTTGCGCGACATTGAAAGTGGCGATTGCAGGCGAATCAAAAACGGCGGCGGGAATGACCTCGATGCGAGCTGAGGTTGGGGGCTGCATGGCCGCGGATCTCCGCAAGAGTGCGGCGAGCCAGATGTCCGGTTCAACGGCCATCACCTTACCGCTAACCCCGGCCCGCCGCGCCGCGGCAATCGAGAGCAGGCCAACATTTGCACCTACGTCCCACACTACGCTGCCGGCTTTCACAAATTCGCGGGCAAAATCGAAGAGATCCGATTTCGTGTGCGTTTTCCAGAAACTGAGGGCAGCATCCGGGGAAACCAGAATGGGAACCGATCCCAAATCCGCCGGCAGGTGCCGTTTTAGGATGCGACCCCTGCTGAGTCTCTCCATCAACGTGCGTAATGGGTTCATGGCACTCTTCAATAACTGGAATTAAGGACCCGATCGCGAAAAGTGTATCACTCGATGGCCCCGGACAAGCTGCAGTGCATCCGCAAGAGAACTAGCGCACTGCCGTTGCAGAACGCGAACATGGGCGAAAAGAATCTGTGAAGGTGAGGCGCGGCTTTCAAATCGATTCCGCTGGCTCACCGAGTTGCGGCTGCCCAGGAAGGTGCTTTCAAAAGGGGCTGCTATTGGACATGTCTACGTAGACAGTTTGCGGGCGCAGCTTCCTGCTGAGGGTGCGCGGCACGGTCTATATGGAGCATTCATCTCATCACCGTTTGCATTGAGCATCCACTCACAAGGAGAAAAACTGCATGGCGATAAGGAAAGCGTTGGTTTGTGGCGCCGGCGGCTTCATCGGCAGCCACATGGTAAAGCGTTTACGAGCTGAGGGCTACTGGGTGCGCGGAGCGGACCTGAAGCATACGGAATACAGTCCGTCGGAAGCGCATGATTTCGTGATTGCCGATCTGCGCCTTCGCGACAGCTGGGAAGCAATTCTCGATGAGGGGATGGATGAGGTCTATCAGTTCGCGGCGGATATGGGTGGTGCTGGTTATATCTTTACAGGAGAGAATGACGCTCACGTCATGCATAACTCGGCGATGATCAATCTGAATGCGGCGGACTTTTCTGCGCATCGCAAAGTTAAGAAGATATTCTACTCATCATCTGCTTGCATGTACCCTGCCTATAATCAGGAGGACCCCAACAACCCCAAGTGCGCTGAGGAAACCGCCTATCCTGCGGCTCCCGACAGCGAATATGGATGGGAAAAACTCTTCAGCGAGCGGATGTACCTGGCCTTCGGCCGTAATTACGGGCTCAACGTCCGGATTGCCCGCTTTCATAATATCTTCGGGCCCGAAGGCACTTGGCAGGGCGGGAAGGAAAAGGCGCCTGCCGCACTTATTCGTAAGGTGGCTGAACAGCCCGACGGCGGACAAATCGAAATGTGGGGCGACGGCTTGCAGACCCGTTCGTTCCTTTACATCGATGAGTGCATTGAAGCAGTCCGCAGGCTGATGGAGAGCTCATTCTCAGGTCCGGTTAACATCGGATCGGAAGAAATGGTCACCATCAATCAAATGGCCGAGATGATTATGAAGATCGCCGGCAAGGAACTCTCCATCAAGCATATTCCCGGACCGACTGGCGTGCGGGGCAGAAACTCCGACAACAAATTGCTGCGCAAGGAGCTCGGGTGGGAGCCCAGTCAGAGCCTCTTCGACGGCCTGTCAAAGACTTATCCGTGGATTCACAGCCAGATGCAGGTAGCGTCGAAGAAGATTCCGGAAGTCACTGCCGGCGCCCGCTAGAAGGAAGATGAAGCGCGGACATCAAGGCGCCCGCTCACCAAATGCTAACCTTCTCTCAGCAAAGCGAATTCTTCGCCGCAGAGCGATCGCTGTTCTGACAACCCACCCCTGCTCCGGATGAAGAGCGGAGATTCGCCTCGCGTGAGCAATCGTGTAAGGAATAATCCGAGTGGCACAGCTCGCCGGTTGGAGTCTTACAATCTGTCGGACTCATTAAAGCAATCCTGGAAGACCGATCTTTACGAAACAACATCGGTCCTCAAATCGTAAGGGCCAAGGTAAGTTAAGTGGCGTTGTTTGAAGAAGCGATCTGACGAAGATTATCATCGTCTCAGCGCCATTGCATTTGTTACAGGATCGGGGGATCCCACCCGCACATGAGAAAAGCGTTAATCACCGGCTGCACTGGCCAGGACGGTTCATACCTGACCGAGTTCCTTCTCGCCAAAGGATACGAAGTCCATGGTCTCAAGCGGCGCGCGTCGAGTTTCAATACCGATCGCGTTGACCACATTTTTCGGGATCTTCACGAAACCGACAACCGCTTCTTCCTGCACTATGCCGATCTTACAGACGGCAGCTCGCTCTCCTCGCTTCTACACAACCTTGAGCCGGACGAGATCTACAACCTGGGCGCGCAGAGCCATGTAAAGGTGAGCTTCGAGATACCGGAATTCACTGCAGATGTGGTAGCCTGCGGAACACTGCGACTGCTCGAAGCTATGCGGTTAACAGGCGTCAAGTGCCGCTTCTATCAAGCTTCATCGAGCGAAATGTTCGGAAGCGCGGCGCCCCCTCAAAGCGAGACGACGGCCTTTCATCCACGCAGTCCGTACGCCTGCGCTAAGGTCTTTGGGCACAACATTACCGTGAACTATCGCGAGAGCTATGGAATTCACGCGTCGAGCGGCATTCTCTTCAACCATGAATCTCCGCGTCGAGGCGAGACCTTTGTCACTCGCAAGATCACCCGTGCGGTAGCGCGCATTAAGTACGGAGTTCAGAGGAAACTCTTTTTAGGTAACTTAGAAGCGCGTCGCGATTGGGGGTATGCACCCGATTATGTCCGCGCCATGTGGCTGATGCTTCAACAGGAAAAGCCAGACGACTACGTGATCGGCACCGGAGAGGCCCATTCGGTTCGCGAATTCGTCGAACTCGCCTTCGCATCTGTCGGCTTGGATTGGCATAAGTATGTGGAGATTGATCCCCGCTACTTTCGGCCGGCCGAGGTCGACTATCTCTGTGCAGATACCGCGAAAGCACGGAAGGTCCTGAACTGGGAACCGACTGTAACCTTCACGGAGTTGGTCCGTATCATGGTTGAGGCCGACATCAAAGACCTGGAAGCTCGCCTCAAGGGTGGGACCGAAGCCCTTCAGCTTGCAGTCGCTGCCGAAGGCAGGCACTCATGATTCAATTGCCCAATAAGCGAATTGTGGTCACAGGCGGAGCAGGGTTTCTTGGACGTCATCTGATCGCCCGGTTCAGGGAAATGGGCTGCCACGACATCTTCGTTCCGGTACAGAACGAATACGACCTTACGCGCCTCGACGCTATTGAACGCATGTTTGATGAGCATCGGCCGGAGGTTCTCATTCACTTGGCAGCTGCTGTGGGGGGCATCGGCGCAAATCGCGCCAACCCAGGCCGATTCTTCTACGAAAACGCGATCATGGGCATTCAACTTATCGAGGTCGCGCGACGTCGCGGGGTAGAGAAGACGGTGGTTCTGGGCACAATTTGCGCTTATCCGAAGTTCACGCCGGTGCCGTTTCGTGAAGAAGACCTATGGAACGGCTACCCAGAGGAGACCAACGCCCCTTACGGGCTGGCCAAAAAGATGTTACTCGTGCAATGCCAGTCGTATCGTGAACAGTATGGAATGAACGCCATCTTCCTTTTGCCTGTGAATCTTTACGGGCCCGGCGACAACTTCGATCTGGACTCGTCTCACGTGATCCCTGCTTTGATCCGCAAGTGCCTCGAGGCAGTGGAGGCGGGGCGCAAAGAGATTGTGCTGTGGGGCGACGGGTCACCTACGCGCGAGTTCCTCTACGTGGAAGACGCGGCGGAGGGTATCCTTCTGGCGGCGGAAAAGTACGACAAATCCGACCCGGTGAATCTGGGCAGCGGCATGGAGATTTCGATCCGCGATCTGGCAAAGACCATTGCGGAGATGACAGGCTTCTCGGGACGAATCATCTGGGACACGAACCAGCCAAATGGCCAGCCGCGGCGGCGTCTGGACGTTGGCCGTGCAGAAAGGGAATTTGGGTTCCGAGCCACAACCCCGTTTGAGGTAGGCCTGCGCAAGACAATCGATTGGTATATCAGTTCCATACAGCCCAAAGAAATACGGTGAGATTCTGGGATATTGTAATTGTGACGGCCTCTTCCGAGCGGCAAGCGACACTGTATCGCGATGAGATCGAGTGCCGGAGACTGTCCGGGAGGTTGCCGGAGAATACGCAGTTTCTGATAGTCCCCGATCCGGGTAATCGAAGGATGGGCAGCGGCGGTGCGACCATCAACGCACTTGGTGTCCTGGGCAGTCCAACCCGAATCACTTTCTCTAAACTGATCTTTACTATGCCGCGCGTCTTATCCTGCAATTGACTGAAGCGCATGAATCATGAACTGGAGTAAGAACGTGAACAGAAAAGTGGCCGTGACGGCCTTTATCCGATTTGCGACTGCGCTAGCTGGACTTGCCCTGATGGCATCTGGCACACTTGCGGCGGCACAATCAGGGACACCGGGCAGCGCAGGACAGTCTGCAAGCACCTCAAATAGCTCCGGAGCCGACTGTGAGCCTGTCACGCGGGGTTCGCCCTACATTCCGGTAGACAGTTGGGTCTATCCGGCGGTGATGCGGCTCTATGCGCTGGGGTATATCGACAAGGTCTACCTGGGCATGCGTCCGTGGACGCGGGCGAGTTTGAGCAAAATGCTGGACGACACGGAAGACCGTCTCGAAGACGTGGATTTAGGGCCGGTCACGAGCGAAGCCGAAGAACTATATGATGCACTCAGACGCGAGTTGCGTAACGACACTGAAGACTCTTGCCTGGCGAACAAGGGCAGCGCCCACGTCGAGTCGGTTTACAGCGTGATGCGCGGTATGAGCGGCACGCCGCTGCGCGACAGCTATCATCTCGGCTCGACCGTCGTCAACGACTATGGTCGACCCTATGCCAACGGCTTCAATAACTACTCCGGCGCTAGCGGATATGCGTCCGCCGGACGATTTCTCCTTTATGTACGTGGCGAGTTTCAGGGCGCGCCGTCGGCTGCCGGCTACTCGTCCGCGCTGGTCGAGGAACTTGCAGCCCTTGACGGCACGACCGACTACTTCAACCCCACGTGTTGGATCTCTGGAACCTCGTGCACCCCTCTCCCAAACAATCAGCAGACGACGATGCCGGCAGGACCCATCGCGGCGGCCACGCGAGGACGCGTCATGGAGGCCTATGTCTCCGCCCAGTACTTCAACCATGTCATATCCTTCGGAAAACAAGATGACTGGCAGGGCCCTGGACAGGGTGGCGCCATGTCTTATTCCAACAATGCTGAGAACATCTACTCCTTCCGCATCAACCGCATCGAACCGTTGTATGTTCCGCTGCTCTCCCGGCTTACCGGCCCGTTCCGTTATGAATTCCTGATAGGTCCTCTGAAAGGTCACACCTATCCCATCAATCCGTGGGTGCATGTGGAGAAGGTAAGCTTGCGACCCACAGAGAACGTTGAGTTTGGCTTCGAGCGCACCGTAATCTGGGGAGGCAAGAACCACGAACCGATTACCATCAAGAGTTTCCTGAGGAGTTTCTTTAGCCTGACTGCCCCCGATGAGGCAGTCAAAAACAGCCCTCAGGACCCCGGAGCCCGCTTTGGAGCCTTCGATTTCTCCTACCGGCTTCCCTTCGTTCGCAACTGGCTTACTCTCTACTCGGACTCTGAAGTGCACGACGATGTCTCCCCCATCGACGCTCCCCGCCGCGCATCCTGGCGGCCCGGTCTCTATCTGTCTCATGTGCCCGGCATTCCGAAGTTGGACCTGCGCGTCGAAGCCGCTTCCACCGATCCGCCCGTATCGACGAGCAACGGCGGTCACTTCATGTACTTTGAGGCAATCCAGCGTCAGGGGTATACCAACAACGGTCAGCTTTTCGGCGACTGGATTGGTCGCGAGGACAAGGGCGGCCAGGGTTGGATTACTTATCACCTGAGCGGGAATGAATGGATTCAGTTTGGGATACGCGATCAGAAAGCCGCAAAAGACTTCATTCCCGGTGGAACCACCCTAAACGACATCAACTTCCAGTTGGTCAAGCGCATCGGCAAAGATTTCGAGATCAACGGCAACTTCGCCTACGAGCATTGGAAGGCTCCCATCTACCTTCCAGGCCAGCAAACCGTGACCACCACAACCATCCAACTCACCTTGTTCCCGGGGCGGAAGGTCAACTTCTAGTTTCCTGTGTTGCGAGTACCACAGACTGCTTTGCAAGGGTCGCTCCTTCAAGTGAGGATGTCTTCAGGCACCGAAAGGTGTTTTATTTCCTGCTCGTAGATACTGTTTGTGTCGCCGGTGTGGTTCTCTTGTGATAGAGACGCATCTTAAGAACCGAGAGTGGAAACGGGAATCCCCGACAGAACCCCTCGGCAGGGGTGCAATTTAAGCGGTTTATTGCCGATAAAGGAGATTCCGATTCATGTCCCCTACGCTCAAGCGGTCTCTCAAGACGCACAGCAAGCATCTTTTGAGGAGCGCCTTCGAGATCGGCCAGCGGCTTAAGTTCGACATTCTGCCGCGGCACTTCTATTCCGAGATCCCGGATATCCGCACCTTGCGCGGGACCGGTTCCTGGCGGAAGCCGCGCAGCTTCAAGGAAGTTTTGGGCGACATCGATTCCCAAGTGGCCTGGGTCGACGTATGCACGAAGAACTATCGCGATGCTCTGAAGCAGTTCGCCATCCACAAATCCGCCGTCAAAATGAACGGCAGCGACGAGGGTTATGGCGAAGTCGAGGCTGACTTCCTCTATTGCTTTATTCGCGCGCTGCGGCCAAAGCAGATCGTCCAGATCGGTTGCGGCGTTTCCACCGCCGTCTGTCTGCTGGCCGGGCGTGACGAAGGCTATTCACCGCGTATTGTCTGCATCGAGCCCTACCCGACCGCCTTTCTCCAGCGCGAAAGCCAGGCGGGCCGCATCGAACTCGTCCCCCAAAAGGTGCAGGATACCGGCTTCGACTGCGCCGGCAGGCTGGGTGCCGGGGATCTCTTCTTTGTTGATTCCAGCCACACTCTTGCCCCCGCCGGCGAACTGAACCTCATCATTCTGGAAATGTTGCCCCGCCTTGCTCCTGGCGCCTACATCCACTTTCACGACATCTTCTTTCCCTACGATTACTCTCCCGACACACTTTCCACCGCGCTGTTTTTCTCCCATGAAACCGCTCTGCTCTACGCATTTCTTCTCATGAATCGCGATTTTGAAATCGCTGGAGCGCTCTCCATGCTCCACCACCAGCGGCTCAGCGACCTGCGGCGATTTTTCCCTGATATCCGCCCTGCCGTCTTCGAAGAAGGTCTCGCCGTGCAGAGCGGGCAATTCCCCAGTTCCGTTTTTCTTAGACGGATCGCGAAGTAGTCTGTTTTTTGTGTCAATTCTTACGAGCCCAAAGGAACGCAGGCGCAACATTCCGATGGCCGTGGCACCCAGGGTTATAGGATTTCAGGCACTCAGCTGTTACCGCGGCATGCGATTGTTCAGCTTAATAGTTGAGCTCCTCTTTTGATCACTTAAGGGATCATTGGCCTCAGACTGGAATCGCGCTCAGTCCCGGCTTGGCGGCTGGCTTATTCAGTACGACAAGGTCATCCATCCCCGCTTCCCGCGAAAAGCACTGAGGGACCGGAGCAAGTGAAATGATGACCCTGCATGGCTTACGTAATTTCATCACGACGCCCTCGACTCCCGCAAAGACGCCGTCACGCACTCGAATTCGTGTTTCCACGGTAATGCGGGGGATGGGGCCGCAAGGGCAACGCGCTTGCCGGTCCATCACGAATCTTGGCCAGTTCTTCATCGCTTACCATGTCCCGTTCTCCATCGCCCAGCATGTAAAGCACGTCGGGCGTGGAGATGACAGAGATTCTGCTTTGGGGCGTAACGCGGCCAAACACACACCCTGAAAAGAGCGGCCGCTCCATGGCAACGGCTCTGCCGGTCGACTTTACGCGCTCTGAGTAGAGGGCGGACGGAGGCTTTGCTGCTGCCTACTGGATAGCCTTAGGGGTGGGCGTATCCAATCAGGACATTTTTAGGGAGTTGACGAAGAAGTGACCATGGAATCGCTTCGAAATGCGGCAATTCGTGGCCATTTAGTCCAAGCAAAAGCCCCGCCGTGTACACCCGGGTTCCCGGCCTAGGGATGAATGCAAAAAAGATCGTGAGCCGGGTGATCGGATCGCATACGTTATTATAATCTGGAAAGCACAGTGTGAAGTCCGGATTAGGGGCCCAAAGGTGCGGGAAACCTTCTGGAAACAGCCGCCCGTAAGTCATTGCAGTCTTGCTGAGTTTCTGCCTTGCAACTCTGGAAAAGCTATGACAACTTTCCCGCGAAAGAGGTGTTGCTTCGGGGGAGAGTGTTTGTCAACCCTTAAGGAGAGATTATGCGTTTGAAGCTCCCCCTCAAGCTCATCCTCGCAGCGCTATTTGTCGCCGCGGTATTTCCCGTCTATTCCCAAGTCACGCCAGCTGCCCGCCAAGGCAGCGTGCCTATCGTCGTTGGCGCAGGATTCTCCGATTTCAGCCTCGATTGGGGACCCGGGAAAAGAATGGAAGGCATCTCGGCGTGGGTCGACTGGTATCCTAACCGTTTGCCGACGGCTCTGCAGGGCCTGGGCATTGAGGCCGCAGGGCACGATATCAACTATGGGCTTCCCGCGGGATTCAGCAGGATGCGCCAGGATACCGGCGAGGGTGGGCTGATCTACACATGGAATCGCTATCGCAACTTCCGTCCCTACGTCAGGTATCTGGCAGGCATAGGAAGCATCGACTTCCCCCCCAGCGGGACCTATTCGCATGACACGTTTTTGGTCCTTTCGCCCGGCGGAGGGGTGGAGTATCGCGCTTGGCAACATATCTGGATACGCGGCGACTACGAGTACCAGTTCTGGCACCAGACCTTCGGGCCTCACGACCTCACCCCCAACGGCTTTACCATCGGTGCCTCATACGACTTCAGACCGCCGGCGCCTGAGCGGAGATAGGCCACGGTACCAGTCCGATCATGGCCCCACGGGTCGCCGAGTTCTTAATTTCGAGGGCGTTTAGCGCAAGCTCAGCATGGGCTAAAGCCAAACCTACCCTGAGCAGGACACCGGCCCGACAATGGAGCGTCAAGTCGGTTGTCCTTCAGTTTTGATGCAAACTCACTTTAAATCTCCCAAAGAGTGTGGGGTGGACACGCCGCAATCCGTGATCGGAAGCCACGCTTGCCATGTGCTGAAGCCTTGCTCAAAGGTTGCGTTGGAGTTTCCAGAACCGCAGGAAGCAGGGCGGATCAACGTGTGGTTTTCCACGTCCCAAAAGCAGGACCTGGGGCACTGGACGAACAAGAAGTGTTCATAGGGCTGCGCTGGAAGTTCAGCGCGGGCAGTCGTACCAAATCACGTTGGTGCGGTAGGCAAAAACCGGGGTGTCTTTGGTGAATCGCGCTTTCCACAGGGCAGCAGGATCGGCAGCGGCACGGTATTCGCCCAACAACTTGCAGCGCAGATGCAGTGCATCGCTTAAGGCGTTCTGTTCCTCTACCTGCTCTAAGAACCCAGATCCGTTCACTAGCACGACCTTGCCATGGAGCTTCCCGGCCCATGTCTGCCATTCGTCCGGCTGCAGAATGGTGTATCCGTGGGAGCGATAGAGATCCTCACCAAGGTAAGCCGCCTCAGCGGCTTCGGTGTCAAACTCTAGACCAAGTTCGTAGTCGAGATAAAGAAAAAACGGCGGGTTTACGCTAACGATGGTCGCCCCACGGCGCGCATCCTGTGCCACGACCTCAGCAACCTTGCCCCAGGGCTCGTATAGGTTTGCGGTGGCATAGTGCTTTCCAGACACGATTCCTATCCAACCTGTGATGATCAGGACGGCAACTGCTATCGCCCCCAGCTTGGAATAGCGAGATGTGCGGCTCGTTACGGAGATTCCAATGGCCAGAAACAGCCATGGGAGCAGAAACAGAACCCGCTTGACGCTCATGTGTCCGCTAAGTGCCAGCAGGAGCATCGCCAGAACGAAATAGACAAGCCAGCGGCGGCCAGGGCTGAGCCAGATGGCCACGAGTAGAAGAACCGTGCCCGCAAAAATGGGAATACTGAATGGTAGATACCACGGCGCGACGGCGACAGAGCCGAAGATGGAGAAGACCGGAAAGCTGAATGTGGCAAGCGCATTTTTCAAGTCGATTGCAGACGCAATTGGCGCGGTATTGTTCCGCAGGTCAAAGGTGGCAACGTTAAGGAGTGGTAAGAAACTGAATGCGACGAGTGTTGCTACTACGAGGAGTGAGCGGAGGCGCCTTGTAGCTAACTTCCGATGAAATATCACTAAGTCGGCAAGAAATAACAGGAGAAGAACGACCCCGAAGTAATTGGACCAAACCATCAATAACGCTGCGATCCCAAAGGAAACCCATGGCCAGCGATCACGATCGTCGAGTATCTGCAGGTAGGCCCAAGTGAGCCAAGCAACGAGAAACATGCAGACGCAGTACCATCCGGTAATGCGCCCGTATTGAAACGCAAAGGGCCAGAGGAGGCCAACTGCAAGCGTGGCCCAATAAGCCCCTTTTCCAGAAATTCTTCTCGCGGATATACCGGTGATTAGGATCCCTGCGATGAAAGAGAGGTTGGCGA
>Ga0181518_10000721_pt1 | contig 35419 bp, 22 predicted proteins | sample PEATcosm2014_Bin_28_FD_119751 | JGI IMG/M metagenome (GOLD analysis project Ga0181518, IMG submission 119751) | Peatland microbial communities from MTU Mesocosm Facility, Houghton, MI, USA - PEATcosm2014_Bin01_60_metaG | ecosystem: Environmental > Terrestrial > Soil > Wetlands > Peat | place...
CTTCCGGGCTGTGGCGGAAAACCAGCCTGGTTAAATCAAAACCGCATGAGTTCCACCAGCGAGTTATCGAGTTTTGCCGCGCGTCTGCGCGAGTCCATTCTTGCGTCGGAGTGCGGAGTGCGGGATGCGGAATGCGGAATTCAGTCAGAGCCTTCTCGCGCCGGCTGTGGCGGAATAGAATTTGACGAGTTGGCGCTGCAACTGTTCGCGCTGCAGTTCGAGCATAATGCGCCCTATCGCCGCTGGTGCGAAGCGCGGGGCGCGCGCCCGGACACAGTAGCGCACTGGAGCGGCATTCCCGCCGCGCCAACCTCGGCCTTTAAGGAGCTGGACCTTTCATGTCTGCCGGTGTCGGAGCGGACTACGGTATTCCACTCCAGCGGCACGACGGGACAGAAGCCGAGCCGACACTACCACAATGCCGGGTCGCTGGCGCTGTATGAGGCATCCGTGTTGCGGTGGTTCGACGCCCATTCCCGATTGGCAATTGGCAATTGCCAACGAGGCGAAACGGAGCCAGCGTGGGGCGGATTCAAGAATTCTCGAAATTGTAGCCGCCGACGGCAGTCGGCGCACTTTTCCGCAGCCACAGAAGTCAGCGCCGACTCCCGTCGGCGGCTACGTCTTGAATCCGCCCTGGAGCCAGCGCGGACAAGCAAATTGGCAATTCTGACCCCGCCCCCGGCGCAGGCGCCGCACTCCTCGCTGGCGCACATGTTCGAGACGATTCGACGCGCGGCTGGGTGGGACGGGTCGGCCTTTGTCGGAGAGGTCGCCAGGGATGGCGCGTGGGCACTCGATGCGGAAGCGGCGCTGGAACGGCTGAGAGCGGCGAGCGGGTCCCGACAGCCCCTGCTCATGCTCGGCACCGCGTTTTCGTTTGTGCATTTGCTGGATTACCTGGCCGACCAAGACCTGCGTTTCGAGCTTCCGCCCGGCTCGTGCGCGCTCGAGACCGGGGGTTACAAGGGCCGCTCGCGCAGTCTGCCGAAAGCGGCGCTGCACGCGCTCATCTCCCAGCGCCTCGGCATCCCGCCCGGTCAGATTGTCTGCGAATACGGCATGAGCGAGCTTAGCTCGCAAGCCTACGACTCTGCTATCGCCCCCGCCCGTCTCACGCCCCACGCCCCTCGCCCCTCGCCCCTCGCCCCTCGTCTCTTCCACTTCCCCCCCTGGGCGCGGGTGCAGATCGTTTCGCCCGAAACCGGGGCCGAAGTGGCCGAGGGCGAAACCGGTTTGATTCGAGTGTTTGATTTGGCCAATGTCTATTCGGTTATGGCAATTCAAACCGAAGATCTGGGCATTCGCCGCAGCCAGGGTTTTGCCCTGGCGGGCCGGGCGGTGTTGGCTGAGCCGCGTGGGTGTTCGCTGCTGGCGGTCTAATTCGAGCGATGGACGCGCACGAACGACATCGGACCCGCACGCTCTGGCTGACCGGCGTGCTGCATGCCTTCACGCACGTGTATCAGGTGGCGCTGATGCCGCTCTATCTGCTGATGCAAAGGGATTTCAAGTTCGCCAGCGTGAGCCAGGCGACGCTGCTGCTGACGGTGATGATGGCGGCCTGTTTTGGGCCGAGTTATCCCATCGGCGTGCTGGCGGACCGAATGAATCGCAAGAAGCTGCTCGGTTTTGGGCTGGCCCTCAACGGGCTGGGCTTCGCCGCGCTGGCGCTGGCGCCGAACTACGCGTGGGCGCTGGTGGCCGTGGCGGCGGCCGGATTCGGCGGCAGTTTTTACCATCCGGCCGCCACGGCAATGGTGGCGCGCTTGTTTCCGGGCAGCACGGGCAAGGCGCTGGGATTGGTCGGCATCGGGGCCGGGGTCGGCTTCTTTGTGGGGCCGATCTATGCCGGCTGGCGGGCGGGCATGTTGGAGCCGGCCTTGGGTCCAGCCGCCTGGCGGCGGCCAGTGCTCGAGCTGGGCATTCTGGGCATTGTGGTCGCGGCCATCTTCACCTGGCTGGCGGATAATGAGCGGCCCGCTCCGGCGAGCGAGCGGAGGACGGTGCCGGCGGGACAGTTGTTTCCCACGCCCGCACTGTGGTTTTTCTTCCTGGCGTACTGTCTGGCGTTTAGTGTGCGCGATTTCGCCGGGGCGAGCATGGGCAGCCTCAGCTCGCTGTTCTTGCAGAAGGCCCGCAACTTCGACCCCAAGTGGACGGGGCTGGCGTTGAGCGGGATTTATGTCGCCGCCACGATCAGCAATCCGCTTTTCGGCAGCCTGAGCGACGGCGGCCGGAAACGCTGGATCACGCTCGCCCTGGTGGCAGCCGCAGGCATGGTGGTGCTTTTCCCGCGCGTGCCGTCGCATTGGATGATCCCGGTGCTGGTCGTTTACGGCTTTTTCTTTATGGCCAGTTATCCGATGACCGAGGCGGCGCTGATGGAATCGGTGCCGGACGCCGTGCGCGGGCGGGTGTTCGGGCTGTTCGTCATGGGGGGCGGCGTGATCGGCAACCTTTCCCACTGGGTGGTGGGCATGAAAGTCAAGCAGCTCGGCGCGGCGGCGCATTCCGTCAACACCTACTTCCCGATTTACACGGGAGTCGCCTTGCTGATGCTGGTTTCCTTGACGGGTCTGCTGTGCCTGCACGCGATCCAGCGGCGGGAAGGGCCGGTGGCGCTCAAGGCGGCTGGAGCGGATTCGATGCCTCTTTTAACATGAACCTGCCCAACTATTTCCTTGCCGATTTGTCGCCCGACGCAACGCTCAGCGCCGCGATGATCGGCGAAGCCTGCCGAACCCTCAAGCGCAACCGCGAGCGCTACCTGGCCCACCGGCAGACGCACAGCCTGGTGAAGACCCTGAGCGAGGTGGGCCGAAGCTGGCTGGAACCGGATTACCCCTTTCGCCGGCTCGCCTTGGAGCAAGGACCGGCAGCGACCGGTTTTCCCCGGGCCACACTGGCCGGCGGCCTGGATTCCTTCTTCAAACAGTTGACTCATGAGAACTTCCAGGCCCTCTTGGAACAGGATTTAGGCCACGCCCGACGCCTCGATGAACTGGTGTCCGCCGAAGTGGAGCAAAAATCCAATCGTGCCGCCATCGCCATCGCGCCCGAACTGCTGGTGCATATCGCCGCGGGAAACCTCCCGATCCCGACACTCATGAGCGTCGTTCTCGGCGTGCTGGTGCGGTCGGCGCAGTTTGTGAAGTGCGCCACCGGCGCCACCCTGCTGCCCAGGCTGTTCGCCCACTCGCTTTACAACGCGGAACCCAAGCTGGGCGCTTGCCTTGAAATCGCCGAGTGGCCGGGAGGAGATCACACTTTAGCCGACGCGCTCTTTAGCGAAGCCGACTGTGTCACCGCCACTGGCAGCGACAGCGCGCTGGCCGCCGTCAGTCTGCGGCTGCCCGCCAGGACCCGCTTTCTGGGCTACGGCCATCGCCTCAGTTTTGCTTACGTCACCAGCCGCGTTTTGTCCGGCCTGCACGCGCGGCAAATCGTCGGGCGGGCGGCTGCGGACGTGGTTGCGTGGAATCAACTGGGCTGCCTGTCGCCGCATGTGATTTACGTCGAGGAAGGCGGCGGGCTTTCCGCCGAGCAGTTCGCCGAGGCCTTGGCCGAGGAATTGGAGCGGCGCGAAGCCCTGGAGCCTCGGGGCGAACTGCCCGTCGAAGCGGCTGTGGCTATCTCCTCGCGGCGATCCATTTACGAAGTCCGCGCCGCCCATTCGCCCGATACCCGCCACTGGCGCAGCCCCGATTCAACCGCCTGGACGGTGGTCTATGAAGCTGATCCGCGCTTCCAGCCCTCCTGCCTCAACCGCTTCATTTACGTCAAAGGGGTCAAGGATTTGACCGACGCCTTGCAGAACGCCGAGAGTGTTCGCGGCAAAGTCTCGACCGTTGGCCTGGCGGCGCCCGAGGACCAAGCGCAGCGCCTGGCGACGGAACTGGCGCGCTGGGGGGTGACCCGCGTCTGCCCTCTCGGCCGGATGCAGGACCCGCCGCTGACTTGGCGCCACGACGGCCGGCCCGCGCTGGGCGACTTGGTAACGTGGACGGATTGGGAGTTCGGTCAAGGAAGTTAAAGGAGTTAAATAAGTTACAAGGGTTACATGAGGATGGAGCTGCGCAAGACCTTTCAGTTCGAGGCCGCGCATTTGTTGCCGCACTTGCCCAAGTCGCACAAATGCCGGCGGCTGCACGGCCATAGCTTCAAGGTGGAGATTGCCGTCACGGGCGAGTGCGACCCCCGGCTCGGCTGGCTAATGGATTACGCCGACATCTTCCGGGTGTTCAAACCGATCCTGGAAAGGCTCGACCACTTCTGCCTGAACGAAATCCCCGGCCTGGAGAACCCGACCAGCGAGAACATCGCCGCCTGGATTTGGAAGAAGCTGAAGCCGAGACTGCCCCTGCTGACGGAAGTGGTTGTGGCCGAGACCTGCACTGCGAAATGCGTGTATCGCGGGGAGTGAAGCCAAATGCGCGCGGGAGGGCGAGCGGCGGGAGGGCGAGCGTCCCCGCGAGCCCTATCTTGAGAGCACTTTGAGCAGGTTATGCAGGAACGCGACATTGTCGCACTGCGCGTAGTTCATCCGGCCGCCCATGCGGGAAAAGCTCTTGCAAAAGCGCAAGTAGTAGGCCGGGTTGTCCTTGGGCGGCTCGCCCTTGGACCAATCCCACTTGCCGCCCTCCTGAAGGTCCACCACATACATCGTGTGGTCCCGGACGATCTGCCGCCCGGCCTGCAACCGCAGATTGTTGACGCAACTCAGGCTCTTCTCGAACACCTGCGGCGCCATGATCGCCGACCCGACCGACAACACCACGCCCCCATCCAGCCCTTCCACCGCGCGGCCCAACAGGCCAAAGTCCATCGCTGCCGCGCGCCCAATCGCCGCGCCGTTGAACATCGGATGATTCGCGATGATGTCGTAGCCAATGCCGGGATGGACGGTGAGCGGGATGTTGCGCCGGAATGCCTGCGCGAGGATCGAGCTTTCCTTCCACGGATGCTTCACGGCGATCAGCCCGGCCGGAAGCCGGTGGGTGAGCATCGCTTGCAGCAACTCCGCCCGGGCGGGCGCGACTGGGTCCGCCGGCTGGTCCCGCAGCGATTCCTCCAGGGACGCGGCCGTCGGCAGCGTTACCCCGTCCTCGCAAATGAACCGGCCCAGGCTGCGGCCGTAGCCTTCGTTTTGCAGCGCGCCCGCCAGCAGCGCCAGATGAAGGCAGCGCCCGGTCTCGGCCCAGGCGCCAAACGTGCCCGTCGCGACATTCTTCTTTACGCTCTCCTCGGTGCGCCCGAGGAACGCCAGTTCCCAATCGTGAATCGTCCCCGCCCCGTTGGTGGCGAGGTGCGTCACCCAGCCGCCCTCCATGAGCCGGTTCACGATCCCCATCGCGCCGTTCTTGATCAGGTGCGCGCCGTACATCAGAATCACACTGGCCTCCCGCTGGCGGGCCGCCGCGACTTTCAACGCGCAGTCGCGAATCGTTTCAAGCGCTGCCGCCTCGCACGCGCGGGGCGGCTGCCCCGGATCAACCAGGATTTGATCGAGCGCGCTCAAGCTTTGCCGCTCGGCCAGCGGATAGACTCGCACTTTGCTCAGGTCAATCGGTTCAGGGAATCTCTTCATCTTGGGATAAACCTGCAATCGCCGACGATCGTGGCCTCGTTCCATACCCGGCCATCCAACCACCTCCCACCGCCCCCCGCAAGCTATTTTGGGCATGGACTTCATCACGCCTGGTCAGCTACGCACCGCTGGGTGGCCAGGCTCTTGGGCCTGGTCCGTGCGCGCTGAAGTGGAACAGCAGACTTCAGGTCTGGTTCTGGCGGTTATGGAATTTGGAGAACGTAGAACTGCTTCGGGACGGAGGGGTTCACGGCGTTGGTGACCGTCAGGCTGAAATTGCCGTTTGCGCTCCAGGTATTCGTTGCCACCGGCGTCCACTGGCTCAATGGCCGGCCCAGATTCGTGCTCGTCAGCACATAATACGTGATGCCCGAAAAACCGTTGCTGCCGTTGATCACCAGATTGGTTCCTGACGAGCTGGTGACACCAACGGCGGGTGGCGGGGATACGGTAATTGACGGGCCGGCGCCGGGAAACAGTGTTCCGAGGTTGTTGCCCGCGATGAGAACGGGAGTGAAGCTGCCTACGGAGGTATAAACATGAGTTGGACTCTGCGCAGTGTTGGTGGCGCCGTCGCCGAAATTCCAGTTCCAGTTGGTAATTGTATTGCCGCCGCCGTCAACACTCGGGCAGTTAAATTGGACGGTCAAACCAACCAGCCCGTTGGTCGGACTAGCCGTGTAATTAACGCCGCTGGGCCACACTGCCGTCTCCGCACCCGTTGACTGGGCAAAGGTTCCCCAGCCCGTGGTTCCCGGCAAGTAATGGACGGTCACATTGTTGTCACCGGAGAATACAGTTGCATCAGCGCTGGGAGCGTTACCTTGGAAATAGACTGCCGTCAGGCTGTTGCAGGAATCGAACGCAAAGTCCCCGATGTTGGTGACGCTGGTGCCTATCGTGACGTTGGTCAGGCTGGTGCAGTACTCGAACGCTTGGAACCCGATGTTGGTGACGCCATTGCCGATCTGAACGCTGGTCAGGCTTTCGCAGTCAGCGAACGCAGCGTCCCCAATGCTGGTGACGCTGTTGGGAATCGTCACGCTGGCCAGGCTGGTGCAGTAAGTGAACACAAAGTCCCCGATGTTGGTGATGCTGGTGCCTATCGTGACGTTGGTCAGGCTGGTGCAAACCCAGAACGCCCCTTTCCCGATGCTGGTGACGCTGTTGGGGATGGTGTAGGATGTTCCGACTAGGCCTGCCGGGTACTGGATGAGCGTGGTCTGGCTCTTGTCGAATAAAACTCCATCCACACTGCTATAGGCGGGATTGTTTGTATCCACCATGATTGCCGTCAGGCTGGTGCAGTCCTCGAACGGTTGGACCCCGATGTTGGTGACGCTGTGCGGGATAGTCACGCTGGTCAGGCTGGTGCACCCATCGAACGCATACTCTCCAATGCTAGTGACGCTGTTGGGAATCGTCACGCTGGCCAGGCTGGTGCAGTTTACGAACGCTTCCACCCCGATGCTAGTGATGTTGGTGCCTATCGTAACGCTGGTCAGCGCCCTGCAGGCTCCGAACGCATAGTCCCCGATGCTGGTGATCGTCAGGCCATTAGTCGAGCTGGGGATGGTCACCGCACCAGAGAGACAGCTCGGGTACGTGATGGTAATCGCGCCGTTATTGGTCGTGAAAGCGAACTGGGCTTGGACCGCAGCAGGCAGGGCCAACAGCAGCAGCAGCGGCAGCAGGCTCGTGACGCAGGCGGTTTTTAGACGCATGGCCAGCGTGTTCGGGTGGGTTGTTCCCGCAACGATGGTTCCCCATTTCATAGTTTGCTCCTTTATATTTTATATTTTAGGGGCGACCCTCGGCTCAGTTTGCCATGTTGTCAAATGGGGTATTCACCCCATATCCGGGAAACGGCAGCCCAGGGGGAAGGGACCTCACGCAAAGGCGCTAAGGCGCAAAGCTTCTTTCCCTTTTAGCGTCTTTAGCGGGCCTCGTTCCCCTTTGCGTGCTTTGCGTCTTTGCGTGAGCCTTTGCCGCTGCTGTCGCACGGCTCAGCAATCAGGTCGTAATCGGTGTGGCCGATGACCTTCACCTGCGCGAACTCACCGAGCGGCAGTTGGCCGCGCACGTACACGCGGCCATCAATGTCGGGCGCGTCGGCCTCGCCGCGGGCGACCAGGAAACGGCCCTGGAGCGCGGCGGGGTGCTGATCCCGGCCTCGAATCAGGCCGTGTTCCCAAGAGCTGACGCGGGCGCGCTTGAGTTCACTCGGGCTGGCCGCCTGCTCGACCAGGACGTTGATCGTGCGCCCGACGAACGATCCGGCTACCTGCACCGCGACTTCACGCTGAGCCGCCATAGCCCGGTTCCGGCGCTTTCGTTTGATCTTGTCTGGAATCTGGCCGGCCATCTTCCCCGCGCGCGTGCCTTCTTGCTGCGAATAAGTGAACACGCCCAACCGCTCGAACCGCGCCTCGCCAATGAACCCCAGCAACTCCTCAAAATGAGCCTCCGTCTCACCGGGGAAACCAAGGATGAACGTGGTGCGCAGCGCAATGCCGGGAATGCCCGCGCGAATGCGGCGGATAAGGTCCACGATGTATTGGCGGGAGGTCTCGCGCCGCATCCGCTCGAGCAGGTTCTCGTGAATGTGCTGGAGGGGAATATCCACGTAGCGCGCGATCTTGGGGCACTCGGCAATGGTTTGGATCAACTCATCGGTCCAATGCGCCGGATGGGTGTAGAGCAGGCGTATCCAGAATTCCCCGGGCAGGGCGTTCAACTCGCGCAGCAAGGTGCAAATCGTGGCGGCCTCCGCCGGGAGGGCCTTGACCGCCGCGCCGAATTGCCCGGGCGCAGAGATGGGGCAGGTGCGGTTCGGGCGCAAGTCCAGGCCGTAATAGGTCGAGTCCTGCGAGATCAGGTTCAGTTCCCTGACGCCGTCGGCGATCAGCGACTCGGCTTCTGCGACAAGGTCTGCTTGCGGACGGCTGCGATGGGAACCTCTCATGCGGGGAATGATGCAGAAGCTGCACGGATGGTTGCACCCCTCGGCGATCTTTAGGTAAGCAAAATGGCGCGGCGTCAGCCGGAAGCGCGGTGTCGCGTAGTCGGGGATGTAGCGGGGGCGGGGGGTGACCGTCAGCAGGGGCGGGGAGGGAGGAGGGAGGGGGGCGTGAAGCGTGATGCGTGATGCGTGATGCGTGATGCGTGGTGCGTGGTGCGTGGGCCGCGCACGACGCGCCAGGGCTTGTTTGACGATGGCCGTGACCTGCGCCACCTGGTCAATGCCCATGAAGGCGTCCACCTCCGGCAAAAGGGCGGGCAGTTGCTCGCGGAACCGTTGGGGGAGACAACCGGAAACGATCAAGCCCTGGCCGCGGTTCTTCGCTTCACGCAGCTCCGCCGATTCCAGAATCGTGTCAATGCTCTCCTGCTGCGCAGAATCAATGAACGAGCAGGTGTTCACAATCACCACGTCCGCCTGCGCGGTGTCGTTGGTGATTTCAATCCCGTCCTTCAGCAGCGTGCCGACCATGACCTCGGCATCAACGAGATTCTTGGCGCAGCCGAGCGAAATCAAACCCACGCGCACCGGGCGCTCGCTGGAATCTTCTTTCATCAAAGACCGCTCACCTTACCTCAGGGAGATAGGCTGCTATTTTGCAGTCATCGCCTTGGGGCTTTCTTGCCCGGAGGCCTCCTTATTGCTCTCAGCCACGCGCACAGTCGTGCCGCTGACCAGCGAATCGGCCGGATTGAGGATGACACGGTCGGCCGGGCCAACTCCTCCCACAATCTCGATGGTCGGCCCGAAGTCGCGGCCCAGCGCGACGCGGCGCAATTCGACTTTCCCATCGGCGCCCACCACCCCCACTTGCGGACCCTCGGAGCGAAACAGCAGCGCATTTGCGGGCAGAGTCAACGCCGGGTCCAGTTTAGCTTCAGTCAAGCGCACCTGGACGTAGGTGCCGGCCAGGATTTCGCCGCGCGAATTATCCACCTCGAGCTCGGTGAGGAGGGTCCGGGAGTCGGCGCTCATGGCCCCGGAAGTCCGCACCACTTTTGCCGGAAACACCCGTCCGGGCAATTCCGGGACGGTCAGTTCCGCCATCTGCCCGGGGGCCACCCCCTGGGCGGCGGCTTGCGGCACGCGCACATACACCCGCAAGGTCCCCGTTTGCGCCAGCCGGAAAAGTTCGTTGCCGCTGCCCGCCGCCACCAATTGGCCGACATCGGTTCCCCGCGCGGTGATGGTGCCGGCGAACGGGGCGGTGACCCGCTCAAAGGATTGGAGTTCCTCGAGCCGGCGCACATTGGCGCGCGCGGCTTCGACGGTCGCAGCCTTGAGTTCCAGGTCGGCCTTTTTCTCGGCGGCTTCCTGCTCGCTGACGCTGGCGGTCTTGAGCAAGTCGGCCCAGCGGGCGTCGGTGGTCCGGGCCAGCGCGAGGGCGGCTTCGGCCTGGGCGAGCTGGGCGCGGGCCTGGGCCAGTTCTTGATTCAGCTCCGGCGTGTCAATTTCCGCCAGCAAATCCCCCGGCTTGACCTGCGCGCCGATGTCCACCAGGTAGCGTTTGAGGTAGCCGCTGGTGCGGGCATAAATCGGCGCTTCGACCAGTGCCTTGGCTTCGGCGGGCAGCGTCAGTCCGGCGGTGGTCTTGCCCGGCGCGGGCGATACCACGCTGACGGTCTGAACGGCGAGTTCCCGCGTCGCGGCGCGCAAAGCATGGCGATGCAGCGAGCGGGGAATCAGACCGACCACCGCGCCAATGACGATGAGCACGGCAGCCACGATGGCGGCGTGGCGCAATTTGGCACCGGAACTCGCGGCGGCGGCAGACGTGGACGCCAAGGCTTCCCGGGCAGGGGGGATCGGAGTCGGTTCTTTTATTCCAGAGGGATTCATAGTTGAGCTCAGGCGCCGGCCGCAGCCGGGTTCATGCCGCCGGCTTGAGGCGCAAAATCGGAGTGGGTCTTGACCGGCACAGTCGCGCGCCGGTGCAACAGGCTGAAGACGACCGGCACGAAGAACAGGGTGGCGATGGTAGCCACGACCAGCCCGCCAATGACGGCGCGGCCCAGCGGCGCGTTCTGCTCGCCGCCTTCGCCGAGGCTCAGGGCCATAGGCAACATGCCGATCACCATTGCCGCCGCGGTCATCAGCACCGGCCGCAACCGGCTGGTGCCGGCCTCCCAGGCTGCCGTCAACGGGTCCATGCCCTGCCGCAAGTCGTTCCGCGCGAAGGTGACCACCAGCACGGAATTTGCCGTGGCGACCCCCAGGCTCATGATGGCCCCCATCAGCGCCGGCACGCTGGCGGTCGTGAGCGTGATGTGCAACGCCCAGACCACGCCGGCGAGCGCGCCGGGCAGCGCCGTGATGATGATGAACGGATCGAGCCAGCTTTGGAAGTTGACCACCAGCAGCAGGTAGATCAGTACAATCGCCATCACCAATCCAATGCTCAGGCCGGCAAAGCTGGAATGCATCGTCTCGGCCTGGCCGCGCAACATAATCGAGCTGCCCCGGGGAAGCTCTTTCTCCGCTTGCGCGATGAGCGGCTTGAGGTCGCTCAGGACGCCGCCGAGGTCGCGCCCGCTGACGCCGCCATAAATGTCAATGACCGGCATGACGTTGTAATGGGAGAAGATAGTCGCGCCGGTAGTGCGGGTCACCGTGGCGAGGTTGGCCAGCAGTTGCTCGTCCCCCTGGCCCGGCTGGCTGGCGTTGATGGGGATCGAATTGAGGGCGGACAGCGAATCCATCCGGTGCTCGGGGACACGGATGTTGACGAGGTACTGGACGCCGACACGTGGGTCCATCCAATAAACGGGGGACACCTGCCCGCTGCCACTCAGGCCGAGCAGAATCGAATTGGCGACATCGCGCTCCGCCAGACCCATCCCGGAGGCCCTGCTGCGATCTATGGCCACGTTCAGTTTGGGCAAATCGGCCGGCTGCTGCACGCGCACGTCCACCGCGCCGGGCACCTGGCGAATCTTGTCCGCCAGGCGCGCGGCGATCTCGCGGTTCTTCGCCTGGTTGCGGCCCACCAATTGAATATCGAACGGCGCGGGCAGGCCAAAGTTGATGGACTGGCTCACAATGTCGGCGGGCAGAAAATAGAACGTGATGCCCGGGAACTCCCGATTGAGGCGGGCGCGCAAGCGGTCCATGTAACCGGCGGTCGGATGGTGCTCGGGGCGGAGCGAGACGAGAATGTCCCCGTCGCCGGTGCCAATCAGGCCGCTGTCGTTATAGGTCAGATTGATGCTGGAAGCGGGAATGCCGATGTTGTCCAACATGCCGCGGAGTTCCTCCGCCGGGATTTCCCGGCGAATGGCGGCCTCGACTTCATCGACCAGTTTGGCGGTTTCCTCGATGCGTGTGCCGCTCCGGGCACGGAGGTGCAGCCGGAATTGCCCGGCATCGACCGAGGGAAAAAAGTCCTGCCCAAGCTGGGGCACGAGCAACATCGAGCCGACACAGAACAGCAGGAAGATCGCCGCAAAGGGGGTGCGATGGTGCAGCACGGCCCCGAGCAGGATGCGGTAGCCCTCGCGGAAACGGTCGAAACCCCGTGCGAAGCTGGTCTGCACTGCTGCCAGCGGCCGCAGCCAGGGAGCAGTCGCGGCGGGGTCGTCGTGGCCGGAGTAGTGCTCCACGTTGCGGTAGAACCACATCACCAGCGTCGGAACCAGCGTCCGCGACAAGACGTAGCTGGCCAGCATGGCGAACACCACCGCCTCGGCCAGCGGCACAAACAGGTAGTGCGCCACGCCGGTCAGGAAGAACATCGGCACGAACACGATGCAGATGCAGAGCGTGGATACGAAGGCCGGCATCGCGATCTCCTGCGCGCCGTCCAGAATGGCGTCGTCGAGCGCTTTGCCCGACGCCATGTGCCGGTGGATGTTCTCGATGGCCACCGTGGCGTCATCCACCAGAATGCCAACCGCCAGCGCCAGCCCGCCCAGGGTCATAAGGTTGATGGTTTCGCCCAGCGCGCTGAGAATGGCAATCGAGGTGAGCACCGAAAGGGGGATCGAGAGCGCGATGATGAAGGTGCTGCGCCACGAACCGAGGAACAGCAGAATCATCATCGCGGTGAGCGCGGCGGCGATGACGCCTTCCCGGACCACACCGGAAATGGCCGACCGGACGAAGATGGATTGGTCGGCAAATTCCTTAACGTTGAGGTCAGAGGTAAGGGTACTGAGAACCTGCGGCATGGCCTTCTTGACCCCGCTGACCACGTCGAGAGTGGAAGCGGAGCCGGATTTATAGACGGTGAGCAGCGCGCCCCGCACGCCGTCGTTGCGCACAACGTTCTGCTGCGGCTGGTAACCGGCCCGCACTTGTGCCACGTCCCGTATGCAAATGAGCGCGCCGTTGACGGTCTTGATGGGGAGGTCGCCCAGCTCATCAATCAGCTTGGGAGTGGCGTTCACCTCGACGGCGTATTCTGTGCCGCCGATTTTGGTGGTGCCGCTGGGCAGGATGAGGTTCTGGGCGTTGAGCGCGTTGAGCACATCCATCGGCGCCAGGTTCTTCGCCTTAAGCGCTGTCAGGTCCAGGTCCACCGACACGAGCGGGGACTTGCCGCCGTAAGGCCAGGGCATGGCCGCGCCCTGCACCGTGGCGAGGCCAACGCGAATCTGGTTGGCGGCCAGGTCGAAAATCTCCTGCTCGGAGAGCTTCGGGCTGCTGATGCTGTACTGCAGGATGGGAACGGTGGAAGCGCTGTAACGGACGATCAGCGGCGGGGTCGTGCCCGGCGGCATCGAGCGGATCACCGTCTGCGCGATGGCGGTCACCTGCGCCACGCCGGCATCAACGGAAGTGCCCTCGCGGAAAAAGACTTTGATGACGCCAATGCCGTTATAAGCGTTGGACTCGATGTGCTCGATGTCATTGACCAGGGTAGTGAGCGAGCGCTCCTGCGTGTAATTCATCCGCTGCTCGATGTCCTTGGCGTCCAGGCCGGCGTATTGCCAGACAATGCTGACGACCGGAATGTTGATGGACGGGAAAATGTCCGTCGGCGTCCGCCGCAGCACGAACGGCGTCAGCAGCAACAGCACCAGCGACGCCACCACGAAGGTGTAGGGCCGCCGAAGGGCTAACCGGACAATCCACATAACTCGAACAGTATTGTCAGAACCAGCTTGGCCGGGGCAATATAAGTTTGATCGGACGTCTCATCGGGGCGCGTCTTACCCGTACCACCATTGCCACCGGAGCGAATTCCCTCTCCCCACGACGAAGGAGTGGGGAGAGGGGCAGGGAGAGGGGCATTTCAACCGCGTCGTTGCTGCGTTCCCGAACCCCTCTCCCCAGCCCTCTCCCCGCTCGTCCCTCGCGGGGAGAGGGAGTGCGCGCGCTGGTGATGCCGACAAGAAGTTATCTCTCATGGCGGCGCGACCTCCAGGCACACCATCCGTGTCAGGTCGCGGGCGATGAGCCTCCCGCCGGCCAGCGCCAGCGGCCCCCACGATTGTTGGCCTTTCAAGACCTGCGCCTGGGCCAGCAGCGCATATTTGTCCGGCGTCGCCTCGAGGAGGCGCAGCAGGCCCGCGTCGTTCATGGCAAAGATAAGGCCGCCGGCCATGACGAAGGAGCCGAGGCCAAATTGCTGGCCGGAGGGGCTGGTCCAAACCGGCTTGCCCTCGAGCGTCAGGCAAACGAACTTGCCGTCGGCCCGGACGCCGTAGAGGTGGTTATCGTGAAGAATGGGCGTGTGCTGCGTGGCGCCGAACACTCCCGCCGCCAGCTTGAAAACGGTGCGGGGCACGAAGAGGCCGGCTTCGGGAGGGCGAGCGTCCCCGCGAGCCCTGACTTGCTCGGGGGTGCCGGAAGAGTTTGGGCTCGCGGGGACGCTCGCCCTCCCCGCGAGTTGCAGCATCAGGCTGCCCGCGTCGTAACCGCCGGTCAGAAATATCCGGCCCCCGTCCAGAATCAGCGGCGAGGGCACAGTGGCAATGCTGATCTTCCAGTCCGGGGTTTCCCAAAGCACTGAGCCGTCCCGGGCGGAGACGCCCACCACTCCCTTGCTGGCGCAATAGACGTACATCCGCTCGCCGCCGAACTCCATCGGCATCACCGACGAATGGGTCATGTTCCAACCGTGCGGATTGGGCGTTTGCCAGAGGACCTTGCCGGTCTGACTCTCCAGCGCCAGCAACAGCGCTTCTTTGCCGCCGGGCGCAAGGATGACCGCGCCGTTGTCAATCAACGGGCACTGCCCGGCGTACCAGGGCGGAACCGTCGCGCCGTATTGGCGAACCAAATCCAGCCCCCAACGCAGTTCGCCCGTCGCCGAGTCCAGGCAGACCACGTGGCACTTGGGGCCCATCGCGACGACGACCTGGTCGGTCACCGCCGGCACGGTGCGCGACATGCCATGATTGCGCTTCACCGGGACCGGATAGGCATAACGCCAAATCTCACGGCCATCCGCCAGGGACAGGCAGCGGAGTGCGTCTCGTTTCTTGTCGCGGTCGTAGTCCATCACGTACACACGCCCGTTGAGGACGGCGGCGCCGGCGTAACCTTCGCCCACGTCAACGGCCCACAACTCGCGCGGTTGACCCGGCGGCCAGCTCCGCGCGAGGCTCGTCGTTTCCGGGCTGATGCCATCCCGATTCGGCCCGCGAAACTGAGGCCAGGCCCCGGGCAGGTTCGCCGGCTGGCCGTCGGAGCGGACGAGATGGCCTGCGAGAACGGGGTTGGCGGTGCCCCCTTCACTGGCTGGGGCCTGGTCCGTTCCCGGCACGCGCAGTGCCAGCGGCTTGTCTGGCCCGCGCATGAACCATAGCGCCAGCGCCACCAGCGCCAGAAACCCGAGCGCTGCCGGGAGCAGAAACACTGTCTTCGCCGATCCAGGCCTCTTCATCCATTCAGCGCGTTGTGCGGTAATTCGGACATATTCAGGCTGACAACATGCCGCCTGTCCGGCAGCCAAGCCAGAGCAAACCTGTCTATGTGGCGCAGGCGTCTCGCCTGCGAGTTCACCGGGCGTCCAGGCGCATCCGAGCACGGCCCCCAAGGAGCGAGAACGCCCCCACGGTCACGGACCGCGAGCCGTCCCCGGCTCGCAGTCCGGGGGCAGTGTCCGCATGCGCCCCGGGCGTCCCGCCCGGCACCCTTGAAAACTCTTTCACACTGCTATACCTTGAACTCCGGCATTGGGGGACGCCATGCCGCTCAGCGGCTGGACCCTACCGGTGCGCGACCCAGAGGCCGGACGGCAAAAAGAAGCACGCGAGGGCGAGCGTCCTCGCGAGCCTTGGATGCCCGCCGGAGGACAGGGCGAGAAAAAGAAGAGGCTGGGAAGCTTGAAACGAGCCTGACACGAGCCTGAAAGGACGGCAGCACTACGGCGGCGGTGCACGGGCGCTGCTCCGGCGCCACAACCGCGTTCCTCCGGCCATTTGGCGTGGCGGCGGCGGGACGCCGCCCAAACCCGCAGGCGAGACACTCCCGCGCAAGGGGTTGAGAGACGGGCAACCGGGAAAAAGGGTTGTGTTTTGGCCGCGATCGGCAACATTGTCTTGGTCATGAACGCGATCGAAACTACCGGGGTTGTGGACGCACAGCATCAGTTGCGGCTGGACAAGCCGCTGCCCATTGCCGGACAAAGTCGCGTCAGGGTGATTGTGCTTGTGCCGGAGGAAGCGGACATCTCGGAGACTGCGTGGACGAAAAGCGTCGCGACCAGTCCCGCGTTCGATTTCTTGAAGGATGCCGCCGAGGACATTTACACCGCAGCCGATGGTAAACCGTTTCATGACCAAGGGTAGAATTGTCCTTGTCCCTTTTCCTTTCGATGACATGACGGCCGGCAAGGTGCGGCCCGCCGTGTGCCTGACCGATCCCATTGGCCCTTATCGCCATGTCGTTGTGGCCTTCGTCAGCAGCCAGATGCCGGTGAACCTTGCCGCCACGGATGTTGTGCTGGATCCGCAACGCGAGGATTTTGCAGCAACCGGATTGCGGGTGGCCTCGGTGTTGCGGCTCCACCGCCTGGTCACATTGACAACGGCCCTGATCCGACGGGAGTTGGGCAAGTTGTCGCCAGCCTGGCAAGACGAAGTCGATCAAAAGCTGGCCGTCCTTTTTGGACTAAAAGTCTCATAAAGCAGTCCGCGCTGGCGTAGCCCGCCGCGCACGCCACTTCGTCCTCGCGGCCTGCCTCCTCTGCCTTTCGCGAAACCCAGGCCAGGCGGCCTTGGCACGGTTGGGGGTATGCGCGCGTCACCGTGTCCCGGCGTTGGCTCAGCGTGCGCCGGGATGGGCCCGTTACGCCAACGCCAACTGCGCTCCCCGAACAATGAATCCTGGCCGTCTCCGCCCCTTCCAGCAAGCCAGAGCCAAACTCCGGCTTTTGGACAAGTATGAGGCGACACAATGAATGAATACCAGTTTCCCAGGACCCTTTCATTAGGCAGACCCTTTCATTAGGCTTGCAGCCATGGGCTGGATGGGTTCAAATGCGTGGCGCGATGGCAGAGGAAAGCGACAGTAACAGTTCCATTCGCTTTGTGAGGGTGGTCCTTCCTTGGCTGCTGGGTGCCGGGATGCTGGTGGTTTATCTGCTGACGCTCAACCACTGGGTTTCTCCGGGGAGCCTGGGGTTGATCACCAACATCAGCGGCTTGAACTATCGTGCCGAGCTACTCGGGCCGATCACTTACCTGATGACCTGGCCGTTCCGCTGGCTGCCGGCAGCCTGGATTGCACCGGCGCTGAATCTATTTGCGGCCGGCTGCGCGGCGCTCAGTCTCGCGTGGCTGGCCCGCGCTGTGGCGTTGCTGCCGCATGATCAGACCGACGCCCAGCGGCTGCGGCTGCCGGGAGACTTTTCGTCGCTCACCATCCGCACCGCTTGGCTGCCGCCGACACTGGCGGTGGTGATCTGCGGGTTGCAACTTACCTTTTGGGAGCACGCCATCGTGGCCACGGGCGAGATGTTCAACCTGTTGCTGTTTGCCTGGCTGGTCCGCTGCTTGCTGGAATTGCGAACTGATGGGAACAAGGTGCGACTGTCTCGCTTCGCGCTGGTGTACGGTCTGGCGGTCGCAAACAACTGGGCGATGGCGGCCTTTGGCCCGCTCTTTTTCCTGGCCGCGGTTTGGGCCGCCCGGGCCAACCCTTTCAGAAAGCGGTTTCTGGAGCGCGTGCTCAGGGCGTTCAACGGTCGGAACCTCCCTTGGTTCGTGCGGTTCCGGAAGGCGCTTCGGCCCTTCAATCCGCGTCTATGGGCGGCCATGCTCGCCTGCCTTCTGGCGGGGCTGTCACTGCTCCTGCTGTTGCCGCTGGTGGCCAGTTGGCCGGACGACAGCCAAACCGATTTCTGGCCGGCCCTGCTCTTGACCCTCCGAATCTACAGGAGATTGTTGCTGGCCTTTCCGATGCGCGTGGTCCTCCTGCTCTGCCTGGGTTCGGTGTTGCCCGCCCTGTTTATGGCCATCCGCTGGCGCAGCTTGGCGGGCGGCGCAAATGCCACAGGTAAGCTCACTGCCGGTTTGTTCCACTTCGTCCACGGGCTTTTCCTGACCGCGTGCCTGTGGGCAGCGCTGGACTTGCCGCTCAGCCCGCGCCGGCTGGGCATTGGTTTCCCCTGCCTGCCGCTCTATTATCTAGGGGCATTAAGCGCTGGTTATTTCAGCGGCTACTTCCTGCTGGTCTTCGGAAGCAGACCGCGCGAGGGCCGACGCCGGTCGGGCCTGCTGACACGGTTGGTCAATCGAGGCGTGACCGGTGCCGTCCATGTGGCGTTCGTGGCCGCGCTGGGGCTCTTGCTCTGGAACAATCTGCCCCATATACTCTGGAGCCGAAGCGGCGCGTTGGAGATCTATGGGCGCTTGCTCGAACGGTGCCTGCCCGCCCCCGGAGCGATCATCATAGGCGACGACCCGTTCCGCCTGCCCTGCCTGCAAGCCACCTTGGTTCGACACGGCCAGCAAGCCGCCTACCTGCCGCTTGATCCCTCCCTGCTCTCCGAGGGAGCGGGCTATCTCGAATTCCTCCGGGAGCGCCACCCCGAATTCAATGTGGAGCCGCCCGCCTTTCGTTTGGCCTCCGATTTGACCAACTTGATAGTAATGGTTCCCTGGGTGCAGGAGTTGGCGGCGGCACGCCCCGTTTACGATCTTTACCCGATCTTCGGGTACCTGGGCGAGGCCTTCTCCGTCCAGCCGCGCGGTTTGTTTTACCGGCTCAACCCCCGTGCGGCCAATGCGCTGGCTCTGCCCCCGCTGCCGCCGGAGGCGCTGGGGGAGAACCGGGCCTTTTGGCAGGCCATTGCCGCAGGGCCGCTGGCCGAGTTAGTCGGCCGCATCCGGTCGCCGGAACAACCTGCCCGCTTTGGCCTCTGGCAGCGCATCCTCCGGGAGGCCAATGCCCTGCCGGAGCCGGACCACTCGGCAGAGGCACTCGGGGGCTGCTGTTCGGCGGCACTGGATGCCTGGGGCGTGGAGTTGCAAAGAGCCGGCCTGCTCGCCGAGGCGGGCGAGTCCTTCCTGCTGGCGCTTCAATTAAACCCGGCCAATGCAGCGGCGCAGATCAACCGTGAGTTCAACCAAACCCTCCAGGCCCATAAACCCGCCGCCATCCCATCCACCCGGCAGGTCGAAGCCCGGTTCGGCCAGCGCCGCTCGTGGGAGGAGATTCTCACCATGGACGGGCCGATTGATGAGCCTAATGCCTGCTACAAGCTGGGGAGTCTGTTTGCCGAAGCGCGGCTCCCCCGGCAGGCCATCGAGCAGTTTGCGCGCGCCCGGACCCTTGCCCCGGCTTACCCCGACACCGCCTTGCGGTTAGCCGAGCAACTCCTCCTCCTTGCCGACTACACCAACGTCCTCGCCGCGGCCAGTCAAATGCTCCGGCTTGAACCCCGAAATCCCGATGGACTGCTTCTCGAGGGCTGTTCGCTGCTGGGGCTTAAGGATTACGAACATGCCCTCACCCCGCTCAGCGAGCTGTTGACCATCCAGACCAATTCCAGGGCCAGCCTGGCGCGAGGCATCGCCTACCTCGAATTGGGGAACCTCGACGCCGCCCGACAGGATTACGAACAGGCCGCCCAGTTGCTCACCAATGCTTGCCCGGCGTGGTTCGGTTTGGCCGAAGTTGCCTATCGCCAGAAGGACACCGCTGCTGCCATTAAGTACGGCGAGTTATTCCTAAGCAACGCACCACCCACTCTCCCGGACTGCCGGCTCATCGAAGCCCGCCTGGCTGAATTGCGGACGGGCGACGATGGACCCTTAAAGCCAAATGAATGAATACCAATGTCCTGGGACTTTACAGAGGGAGTTTTCCCGCAGGTTGCTTGAGGTTCAAATCAAAAGCCGAACCGAAGAACCGGTTCGGCTTTTCGCATTCAATATCTGCGGCCTTTAAGGAATCAAAGCTTCCGCTTAATCACCAGAACGAGTCCGGCCAGGAGCAGAAGGGAAACTGTGGTCGGTTCGGGAACATCAGCAACTTGGATCCAAATACTATCAGATCCAAGGCCATTATTATTGGCGGCAATCGCATCTACCACTATTTGGGAGCCCAGTATCATTGTGATCTCATACGAAGTGGCACCATTTGCTATCAACCAACTTGTAATCGCACTTGTCGAAGCAATCACATCTGCGTTTGGAGTAAACAGGCCGGTCAAATACCCACCGTTGTAGTACCAATAATGGGGAGTCCAATAGACACTGGCCTGAGAAGCAGTGCTAAATGGCATCACCTGAGTCCCATTCACTCCAGTGTAGATATCCCACACGTACATCGACTGATTCTGACGAACGTCGTAAATGGACCAAGTATATACCGTTTGCGCCGTTAGGCTCGAATATGTGTAGTCATACCAGTCCGTAAAGCCCAACCACCCTGCGTAACCACCCCACCCAAGTCCATATCGAGACACGTAAGGAGACACATTCGGATCGGTTAATGGATAATACCACCCTAGGTACGCGGGCCAGTAATACCCACCCCAGTTGTAAGCGTAGTTCCCATACCAGTACCCGGTTGGCACGTTCACATCGATCGTCGTATAGGTCAACGTTGTGTAGGCATCAAGTCCAACCCAACTAGATGCAATTTGAGCCCGCGCGCTGCCCGCCAGCAATGCCGCCATCATTAACGGGTACAACAACAGTTTTTTCCTAATAGGGAATTGCTTTTGGAGGCCGTGGGGCACGGGGTCCGACCGGGAGGTTACGAGTTCGTCTTCGACCATGGTGTTGAGCTTCTTCATATTATTTCCTTAATTATCCGAAGGTTGATCTGGATTGCATATTGACTGCTGCCACACCACCGTCCACTGGCGGCGGGTGGAGACACGCGCAGTCACCCCCGGCGCCGCAGGGACCACCTGCGGCAACCGCTTCCGCCAACTGGCTGGGCGCGTTCTTTATCATCGAGACCATTTCATCACGGATGGCGCAATTCCGCAACGGATAAGATTTTGGAAAAGCGGATAATTCTTTGGATTTAGGGCAATAAAAGGCCAAACTTATTGCCCCGCCTGCCCGGGAGGGCAAATTCAAGACCCCGTAGCCGCCGACGGCAGTCGGCGCTGATTTCTGTCCGAGGAAAAGTGCGCCGACTGCCGTCGGCGGCTACGATCTTGTGGGTCCTTGAATCCGCCCCGTCCGCCAGGCCTCTGGCGAAAGGTGCTCGTGGGCCTTGAAGGCATGACGAAAGGCGTCCGGGCTGGCGTAGCCGGAGGCGCCGGCGACTTCGCCAACGTGGCTGCGCGGATCGCGGAGTAACTCCTTGGCCTTGGAGAGCCGAACATCTTCCAGGAAGTGGTGGAAGGTGACGCCGGTGGTTTGACTGAACAGGGCGGAGAGATAGGAGGCGTTCATTTTCATGGCCGAGGCCATGTCGTCCAAATTGATCGGGCGGTGGTAATGCTGATGCACGAAGTCGAACATCGCCTTCACAAGCTCCTGGGCGTGGCTGCCCGAACCGGGCCGGGCGGCGGATTTCGGGAGGCCGGGCAACCGGCGGCGCAGTTCCGCGCGCAGGCGCGCGGCCTCGGTTTGAGCGTTGTCCAACCTCCGCAGGGCGTTGTCCAATCCGCTCCGGGCCATGCGAGCCTGGGCGGTGGATGCCAAATCGTGGAGGATCAGACGCGCCAAAGCCACCGCGTGATGGAAGGCGGCGGGGGATGGGGCGAGGGGCGAGGGGCGAGGGGCGAGGTGCGTGCCTTGGCCGGCCCGAGCGGGCGAGGGAGAAGGAGACGCTACCCTCACCTGCAAGACCAGCGTGAGCGGGCAGAGCTTATCCACCTGAAGACAGGCAAAGAAGTTGGTGAGGCCACACTGCCCGATGAACCGCCGGCCTCGGTTGGCCGGGGACAAGTCGGGTTTCCAACGCCGCCGCAAGCACGACTCGCAGCGCTTGGGCTGCCGGCCTTTGGCGCCCGCTCGCTGGCGCGCCCTGGGGCACAGGACGGGCATTGCACCGGGTCCCTGGCAGTCCAACGGACCATGCCACAAGACGTAGAGGCGCAGGCCGGTCAGTTGGGCAATGAGTCTGGGCAGCGGCCCGGTCAGGCGTGTTCGGAACAGGTCCTGACACTCTTTGAAGGCGAAAAGCTGCGAGGGTTCGGCCTCTGCCGCCCATATCAACGACGGGGCCTGGCTTTCGCTTGGGCCTTGCGCTGCGGCTTCGGGACCCTTTGTCCGAGCCGGCCCTGTCAACCTGCACCTTTTCATGTCCGTTTTCATAACACGCCAAAGCCAGGTTCCTGCGCGCCAAAAGCCTCCGCGCGCCAACGGAGCCTGGATAGTGTCGCCCTTCAGGAGACGAAAACAGTTCAGCATAAATCGCTGGCGAAAGCAAGCTCGAATTTGCCGGCGGGAGGGATGCTGGGCGGATGCAGGAAACCGTAGCCGCCGACGGCAGTCGGCGCTGATTGCAGTGACCGGGGAAAAGTGCGCCGACTGCCGTCGGCGGCTACAAATTCACGGAGAGGCCGCGGGTTAGTTGCGTTTCTTTTTGGCCTTGGGGCGGGGAGCGGCAGCGGTTTTGGCTTTGCGCCGGGCCAGTTGACGGCGGGCAGCGGCCAGCTCGGCGCGCGCTTTTTCCAGTTCGCCCTTGTAACGCGCACTCTCGCGGCGGACATCGCCCAGTTCACGGGAGCGGCGGCGCAATTCGAGTTGCGAGACGACGTGCCGGGCGAGGATAACCAGGGCCTGCTTCTGCTCGGGGCGCAGCTCGCGCGGGACTTTGTCAATCACACAGAGGGTGCCCAGAGCATGGCCATCGGGCGTGATGAGGGGAGCGCCGGCGTAGAAGCGGATTTTCGGTTCGGAAGTCACGAACGGGTTGTTGGCGAAACACTCGTCCCGGGTCGCATCCGGCACGATGAACAGCTCGCCCTGGGTGATGGCGTAGGCGCAAAAGGAGACATCACGCGAGGTCTCGCTGACGGTGACGCCGACCTTCGATTTGAACCATTGGCGCTTCTCGTCCACGAGCGAGATCAGGGCAATGGGGGCTTCGCAAATCCGCGCCGCCAGTTCGGTCAGGTCGTCGAAGACCTCTTCGGGGACGGTGTCAAGGACCTCGTATTGCCAGAGGACTTTGAGGCGTTTGCTTTCGTTTTGGGAAATCGGGGCAGTCATGGTTTTAATTTGTTCGTGCTGATCAAATGATAGTTGCTCGCAGGTGGAAGGCAATGTTTCTCATTTTCAACGCAGTCGAGGATTACATGGGATCGCGGTTCACGTCTTGATAATAGAGGCAACTGGCGGGGGTTTTGCCCATCGCCACAAACCATTGCGGGCAATACGGCGCGGTCCAGATCACGTCGCCGGCTTGCACGGGATGCCAATCGGCTTCCAAACGACAGAGGCCCTGGCCGCGCAAGATCATCCATCCGCGTTCCATGACCGGGGTTTCGACGGAGGGCAGCGCGGCGCCGGGTGGGCAGGTGAGAATGTTCACGGCCAGATCGAACGCCGGATGGCCGGGCAGGAGCGTCTGCAAACGCAGGTCCTCGTTGCCGCGGATGGGCTGGCCTCTGACCTCGCGCTCGTGGCCGGCGAAGCCCGCGGGCCTGGCGACGCCCGGGAGCGGCTGGTACTCCTTTTGAAAAACCAGAAGGCGCGTGGCGGGGGCTCCGCTGGCAATTTGAACGTCCTGGCCGGAGGGAAGATAAGCGTAGCCGCCGGCTTCGAGGCGATGCTTTCGCGCATCGAGCAGGATGCTGGCGGCGCCTTCGAGCACGCAGACGAAATACTGGTTCGCGCCCGTGTTGCCCGCGCACTGGCCGTCCTTTTCCAGCGTGATGAGCAATTGGGAGAACCGGGCGCCCAGCGCAGGTGAAATGAGCATGTGGCAGACCGCCTTTTCCCAACCCGGCAGTTGGCTGGGCACAAGGCCGCCGGGGGTCAGCAGCGCATAGCGCCCTTTGACAACGTTGCGCGTCGTACCGAATAGTTCTGTCATTCCGTTTGTCCTCGTTGCGAATTTGCGGCTTCCATTGTAGTCAGGCCCTGCTTACACTGCCTGAAAGATTGGGCTCAGCGCGGCAAGCCGCAAGCAAAATGATGACCTCTGAGTCTTTTGCCCTTGATTTCGAGCCGGCTCTCGCCCTGACTAGCCGCAGCGAACGCCGATGCAGTCAAACTCAGCAACAATTGAAATCGCCCAGCCCAGGCTGTTCACGGCGGGCGCAGTGGCGGTCGTTAACGCCTACGGCATTCTACTGGCCGCGCCGCTGGTCATGGCGATCCTCGTGGTGAGCCTGATTAAGTTTGGCATCCTGACCATCTTGATCCCTTTTCTGGTGGTGGCCGCCACGGCTTATTTCCTCCCCTTCGGGCTTGGGAATACGCACGTAACCCGCCTGGTTCACGCGCTCAACCCAGCCGCCGGCAAGAGCGACGGCGGTTTCATTGTGCAATTGACCTTATCGCCCAGAATCAGATCGGGCCTCCTAGCGATCCTGGAAGACGCGGACGATATCGGGTATCTCAGCTTCAGCGCGACCGAGCTGGTCTTTGAGGGCGACTCGGTCAAACTAACCGTCCCGCTTGACCGCATCGAACAGGTGCGGCCCCAGAACATCGGTTTGCGGGGACTCTTCGTCTATGGGCGGCGCATCCGGGTCGTGGTTTCGGGCTTGCCGCAGATTAGATCATTTGAATTTGCCGAGCGTTCCTCCCGGGTGCTGCCAACCTCGCGCGCGATCACCAGAAAACTGTGCGAGCGTCTGTCAACCAAAGTCCCGCCGGCGACGGCGCAAGGCCTTTCCGCACAAACCTTATTATAGAGCGACCACCAACACTTATGACACTGCCTCCCTCTCCACACACACCCAAACCCTACACCGGCCCGTCGGCCGACGAAGTTTATCGCCTGCGCAAGGAGTTCTTGAACCCCGGGCTGTTTCATCTCTACCAGAAGCCGCTCATGATCGTGGAGGGCAAAGGCCAATACGTCTGGGACGAGCGAGGCCGGCGTTATCTCGACGCCTACGCCGGCATCGCCACCCTCTCCGTCGGCCACTGCCACCCGCACGTCCTGGAAGCGATGCGCAAACAGAGCGAAACCCTTCAGCACGCCACTACCATCTACCTCCATCCGAACATCGCCGAGTTTGGGCGCGCCCTGGCCTCCAAAATGCCCGGCGACCTCAAGGTCTGCTACTTCGTCAATTCCGGCTCCGAGGCCAATGACGTGGCCATGCTCATGGCCCGCGCCTACACCGGCAACTACGATATCATCGCCCTGCGCAACGGCTATCACGGCGGCAACATGTCCGCCATGGGCCTCACCGCCCACAGCACTTGGAAGTTCAACGTCCCCCACAGCTTCGGCGTCCACCACGCCCTCGTCGCCGATCCCTATCGCGGCCAGTGGGGGCGCAACGATCCCGAGGCCGGCAGAAAATACGCCGCGGACGTCAAGAGCGTGATTGACTACACCACCCCCGGACAGATTGCCGCCTTCATTGCCGAGTCCATCCAGGGCGTGGGCGGCACGGTGGTTTTCCCCGATGACTACCTTAAGCACGCCTATGAGCACGCCCGCGCCGCCGGCGGCGTGTGCATCGCCGACGAAGTCCAAACCGGTTTCGGCAGGACGGGCCGGCACTTCTGGGGCTTCCAATTGCAAGGGGTGATTCCCGACATCGTGACCATGGCCAAAGGCATCGGCAACGGCGTGCCGCTGGCGGCGGTCGTCACCACACCGCAAATCGCCAGCGTCCTCGCCAGGCGAATTCACTTCAACACCTTCGGCGGCAACCCGGTCGTGTGCGCCCAGGGCAAGGCCGTGCTCGAAGTCATCGAACGTGAGAAGCTGCAGGCCAACGCCCTGAAAGTCGGCAATCACATTTTGGCCGGGCTGGAGAAGCTCCAACTTAAGCACAACCTGATTGGCGATGTTCGCGGCCGTGGGTTGATGATCGGCGTCGAGCTGGTCAAAGACCGCCAAACCAAAGAACCCGCCAAGGCTGAATGCGCCCGGGTCCTGGAACTCGCGCGCGAGATGGGTTTGCTGATCGGCAAAGGCGGTCTTTGGGGCCAGACCATTCGCATCAAGCCTCCGTTCTGCCTCACCCTGGCGGATGGCGATTTCCTGCTCGAAGTCCTCGACGCCGCTTTCACAAAGCTCGCACCCTGAACGCGCCTCGTTCAGGCAACCATCGCCCGGGGGATTAAGACAGCAGTTAAGCAGCGGCCTGCGCGACGGCCGGAAGATAAACCGTGAAAGTTGTTCCCGCGCCCGCCTGTGTGTGGACGTGCAAGGCGCTCTTGTCTTCCCGGATGAGGCGCTGGACGATGTTCAATCCCAGGCCGGTGCCCTGCCGCGCGCCTTTGGTCGTGAAGTAGGCCTGGAAGATCTTCGGCAAGGTCTCGGGCGGGATCCCCGGGCCGTCATCGCGGACGGAGAGCATCAGGAGTGGCGCGGTGTTGTCGAAGCCCTCCACATTCAGCAGTCGGTCCCGCGGGCCATCCTTAAAGGCGGCCAAGTCGAGCGGCTGGCGCAGCACGCCGCCTTCGATCTGTACCGAATGGGCTTGCGGCGCGCACTGGAGGGCATTAACCGTCAGGTTGAGCAGCACTTGGATGACATCGGTTCCATTCATGCGCACGGCGATGTCCTCGGCCAGCGGGCGGACGGTGAACTGGTTATTCTGCAGGCTCGGATGCACCCGGACCAGATGACCCAGATCGGCGAGCAGTTGGTTGACGCCCACGCGTGGCGCGTCGTCGGATTGCCGGCGCAGGAAGCTGAGGTAACGGCGGGAAATCTCAATGCAGTTGGTGACCTGGCGGGTGATGGTCTTCAACCGGTCCTTGATAAACTCCAAATCTTCCACCTCCAGCCGCGTCGCATTGCCGATTCGCTGGTTCATGAGCTGGATGAAGCCGGAGATGACGGTGAGCGGTCCGTTGATGTCGTGAATGATGCTGGCGTAGATTTCGCCGCGCGTCTGCGCCATCTGCTCCTCGATCTTCTGGTTCTGCAGCTCGCCGAGCAGTTGCTGCAGTTTCTCCGCGTTGGTGTGGATTTCGCTCTCCAGGGTGCGCCGCTGCATGGCATTGGCCACGGCGGCGCGCATGGTGGAGACATCGAACGGCTTGGTGATGTAATCGCAGGCGCGCAGGCGCAGCGCCTGCCGGATGAGGTCGGTGGTTTCGTACGCGGTCAACATCACCACCTCAATGCTCGGATCAACGTACTTCAGGCGCTCGAGCACTTCGAGGCCGGACATGGCCGCCATCTTGATGTCGAGGATCGCCACATCCACCCTGGCCTCCTGGGCCAGCTCGATCGCGGTGGCGCCATCCCCAGCCAAGAGGACCTGGTAATCATCCTTGAAGATGACCCGCAGCGACTGGCGCACTGTCGCTTCGTCATCGACGACCAACAGCGTGCCTTTGCGATCAGGCTGCGCCGCAGGCTCGGCCAGCGTCGTCACTGCGTCCAACGGCAAAGTAAGAGACATCGTCACAAGTGAATATCGTTAAATATTAGACCGCTCGCTAAGACTGACAAGTCCAGCGAGAGCGTATTTTACAGGAACCGGGGTGTCCTGCAAGAGGAAAGAATGGAGGGGGATTGGGTGATGGGTGATCGGTGATTGGTGATCGCCGAACACCGGTTGCGGACCTCCGGTCGCCTTCAGGCTTGCGGCGTCAAGGACGAATCCAGGGGGAGGGAAATCCGCACCAAGCCTGCCTGGCCGGATTTGGGCCGGACGATTTCCAGCTTGCCGCGATGGGTCTCAATGATTTTGCGGCTCACCATCAGACCCAGGCCCAAACCGACGTTGCGGGTCGTGAAGAATGGGGCGGGGGCCTTCTGCGCGGCCTCGGGCGTGAACCCGGCGCCGTTGTCTTGCACTTCGATCTGGAGTCCGTGCAGGCCGTTGCCACCGGCTTCCACGTGCGAGCGAATGCCGATCTTCGGATCGGTCGCGTTTGCCTGGAGGGCGTTAAGCATCACCTCAGCCAGCGCATGTTTGAGCGCCGCGCGGTTGCCGGCAAGGACGATCGGCTTGTCGCCGGTGTCGAAGGTGACTTTGGCGGCCTTGTCGGGCTGGTATTTGCAGGCCTGTTGGTAGGCTTCCGCAAGCAAAGGGGCGAGAGGAAAGGCTTCGGGTGAGACGAGGGCGTCCACGTTGAGGTAGCGCATCGTGTGGACCAGACGGAGGACGCGGCTGTTGTCCTCAGCCAGGGAGTGCTCCATGAGCTTGAGGAATTCCTTGTCAACGGCCTTTTTGGTGAGTTCCTCCGCGAGCAACTGCTGGTAGGCGCAGGGACGCGCCATGGCGTTGCCGATCTCATGCGTCAACCGGTCGGCCATGGTCCTGACCAGGCGGAGATTAGCGGCCTCAATTTCCAGGCGTTGGAGTTGTTCGCTTTGCGTCAGGTCTTCCGCCATCAGCAGCGCGGAGGCCGGCAGGCCGGCTTGCTGCTTTTGAAAAGGAACAATGTTGATGTTATAGACCGTGCCCGGCGAATCCTCCGGCTCGTACCGGAGGCTGGAAATGGCCGCCCCGGTCTTGAGGACTTGATACACTTTGGCACCGAGCAGTTGCGGCAGATCGCTGAACTCCAGCTCCCCGCTGCGGCGCTCCGTGCGGCCGAAGTACCGGCGGGCCGTCTTGTTCGCGTGGAGGATGGTCAGGTCGCGGCTGACGACAATGCAGGCGCTGCTGAGTTCCCGCAAAATGTCGGCCATCATTTTGTGGTTGCACGCCAACTGGTCGTGGAGCCAGATGTTCTTGATGGCCAGCCCCAACTGTTCGAGCAAATGGAAGATCAGCTCCAGCTCCGAATTGACAAGCGGCTCGCCGGTGATGCGCCCGTCAAAGACCGCCACCCCTAGAACCGTCTCCCGATCCAGGATGGGCACCGCCACCTGCCCCCCCAGCAGCTCGAATTCCTTCTGGGTCTCGAGGTCATTGCGCGCTTCTTCGCTGTAGCGCCGCAGGATGCGGCCCAGGCGAAAGAGGTGTCCGCCAATCCCGGCCTCGAACGACAACTCGAAATGCTGCAGCAGCCCGGGAGACAAACCGACGGCGCAGGCCGCGCGCAACCGCCGGCTTTCCGCCACCGTGGGGGCGCTGCCGAAGGCGGCAAACGGTTGCCGCAGAAACACCGCCGCGCGATTGATGCTGAGAATCTCGCGCAGCAGGAGGAGGAATTGCTTCAGCATTGCTTCGGCGTTGAGCGAGTGCGTCAGGATGCCCGAAAAATCCCGCAGGACGCCCAGCGTCTGGGCCGCGCCGGGCGCCGTTTCCTTGTCGGCGGACTTTACTGTTTCCGGCGGCGGCGGCGGTGGTGTCGCCGGCTGGATCGGTCGCGCGGCGGCGGGCGCCGGCCAAAGCCGCTCCAGCAAGGCCGTGAGCATGCGCGCGCGCACGGGCTTGGTCAGCACGTGGGCAGCCCCTTGCAAATAAGCTTCCTCCTCCCACTCCGATTGTTTGGCGCCGGCATAGAGGATAACCGGGCACTTGGGCGCTTTGCGGCGCAGCTTCTCGAGGAGCCAAATCCCTTGAACGCCGGTCAGTTCGATGTCAACAATGCAGGCCTCCGCCAGGCCATGCGCGAGCAAAGGCTCCGCCTCATCCACGTTCGCACGATCAATGACGCGATACTGCTCGGGATTAAGTCCCGCGCGGACCGCTTCCGCGAAACCTGGGTGTTCAGCCAGCACCAGCAAAGTCTTCATGGCGCGACGCCCCCGGCCAATACTGGACGCTTCGGGAGGCTGGTCTGCGAGCACGACAATTCCACTCGGGCATTAAGGGCTGGCCTTTCCCTTTTGGCAATCTTTAGATTGTCGTCTCGCTGGAGAAGACTGGCTCTAACTGCAACTGCGATTGCCCGGTCGTTCATAAGTCCGCTGTCAGATAAACTTAATCGTGGCCAACACAATTAGCATTTCTGGCGGCCGAATACAATAACGGGGAATACCGATTTTGGGCTGGGGCGGGTACGTACCCCGGCCCAGGGATTTTCCCCGGGGCGCAGGGATTCCGAAAACCAACCTCTGAACTCCGCAGTACGAGAGCGGTTAGTCCGAGGAAATGAGCTTCTCCCAGAGCGTTTCGCTCAACAGGACTTTATGCAGGAATTCCGGTTCGTCCTGCATCGGCGAGGCTTGGTCGGGATTGAGAGGCAGGCGCAAGGTGAAAGTTGTTCCTTGCCCCTCCTGGCTCCTGGCCTCAATTCGCCCGCCGTGATGATGCACGATGAAAAAGCAGGCCATCAAGTGAATGCCGTATTCCATCGGGCTGTCGCTGCGGACCACAAACGGGTCGAACACCAGCCGCAAGGCCTCCGTGGGCAAACCCGGCCCGTTGTCGCTGACCTGCACCTGGACTTCCTGTTTGTCCGCCGGAGCGCCCTCGAGCAGCTTGGCGGAAAGGGTGACCCGGCTGCCCGCCGGCAGGCTGGCGATTTCATCCTTGAGCAACAATTCAAACAGCCGGCAAAACTTCGGCTTGTCCACCTTCAACACCGGCAGGGAAACCGGAATGTGGTTTTCCACCTCGATCTTTTTGGCCGCGAACCCGTCTTTGAGCCGCACGACCGTGTCCGCAACCGCTTCGTGCAGACGGACCCGATCCCCGAACTCGAACGCCGGTTTCTCCGAGGCCGTCCAGAGGTCCTTCAGCAGGTTGTTGATCTTCTCAATCTGCCCCTGGACATTCTGGTAATACTCCTTCCAGAAGTCCGGGTTGCGCAGGCCCTCCAGGTCCATTTTCTCTTCCTCCATCTTGGCCGGCGCGAGGTCCAGGAAAGTCTTCACCGCCACGAGCGCGTTGCGAATGTGATGGCTCAGACCGGCGGCCAGCAGGCCCAGGCTGACGATCCGGTCGGCGATCATCATGTTGTGCAGCACGGACATTTTCTCCTTCAACAACTGGTCGCGCTCGCGCTGGACCATAAAGAATTCCAGACCGCGCTTGAGGGTGTTTTCCAGTTGGGGCGGGTCCCACGGTTTGGTCACGTACTTGTAGATAGCGCCCGTATTAACCGCGGCGATGGCCGCGTCCATATCGGCATAAGCGGTCACCAGGATGCGGATGATGCGCGGACGGAGCTGGCGGGCCTTTTCCAGCAGCCAGACGCCTTTCTCGCCCGGCATCCGCTGGTCGGTCATCAGCAGGCCGATCTCGTCCTTGTGCTCCTCCAGCAACTTGAGCCCTGCCTGGGCATTGGCGGCGGTGAAGATGCGAAGTTGGTCCTGAAAGGCCCTCGTGAAATACTTCAAGGACTTCTCTTCGTCATCGACGTAGAGGACCGCAAACCTTTTGTAGTCGTAAACATTCTGCATAACGCTTTGCCTTATAGTTGCCTTTATTGTTGCCCTTTCGCCGGAAACTCCAGCGTAAATTCAGAAAACTTGCCAGGCTCCGTTCGCACGGAAATCCGGCCCTCGCACTCCCGCACGATGCGGTGGCAGATCGCCAGGCCCAGTCCCATGCCCTCGCCGACGTCTTTGGTGGTGTAAAACGGATCGAAAATCTTGTCCACGTGCTCCGCGTCGATGCCGGCCCCGTTGTCCCGCACGACCAGGATGCTTCGGCCCGGTTCGAGGCGGCCCTCGATCCATATCGTCGGCTGCTCGTTCTCAAACGACTTGGTCTTCAAAGCGTCGATCGAATTCTGCAGCAGGTTCATCAGCACATGCATGAGCATGTTCTTGTTCGCCCATACGGTTTGATGTTCCGCCAGTTTCTGCTCGATCCGCACCTTGTCTTTCCATTCGTTGCTCAGGAAGCGCAGCGCCTCCGCCACGACTTCCGGCACTTCCACCTGGTCGCGACTTTCCGTATCCGGATGTGTGAACATCCTCAGGTTGGAAACGATGCTTTTCACCCGCTCGATCCCCTCTTCCACGTCCTTCAGAACTTCTTGATATTCCTCCTGTTGTCCGGGCGCGAGGTGTTTGCCCTTGTTGCGCAGCGTGAACAGGCCGGTCGTGGCGAAGTTCAGCGGGTTGTTGATCTCGTGAATAATGCCCGCGCTCATGCGCCCAAGCGAAGCCAGCTTTTCGGTCTGCACGAGTTGCGTCTCGGTCTCCTTGAGCTGCTCGATGGTGGACTCCAGCATTTGATTCTGCTTCGAGACCTTGCGCTGGTATTGGTGCGATTCCACCAGGTTCTTGATGCGCACGTGGAGTTCGGTGGTCGAAAACGGCTTCGTCAGGAAGTCGCTGGCCCCGGCCGACAACGCCGCGAGTTTGGTCTCTTCGTCGGCGCGCGCGGTGAGCAAGATGATGGGAATGCTTTGCGTCGGCGTATGCTCGCGGATTTCCCGACAGGCCTGCAGCCCGTCCTTCTCCGGCATCATCATGTCCAGCAGGATGATGTCCGGCAAAAACTGGCTGGCCTTTTCGATGGCCTGCTGGCCGTCCACGGCTTCCAGCACCCGGTAATGCGGGCTCAACTGGGATTTCAAGAAGCGCAGCATGTCCGGCTCGTCATCCGCCACCAGAATGGTGGGCAGGCCGCCGTTGCCCGAGGTTTCCACTGGCCGCAGCGATTCCTGCAAAGGCGTCAGCGCGGGGAACAGTTCGGCGCGCCGATACAAATTGGCCAGCCATTCCTCGGAGGCAACGGGGCCTCCGCGGCCAACTGCGGCCGGAGCCGTTTCCGGCGTCGCTTCGGGCTTGGGCGTTGGCACTGGCTGAGCCTTTTGATACGGCAGCGTCGCCGTAAACGTGGTGCCCTTGCCTTCCTGGCTTTGAACGGCCACTTGGCCGCCCTGGATCTCCACCAGTTCTTTCACCAGCGCCAGCCCGATGCCGACGCCCTGGTATTTGCGCTTCGAAGAACCGTCCGCCTGCCAGAAGCGGTCAAACACAAACGGCAGGTTCTTCTCGGAGATGCCCATACCGGTGTCAGCCACCACCAACGCCAACTCTTCGCCCCGCTTCTCCGCGCGCAATTCGACCCGGCCACCGGCGGGCGTGAACTTCAGCGCGTTGAACACCAGATTCAAAACTATCTTCTCCAGCTTGTCGCGGTCCCCCAGCACGGTCCCCAACGCGGGATCTACGAAGGTCTCCAGCCGGAGCCGCTTGTCATCCGCTACCTGGCGCGCCGCACTGGCCAGGCCCTTGACAAACTCGGCGACTTGCACCGGCTCGCGTTTGACCTCCATGCGACCCGACTCCAGCCGGACCAAATCCAACAGGTCATTGATCAGCTTCAGCAACCGCATCCCGTTGGAATGCATCGTCACCAGCATATTGCGCGTCTCTTCATCCAAGGCACGGTTGAAGCGGTGCAGCAGGGTTTCCAACGGCGCCAGCAGCAACGTCAGCGGCGTGCGCAACTCGTGACTGATGTTGGCGAAAAAGCGGCTCTTGATCTGATCCAGTTCCATCAGCTTCTGGTTGCTTTCAGCCAGGGCTTTTTGGTTCTTGTCCAACTCATAGCGAAACGCGAATTCGCGGAAGCGTGACTTGCTGTGGAAATAGCTGCCGGTCGCCACAATGATTCCGGTCAGCACCAGAAAGTAGAGGTTGTTGGTGAAGAGGCCCCGATCTTCCGGGCGAAGCGGGCCGGGGTGAAACAAAGCCGCGGCCAGATAGAGACCGAGAACGAGCACAGCGGCGGAGAGGCTCTCGCGGAAGGTCCAGTGCAACACGAAAGCCAACACCAGCAAAACCAGGTTCAGGCCGGCATAGTAGGGTGAGGCTGCCCCCTCCGGACTGGCGTAGATCATCCAGGCAATGAAGGAGGCCGGCAGCATGAACAGGGTGATGCCCAGAAACCGGTAGTGTTTGCGTCCCAAGGGCGTCAGCAACAGCGCCAGGAAGGCGCCAATGAGAACGGAATTCAGGAACCGCAATTTGAGGAATTGAAGCGCCAGCCCGGGGTAACGAGCCTCGGGGTAAACCGCATAGTCCAGAATGACGCCGGCAGGCATCAGCGTCATGCCGATGATGCAGGCGACCTTGAAGTTGCTGATGGTCTCCTGGCGATCATACTCCGCGAACGCCGCCTGTATTTCGCGGCTGTTGGGTGTTCCGTTAGCCATGCTCGGGTTTCCTCACCTCGATAAAGACGTTCACTTCCGTCGGATCCTTGAGGATGCGCGCGTTCCCGGCCTCAGCTCGCTGGGGCAGCAACGCTGCGCTCTTCTTCATGCCGCGATAAATCAAGTGCCAGTCCAATACAAATTCCAACATGTGGCGGAACGGCTTGCAGTCCTCCACGTTAGTCGCCGCCAAAAGCCCGCCCGGCGCCAACCCATCGTAAAGAACATTCATCAACTGCACGCAGGTCCGGTCCGGAAGATAATCCAACAAGCCGGCGCAATAAATAAAATCGTATCTCCGGTCCGGCGCATCGACGACGGGTTTGGCGCCGTCTTTGAGCACGGACTGCACGGACTTCTTCTGAATCTGGATCAGGGTTCTCCGGCCATATCGCCGCTTGAGTTCCTCCAATACCCGGCTCGTGTGTTGGATGGTTTCCTCGCTAAAATCCAGCAGGCTGAATTGGGCGTGATCGCAGAGCGCGTCTTCGGCGAGAAACTCCTGGATTTCGCGAGCCGGACCGCAGCCCAAATTTAACACGCGGATGGGCCGACCCCGGCCAGCCCCGCGGCGGGTCTCCTCCTTCAGCAGGCCTTTTAAATGGCTGATGCGATTGCGGTGCGCCCGGGCCGGCCACTGGCTCAGAAACCAGAGATTCACCACTTTGGCAAACAGCGAGCCGCCCTCATACGGATCACGCAAGATCATGTCCACCATCTCATAATCGCCCGCGTAGCCCAGCGGTTTGTGGTAAGTCCGATAGGCGAAGGGCGAGCACATAACGAGCGGATGCAGTTGCCGCTTCGCGAAATTCTGATGGACCGGCCGCAGTTCGGCTTCAATGCCTTCCGAAACGCTCTCCAGTCGTTCGTGCATCGCGTCGAAAGCCGGGACCATGGCGCGGCCGATTTCCTGCACCGCGCGCTGTTCCATTTCCAAGCGGTTGCCGGAGGGCGCGGAGCGGATCTCCAACTCCACCTGTTCCAGCCACAGCCGCAGGTCCATCAGGAAGGTCTGCATGTCGGCCACCACGACCTTAAAGCCGGGGAGCACTTTATAGAGCCTCTGCCAATGGCGCAGAAAGGCCTCGAAACCCTCATGCAGCGAAGCGGAGTCCATGCCGGGAGAGAACGAAGCGAGCAGGAAACCGGATTCATCAAGCTTGGCTTCACAAATCAGCATCGTGCCGGCGTTGACCAAAGTGGTCACTACCGCGCGTCCGGCATAGATCGCGCGCTCGTGGATGATAATCTTGAAGTTCCCCAGCACCTCGGAGGCCTGCAAAACAAGGCTTGGATTATAAACCTCGAAGACCGCCAAATAACGTGTCACCCGCAACA
>Ga0181518_10000725_pt1 | contig 35375 bp, 26 predicted proteins | sample PEATcosm2014_Bin_28_FD_119751 | JGI IMG/M metagenome (GOLD analysis project Ga0181518, IMG submission 119751) | Peatland microbial communities from MTU Mesocosm Facility, Houghton, MI, USA - PEATcosm2014_Bin01_60_metaG | ecosystem: Environmental > Terrestrial > Soil > Wetlands > Peat | place...
CGATGAAGGAAGCGCTGGCGGCGGAGATTCTGGAAGCCTATCAGGGCCAGGGCAATGCGATCCGCAAACGCGACGAGGTGCACAAGATGGCGCAGGCCAACAAAGCTTTTGCCCACTTCCGCTGGTAATCACTTTTAGCCAAACGCCCCGCAGGCCGCAGCGACCCGGGGCGTTTCATTTTGACCCGAGACATCCGGATGGAAACAGTATTGGAAACAAAGAAATCGGCGAAGGCCAAAGGGGCGCACGTGCCCCAGCGGCAGTATCCGATGGAGCGCACGCGCAACATCGGCATCGCCGCGCATATTGACGCCGGCAAGACCACCACGACCGAGCGCATCCTCTTTTACACCGGGCTGATTCACAAGATGGGCGACGTGGATGACGGCAACACCGTCACCGACTGGATGGAGCAGGAGCGTGAACGCGGCATTACGATCACCTCCGCGGCGACGACCTGCTACTGGACCCAGAAGGACGACTCCACCTTCAAGGCCTTCCTCGGCGTGCCGCACCGCATCAACATCATTGACACCCCCGGGCACGTGGACTTTACCGCCGAAGTCGAGCGTTCCATGCGCGTGCTGGACGGCGCGGTGGCGGTGTTCTGCGGCGTGGCCGGCGTGCAGCCGCAATCCGAAACGGTCTGGCGGCAGGCGACCAAATACAAAGTCCCCCGCATCGCCTTCGTCAACAAGATGGACCGCACCGGGGCCAACTTCGAGAATGCGCTCAACGACATGCGCAAGAAACTCGGCGCCTACGCTTACCCGGTTTTCCTGCCCCTCGGCAAAGAGGATTACTTCAGCGGCGTCATTGATGTCGTCAACCAAAAGGCCATTGTCTATGATCCGAACGATGACTTCGGTCTTAAATACCAAATCACGGACATCCCGGCCGACCTGAAAGACCCGGCCAAAGCGGCCCTGGCGGAACTGATTGATGCGGTCTCCAACAAGGACGACAAGATTGCCGAGCTGGTCATCGAGAACAAACCGATCACCCCGGAGTTCCTGAAGGCGGCCATCCGGCGTTTGACCTGCAAGCTCGAGCTGGTCCCCGTGCTGTGCGGCTCGGCCTTCAAGAAGCGCGGCGTGCAGCCGCTCATTGATGCCGTCGTAGATTATCTCCCCTCCCCGCTCGATGTCCCGCCCGCCGTCGGCGTCGCGCCGGACACGGAAACCAAGGTCGAAGTCCACTCGGATGACAGCGGCAAGTTCTGTTCCCTGGCCTTCAAGCTCTGGACCGACCCCTACGTCGGCAAGCTCGTGTTCTTCCGGGTCTATAGTGGCCGCCTGAGCAAAGGCGACATGATCTACAATCCGCGCACGCGCAAGCGCGAGCGCGTGAGCCGCGTCCTGATGATCCAGGCCGACAAGCGCATTGACGTGGATACGACTTTTTCCGGCGACATCGCCGCGCTGGTCGGCTTGAAGAACATCACCACCGGCGACACGCTTTGCGACGAGGACTTCGAGGTCATGCTCGAGCCGCCGACCTTCCCGGAGCCGGTCATCTCGATGGCCGTCGAGCCTAAGACCAAGGCCGACCGGGAAAAGATGGGCGAGGGCCTCCAGCGCCTGGCGGAAGAGGACCCGACCTTCCGCTGCTTCACCAACGAGGAAACCGGCCAGCTTATCATCGCCGGCATGGGCGAACTGCATCTGGAAATCATCCGCGACCGTCTGTTCCGCGAGTTCAGGGTGGGCGCCAACGCGGGCGCGCCGCAGATCGCCTATCGCGAGACCGTCACCAAAGCCGCCGACGGCGAAGGCAAGTTCATTCGCCAGTCCGGCGGGCGCGGCCAATACGGCCACGCTTGCGTCACCCTGGCGCCCAATGCGCGCGGCAAAGGCGTCGAGATTGAGAACAAGATCGTCGGCGGCGCCATTCCCAAGGAATACATCCCGGCGGTCATTGACGGGGTCGAGGAGGCCATCAAAGGCGGCGTGCTGGCGGGCTATCCGGTGGTGGACGTGAAGGTCGCCATCGTGGACGGCACCTTCCACGAAGTGGACTCCAGCGAACTGGCCTTCAAGATGGCCGGCATATTCGCCCTCAAAGAAGCCGCCAGGAAGGCCAACCCCATCCTGCTCGAACCCATCATGAAGGTGGAAGTCACCACACCCGACGAATACCAGGGCGATTTGCTGGGCGACCTCAACCGGCGCCGGGGCAAGATCGTCCACATCGAAGCCAAGGACGCCTCGACCATTGTGACCGCCGAAGTGCCCCTGGCCGAGATGTTCGGCTACGCGACGGCAATCCGTTCCCTGTCCAAAGGCCGGGCCGCTTATTCGATGGAGCCGTTCCGCTTCGAGCCGGTCCCGAGCAGCATCGCCGCCGGCATCCTCGACACCGCCAAAGGCAAGCCCGCCGCTCGCGCCTGACCCGCAAAATATCAATTTACGGGGACAATCGCTATTTTCCCCCCACCCGGCCTTCGCCCACCCTCCCCCTGAACCCGGTAGGGACGCGTTCCACCGCGTCCCATTCTTTGCGGGTGAGGGCAGGACAGTGGAACGCGTCCCTGCCGGGTTCAGGGGCACAAAGCGCGTCAAAGGGTCGGGGTGGGGGCTTCCGGCTAGGCAAACCGCGTCTCGTGGCTGCTGAAGTTGGTCGGCTTTTGTTATTGCTGCGGCAGAAAGCTTGAGGATATCAGTGCGGTTTTCACTGTAAACTCTTCACGGTGCGGTGATGGCACCGTAAGTTTCGGGCCGGCGGTCGCGGTAGAATTGCCATACGTCGCGCACTTCCTTGATCTGGTCCAGGTCCAGGTCCGCCACGACCACTTCGTCCTGGTCGCGGCTGCCCACGGCGCACATCTGTCCGCGCGGACCGCAGAAATAGGACTGGCCGTAAAACTCGCCGATGGCCCAGGGTTTTTCGACGCCGACGCGATTGATGGCGCCAATAAAGTACTGGTTAGCCACGGCATGGGCGGGCTGTTCGAGCCGCCAGAGATATTCGCTCAAGCCGGCCACCGTGGCCGAGGGATTGAACACGATTTCTGCCCCATTCAACCCCAGACAGCGCGCGCCCTCGGGGAAATGGCGGTCGTAGCAGATATAAACCCCCACCTTGCCCACCGCAGTGTCGAAGACCGGATAGCCTAGATTGCCCGGACGGAAATAGAACTTTTCCCAAAACCCCGGCGCGCAATGGGGAATGTGGCTCTTGCGATACTTGCCGAGGTATTTTCCATCGGCGTCAATGACGGCGGCGGTGTTATAGTAAATGCCGGTGCCTTCGACTTCATAGACCGGCACGATGAGCACAAACCCCAGCCGCTTGGCGGTTTCACACATGAGCTGCGTGGTGGGGCCGCCCGGGACCGGCTCGGTCAGGGCGTACCAATGGGTTTTTTGTTCGGCGCAGAAATAGGGCCCGTAAAAAAGCTCCTGCAGGCAGACGACCTGGCAGCCTTTGCGCGCCGCTTCCTCGATCAGCTTGAGGTGCTTTTCGATCATCGCCTGCTTGATAGTGTTCAGGGGCGCCGTGCCTTCGTGGGTGACGGTGGCCTGGATTAATCCTCCGCGAACGATTCTAGGCATAAGATTGTGTCGAAATTGATCTTGCTGCTTTCATTTTAGCGAAGGTTGGTTTAAGCTTCAACCACTAATCAGCCTTTGAACATGCCTATCAGCCCGAAGCTGGGACCAGAAGCGGCCGCGGCCAGCATGGCCGACATCGCGCCGCGCTACACACCGCAGGAGGCCATTATCGAGGCCGGCCGCTGCTTGTTTTGCTTCGACGCGCCCTGCATCCAGGCCTGTCCGACGGGCATCGACATCCCTTCGTTCATCAGGAAAATCGCGACGGGAAACCTCGCTGGCTCCGCCCGCGCGATTCTCAGCGCCAACATCCTCGGCGGCAGTTGCGCCCGCGTCTGCCCGACCGAAGTTTTGTGTGAAGGCGCCTGCGTGGTGCTTGACCGGGAAGGCGACCCGGTGAAAATCGGCCGGCTGCAGCGGCATGCCACTGACCACGCGTTGCAGAACCGGCTTCCCGTGTTGAAAACGCCGGCCAGGAAATCCGGCCGGCGCGTCGCCGTCATCGGCGGGGGGCCCGCGGGGCTCGGTTGCGCGGCGGAACTGGCGCAACTGGGCCACGAGGTCGTCGTCTTTGAGAAAAAGCCGAATGCCGGCGGACTCAACACCTACGGCATCGCTTGTTACAAGATGATGCCGGAGGTGAGCCTGGCGGAAGTGGCCATGATTCAAAGCCTGGGCGTCGAGTTCCGTTGCGGGGTTGAAGTCGGCCGGGACCTCCCGGTCGAGCAAATTCAAAAGGAATTCGACGCCCTTTTCCTCGGGCTGGGGCTGGGCAAAGGCGCGCGCCTGAACGTCCCGGGCGAGGATTTGCCGGAAGTGGTCGAGGCGCTTGAGTTCATCGAACAGATTCACACGCACCCGCTGCACCAGGTGCCGGTGGGCGACCGCGTGGCCGTCATTGGGGGCGGCAACACCGCCATTGATGCCGTCACGCAAGCCCGGCGCCTGGGCGCGCGCGACGCGGTCATCGTCTATCGTCGCAGCCAGGCAGAGATGCCCGCTTACGATTTCGAGCAGAAGCTGGCCAAGACCGACGGCGCGCGCTTCCTCTTCAACGTGGTGCCGCTGGAAATCCTCTCGGACGGCAGGGGCCATGTCACTGGTTTGAAGCTCGGACGCACGGCGAGCACAAAGGGGAAACTGCAAACCCTTGCTGGCTCCGAATTCGTTGAACCTTTCGACATGGTCATCAAGGCCATTGGCGAAGAAAAGCAGGTGAATCTGTTCAAAAGGCTTTTTCCCGCGCTCGAACTGGATAAACGCGGCGTGGTAGTGCGCAACCCGGACACCGGGCAGACGAACATTCCGCGCGTGTTCGCCGGGGGCGACTGCGCCAACGGCGGTCGCGAAGTCGTCAACGCCGTGGCCGAAGGCAAAAAAGCCGCCCGCGGCATTCACGCCTCCTTCGCCGGGCAAAAAGTGATCGGGCCGATGCAACCCTCGCGTTACGGGGTGAAAGGCCTGCCGGTCGGCTCAGGCTTCGACCGGCCAATTCGCGTGCGGGAGTTGGAGAAAGAATATGCCAAACAAAAGAGTTCAATCCGTTAACCCCTTCTGAGTTTATGGCCGATCTGTCCATTAATCTCGCCGGCATCAAGTCGCCCAATCCGTTCTGGGTCGCCTCTGGCCCGCCGTCGAACACCGCCCACCAGGCCCACCGCGCCTTCGAAGCGGGGTGGGGCGGGATTGTCTGGAAAACGATCAGCGACGCCATCGTCAATACGTCTTCCCGCTACTCCGCGCTGAACCTGGGCACGCTGCGCATGGCGGGCTTCAACAATATCGAACTCACCAGCGACCGTTCGCCCGAAACCAACTTCCGCGAAATTGCCGACGTCAAACGCCGCTGGCCGGGCCGGCCCATCATCGCCTCGCTGATGGTGGACACGCGGGAGCGCTGGCATGAATTCGTCAAGCGTTCCGCGGACGCCGGGGCCGATGGCGTCGAACTCAACTTCGGTTGTCCGCACGGGATGTGTGAACGCGGCATGGGGTCCGCCGTCGGCCAACAGCCGGCCGTGACGGAGAGAATCGTCAGTTGGGTAATGGAGGTCGCCACGATTCCGGTGGTCGTGAAGCTGACGCCCAACATTACCGACATAACGCAGGCGGCTCGCGCGGCCAGGAAAGGCGGAGCCAACGCGATCTCACTGATTAATACGCTCAACAGCATCACGCAGGTCAATCTCGACAGCCTGGTTCCGGAACCAGAAGTCGGCGGTTTGAGCACGCACGGCGGCTACTGTGGCCCGGCGGTCAAGCCGATTGCGCTGAACATGGTGCAGAGCTGCGCCGCCGATCCCGAAGTGGGCCTGCCGATTTCGGGCATCGGCGGGATCGCCAACTGGCGCGATGCGGCGGAGTTTATCGCCCTCGGCTCGACCAGCGTCCAGGTCTGCACCGCCATTATGCACTACGGTTTCCGCATCGTGGAGGACATGATGGACGGGTTGAATGATTATCTGGATGCCAAAGGCTTCCAGAGCGTCGCGGATTTGGTCGGCAAAGCCGTGCCTGCCATCAAAAAGTGGGAGTCGCTGGACCTGAATTACAAGCGCATTGCCCGCATCAATTACGACCAGTGCATCGGTTGCAATCTGTGCTACATCGCCTGCGAGGACGGCGCGCACCAGTGCATCGACTTGGTGCCGCCTAACGGCCAGGGCCTCGGCCCGGGCCGCGTTCCCGGCAAACCCATCCCCCAAGTGCGCGAGGCCGACTGCGTGGGCTGCAACCTGTGCGCGATCGTCTGCCCGGTGGACGGGTGTATCACGATGGTGTCAATCGATCGCGGCCAGCCGAAGATGAGTTGGAGCGAATACCAGGAGAAAATCGCCCGGGGCGAAATGAAGCCGATCCCGGCACATCCGTGATGGTCATCCACCGGGTTCAAGTTTGTCCGTCGAAGACCCCCCTGCCGAAAACGGAGCAGCTTGCGTGGAAGATTGCGGAGGTCGCGAACGCCGCGCCTCCTGCCGACGCGGAGGTAACGGAGATGGTGATCAACCGCATCATTGATAACGCCGGCGTCGCGCTCGCCGCCATCAAGCGCGCGCCCGTCGCCAATGCCCGGTCCCAGGCGCTGGCCCATCCGCGTCCGGGCGGCGCCACGCTGTTCGGCATCCCGTCGGACCGGCGCTTTGAAGCCGAATGGGCCGCTTGGGCCAACGGGGTCGCCGTGCGCGAGCTGGACATGCACGACACTTTCCTTGCGGCGGATTACTCGCACCCCGGGGACAACATCCCGCCGCTCCTGGCCGTCGCCCAGCAATGCGGTGGCACCGGCGTGCAATTGCTCTGCGCCATCGCCGTCGCTTACGAAATCCAAATCAACCTCGTCCGCGCCGTCTGCCTCCACCAATACAAGAAGGATCACATCGCGCACCTCGGCCCGTCCGTCGCGGCCGGCGTGGGCGCCCTGCTGCAACTGGACACGGAGACCATTTATCAAGCCGTGCAGCAGGCGGTGCATGTCAGCTTTACCACCCGGCAGTCGCGCAAAGGCGAGATCTCAAGCTGGAAGGCCTACGCACCGGCCCACGCCGGCAAGCTCGCCATCGAGGCCGTGGACCGGGCCATGCGCGGCGAGAAAAGCCCCTCCCCAATCTACGAAGGCGAGGACAGCGTCATCGCCTGGATGCTCGGTGGACCCGGCGCCGCCTACGAGGTTCCGTTGCCCGCGCCCGGCGCGCCCTGCCGCGCTATTCTCGATTCCTATACCAAGGAACATTCCGCCGAATACCAGGCCCAGGCGTGGATTGATCTCGCCTTCCGGCTGCGAGGCCGGATTCCCGACCTCAGCCGGATTCGGGAAATTGTCATCCACACCAGCCATCACACGCACGCCGTCATCGGCACTGGCTCGGGAGACCCGCAGAAGCTGGACCCAGACGCCAGCCGGGAGACTCTTGACCATAGCCTGATGTACATCTTTGCCGCCGCACTGCGCACCGGCTTCTGGCATCACGTGAAAAGCTACGCGACGGAATTGGCACACGACCCCGCGCTCGTCGCACTGTGGCAAAAGATCTGCACCGAAGAAGACCTTGAATGGACTCGCCGCTATCACGCCGCTGACCCGCGCGAGAAGGCTCTCGGCGGCCGCGTGGTGATCACCTTCACCGACGGCAGCCGACTCACCGACGAAATCGCCGTCGCCAACGCCCACCCACTAGGCGCGCGTCCATTCGCGCGGCCCGGCTACCTCCGCAAGTTCCGAACCTTGACGGAGCATTTGCTCTTGCCACTGGAGGCAGAGCGCTTTCTGGAAGCAGCGCAGTGCCTGGCCGAACTCCCCGCCGCCGAACTTGGCGCGCTCAACCTGGCGCTGCCGCCGGAGAAACTTTCTTGTGCAACCCGCGATAACCGCGGCATTTTCTGACATGCTATTCGCCGCCAAATCCGCCGCCCGGAAGCGCGCCGAGTTCCGCGCCGCCCTGCGCTCGGGCGCACTGCTTCGATTCCCGGGCGCGTTTTCGCCGCTGGTCTCGCTGCTGATCGAACGCCACGGTTTCGAGGGCGTTTATATCTCCGGCGCGGTCCTGTCAGCCGACCTCGCGCTGCCTGATGTCGGCCTCACCACCCTCAGCGAGGTCGCCCAGCGCGGACGCGCCATCGCCCGGGTCACCCGCCTGCCCGCCATCATTGACGCCGACACTGGTTTTGGCGAACCCCTGAGCGCCGCGCGCACCGTCCAGGAATTCGAGGAGCTTGGCTTGTGCGGTTGCCACTTCGAAGACCAGCTCAACCCGAAGCGTTGCGGCCACCTCGACCACAAATCGCTCGTCCCCGCCGCCGACATGGTAAAGAAACTCCGCGCCGCCACCGGCGCGCGTCGCGATGCCAACTTCGTCATCATCGCCCGCACCGACGCGCGCGAATCCGAAGGATTGGCCGGGGCGATCGAGCGGGCCAAGGTGTATGTGGATGCCGGCGCAGACATGATTTTCCCGGAAGCCTTGCACGACGAGTCCGAGTTCGAGCAGTTCCGCAAGGCCGTCGCCGTTCCGTTGCTGGCGAACATGACCGAGTTCGGGAAGACCAAACTGCTCTCCGCGCGGCAATTGGCGGACCTCGGCTTGAACCTGGTTATCTATCCGGTGACCTCGTTGCGCCTGGCGATGAAAGCCGTTGAACAGGGTCTGGCGGTCCTGAAAGCCGAAGGCACGCAAGCCCTCCTGCTTGACAAAATGCAAACTCGCGCCGAATTGTATGAACTGATCCAATACGAGAAATACGCCCAGTTCGACAAAGACATAGATAACTTCAAACCCTGACTGACGATTATGGCTGACGAAACCGTTATCCACCGCGGCCTGGACGGCGTGGTCGTGGACTCCACGCGCATCTCCAAGGTGATGCCGGAAATCAACTCGCTCGTCTATTTCGGCTATCCGGTGCAGGAGCTGGCCGAGCATTGCTGCTTCGAAGAAGTCGCCTGGCTGCTGTGGCACGGCGAACTGCCCAACGCGCAGCAGCTCGCCGCTTTTCAGGCCGACGGGCGCTCACGGCGCCATCTGAGCAAGGAGTTGCTGGCAGTGATTCAGAAAACCCCGCGCACCGCCCACCCGATGGACCTGCTCCGCACGGCGGTCAGTTTCCTCGGCATGGAAGACCCGGCCCCGGACAAAGAGGACGCCGCCGCCAACCTGGACCGCGCGATCAGCATGATGGCGAAGATTCCCATCATGTTGGGCTCCTTCTACCGGGTGCGCAAGGGCCTGGAGATTATTCCTCCGCGCAGCGACCTGAGCTTTGCGCAGAATTTCTTCCACATCTGCCTCGGGCAGGCGCCGCCATCGGAAGTGGTCCGCGCGTTCGAGGTATCACTTATCCTTTATGCCGAACACGGTTTCAACGCCTCCACCTTCACGGCCCGGGTCGTGGTTTCGACGCTGTCGGACATTTATAGCGGCGTCACGGCGGGCATCGGCTCGCTCAAAGGCCCCTTGCACGGCGGCGCCAACGAAGAGGTCATGCGCATGTTGCTCGAAATCGGCGAGCCGGCGCGCGCCCGCGACTGGATGCTGACGGCCCTGCGCGAAAAGCGCAAGATCATGGGGTTCGGCCACCGCGTCTATAAGAAAGGCGACTCCCGTTGTCCGACGATGCACAAATACGCCCGCCAGATGGCCGACCTCACCGGCCAGAAGCAATGGCTGGAAATCTGCGACATCCTCGCCGAAACCATGCTCAAAGAGAAGGGCATCTATCCCAACCTTGACTTCTACTCCGGCCCCGCCTACTACCTGATGGGGATTGACATTGACATGTTCACGCCCATCTTCGTGATGGCGCGCATCACGGGCTGGACGGCGCACATCATGGAGCAGTTGGCCGCCAACCGCCTCATCCGTCCGCTCTCACACTACACCGGTCCGGCGGAGCGCCGGGTTGTGCCCCTGGTCCATCGCGGGTAGTCTTGACGCAGAGCCGCGGCCAACTCTCTTGAATTCAGGCGGCGGCGAGCTTGGCCTTTTTGCGCCAGGCGCGCTCGGCAAATTTGCGGGCTTCCTTGGCGCCGCGCAGCAGGCAGTCGGAACTGATGTCGCAATCAAGCTTCGGCCAATAAACGGAGGTGTGGGTGATCTCAAAGTCCGCGCGTTCGCGCCGTGTGGCGAGTTGCAACGTGGGATAAAACGACAGCGGTACGCTCACCGTCCGTCCGTCTTCCAAGCCGAAGGTCAGCCGTTCATCGGTGATTTGCACCGTCGTTATGTCCGGTGGCGGAGTGTTATTCAGTTTCATTTGACGCGCAGCACCGTCGGCACTGGATAAGGTTACGTCCGCGCCAGAAGGTTTGCAAGAAAGCAACGTGCGACCTGAGTGCCAAAAGAAGCCCCGTCTTGGGCCAAGACTCGCGGTTTTCCTCGTGAAATGGGGTTTTCCGCCCGCCGAACCGGAAACCCGCCGGAATCCGCTCCCGCCCGGCCCAGCCGACACGGCTGAAAAACGACGGCTTTGGCGTTTGGCGTTTCGTTCTTGCGGTTTACGCACATTGGTGTGAGTTGTAATCGAAAAAGAACACGAAGAAGAAAACATGAATCATCCACGCAGTATCAAAGTCGAATCCAAAGTGACTCTACATAAGGACGGTGGCGCCACGATCTCAGCGGCCACCTTTGAAGCAATTCAAGCAGAAGGCAAAAAGTGCTTGCGCTGGATTCGCAGCAACAAAGATGGGATTCTGGTACATGTCCTAACGTCGGCTATCGTGCTGCCGGTTCTGGCACTACTGCTAAACCTTCTCTGGAAAGCCATCGTCGCGGCGAAACCTACTCCGCACGGACTTTTATCTCTGCTGCGAGCAGACATTCGAGTATCAGCATGGGTGTTGCCAGCATTGTTCCTCCTGCCGTTGGTTTTGCTGCACTTGCTTTGGTATGCGCGCCTGTACCGATACCGCAGCGACACATTCTTCGGACTCGATTTCACCTGGCGCTATTCGTTTCCGAAGGGAAGGGTCGTTCACGTGAGGGCCTCCTGTCCTCGTTGCCAAAAGCCAGCGCCAGAGCCCACCGGGTTCCTTGAAACGTATGACAATTACCTGTGCCGAAATCGCGCCTGCAATTACAACACCGCCAGCGTTGGCGCAGGGCGCATGGAGTATCCATGGCAGGAAGCTGTCCAGCGTCTTGTTGATGAAAGACGAAATGAAAAACCAACTGCCTAACGAGGTCGCTGGTCGTTAGACCACACATCGCTATTTATGAAAAAAACACCAAAAATCACACTTCTTCGAGCCGACAATCAGCATCGAGAGGTTGTTTGGCCGTACGACCATATTCCGCGTGTCGGCGACCGTTTCTGTTTTGAGAGAGGCATAGCGCATGTCGTTACTCTCGTAACCTTCAACGCCATCGAAGGCTCAGATGACTTTATGGCGGTTGTCGTGGTTGACCGATATTCGGACCGAAACTGATACATGCGCGCCCGTTTTGCGGCCTCAAGGCTGTGAGGTTCTGCGCTGCCTCCACCGGGCCGCGCCGGTTTTTTTCGGTGCAGCGGGCGGATGACGTTTCGCGGCTTGTGCTGGCGGGCGGGGGGAAGGGGGACAGAAGGCAGAAGGAAGAATGCAGAATGCAGAAAGCGGAAGGCTGAAACTGGAAGCGCGCCGGCGGGAGTAGCGACGTGAAGGCGGCTGAGCGGTTCCGGGAGGGCGAGCGTCCTCGCGAGCCCAAACTTCTCAGGCAAATCAGGGCTCGCGGGGACGCTCGCCCTCCCGGGGCTTGCGTAAGGTGATCACCGGCTTGCAGACCGCAGCCGGCGTGCTACTGTCTCCCCATGGATTCAGCTACTTGCCCGGTGTGGATCGGCGGCGAATGGAGCCGCCTCGCCAACCTGTCCGCCACCCCCGTCCACAACCCGTCCACCGGCGAAGTCATCGCCCAAACGCCCCTATGCACAGCCCGGCACGTGGATGAGGCCGTCGAAGCCGCGGCGGCGGCATTTCCCGCCTGGTGGGAAACACCGGCGACCGACCGCGCGCGCATTCTCTTCCGGTTCAAGGCGCTGCTGGAGGAGAATTTCGAGGACCTGGTCAAGAGCAACACGCGGGAACATGGCAAGACGCTCGTCGAATCCCGCGGCGACGTGAAGCGCGGCATCGAGATGGTCGAGTTCGCGTGCGGCGTGCCGTCGCTGCTGATGGGCGAGGTGTTGGAGAACATCGCCCGCGGCATTGATTGCGAAACCATTCGCCAGCCGCTGGGCGTCTGTGCCGGCATCACGCCGTTCAATTTCCCCTGCATGGTGCCGCTCTGGATGTATCCGGTGGCCATCGCCTGCGGCAACACCTTCGTGCTGAAACCCAGCGAGAAGGTTCCGCTGACGGCCATCAAGGTCGCCGGATTGTTGGAGAAGGCTGGGCTGCCCAAAGGCGTGCTCAACCTGGTCCACGGCGGACGGGAATGCGTTGATGCGCTGCTCAAGCATCCCAAGGTGAAAGCCGTTTCCTTTGTCGGCTCCACGCCCATCGCCCGCTACATTTACCAAACCGGCACCCAACACGGCAAACGGGTCCAGGCCAACGGCGGCGCCAAGAACTTCGTCTTGCTGATGCCCGACGCCGACGTGGATAACTCCGTCCGCGGCGTCATCGAAGCCGCGTTCGGCTGCGCCGGCGAACGCTGCATGGCCGGCTCCACCGCCGTGGTAGTCGGTGAGGCGGCCAAAACGGTCCTGCCGTCGCTGGTCGAGGCCGCGCGCCGAATAAAGATCGGCCCCACCGATCGCGAGCCGCAGCCGGACATGGGCCCAGTCATCACCCGGCAGCATCGCGAGCGCGTGACGGAACTGATCGAACTCGGCGTCAAAGAAGGCGCGAGCATCCCCGCCGACGGCCGGGGGGTCAAAGTGGGTGGCGCTCCCAACGGCTATTTCCTCGGCGCGACGGTGCTCGACGAGGTTCAGCCCGGCATGACCATAATGCGCGAGGAAATCTTCGGCCCCGTGCTCAGCGTGATGCGCACGGCCGACCTCAACGCCGCCATTGAGCTGGCCAACCGCTCGCCTTATGGCAACGGCGCCTCCATTTTCACGCGCTCGGGCAAAGCCGCGCGCGAATTCAAACACCGCATCCAGTGCGGCATGGTGGGCATCAACGTCGGCGTGCCCGCCTCGATGGCCTGGTTCCCGTTCAACGGCTGGAACGAGTCCTTCTTCGGCGACCTCCACATGCAGGGCAAAGAAGGCATTCAGTTCTTTACGCAGTTGAAAGTGACCATGAGCCGCTGGTTCAGCTATGGCGAGGGGGATGTATGGTACCGCGAGCCGAAGAAGTGAAGCGGCAAAGATCGGCAGACTGGGGTCTGGACCGGGAGATCGTCCTGGCTTCTATTCCTTCGCCTGCGCCTCGTCAATGGATACGATGTGGAGCGGATTGATAGTATGGGAGATCCCCTTTTGGTCAATGACCACCACCATTCTGGGGTGGACCGCAATGAAGTCCTGATGTGGCACCGCAAGTCTTTTTCCGTTGGACAGTTGAAGGGCAAAGGGCTGAAACCCATTATGCAGCCGCTCTCGAATCTGATCTACGATCATGCCGACAAGCTACTACCTGCCAAAGCACATGACAAGCTCCCGCTTTCTCGCCGCGCAGCCTTTCAAAGCAATTGATCTAAACCACTCTTCGCATTAAAGATAAGCTATGGCACTCCTCATCAAGAACGGCGAAATCATCACCGCCAGCGACCGCTACAAGGCCGACATCTGGTGTGAGAACGAAACCATCACGCGCATTGACCGCAACCTCCAGCCCCCTCCGGGCGCGGAGGTCATCGACGCCAAAGGCAAATACATCTTCCCCGGGTTCATCGACCCGCACGTCCATGTTTATCTGCCGTTCATGGGCACCTTCGCCAAGGACACCCACGAAACGGCAGGCCGCGCGGCGCTCGTCGGCGGCACGACGACCTTTATCGAGATGATTTGCCCCGGGCGGACGGAGGAACCGCTGGCGGCGTTTGAACTTTGGCTGGGCAAAGCGCAGGGCCACTGCGCCTGCGACTTCACCTTTCACATGGGCGTGACGCACTACGATGCAGGGGCCGAGAAGCAGTTCACGGAGATCATCAAACGCGGCCTCAGCAGCTTCAAAATCTTCCTCGCCTACAAAGGCGCCCTGGGCGTCACCGACGACGAACTCTACCAGACGCTCCACCTGGCCAAGAAACTCGGCGTTATTACCACCGCGCACTGCGAAAATGCTGACCTGGTCCTGGCACTCCAGCAGATGCTGCTGGCCGCAGGCAAAACCGGCCCCGAATGGCATCACGACAGCCGCCCGCCCCTGGTCGAGGCCGAAGGCGTTCATCACCTCATGACGTTCGCGAAGCTCCTCGACGCGCACGTCTATATCGTTCACACGAGCTGCGAGGAAGCTCTGCGGGAGGCCGTCGCGGGCAAGCTGGCGGGCGTGAAAGTCTGGGTCGAGACCCTCATTCAGTACCTCGTCACCGACAAAACCTACGCCGAACGCCCGAATTTCGAGGGCGCCAAGTTCGTGATGTCGCCCCCGCTGCGCGATAAGCGCAATCAGGATATTTTGTGGAACGGCCTGCGCGACGGCCTGGTCAGCACCCTGGCGACCGACCACGCCCCGTTCGATTTTGCCACGCAGAAGCGGATGGGCGAACGAGATTTTACGCTGATCCCCAATGGCATTCCCTCGCTGGAAGACCGCGTGAAGGTCCTCTACACCTACGGTGTCCAGCGTGGCCGGCTCGACCTGCACCGCTTCGTCGAGGTCGCCAGCACCCAGGCGGCGAAGTTGTTCGGCCTGTTCCCGCGCAAAGGCACCATTCAGCCCGGCAGCGACGCTGACCTGGTCGTCTATGACCCGAACTATCGCGGCACGCTCTCGGTCAAAACCCAAACCATGAACGTGGATTACAATCCGTTCGAGGGCCTGCCCATCGAAGGCCGCCCGAGCGTGGTCACCCTCCGCGGCCAGGTAGCCGTCCGTGACGGAAAATTCGTCGGTCAAACCGGCCGCGGCCAATTCCTCCAGCGCGAGCCGAATCATTTCTGATTCCCCTTTGCTCTCCTTCGAGGATCCGTTGACAAACCATCTGCATGAAGGTGCTGTAATTCCATGCAAAATCGCGTAGCGCCATCGGCTAAGCAAACATCACCGCTTTGGTCAAGCAAATGGTGAGGTTGGATTCGGGGTGGGAACGGCTCTCTCACAATCAATAAAAAAAGAGCGGCTCAGTTTCCTGAACCGCTCCCAACCTAACCATGAAGCCGCCTGGAAACAGAACGGCTGCCAAGACCCTGCTCCAGTAACGTCTCAGGCGCACTTCCGATCAATACGGATGGGGCATCGGGTCTTTAACGGATTGACCGTTCAACCCGCCGTAACAAGTGCACCGCACGTTCTTCCGGAGATGCCTTGGCGTCTGCATCATGCCGTTTTCCCGGTGGACAAGCCAACCCCCGGTTGAGAAACTCCAGCAGTATTCGCGTGTCTGTGATGTGAAATCCAGAATCTGCGTGTCCCTTTGACTCAACCACGGCTCACGGGCAGCGTGTACTGCGGTCTGGATGCACGCCTCTACCACAACCTGTTGTGGTCGGTTGAGTCATGGAGACACCCCCAATCCAGAATTACCATTTTGGCCTTCCTCATTTCCCCTTGAAAGATGAAATATCCGCACATTCTCGCTAATGTTCGAGGCCCCGAGCTGAACTCGCATCCCGCCCCCAGCAGCCCTGGCCTCAACCCTGAATCCCTCAAAAGATTCCTGGCCCTTGTAATCTCGCTTTGGGTGTGCTCCGCTCCGGCTCAAGACTCGCCTTCCCTTTCGCCCACGCTGAGTCTTGCGGCAGTGCCTGCGTCGCCAGCCCTTCCCGAGCCGCCTGCGTTCCTGCCCACAAACTGGAACATTGGCTTCACTCTGGGCGCCGGCTTCGGCGTGAGTGCCATGGGTACCACCGAAGCCCATCACCTCACCGCCGCCACGCTGCACGTAGGAAAGCTCTCGGCTTCGGAAGTGCCGTTTCTCCGCCACGTGGAATTGGCCGGCGAGTTTTGGAGTGGCGCACAGTTTCGCCCCGATACCGCCTACCTGGTGGGGCTTACGCCGATCGTGCGCTATCATTTCCTGCCAAACTCGTCGCTGGACCCATTTTTTGACGGCGGCGCAGGCGTCACGGCCACCGACATTGGGCATCCGGACTTGAGCACCACCTTCGAGTTTAATCTCCAGGCAGGACCCGGCTTTCGCTGGGTTTTGCGGCAAAAACTGGCCTTCATATTCCAGGCGCGCTACATCCACTTGTCCAATGCGCGCATTCAAACCCCCGACCTCGGTGTGAATTCGTTCTTGTTCAGCGGCGGCCTGACCTGGGTTTTCTAAGGTGACGGGCAGCGACCCCAGCGCCACCAACACCTCTCCGCAAAGCAGCCCGGCGCTCATCCAAACCGGGACCGCGACCAATTCCGTCACCATCCCGGAATACAGCGTGGTGCGATTGGAGTGGACAGTATTCACTGTGCCCCGCCCGGTGCTCACGGTGACCGCGACCAACCTGGTTGCCACCCTGCATTGGGCCGGATTGACCAACGTCGTCTATAATGTCCAATCCAGCACGAACCTTCCCGTGTGGGCTACGCTGACCTGGGTTTCCAACACCCAAACCAATTTCAGCTTTACCGACCTGGACACCCGCACGCCTCGGTTTTACCGGTTGACGGTTCCTTGACCGCCCCTTGGAGGCGGGAAGGTTGGGCCTATGCGGTTGACGGGCTGCGCTTGGTTTCCAGCGTTGGCTCCAGCCCATCGTTCACCGCTTTTCATGCGCAAACAACTTTTGGACGGCCGCAACGATCCGTTTATCACCGCGCCGATCCACCCCACCTCCGGTTCCGAGTCCATACGGCAGCGGGTAACCAGCCTGGATGGAAAATGTCACGTTGTTGGTCAAATTGGTGGCTATGAACTCCTGGTCGGCAAGCATGGCCGGTCCCGAGACCCAATCGGAAGAGGTTATTGTGTTAAATATACCCCTGTAGATCGTCTCGCCCGAAACTTGGAGAACAAATGGAACGGGCGTTGGGATTAAGTCGTAAGTGCCGTTCCAATAGACATAGGGAGCGGCCTCCCCGCTCCATCCGGGGGAATATTTTTTCCCCAGCGCCCAAATCGCCCGGGCCAGTCGTTTTGCAGCTTCAGGGGTGATGGCAAAGGTCTGATTCGTTGTGTCAAAGGCCACAAAATCTCTATCGGCAAGCACGGGCGGGGATATAATCTGATCGGGCGTCTTGACAAAGGTCCGTGAGAGATACCCCGAGTTGTCAACCAGCGAGATGGATAACAGATTGGTGGATGTTTCTGCCGCATTGAGCATGCAGCACACCGAGAGCGCCAATAATACAAAAAACTTTTTCATAAGAAGATGCTCTTGGCATTGATTTAGCCACCCCAGGCCGCGGATGTCAACCGCGAAAAGGGGTATCCAACTCAAGCAGCACGGGCCACGCTGGCCACGGTTTCCAACACCCAGACCAATTTCAGTTTTACCGACCCGAACACCGGCACGCCTCGGTTTTACCAGTCGCTTATCCCTTGACCTCCCCTCCGGCAAAGCCTTGGTTCAATCAGAGGTTGACCCTTCCCCTGAATCTGCCGTTCTTAATCTTAATCGGTTTGTGGCCCCGATGCGCGTCCAACATTGGAGGTCGAAGCTCCCCATGAACCTTGCTTCGCCATAAACCTGCCGGCGATTTCCCCCTCCCTATGAACCCCGGTTCGCCGGAAATCTGCCGAAGATTCCCCCTCTCCCCTTCCGAAGGGGAGAGGGCTGGGGTGACCTACTATCACGGCAAAGGCGGCACCGGTGTCCGCATGGCCTGGGGCGACCGCACCCGTGGCGAGGAATTCTAGTCTTGGACTGCGCCGCGCCAGCGGCGCTTTCCCCGCCCCCGCAAAGTCCCCACTCGCCCCTCGGGTGGGGACCCCTTCCAACCACCAATCACCACTCACCAGTCACCAATTCCTCGAATTTTGTGCTTGCCAGCGCCCGCAAAGAGCGCATAATCGCCTCCATGGAAACGCGTTTCAAACTGCTGCTGCCCCTGCTGCTGCTGCTCTTGACGCTCCCCGCCGCACTGCAAGCTCAACTCACCTTCACGACCAATAATGGCACGGTCACCATCACCGGATACGTCGGGTCCGTGACCAACTTGACCATCCCTAGCACGATCAACGTCGGGAGCATTTTCCAGCCGGATTATCTACCGGTCACCACCATCGGGGATTCTGCGTTCCAGGAGTACTCTGACCTGGCCAGCGTTACGATCCCCAACAGTGTCACCAGCATTGGGGAAGGTGCGTTCGACATGTGTATGAGCATGAGCAGCCTTACCATTGGGGATGGCGTCACCAACATCGACGATCTGGCGTTCAGCGGCTGCACCCGCTTGAACAGCGTTACGATCCCTAACAGCGTCATCAGCATTGGGGAGATGGCGTTCAGTGCCTGCGGCCTGACCAACGTTACAATCCCCAACAGCGTGACCAACATAGGGGCCAGCGCGTTCAGTGGCTGCTGCAGCCTAATCAGCGCCACGATCGGCAGCAACGTCATCAGCATCGGGCCCGATGCGTTCTCTTGCTGCCTCAGCCTCATTGTGATAACGGTGGATACAAATAATCTCCTCTACAGCAGTCTGGCTGGGGTCCTGTTCGACAAGAGCCAGACGACCCTCGTCGAGTGCCCGGGCGGCAAAGCCGGAAGCTACACAATCCCCGGCGGCGTCACCAGCATCGGGGACGGGGCGTTCGCTAACTGCACCAGCCTCACCAACGTGACGATCCCCGATAGCGTCACCACCATTGGGTTCGATGCGTTCTTTGAATGCTACGGCCTGACCAACATTACGATCCCCAGCAGCGTCACCAGCATTGGGTTCGATGCCTTCGCTAACTGCTACACTTTAACTGCGATAACGGTGGATACAAATAATCTCCTCTATAGCAGTCTGGCTGGGGTCTTGTTCGACAAGAGCACGAACACGCTCATCGAATATCCTGGTGGCAAAGCGGGCAGCGGCTACACGATCCCCGGTAGCGTCACCAGCATCGCGTACGCGGCGTTTTGGAACTGCACCGGCTTGAACACCGTTACCATCCCCAACAGCGTCACCAGCATCGGGGATTCGGCGTTTTGGCTCTGCACCGGCTTGAACACCGTTACCATCCCCAACAGCGTCACCAGCATTGGCGCAGCTGCGTTCGAGTCCTGCTCCAGCCTGACCAGCATTACGATCCCCAACAGCGTGACCAACATCGGGGACTATGCCTTCGAAGGCTGCACGAGCATGACGGGAGTCTTTTTCCAGGGGAACGCCCCCAACCTTGCTCTGGATGTGTTCAACTGTGACAGCAACCCCACCGTCTATTACTTGCCGGGCAGTACGGGCTGGGGTCCGACCTTCGACGGTCTTCAAACCGCCCCATGGTTGCTTCCGAACCCGCTGATCCTAATTAACAACTCCAGCTTTGGTGTGAACGCTAACCGCTTCGGCTTCATCATCTCTTGGGCAACGAACATCTCCGTTATGGTCGAAGCCTGCACGAATCTGGCCAATCAGATATGGTCTCCGGTGAGCACGAACACCCTCACCAACGGCTCCTCCTATTTCACCGATCCCCGGTGGACGAACTATACCCGCCGTTACTATCGCCTCCGCTCGCCGTGAGCCCTGGCTCGCGACCCGCCACAAAAAGGCATGGACAGCGGGCAGACCAACAAATACTCTCACACCATGACGCCTCAACACGACCATCATCACGCCCATGCTTGATTGGCTAAACCAGAATAAACAATGGGTTCTCAGCGGTGTCGGGATCGCTATTGTCACCGCGGTGATTGCGCTGCTCAGATGGCTGCTTCGTCGCAGACCGCCAACCGAGGTTTTGGCTTCCATTGAGTTGCAGCAGCGTCGTCAGGCAAGCAATCCGCAATTCCACTGGCGCGATGGCAGCAGCGATTACGCTACCAGAACGTGCAACTTCGAGAACTTGGGTGGCATTGTCTCCTCGCTGACAGTTCACACGGGCGCCCCGCTCGACATCTCGATCATTCCAGCAGACCGGCTGCAAGCGAATCACCTTGGCTCCGTTCGGTTTGCCGCCAGAGCCGGTCGTATTGCGTATCCATTCGAGTTCGAGATTCGATACACGACCACCCTTGAAGAACGCCGAACCGAGAGATTTCGCGTGGAGGCTTGTAGCCGTGAGCCGGCCAGAATCCAATGACGCCTAGCCAGACGCTAGAGACCAACCTGGTCACACTCCAATGCTCTCCGCTGCAAACGAGTACCCTCACCAGCGACCGGCTCTACTTCAGCGATCCGGCGTGGACGAACTATCCGGCCCGCTTCTGCCGCCTTTGCGTGCCGTGAACGGCGGCCGCGGCATGTCCTCATTGTCGGCAGGAAGGGCTCCCGCGAGCCCCGAAACAGTTGAAAATTGAGCTTGCGGCTTTAGCGCCAACCTGTCAAAACGCGCCTCGAACATGCAAACCGTCATCCACGTTATCTCACATAAGGGCGAGTCCCTCAGGGGGAGAATCGCCAGGGACTCGAAACTCGAACAGTTCAACTTGTACACCGCAGAGGGAAAACGATGGGGCAGGCAGCGAGGGTGGACCAAGCTTCACAGCGACGACGCGCAGGGTGCGATCAATATTCAGTGGGATGCCCCGTGTCAGATGTTGATCTGCCGCGTTGTCAACAGACTCGGAGGTACGCCACCTGAAATTACTGGGCACTTCATCGCGTACCTGCTTGCCCGATTTCGCCGCGAGATCAGAGCGATACACGTCATACCGCAATGACGAGTCGGATGCCGGGAACCATGGCGCCCAACTATCGGCCTGAGCTAGGCGCCGCAGTCGCGTACAGCCTGCATATCTGACCTCGCCGCCGGGGCACCAGCGAGACCGGGCCTCCGGCCGCTTCGCCATCGTCGAAAGCCCCCAACGGAGCGCCGGCATGGTCCCGCCTTACGCCGTCCGAATAGTCCAACCCGCCACCACACTTCGGATTTCGGACTTCGGGTTTCGGATTTCCTTCGGACTTCGGATTTCGGGCTTCGGATTTGGCCCCTCCCCCCGCGCGTAAATCGTAAATCGTAAATCCCCAATCCCGTCCATCCGCGCCCATCACCCGTCACCCATCACCAATCACCAGTTACCAGTCACCCGTCACCCGTCACCCATCACCCTAAAAAAAACTTTCACCTTCCAGTTGACGCCCTTCCCACGGCGTGCAAACTTTTGCCCACTGCCTGTCCCCAGCGCGCCGCCCCGGGAAGGCGAGCGTCCCCGCGAGCTTCGACAACCCCCGCCCTGCACCCGCCGAGGACACCGCCACAGACAAAGACCGCTCCCGCGGGCTTTACCCCCGGGTCAAGTCCAGTCAATCCGTGTTCAATCCATGGCTAAACATTGTCCCCTTCCGTAGCGGCGTCTCGGCAGAGTGCCGCTGACCTTATTCCCGAATAATGGCGGCGCTCTGCCGAGCCTCCGCTACGCTAGGCTTCATGGTCCATGAGCAAGTCCGAAACGAACAGCAAGCTATGGTGGCTTAAACGTGCCCCAATCGTGTTGGGATGATGGCGGGATGGTGGCGGTGTGCAAGCACTCCGGTATCAAAGGGGGGTCTCCCCCGTTCCCGTGTCCTGTTTTAAGACATAATACCCCACTCCCTTTCACACCCAAACCCCAATCCCTACCCCAACAACCCCTCCCCTTTTCAGTTCCAGTCACGGTCCTGCCGCACCACCCCCGCCACCCACTTAACCTATTTAACTCAGCTAACCCATTTAACTCAGTTAACCAATTCAAGTCTGTGCTCCCCGTCGAAAGCGTCAATGCCCAGCCTTCAGATTCCTTCTGATCCCTGTCCATCTCTGTCCATCTGTGGTTGCTTTGGACTACGATGAACGGGCGGCCCAAGACCGGTTCCGCCTGTGGCGCCGGCACAACCAACCTGAACTCCACCGGCTTGTCCTGCCAACCATCAATCATCTGGTTGACCCGCAGGAATATCTTCGAGCCGGCGCGCGGAACGCCGAACTTGGCGGTGTAGAGAGCCGTGATGTCGGCCAAACCCTCGCCGGGGGACGGGCACAGGCCGATAATACGGAACTGGGTGCAAGTCTTACGCCCTGCGCTCAGGGGCGCGGAGGCGCGGAGAATGGTGTGGTCGCCGGGATTGTTGGAACAATCCAGACTGATCTTGATGATCCCCCCGACGTTGGTCACCGAAAAGCCCGAAACCGCCAGCTCGGGGAACCGGGGGCAGCGAGGGGGCAGATCAAACTGGTCTCGGCCCCAATACGCCAGCGGGTAGTTGATTTTGACAAACAGGACTTGGCCGGTCGGCTTGCCCTGAGTAAGACGGAGTTTGGACTTTCTCGTCTCCGCTGCGGCGTTCCAACGGACCATCTGCGCCTGGGTGAGCGTGCGCCAACGCCCGTTGACCGCCTGCCAAATCTCACGCCCATTGACCTGCGCGGGGGTGCGGGGGTTGTACGGGATGAAAGCCAGGTAGCAGATTTGGCCGTACCGAGCGCGTTGATAGACCATGAGCCCGCATTTGCCGGACTTCGTGTAAGGCATTGCCATAAACAACAAAACTCCTTTAGCGGTGGCTGCCGGGTTGTCTGGCCGGGGGTTGGTTCGGCTGGTACACACGACTCGTGCAACCACGTTACAGGGATAATGTACACTCAAAAGGGCGATTTGTCAAGGTCGGGGTCGCGGAATCTCGCGTTTCAACACGGGGTTTGACTTCCATCAGCCTTTACGGTCAGTCTGGGGCGTATAAACTATGCGGTGCATCTCTGCCGTTTTGATCGGCTTGGCCCTGACCTGCCCGGCGCCGGCTCTGCGCGCGGTTGATCCCATTCCCGAATCCGAGCAGGCGGCACGGGCCATGAAGATCCTGGACGCTTACCACGGGCCGCGCCCGGCAACGCCGCCCAAGAAGCTGCACATAGTTTATTTCACTCCCGCAGACCGGGAGCCGGCGGCGAGATACGAGCAACGATTGGCAGCGATCATGGATGACATCCGCGCCTTTTACAGCGACGGCATGGAGCGGCTGGGGTTTGGCCCAAAAACGTTCACCCTGCCGCGTGATGCGGACGGCAAATTGATCATTCATCTGGTTAAAAGCAAGGAGCCGGAGGCCGCCTTTCCGAGGTGGCAGGGCAGGAATGGTGGCAATACTGGCGACCCAGCCGGCGGCGACATGGTCCGACGCGAATGCCAGCCAGTGCTCGAGGCCGCCGGGATTTCGCTCGATCACGAGACGGTTTTGATTTTCTGCCACCTGGCCACCTATGATGAAAAAGCCCGCACGTTTCGCCATCATTCACCTTATTTCGGCAACTGGACGCAGCAAAGCGGGTTGTGCTTTGCGGCGGATTGGGCCCAGCAGGACCTCGACAATCTCACCCGCAAGAAACCGATGCTCAATGACGGCGAATATGGCGACATGTCCCTGGGCAAGCATATCACGGTTTTCATCGGCGGCATCGCCCACGAGCTTGGCCACGCCTTTGCGCTGCCCCACTCCGGCGAACGGTGGGATGAAAAGCCCCTGGGCACCTCGCTCATGGGCGCGGGGAATCATACCTATCGCGAGGAGCGGCGCGGCGAAGGCAAAGGCTCCTTTCTCACCATGGCCAGCGCGATGCGCCTGGCCGCCCGCCCCCTGTTCAACGGCTCGGATAAGGACGAGGCGAAGCCGGGTCAGCTTGAACGATGCGATTTGACCCTCTCCACCAACATCACCCGCGCCGACCTCGCCGGCCGGCACGGCACGCTCCGTCTCGAGGGGACCGTCGCAGGCTCGCCCCCGATTTATGGCGTCATTGCTTATTTCGATTCCCTGCATGATGGCGGTTATCGCGCGCCGACGGCCACTGCCGTGCCGGATGCGCAAGGACGGTTCGCCCTCGAAGTGAGCGACTTGGCGCCTTGCGGAAATGGCACGCTGCGCGTCGAACTCTGCCATGTGAATGGTGCTGTATCAGAACGACGGCTCGGCTTCAGCGTCACGCCGGAGGGCACGGTGGACCTCTCCCAGTGGGAGATGCGGCAGGCCCTGGAGCCGGTGGCGGATGCCGTTGCCAGCAACCAACTCAGCGCCGCCCAAGACGCGCTGCGGAAACTGGAAGCAAGCAACACGCCGGAATTGGCCAAAGACATCGCCCGCAAGCTCGTCCGCACCCTCCAGACTGAGTCCAAGCCAAAGCCTGCCGGCGTGCCGGCCACAATCACCCAATTTGCCTTGGGCGATGCTCAAGCGGAGAGTGCCGAAGTGGGCTGGCTCAAGCCGGAGGCCAACCGCATACCGCTGAACGACCAGATTGAATCGCCCTGGTTGGATTCAGGGAAAATCTATGCCTCCGGTCTCTACGCGCACTCACCATCCCGCTATGTCTTCGATTTGGGTGGTCAATGGAAGATATTGCGCGGCGAAGCCGGCTTGCACACGGCTCATCAGCCCTACGCCGCCGGGGTCGTTTTCGTCATTAAAACCGATGGCAAAGAGGTCTTTCGTTCCCCTGTCATTCGCGGAGCAGCTAGAGCCAGCTACGAAGTTGACGTTACAGGTATGAAAACGTTGGAGCTTATCGTTGACAAGGCGGGCAACCGGAACGGCGGCAATTGGGGCCTGTGGCTCGACCCAACGCTTTCCCGGGAACCACGAACGGACACGGATGGACACCAATGATGAAGGGTCTTTTTCAGCCTATGCGTTCGCGGCGGGGTGGGGCGTTGCTTTTTGTTTTTCTGACGGCGCTGGCTGCCCAGGAAGCTTCGGCGACCCCTCCCCCGGGTTACTATCTGATTTGGTCAGACGAATTTGACGGGTCTTCGCTGGATTTAAGCAAATGGTGGTGCTGGCTGGGGCCGGATCATCAGGCCACCGATGTCCCGCAGGCCGTGACGGTGAGCAACGGTTGCTTGACCATCACTTGTTTCAATACCAACAGTGCCTATTACAGCGGCACGGTCTCGAGTCAGGGGCTATTCTGTTACGGCTATTACGAAGCGAGCATCGAATGGAACGGCGAGCCGGGGATGTGGTCGGCGTTTTGGATGAATTCGCCCAACACCGGGCTTTATGACGGCAATCCGTCGGCCTCGGGCGCCGAGGTGGATATTTGCGAGCATCGTTACACCGACACGGGAGATGTGGATTATATCAACAACGGGGTGCAGCAGGCGGTGCATTGGGACAACGAAGCGGTCGATGAGAAAACCGCCATTATCGGGCCTATCGGTACCAATCTTGGCACCGGTTTTCATACTTACGGGCTGTTGTGGGACCGCACCAATTACTATTTTTATATAGATGGCAGCGAGACGTGGAGCACGAACGCCGGGCATTCCGACCGAACCGGCGAGGTGACGCTCAGTTCCGAGCTGACCAATGGCTGGTATGCGGGAAACATCCCGACGAACGGCTACGGCAACCAGGCGACCAGCACGACGACAATGGTGGTGGATTATGTGCGCATTTACGCACCGACGACCACTGTCTTTTGGACCGGGGCGGGCACGGCTAATTGGACCGACAGCAATAGCTGGCTCTCGAACATGCTGCCGAATGGGGCGAGCGATGTGGTTTTCACTCATTTCACCGCCGGCAACCAAAATACGACGCTCGACCAGAACATGGCGGTCAACAGCCTGGCTTTCCAGGACGGCGGGCCGTATTCGATCAGCGGCAACACCTTGATGATTGAGACCAATGGCATCGACACTGTCTCCTCATCCGTGAACACAACGCTCAATTCCGCGATCGTCCTCGGCGCCAATCAGAACTGGAAGATTGCCCAAAACCTCGTCCTGGCCGTCAATGGACCCGTCAGCGGCCCGGGAAATTTAACACTGACATGGCTCGGCACGGTGGCGTTGGCAGGCGCGAATACTTGCAGCGGGGTCACGACCATCAGCAACGGAACGCTCCAAGTCACCGGCAGCATGACCAATGCGATTGTGGTGGCGGGTGGAACTTTGAGTGGGACCGGAGTGTTGGCGGGACCGGTTTCGGTTATTGCCGGCGGCACCCTTTCGCCCGGGCCGGGCTTCGCGCAACTGACCCTCAGCAACACCCTGGCGTTGGGATCGGGCAGTTCGACGTTAATGGACGTTAATGCCGCCACCGGCGCGTCGGATGAAATCACTGGCCTGACGGAAGTGACTTACGGCGGCGCGCTGGTCCTCAACAATCAGTCCGGCGCCTTTGCGGCGGGGAACGCGTTCAAATTGTTCGATGCGGCAAGCTACGCGGGCGCATTCGCCTCGATCAGCCCGACTGTGCCGGGTATGGGGCTGGGTTGGAACACCAATACCTTGGCGGTGGACGGAACCTTGCGGGTGATTAATGTCGCCGTTTCCCAGACGACCAACGTCGTGGAAAGCCGGTCTGGCAGCAGCACAGCCGGGACCAACAATCCGGCCTTTTCGTTCAGCGGCTTTTCCAGCACCATTTCGGCAACCAAGAGCGCCGCCGCCGGATGCACTTCGCCCGGCAGCAGCCGTTTCACCTCGACGGCCAGCACATCCACGTCGTTTTCCGTGACGCCGACCTTGGTGGCGGGGACGGCCTATTCCGTCTCGGTCAGTTGGGGATACAACAGCGGCGCTTCCTACCAGGAATCGGGCAACATCGTGGTGAAACCGGCGGCGACGGGCGTGTCGAGCACCACCTTTCCCGCCACGACGACGGCATTTTCCAGCGGTTCCGGTGACGCCATCAACAATACCTGGGAGACCGTCGGCAACATCACAGCAAGCGTGACCAACCCGTTGATTACCTTCACGTATGTGAGCGGGCTGACTTCGGGGCGGTGGTATGCGGACGCGGTGCGATTCATCTCGCAACTTCCAAGTCCGGGCGCGATCACCGTACGCCAGGCGGGGGGTAGTTTAGCTTTGAACTGGCAGGGCAATTTCATCCTGCAAAGCGCTACCAATGTTTCCGGCCCCTATGCCGACTTACCGGGCCCGATCGTGGTCGGTCCCTATACGAACACAATGAGCGCAACCCAGCAGTTTTTCCGCCTGCGGCAGTGAGAGAGCCGAGGGATTCAGGTCGCAGGCGGCGCGACCGAGATGACGGAACAATTGTTGCTCGGCTGCGCAGCATAGACTGGTTTAACTATAGCGTAACCGACCGGCTGCCGAGGCGCAGCACCAAGCATGAAGTGTGATTGACCCCGATTGCGCCGCTGGCGTAGGCTACATGCGCGATCCGAAATGCAAAACTATACTCCTCAACCGCGCCCGCGCGAAGCGCGCGAAGTTCCAGCATTCGATAATGTTGGCGCGAAGGGCCGCCTTGCCGCGTCCCGGTGCCTTTGCCTGGCGTTCTCTCTCGCAGCTTGTGTCTTGGGCGCGAAATCGGCGGAAGCCGAACCGGCGAACCGAACCGACGCGGCGGCCGCGCCATTGGGCACGGCGACGCCCCTCGGACCCGTGGCGCCCATCGACTGGCGGCACCGCATCGAGGCCAGGGAGCTGGCCCGGTCGGGAAAGGGGGCTTGGACCTCGCCGCTCGTGAAGGCCGGGTTTCCCTTCGACGAGTTGATCTATTACTGGAATGTCCGTCTCCCCAGAGATGAAGGGTTCCGGCTTTATCTCCAGGTGGAGTTTGGGCCGGGGGACGCGTCGCCGTGGCTCTATGCGGGCTTCTGGGGCAACGTCAGGCTCTCCGCCAAACGCACCAAGCCGAGTTTCGACCGGGGCCGGCTCGACGAGGACACCCTGCTGCTGAAAGCGAAGGCGACCGGTTACCGGTTCAAGGTCGTCAATGAAGGGGAGACGCCGCTGACGGTGTTGCCGGCCCTGGGCGTCATCGCCACCGACACCACGCCCACAGCGGCGCTGGCTTCGCGTTACCGGCCCGGGAAGACGAGCGCTCGGGCGGCGGCAAAGGTTCTCGATGTTCCCTTGCGCCTGCAGGCCGATGTGTGCGGGAACCCGTTAAAGGACCGGTGCCAGTCGGCGGCGTTGGCGTCGGCGATGCAGTACTTCGGCAAACCGCTGCCCCTGGAGCAGATCATCTGCTACACGACCGACCCGGAGTACGAATCGTTCGGCATCTGGCCGCGCACGATCAATGCGGCAGTCGAACACGGCTTCAGCGCCTACCTGGATCGCTTTCGGGACTGGGAGGCGGTGCGCCAGACCGTGGGCGAGAACAAGGTGATTCTCTGCTCGATCACCATGCCGGCCAGCAGTGAGTATATCGCGCCGCCCTACGAGAAGATGGAGGGACACATTGTCGCTTTGTGCGGCGTGACCGAGGATGGCCGGGTGATCGTGACCGATTCGGCCTCGAGCGCGCAAAAGGCGAAGGAGGGGGGCCATTGTTTGCAATGGCTGCAGGCGGATTTCGAGAAGGTCTGGATGCGCAACAAGGGCGGCGTGGGCATGGTGATCTGCCCGCCGGAGAACGCGCCGGAGCTGGTCGTGCGCGAGTTGCGCGCCTATCCCCGCCCGGTGCCGCCGGGAAAGCACGATTAGCCAGAGGACCGTGCCACCCGCAGGATTTTGCCCATCGGCTCTTGTGCCAGGCGCTCGAAGGCTTGGGGCAGTGGGTCGAAGGGGAAGACCTTGTTGTCCACCCGGGGGCGGGCGCCGGCGCGTCCTGCGACGTGTCGCCATGACCAGGGGCGGCGGACTTGAGAATTTGCTGGACGCGGGGAACCAGGAATCTATACTTCGGACCATGTGAGCAGACCAATGGGACCGCAACAACCTTAAAAGGCATCAGTATGAGATTCACCACGGTGGTGCGAATTGGCGCCAAGTCACACTTGGTCAAGAATCATCTGGCTTCGTTCGTTGGCGTGGTCGTCGCATTTCCGCTGATGTTCCTTTCGGGCTCGTGGGCTGGCCTCGGCGCTGAGAGCGGCCCACCGCCGCCGGGCACCAGCCCCCTCGAGGAAACGAACTCCCAAGGACTACTCCACGCCTATTTGCAACTGCAGGAACAGCTCCAGGCCACGCAACTGGCCATCGAGCAGAACCGTCAGGAGACCAAAGCGGCGGCCGCTCAGAATGCGGAAGCCTTGGCCAAAGGGTTGCAGAGCATACAGGAGGCCTTCTCTGTTCAGCGGGCGCAGGACTTGGAGGCGATGCAAAGGTCCAACAAGGCCACGCTCATCGTGGCGGGCACGTTTGCGGCGATGGGCTTTCTGAGCATGCTCATGATGAGCTACTTCCAATGGCGCATGAGCAAAGGTCTGGCCGAAATCGCCGCCGCTTTGCCAACGGCACTGGGGTTGGGCGCCGGTTCCGCTGCGGCCGCACTGGCCCTGGCCAACCAACCGGAATTGCGTCTGTTCGGAGCGATAGAACAACCTGAAAAACACACGCGCGAGCTGGAGCAGAGCTCCCTCCCTGCTTTAAATCGCCGCGACGGGACTAATATGTCTATCGGAAATCGACTCTTCCATGAGCCTGGGGCCTTGGTTCGGAGGCGGCGATTCCGGGCAGTCACCGTGGCGGTGATGGTAGGACTGATCTGTGCCGCGGGGCTGGCCCTTTTGCTTTATGTGGTGGCATACCGGAAATTGGGGTTCGGGTAGTCATGTAACCCTGTAACGCAGGTAACGCTTCAACGCTCCCGGTTACTCCGCCGCCGCCGCCGCTTGCATTTCGTCGAGCATCTGGCGCAGAGAGAGGTCCATCCAGCCGTGGCCTTTGCCCGGGCCATAGACGATCTTGCCCTCGAATGGCGGGTTGGCTTTGGAGAGGAACTTATGCAGGAGGTGGACGGCGTTGTTTAGAAAATACTCGTCCGCTTCACCGGCGGCGATGTGGATTTTGCCGCGCAGCTCGGGACCGAGCGTTTTCCAGTTCTCCTCCAGCACGATGCGCAGGTCGTATTTCTTCCACTGCTCGGCGACGGCGTGATTGATCCTGCCGCTTTGCGGATCCCACAGCGGGACGGGCAGCCCGTCGGCTCCGCGCGGCCCGAAGACGGCATTCCAATCGCCCCACTGCTCGCCGGAGAGGGTGTAACTGTTGGCGCGGCCCAGCAGGTTCTCGACCCCGACTTCGCGCCGCATGGTGAGCCTGACGTCCCCGTTTGCGTCGCGATCGCTCGGCCGCTCATTGCCGTATTGGTTCACATACGCGTTGTCGTCCTGATAGATGCTCACCAGTTCGAGCGCGCGGAAGTCCACCGGGTCGGGGCAGGAGGACCAGGTGCCGTTGAAGAAGTCCGGGTAAAAGACCTGGAGCGCCAGGGAAACCCAGCCACCTGTGGAGTTGCCCGAGAGCACACGCGCGCGCGGTTGCCCGATGGCCCGGAACCTGGCCTCAACCTGCGGGATGAGTTCCTGCACGAGCGCATCGCCGAACGGGCCGTTGTTCGCCGAGTTCACGTAGTAGGGGTCGCCGTTGGGGCCGGCGCCGTCCAGTTGAAGGAGTATGAGTCGCGGCGTGTCGCCGGCCTGCCAAGTCTTGGCGAACTCGGATTTCTTCTCCATCAAGTCGAGGACCTCCGTATAGCGCGTGTTCAACCCCCCGATGCACACCCACAACGGATAGCGCCGAGACGGGTCGCGCTCGTAGTCGTGGGGCAGGACAATCCCCGCGCGCAGGAAGATCGCCCGGCCGTAGAACTCGCTCAGCAGCTTCGATTGAATCTTGACGAACTTGATCTGCTTCGTTTCGGCAGGCAACTGCTCCGCGGGAATCTGCTCCGTCAGCTCCAGCTTCCAGTCTCCACCCTGTGCCGGATCCAGGCGAATCTTGTGCGGCTTGCTGTAGAGGTTGCCCGGCGCCGCTGCCAGGCGCAGGTCGGTATTGGAATCGAAAAGCGCCTGAGCGAAGTAATCGCCCGCAGGCACCTCGGCTAGATTCGTGATCGGGAAGGCAAAGGCGCTCGCATCTAAAACCGCGACTGCGCCTGGCGTAAAACTCTTGAGGTCGCGCGCCAAGACTTGCGGCGCATCAAGGCCGGTCCACCCGAGCATAAAGCGCGGGTCGGGATTGTTCGTCCGCGCGAGGATGACAAACAGCCGGCCATCCCTGGCTGGGGTGGTCAGGCTCTTGTTGATGGCGACCTCGAACCGCCAGGAGGCTGAGTTCGGCGAATTGGCCGGGAGCGTCGCCAGGGGCGCGACGCAGAGCAGGAAACTGAGCAGCGGGCTGATCTTCTTCATGTTGTTGGGAATGGATTTAGCTCGCGGGCTGGCCGTCCCGGCACAATCGTTGGCTGACTAAAACCGCGGTGCCAAGCAGTACCGCCGCGCAGATCAGGTAGGGCAGGCATGGCAGGTACGGCAGCAGCGTCGTGGCGAAAGGGGGCCCGAGGATGCGCGCCAGGCTCCCGGCGCTCTGGGCAACACCGAGGTTGGCGCCTTGCTCGTGGGCGGATGTCAGGTTGGAGAGCAGGCCGAAGAGCGGCGGTCGCGTGAGGCTCGTTCCGACCGACAGCAGCGCCAACGCCCCAAGCATGACGAGCCAGGACCGGCCCTCCGGGCGCAAGAGCACTCCCCATGAAAGGTCAGCCGTGCCGGCGATGAAAGGCAACATGGCGAGGCTAATAGCGGTGAGAACGAGACTGAGCGCAATGAGCTTGGGCTCGCCGAGCCTCTTCACCAACGGGCCAATTGCTCGGCCCTGCACCATCGCGCCAATCACGCCACAGAACACGAACAAGTAGGCCACCGTTGACGCCGAGGTTTCGTCGCGTCGAATATCAATGTGGAAGTTATCGCTCACCACCAGCGGCAGCGTGCTCTCGAAGCAACTGAAGCAAAAAGTGGCGAGGAAAAACACAATGATCAGCAACCCGATTCTTGGCTGCGTCAAAGTGTGCCGCCATTGCTCAAGGTGCGGACGTTGAGCGACGTGCTCCGAGGTGGGCTGGCGGCTTTCCGTCAGGATGAACAGCGCCAGCAGGAAATTCGCCGCGCAGAGTCCGGCAGCCATCGCCCCGGGTCCGGCGCCGCCAATATGCTTCAAGCTGAGGCCGCCGATAGCGGGGCCAAAAATGAATCCCAACCCGAAGGCCATGCCGATCAGCCCCATCCGCCTGGACCGTTGCTCCGGCGGGGTAATATCGGCGATGTAGGCTTGGGCGACCGTAATGTTGCCCCCAAACAGCCCGGCGAACGCGCGGGACACCACCATCAGCGCCAGAGCGGAGACGTGGCCGGGCAAAACGGCACTGACTGCGAACAGGACGTACGACACCGAAGCGCCCGCCGTGCTTATCAGCAAAATCGGGCGGCGGCCATAGCGGTCGGACCACCTTCCCCAAATGGGCGAGAAGATGAACTGCATCGCTGAGAAGGAAGCGATGATGACCCCAATCGCAAAACCCTGCGCCCAAAGGGCACTGATGCAGTCCGGCACCAGGTGCTTGCCGTAAATCGGCACCAGCGGCACAACAATCCCAAACCCGACGAGGTCAATGAAAACCGTGAGGAAGATGACCAGGACGGAGGGTCTTCTCATAGACAAGGCACGCGAAACGGCTCGACACTCCAGGGCTGGCTCTCAAATGACATAGCGAGAGTCTAGGGGCAGATCAGCGCGAGTCAAGTGAGGCGGTGAGGGACAGTAACGCCTGTCTCATTTCCCGACATTTCTTGTCCTGAATCGGGACAAACAAGCAGTCTTTCGTTCGACTCATCGGCAGATAAATCGTTTTGCCGTCACGCATGACTGCGATTGGCGCACAAACTGCGGTTGCACACTGAAGAATGCCTGCTGCCCGCCCTTGTCGCAACTTGGGCGGGACGCGCGCAAGTGGGCGGTTGGCTGTGCCCGGGGCTTGGTTGATGTCCGGTGTGGCAGCCGACGCCACAAATTGACTAAAATAAACATGGCCCATGCCAAACAAAGTCAAGTGAAGGACAACCGCAAGCGGATCCTGCTGGTGGACGATCACGCGGTCGTCCGCTACGGCATTGCTCAGCTTCTTAATCAAGAGAGCGACCTCGTGGTTTGCGGCCAAGAGGAAGACGCAGCCCATGCGCTCAGCGCCATCGGCAAGCTCAAGCCGGATCTGGTCATCGCCGACATTTCTCTCAAAGACAGCAGCGGGCTGGAGCTGATGCGCAACATCAAAGCCCAGTATTCGGGGTTGCCGGTACTGGTGGTTAGCACGCACGATGAATCGATTTACGCGGAGATCGCTTTCCGCGCGGGCGCGCTCGGCTATTTGATGAAGGCGGAGGCCCTGGACAAAATCGTGTCGGCGATTCGCCGGGTCCTCAGCGGAAACGTATATGTGAGCGACGCGCTCGCCGCAAAAATGCTCCAGCAGCAGGTCCGTGGGCAAAAGGACATCGAACAGTCTCCGGTCAAAGGCCTGAGTGATCGCGAGCTGGAGGTTTTCCAGCTCATCGGGCAATGGAAGAAAACCAAGGAAATCGCGCAGGAACTGCATTTGAGCATCAAGACCATTGAGTACTACCGCGAGCAGATCAAGCAGAAGCTCAACCTGAACAGCGCGGTCGAGCTTATCCAACACGCCACGGCCTGGGTTCAGCGGGAATACCCGATCTGAGTCGGTATTCATTGTTCCTTCGTTTCTGGGTCGGCGTTTGAGTGCGCTGCCGTAGTTTGCCGCAGTTAGCGCGCTTTTTGGCAGGTCCGACCACCCTCCCCCCGCTTCCTCCCGGGGATTCCCCTGGATCGCATTCCGAATTCTCACTGGGATCACGTTCGTGCCTTGCCCCGATTGTTGGTCTTCGGGACGAGCCTACACTGGGCAACAGAAGAAAAAATGAATCTGTTGCGTATGAGCTCGAGACTGATTCCGAAGCTCCAATTGCGGGTGACCCTGACAGCGCTGGTCTGGTTGTTGATCGGACCGTCCGCCATGTGGAGTGCGAGCGCGTGCGCTCCCGTTATCACCAACAGCCCCGCGTGCGCTACCAAGTGCCCAGGCGCGAATGTGACTTTTTCTGTGACGGCCGGCCCCGTTCCCCTGGGTTACCAATGGCGCAAGAACGGAAACCCGCTTGCCGGCGCTACCACCAGCACTTACAGCATCACTTCTGTTTCCAGCACCGACGCCGGTTCCTACAGTGTGGTCGTAAGCAACACCGCGGGCACCGCCACCTCGGCCTCAGCGACCCTGACGGTGAACACGGCCACGAGCGCCAGTCCGCTGACAAATCTGGTGCGCTCCGTGGGCGCAAACGCCCTCTTCAGCACGAGCGCCTCTGGCACTGGGCCGTTCAGCTACGTGTGGGACAAAGGCGGAACCGTCCTCGCCGTTCAGACCAACAGCAGCCTGACACTGACCAATCTTGCCCTAAGCGATTCAGGGGTTTACCAGGTAACCGTAAGCGGTGCCTGCGGGAGCGCGTCCAGTAGCGCGACGCTGACCGTGGACGCCTGCTTCCCGGCGGTGGACGTCATGCTGGTCATCGACCGCTCCGGTTCGATGTCTGGACAAAAGTACAATGACGCGAGACAGGCGTGCAGTAACTTCGTCCAGAACCTCAATTTTTCCACCAACGCCGATCAAGCGGGACTCGTTTCGTACAACTCTGCCGCCAGCCTCGACCAGACCTTGACCAACAACCTTCAGGCCCTGGACCAGGCAATTCACTCGATTCCCGCTGCCAGCGGCAACACCTCGATCAGTCTTGGCCTTCAAACCGCCCAAACCGAACTCCTCTCCAGTCGCCACAATCCGCAGGCTTTGCCGGTGCTTATTCTGTTATCCGACGGCCTGCCGACGGGTTCGGACACCAAGAGCAACGCTCTATACGTCGCGACTCAGGCGAAGAACGCTGGCACACTCATCTTCACGGTCGGGCTGGGTGCTGACGTGGACCCAGTTCTGATGGCTGGCATCGCCGCTTCTTCCAGCGACTATTTCTTCACAACGAATTCGTCGCAGCTTAGTGCCTTGTTCAACGCAATCTCTACGCTAATCTGCCGGCCCCCGACGAACATCTTCCTGAATGGCCTTTCAAACCTGACGCTTTGTGCCGGTTCTCCCGCCAACTTCTCTGTGACCGTCAGCGCGACCTTCCCGAGTTGCGCGCCGTATAGCTATCAATGGCAGAAGGACGGTGTGTGCCTCTCCGGGCAGAACAACAGCTCCTTGGTGATCAGCAACGTTTGTGCGGCCGATGCGGGTGTGTATGCGGTCCAGGTGACGAGTGTCTGCCGCTGCGCGACCAACAGCGCGACCCTGACGGTCAACCAGAGCGTGGTGGTGGCCAGCGCGCCGGTGAGTGTGACCAACTGCCCCGGGACCAGCGCCAGCTTTAATGTGAGCGCGACCGGCACGGGCTTGAG
>Ga0181518_10000726_pt1 | contig 35365 bp, 31 predicted proteins | sample PEATcosm2014_Bin_28_FD_119751 | JGI IMG/M metagenome (GOLD analysis project Ga0181518, IMG submission 119751) | Peatland microbial communities from MTU Mesocosm Facility, Houghton, MI, USA - PEATcosm2014_Bin01_60_metaG | ecosystem: Environmental > Terrestrial > Soil > Wetlands > Peat | place...
CCGCCGTAGCAGTTTCGGCAGGGGCAGATCGTCGCGAGAATAGCGCCGCTTCAGGACCTTCAGGAACAAGAAGCGGAGCGCGGCCATCTGGATCATGACCGTCCTGGGGTGCAACTTGCGCTCTTGCACCAGGTGCAGTTGATATTCACGGACGTGCTCGCAGCCAAGTTGATCGGGCGAGCGATGGAAGTACTCGGCGAACCGCCGAATCCCACTGACGTACGCATCTACGGTAGCTTGAGAGTAATTACGGCGCTCGAGTTCGTCGAGCACCCTTTTTGCGAAGTTGGGTCACAGGGACCTCCTTGTGACCCACACATTATCTGGTTGAAAAGCCGGCTGCACACTTTGCGTACGCGTAGCGTCCGCCGCGCGAGCGGCTCAGTTCAAACGGCGATCAAGGAAGCGTGCGGCCGAGTCAGGGAAAGGAAGGCTACATCACTTGGCGGAATTACGTTTGGCCCCTTTTCCCCCTCAGGGACTGGCGCGCCTCGCTTCGCGCCGGATCCCCTCGACAATCCACATCCGGAGTTGCGTTTGGTAGCCTACCGACTTCGCGGCCGCAACCCGCTTCGCCGCAACGATCTGCTCGGGGGCCAAGCGCAGTGAAATCGGAGATTTTGCCTGGGCGTGCCGGTCGCGGATCTTCCTGGCCAACGCGTCCGACGGTTTGGCTTGCGGGGCCTCGGGCAACCGATCCCATACGCCAGCCACGGAATGGCTCTCGAGATACTCCGCGGCCTCTTGGTCGGATTTAAACTTTGGAAGTGGCGGCTTTGCGACAGAAAGGCTCTTCTTCATTTGCTCCACCTACTTGCGGCGAAATAGCCGCCGTTCGCTCGCGTCCATGTCCCGGGCCGTGATCACTCTCACCAGACCTCCGGGCAATCGCCGAAACACGACGAAAGCCAGGCGGCCACTCAAAACCGGAAATGACCACACCGTTATCTTATCACGTTGTATATACGAAACGCTACGATGCGCGGAAGCACCAAGGGTCCAACCGCGTCAGAACAACGACAACTGGCGCGGTCCCCGCTTTCGATCGTCGACCACGCTTCTGCCGCCCAGTTCCGGTGAAATGGCGTTCTCGTGTGCGATGGCGGCCGCGAAATCCACTTCGGTCGCACAGTTCCGTTCCACTGCCCGGACGAAGCGGTCGAGCCTGGCAAATCCACCGAGCTTCTCGGCATCGCCCAGCTTGGCCGCGTCCAGCGACCGCCGCAGCACCGAGATGGACTCGTCATACGTTTTCAGCGGCACCGGAAACGGATGCCGGTCTTTTCCTCCCAGCGCGAACGAGAATCGCGCCGGGTCCGAGAACCGCGTCGACGTTCCGTGAACCACCTCGGCGATCAGCGCCAGCGCTTGAAGCGTGCGGGGGCCAAGGTTCTCCAGCAGCAGCAGCGAAGCGAAATCCCGGAACTCGCGCTCGTAGGCGGAGGCCAGCACCGCGCCCAGGCGCTTGAGGTCCACGTCCGGCGCGCGGACGTCGTGGTGCGCCGGAACCACCAGCTTCCGCAACTCCCCGAGAGTTGCGTCCGGTTGCTCGCGGACAATCGCCAGCATCGCCTGCTGCGCCGCTTCCGCATGGCTGTCCACCAGGTTCATGATGGTGCCCTGGTGCTCGCCGACAATCGCCGTATGGGGCTGCGAGGTGAAATCCCGGACCGACGCCGAATGCCAGTGGTAGCGGCGCGCCAGCCCGCTCCGCTCGTTCATGCCCTGCTGGACTACGGCCCACTCGCCCGCCGCGGTGAGAACGAACGTGTGCAGGTAGATCTGAAAGCCGTCTGCGATGGCGTTGTTATCGATCTTCGCCGTGAGCCGGCTGGCGCGGACCAGTGCCTCGCCATCCAGGCTGTGGTGATCGGCCACCGTACGCAGTTCATCCGGCGTATTGCGCGAATGCCGGCCGCGTCCGCCGCAAACGTAGATGCCCAACTCGCCCGCGCGCGGGTTCAATCCGCGCTTCAAAGCGCCCAGCACGGATGTGGTGATTCCGGACGAGTGCCAGTCCATCCCCATGACGCAGCCCAGCGCCTGGAACCAGAACGGGTCGCTGAGGCGGGAGAGCAGCTCCGAGGGCCCGTAGTGGTAGAGAATGCTCTCCGCGATCGCCGTGCCCAGCTTGGTCATGCGCTCGGCCAGCCACGCCGGCACGTGGCCGCCGTGCAGAGGCAAGTCGGCAAATCCGGAGCGTTTCATGGCTATGGTTTCGTCCCGCTCGATTGCTCTTTCGCCGCGCTTGTAGCCAGCTCGTCGCAGCGGTTGTTGTCCGCGTGAGTCGCGTGACCCTTGGTCCACGTCCAGGTGGTCTTGTGGCGCGCCGCCAGTTCGTCGAGCTCCTGCCAGAGGTCCTGGTTCACCACCGGCTTCTTGCCGGTAGTCATCCAGTTTTTGCGCTTCCATGCGTGAATCCAGATGGTGATCCCGTTCTTCACGTACTCGGAATCGGTGATCACTTCCACCTCGCAATCCTCGCGCAGCGCCCGCAGCCCTTCGATGGCCGCGGTCAGCTCCATGCGGTTATTGGTGGTATGGGGCGAACATCCCCACATCTCCTTCTTGTGCCGGTCGTACCGCAGAATGGCCGCCCAGCCGCCGCGGCCGGGATTTCCCAGGCACGAGCCATCGGTGATGAGCCGGACTTTTTTCACTGCGCCCGCGCCGGCTCCCCCAGGAAAAACTCGTCCACCAATCCGACGATAGCGGAGGCCTCCTGCGCCCGGTGGATCGACGCGCGAAGCTGCGCGCCGTGCCGCACGCCGTGCGTGAAATAGGTGGCGAACTGTTTCATCTTGCCCACCGTGTCCTTCTCGTTGCGTTCCATCAGCATGGCGTAATACCCGCGCATCATGTCGTAGCGGTCGTGCTCACTGGGCTGGACGTACGCGCCGGTCTCCAGGTACTGGCCGATCTGCCGGAAGATCCATGGATTCGCCGACGCCGCGCGCCCAATCATGACCGCGTCGCAGTTGGTCTCGCGCACCATGCGGACGGCATCTTCCGGCGTGAACACATCGCCGTTGCCGATCACCGGGATCTTCACCGCCGCCTTCACTTCCGCGATGCGCCGCCAGTCGGCCTTTCCCGCAAAGCCCTGCTCCCGCGTGCGCGGATGCAGCGCCACGGCCTCTAAGCCGCACTCCTCCGCCAGTTTCGCCATCCGCACGGCGACCAGTTCGTCATCGTTCCAACCGGCGCGATACTTCATGGTGAACGGAATTGCGATGGCCTTCCGCACCTCGCGCAGCAGGCGCTCCACCAGCGGCAAGTCGCGCAGCAACGCCGATCCGCCATTGCATCTCACCACCTTGCCGACCGGGCAGCCGAAGTTGATGTCGAGAATGTCGAACCCCAGGTCCTGGCAGACACGCGCGGCATCCGACATGACGGCTGGATCGGCGCCGAAAAGCTGCGCCGAAATGGGGTGCTCCTCGGGATCGAAAGCCAGGTACTTCAGTGTCCTGGTCGGCTTGCGGGCGCCGAGCGAAGCGCTCACGCCGTGCGCGCTGGTGAATTCCGTCATGATCAGCCCGCACCCGCCCAGATTGCGTATGAACCGCCGGAAAATCGTGTCGGTCACGCCCGCCATCGGAGCCAGCACCGTGGCGGGTGCGATCTTCACCGGTCCTATCGATAAGTGGGTGGGGAAAGAACTCATGGCCGCACGGATTACCTAATTCTAGCGGTTTACCAGCCGGAAACGGAACTGCGCGCCCGACCGTCACTTTAGCTTGAGGAGAATTACGAATGAGGCTGTTGGCGGCGTCCTGACCCAGGCGCGTCCTTCGCCGTTTGTGCCTCCATTGGCGGGCAACCCCGAACCCGTGGCCGTCGCGCAGGAAGAACCGGCCCCCGTGGCCGCGCCGCCGGTGGCCGCTCCCGCGGTCGAGCCGGTCAAGGAAGCGCCCACGCCGCCATCTCAGCCAGTTCCACCCGTACGCACCGAACCGGAGAACGTGACTCCGCCTCCTCCTCCGCCGTCCGAACCGCACAAGGTCACGCTGAACGCCGGGATGCTGTTACCGGTGCGCCTTGTTGACGGCCTGTCTTCGGAGCGCAACGCGCCCGGCGACGCCTTCCTCGCAACCCTCGACAAAGAGCTTGTAGTGGATGGCTTTGTGATCGCCGAGCGCGGCGCGCGGGTGGAGGGCCGCGTGGTGGCCTCCGACCCCGGCGGCAAGATGAAGGGGGTCGCGGGAATCGCCGTGGAATTGACGCGACTGCACACCTCCGACGGGCAGAGCGTGGCCATTCAGACCGACAGCTTCGAGCGGCACGCCGAACCGGCCCGCGGCGACGATGCTGAAAAGGTGGTAATCGGAGCCGTTATTGGCGCCACCGTTGGAGGCATGGCTGGCGGCGGCAAGGGCGCGGCCATCGGCGCGGGCGCCGGCGATGTAATGGCTGACCCGCCCAAAGCCCGCCACGCTCCCATCGGAAACGCGCATCAGCTTCCGCCTGCGAGCGCCCCTCACCCTCACCGAGCGCCTGTAACCTCCGTAGTGCCGGTGTTGTTGCCGCCGGCTCGCAGGGGCGGGCGCGATTATGATAGCTTCATAGTTGAAATGCGACTTTTCGCTGCGTTGACGATCGGTTTCCCGATTGCCGCCATCTGCCTGTGTGGGCAAGGGCAAAACACTCCAACCCCCAGCACTGGCGCGCAAATCGAAACCAAGGGCATGCCGCCTCGAGCCACTCCGGCCGATTATCAGGCCCACGTTCAGGCGGGCACGGTGACGATTGGGGCCGAATTCGCGGGACACTCCGTCCCCACGCTGCAAGGGCCCCTCACCACGGAAGATTTCGTGGTGGTCGAAACGGGGTTATTCGGCTCGCCGGACGCGCGGCTGAGGATATCCGCCGACGACTTTTCGCTCCGCATCAACGGGAAGAAGACGCCCTTGTCCAGCCGGCCATACGGGATGGTACTCTCGTCCGTCAAAGATCCCGAGTGGGAGCCGCCTGAGAAGGCTGCATCGAAGTCGAAGACCAGCTTGGACACCGGCGGTGGGCAGGGTAATTCCAACGAGCCGCCCCCAGTGGTCCACATCCCGATAGAGGTGCAGCGAGCGATGGCGCAGCGCGTTCAAAAGGCCACTCTTCCGGAAGGCGACCGGCCCCTTCCCCAGGCAGGACTGGTTTTCTTCCCGTACCGCGGCGGGGCCAAGGGCATCCATTCGGTCGAGCTGACTTACGACGGTCCCGCGGGAAAAGTCACCCTGGCGCTCCAACCATAGCGCCCCGCGGCAAGCTACACTCATGGTGTCTAATATGCGCCATGTGCTCGTGTCTATCATCGCCGTCACGCTGGTTGGCAGCGTCATGGCGGCGGCTCAGGACAAGAAGCCGCCGGAAAAGCTGGTGTTCCCGAACAAGGGCGGCGACGCGATCTTTACTCACGCGACGCACATCGACCGCGAGAAGGGCGAATGCGCAACCTGTCACCCGAAGCTATGGCCGCAATCCTCCCAGGAACCGCTTAAATCCAGCGATGGCTGCAAAACTTGCCACCACGCCAACGGCGCCGCGTTCGAGATGAAGGGCAACTGCGTGAAGTGCCATCCAACCGCGGGCGCCAAGACTCCTTAACAAGCCATAACATTAACTTCAATTCAGACCCGCAACGCGCATTCCACACCCCGCGTTCCACTGCACAGGGAGGTAAGAACGAGATGAAACGGAAGCTACTGCCCCTCGCCTCTGTCGTGCTGGGCACAATTCTGAGCGCTTGCGCCGTGAACGGCGCTTATGTCATGCGGTACGGCCCGCCTCCGCCGCCGAGATACGGGATGGTCGGTGTGGCCCCTGGCCCGGGCTTTGTCTGGACCGACGGATTCTGGGACTGGCGCGCCGGCAACTGGTTCTGGGTGAGCGGCCGCTGGGCTCACCCGCCCCGCCCGCGAGCCGTCTGGGTACCGGGCTATTGGTCGCAGACGCACCGCGGATGGGCACTCCGCCGCGGCTACTGGCGATACTAAAAATTTGGACTTCTTCCCTAAGTTTAGGCAGGAAACAGAGGACTCTGACACAGCGGCTTTGTCGGGTGTTCTCCGTGATTGGGGCTTGTTTTCTTGAACTTACGGAATCTTGCAGAGCAGATCCGGCTTTTGGCCGAACAATTGCACCAGTGCCTGCAGGAGGAGTACCCGATGGTGCGCCGATTGAGTTTAGCGTTTTTCGTTTCGCTGTGTGTTGCTATCCCTGGTTTTGCAGATCCGCCGAGCATTTGCGATGCGGTTGCGGGCAACCTCGTTGCAAATTGCGGTTTTGAGGCTGGTGTTTACAGCAGCACGCTCAGCGGGAACACGAATACGAGTGTGCCGAACTCTTGGACGCCCAACGCTGGGTATGACCTGGAGCCCGGCTTCAACCATGTGACTGGCTACGCAAACAGCGGCTCTTACGGCCTGTCGATTGGAAACTTCGACTACCAGCCGGTGCCGGCACTGAGCCAGACCCTGACTGATATTGCGGGGGACACTTACAATGGGAGTTTGTATGTGTCCTATGGCGGCGCCGGCGGTGGCGATACAGGCGCTTACTTCGGTGCGCTCATTAACGGCACGGCCGTCCTCGCCTTGAATGACACAACGCTGTATGGCTATACCCAGTACACTTTCAGTTTTGTCGGCACAGGCTCCGACGTTCTGACTATCGAAGGCAATACAAATCCATCCGAGTGGTATGCCGACGACGTGGTGGTTAAATCATCGTCCGTCGTCCCGGAACCGGCCTCCGTGTTCCTGTTTGGCACTCTTATAGCCGGTGTATTCGCCAGCCGTCGCTTCTCGCGCCGGCTTTCTTGAAAAAGGGGGCCAGGCAGCGCCGCGGCGAATCGGGTTGGGGGCGGCCCTGACCGCTAGGCCCAGTCTTCCCCTTTGGGTGTATGCTCACGCATGTAGCCCGGATCAATCTCCAGCCCGAGTCCCGGCCCATCCGGAAGCTGGAATAGCGAGTTCTTGATCACCGGCGGCTTGTTGGCGGCCATTTTCTCGCGGATCCGCCCAGGGCGCCCCAACCAACTTTCCGAACGGTAGAAATTCGGAATCCCGGCGGCCAGGTGAACCGCGGCGTAAGTTCGCACCAGCGATCCGATGTTATGCAGGGCCACCGGCGTACGGTTCAGCGCCGCATAGTCGGCGATCTTCCGGCAGCCCGTGATGCCACCCGCATAGGAGATGTCGGGATGAATGATGTCCACTGCCTGGCTATCCACGAAGGGCTTGAACTGTTTAACGAGTTCCAGCTTCTCCCCCGTCAGAACCGGCGTCCGCGTGGCCCGTTTGATGGCCATCCATCCCTCGCAAAACTCGACGCTGCTTAAGGGGTCTTCGAAGAACAGGGGATTGATAGCTTCGGTGGCTCTGGATATGGCAATGGCACTGGGCGTGTCCCACTGGTTGTGGGAATGAACGGCGATATCGATGTCGTCCCCCACGGCCTCGCGCACATTCGCGAACCCCCGCGCGATCTTCCTCAGTTGCGCCGTCGTCACCACCGGGCCCGCGGGCTCGCGGGGGATAGCCTGGTTCGGCTCGATCTTGTACGCCGTAAAGCCTTCGGGCTGCTCGCGGATCATTTGGGCCCACTCGCGGCAGGAGGCCGGGCTGGTCATGTCTTTCAGAAAATCGCCGTGCGAGTACATGGCCACCGCATTCCGCTGCGGCCCTCCCATCAGCCTGTAGATCGGCAGTCCGAGGACCTTGCCGGCAATGTCCCACAGCGCAATGTCAATACCGCTGATCAGGGGTATGCTCGGCACGAACGGATGAATGGCGCCCGTCATAGACTGGAAATGGCGCTCAATGGCCAGGGCGTCGCCCCCCACCAGGCGCAATTGCGGGATGCGTGCGCGAGCCATTTTGGCATCCACGCCGGTTTCCCCGTATCCCGTGACTCCGGCGTCGGTTTCGATCCTGACCAGACACCCATCGGTCTGGAAATCGAGCTGTAACGCCTTAACGGCCGTGATCTTCACCGCGCCAAGCAACGGCGCAGCCAGCGCCTGATAGTTCTTCAGCCACGCCCCAGCGGGCAAAGCCAGCGCCAATCGCAAGACGTCTCTTCGTGTCCACATGACTTTCCTTTCCTTTCAAGAAAACCCTATCCCCCCAGAAGCTCCAGATACCGCGCCACCGCTTCGATCCCGCGGAAGAAGTTCGGCAGGTGGAACTTCTCGTTGGGCGCGTGAAGGTTGTCGTCCGGCAGCCCGAACCCCATCATGACGCTGGGGACGCCCAGGTAGCGGTCGAAAACTCCCACGATCGGAATCGACCCGCCCGAGCGGATGTACACCGTGTCCTTGCCGAAGATCTGCTTCATGGCTTCGGCCGACGCATGGATAAACGGGTTGTCCGGGTCGGTCAGCGACGGCTCGCCCGCACTCAACACTTTGAGTTCGGCGGTCACGCCCTTGGGGCACGCGGCCTTCACCGCCGCCTTGGTTTGCTCGATCGCTTCCGCCACTCGCTGGCCGGCCACCAGGCGCGTGCTGATCTTGGCCACCGCGCGGGCCGGAATCACGGTCTTGGCGCCTTCGCCGGTGAAACCGCCGCGAATGCCATGCACTTCCACCGTGGGCCGCGCCCACACGCGCTCGAACAGCGGAATCCCGGGCTCGCCCACCAGCTCGCGCGCGCCCATTTCCACTTCGGTGTACTCCTTCTCGTTGAACGGCAGCCGCGCCCAGGCTTCGCGTTCCTTGGCGCTGGGTGGAACGACGCGGTCGTAAAAACCGGGGATGTGGATGTGGCCGTCGCGGTCCTTGAGCGCACACACAATCTCCGCAATCGCCTGCATCGGGTTGGGCGCGGCGCCGCCGTACACGCCCGAATGCAGATCGTGGCTGGCTCCCTCCACGAACAGCTCGTAGTACACCAAGCCGCGCAGCCCCACGCAGATGGTGGGCATCTCGGGCGCGAACATCTCCGTATCGCACACCACCGCGGCATCGGCCTTCAGGCGCGGCGGCTTGGTTTTGACATACTCCTCGATGTGCTCGCCGCCAGTCTCTTCTTCTCCCTCAAGCAGGAACTTCACGTTGACGGGCAGTTTGCCGGTCGACTTCAGCAGGCCCTCCACCGCCTTGATCTGGATGAAGACCTGGCCTTTGTCGTCACATGCGCCGCGCGCGAAAATGTCGTTGCCGCGGATCTCCGGCTCGAAGGGCGGCGATTTCCACTCGTCGAGCGGGTCGGGCGGCTGCACGTCGTAGTGGCCGTAAAAAAGAATGGTGGGCTTGTTCGGCGCATTCAGCCATTCCGCATAGACCAGCGGATTGCCTTGGCCTTCGATCAGCTCGGCGGCGGTCATCCCCGCCGCGCGCAGCTCGTTCATGGCGAATTCGGCGGCGCGCCGGATGTCGGGCTTGTGTTCCGAGAGCGCGCTGATGCTCGGAATGCGCAGGAAGGATTTCAGCCCCTCCAGAAAATCGGACTGGTGCTGCTGGAAGTAGTTCATGATGGCTCCTGGTAGATTGTATCGCGCTGGGGTGTACCATGAAAGCACCGGCCCGGGAGCCGAAAGCCACTCAGAGGGATATGCAGACCAACCGACTTGCCGACCAAAAGAGTCCTTACCTGCTTCAGCACGCGCACAACCCGGTGGACTGGTTTCCGTGGGGGCCGGAAGCTTTTGAAAAAGCCCGCCGCGAGAACAAGCCCATCTTCCTTTCCATCGGCTACTCGACGTGCCATTGGTGCCACGTCATGGAGCGCGAGTCTTTCGAAAACGAAACCATCGCCGCGCTGCTCAACCGCGACTACATTCCCATCAAGGTGGATCGCGAAGAGCGCCCGGACGTGGATCGCATCTACATGACCTTCGTGCAGGCCACCACCGGCGGCGGCGGATGGCCCATGTCCGTCTGGCTCACTCCCGATCTCGAACCGTTCTTCGGAGGCACCTACTTCCCGCCCGAGAACCGCTACGGTCATCCGGGCTTCGCCTCCATACTGACCCAGATCGCCGCGGCCTGGGCCGCCGATCGCGGCCAGATCGCGGATTCCGCGCGCGACATCGCCGAGCAGCTTCGGCAGCAAGTGGCAGTCGAGGCCGGACGGCCAGGGGCCATCGATCGCTCCATCCTGGACAGCGGCTTCTCCGCGTTTCGCCGCACCTTCGACCCGCGCCTGGGCGGCTTCGGCGGAGCGCCCAAGTTCCCGCGCCCCTCGGTCCACAACTTCCTCCTGCGCTACTATGCGCGCACGAAAAACCAGGAAGCTCTCGACATGGCGCTGCTCACTCTACGCGAAATGGCCAAGGGCGGTATCGATGACCAGCTCGGCGGCGGCTTTCATCGTTACTCCGTCGACGAGCGTTGGTTCGTTCCGCACTTCGAGAAGATGCTATACGACCAGGCGCAGCTCGCCATTTCCTGTTTGGAGGCTTTCCAAGCCACCGGCGATACGCAGTACGCCGATACCGCGCGCCGCATCTTCGATTACGTGCTGCGCGACATGACCGGCCCTGAGGGCGGTTTCTTTTCGGCGGAGGACGCCGATAGTGCCATCGACTCCGCGCGCCCCGATCTCAAGGGCGAGGGCGCATTCTACATCTGGAGCGCCAGCGAGATTCGGGATCGGGCCAGCCATCCGGCCGCCGATTGGTTCTGCTATCGCTACGGAGTGGAAGCGGGGGGCAACGTGGCTGACGACTCGCACGGCGAATTCACCGGAAAGAATATTTTGTACCAGGCCCACACGGTGGAGGAAACCGCCCAGCGGTTCGGCCGGCCGCTGGATGAAGTCGGCGGGGGCCTGCTCGAGGCCGGGCGCATTCTGCTGGAGGCGCGCTCGAAGCGCGTGCGGCCGCACCTGGACGACAAGATCCTCACCGCCTGGAACGGTCTCATGATTTCAGCCTTCGCGCGCGGTGGCGCCGCGCTCGAAGAGCCGCGTTACGCCGCCGCGGCGCGCCGCGCGGCGGAGTTTCTCATCGCCCGCATGTACCATCCGCAATCCGGCGTTCTGTTGCGCCGCTACCGCCAGGGCGAGGCGGCCATCCCAGCTTTTCTGGACGATTACGCGCTTTTCGCGCAAGGGCTGCTCGATCTTTACGAGGCCCAGTTCGACCTGCGGAATTTGGAACTCGCCATCCGCCTTACCGAAAAACAGATGGAGCTGTTTGAAGACCCCGCGCAAGGAGCGTTTTTCGCCTCCGCCGCGGACGATGCCAGCCTGGTCATGCGTGTGAAAGAAGATTACGACGGCGCCGAGCCTTCGGGTAATTCGGTCGCGGCGATGACCCTGCTGCGGCTGGCACGGTTCACCAACCGCTCCGATTTCCGCGAATCGGCGGAAAGGACGCTGGCCGCCTTCGCCTCGCGCCTGACGGCGGCGCCGGTCGCGCTCCCGCAGATGCTGGCCGCCTGCGAGTGGCTGCTCGGCGAGCCGCGCGAGATCATCCTGGTTGGCGACCGGGGCGACGCCGGCACCCAGGCGCTTCTACGCACGCTCCATTCGCGCTTTGTTCCCAACCGGGTTGTGATGCTGGTGGATTCTCCGGAAGCCCGCCGCGCCTTGGCCGCCTGCATTCCCTCCATTGAATTCATGGAAAAGGTGGAGGGCCGCGCCAGCGCCTACGTCTGCCGGAACTACACCTGCCAGTTACCAGTAACCGAATCTGAAAAGCTCGCTGAGTTGATACAATAATGAGGAATTTACCGAGCAATACTGGAGGAGATATGGAAAGACCAGGAGCAACGACCCTGAAAGGCAACCCCTTGACATTGATCGGCCCCGAGCTCAAGCCCGGCGATGCCGCCCCCGATTTCACCCTGGTGGACAACGGCCTGAAGCCCGTAACCCTGAAGGACACCGGCAGCCAGGTTCGCATCCTCAGCGTGGTCCCTTCGCTCGACACGCCCGTCTGCGACGCGCAGACCAAGCGATTCAACGACGAGGTGGCCAAGCTTCAGGGTGTCGATATCATCGCCGTCAGCATGGACCTGCCGTTTGCGCAGAAGCGCTGGTGCGGCGCATTCGGCGTCGACAACGTGAGGACGCTCTCCGATCACAGGGACGCCTCTTTCGGTTCGAATTACGGAACCTTGATCAAGGAGCTGCGGATCGAAAGCCGCGCCATTTTCGTGCTGGACCGCCAAAATCAGATCCGCTACGTGGAATACGTGAAGGAAGTGGCCGATTTCCCCAATTACGAAGCCGCGCTGTCGGCCGCAAGGAGCGCCGCAACGGCGACGGCCTGAGCAGGTTCCGACTGAGTTCCACCGAACCATCTCCGCCGTTGAGCGCCGAGCGGGTTCTCACCCGTGCGGTGGAAAGTCCCCTGGTCCGCGGCGGATTGACCCTCGTCGCCGGCGTGCTGACGGGCAATATTCTGGGTTTCGTGCGGGTGGCGCTGACCGCCTACCTGCTCGGCACCCACAGCCGGGCCGACTCTCTGGCGGTGGCCATGGGCCCTCTGGACACGCTGAATTCGGTGCTGATCAACAGCATCGTCTTCGCCTTCGTGCCCATGCTCACGGCTGCCAGCGGCCCGCAGCGCACCGCGCTGTTTCTTAAGCTGAGCCGCTGTTTTGCCTGGGTCTTCTCGGCCATTGCGGCGGCGGTGGTGCTCACCGCGCCCTGGCTGATGAAGGCGCTGGCGCCGGGCCTCGACCCGCACTACTTCGGCACGGCCGTCACCATCCTGCGCATCTTGTCGCTTTCCACCGTGGCCGCCGGCGTGGCCGCGGTGCACTGCGCCCTGCTATACACGGACCGCCGATTTTTGCCCACCGCCTTCTACCAGGCCGCCTTGAACGTTTTCACCATCGTCGCCGCGCTGAGCCTGTGGAAGCTAATGGGCGTGTACGCCTTCGCCATCGGCTACACCTTGGGCGCATGTGCGCAGGTGGGGATAGTCTGCTTCGCGGCGCGGTCCGGCCTGGACACCGCCGGCGCGCCGCGTTGCCAGGTCCACTGGCGCGAGATCCTCGCCAAGCCCGCCTTCTTTGCGGTGTATGCCGCCGGCCTCGGGCTCAATATCACCTTCACGCGCGCTTACGCCACCCACACCGGACCGGGCATGGCCGCGGCGCTGGAGTACTGCATGCGCGGAGTGGGCGTGCCTCTGGCCATCCTGGTGAACCCCATCTCCAATTCGCTGCTGCCCGAGATCGCCCGCCTGAGAAGCCTGTTCCGCTTGCGCGAGGCCTTCCGCCTGATTGACCGGACCATTGCACTGGCCGCGCTGGTGGTGGTGGCCGGCTGCGCTTTCGCCATCGCCTTCCGCGAGCCGGCCATCGCGCTGATCTTCCAGCGAGGCAGCTTCACGGCGGAATCCACACGGCTGGTGGCCGCGGTCTTTCTGGGCCTCGGGCCGAGCCTGATCGGCTGGACCCTTATCGAAATCACCTCGCGTAGCCTATTCGCGCTCGACCGTCCCTGGCCCCCGGTGATCGCGGCCGTGATTCCGCCGTTGTTCAACGTGGCCCTGACGCTGGGGATTCACTCTCACCAGCCGCGATGGATCGGATTGGGAGCCTCCCTGGGACTGCTGGCCGGGTTTGCGACGCTATTCGTGATGACGAGAGTTAACCGGCGGCGCTGGCTGGTGCAGGGCTAGGTGGGGCATGCTTTAGCTTGCCCATCCGCTGGACATGCGCCGCACATGTTTGTATGCTGAAGACATGTCCAAGATGATTCAGGTCAGAGACGTTCCAGACCAGGTGCACAGCACTCTGAAGGCACGCGCCGCTGGCGAGGGCATGAGCCTCTCCGACTTCATCAAGCGGGAACTGGAGAGTTCGGCGGAGCAGCCGACCATGCGGGAGTGGCTGGAGAGCACGCGGCATGCGAAACCGATTCCAACCAAACGGAGCGCGGCGCAGATCATTCGCGAATTGCGGGATTCGCGATGATTGTGCTGGACGCATCGGTGGTTGTGGAGCTTCTCGCAAACGGCCCGTTGGCCGAATCCCTCAGACGCGATCTGACTGGGCGCACCGACTCATTCATCGTTCCGCATCTACTCGACGTGGAAGTGGTTAGCGCTCTCAGAAACCTGAATGCAGACCAGCGAATCGACTCGCATCGGAGCGAACAGCTTCTCACGGGGCTGGCGGCGCTCCGCGCGGTGCGCTATGCGCACACGCCTTTGGTGGGCCGGATTTGGGAACTGCGGCATAACTTTACCGCCTACGATGCCGTCTACATCGCCTTGGCTGAAGCAACCGACTCCGTCCTGTACACCTGCGATGCGAAACTGTGCAAAGGCCATCGCGCGCGGGTGGTGCTCTTCGCCAACTGACGCTCGAGCGGGGGTGGAGGGCTTCAGGAAGTGGCGGGTCCGATGTCGACGCGACGGGCGTTCTCGTCCCGTTGGTCCCCGCCGGCCTTCCACCTCCTCTGCTTATCGCCCCGCGGAGATCCGCTGGCTTGTATCATATCACCGTTCAGTGCGCCTGGCCCCTTCCTATATCATTAGCGAGACCGCCCTCACGTCGTGCCTGTATACGCCGGCCACAGCCTTCTGTGCTAAACTGCTGCGTTGTATCGGGTTTGGCTCGAAGGGTAGAACTGCGGCCCGGATACGCCGCAAACGCCCACCCGGCCAACCGTTTCGCAAGATCTGTATGCTTTACGTTAGGCAGCATGTAAACGCAGGAGGAGTCAGACTGTCATGACCTCACTCTGGAAGACGCTTTCCATCATCTCTCTCGTTGCCGGTGCGATGTGCTTGGCGTTCTCCTTCTTCTTGCCCGCGAACTCTCTGGTCTTCGCGGTCGCGCTAGCTCTTGGCGTTGCTTTGCTTCCAGCTGGTCTCATTGCGATCATCACTTCAATTTCATCGAGCCGCATAATTCGTGACGAACTGCGGCAGACCCTTAGGGAGTCTACTGGCAGTCTGGAAGCCTCGCTTGGTAATCTACGGATCGCCACGTCCTTTCTTGCCAAGTCAAGGGAACTCGGCCTTTCGATGGTGTACGAAAATCGGAATCAGGCCTTGGAGCCTTTTCTGGCTCACCTCGTCGAGTACGTCAACAGACCCGGCGCTACCACAAAGGAAATCGTATTCGTCGGGAGTTCCTTGAAGGGTCTGATTGAGAACAACCCACAGTACTCGGACCAGATGGCCAAGATCATTCAGCAGAGCCAAGGCCGTTGTAGAATCCGTTTTCTCTTGACGCATCCTGAGTACGCGAAGCTCCGTGAAATCCAAGAAGATCGCTCTCGCGGCGCGCTTGTCAGGGAGATGCTTCACGCAGTTGACTGGCTGGAAAGGCGGGGCGTTCCGCTTGACAGTATCCGTGTTTACAAGGGCGAACCAACCTGCTTCATGATCGCGTCAACTGAAAGCATGCTGTTGAATCCGTACCCGTATGAGAGAGAGGCAAGCCGTAACTTCTCGCTGATTGTCGAAAACACTGAGTCTGAACGCTCTCTTTTCTACAATTACTGGACACACCACTACTACAGACCATGGTACGGCGAGGGCGATATCCGAAATGGGTTCTGGGAAGGGACCGTACGCGGCCCCAAAGCGTTGGACACTTACGGGATGCTCGGGATATCTGATCAGGCCCATCGGAATCCGTTTCTTTTCGAAACTAAGTACGGGGGCCTCTCGGGGACACCTTTGCCTATGCTGTGGAGTTGGCTTCACCCAGCCCAAGAACGAAACGGCGGATAAGTCGCTGGCGGAGTGCCGTCACACTCGCGGCACGTTCGGGATGCTACGTAACATTGGCATGCGCTTGTCGTGCTTCGCACGCGGGTGATGCCCAACGTTTGGGCGTCGTTCCTCCCCCTCTGCCGCCAAACGCACGTTGTGTGAAAGCAGGCCGGCTCTCGGGCATACACCCGGGCAGGGAGGGTTTTGGCAATCTTGTCTCAACCCGTGCGGGCCCCCCTATCGGGCCGCCCTGTTCTCCATCTGGCCGCCATCATCTTCACCAGGGCGGCGTTGCTGCCGGGATGCCAGCCGTGGCCCTTCATCGACCAGCCGTAATCGAAAGTGGCGCCGGCACTGGGGGTTCTCAGGAAGTCTTCCAGCATGTAGACAGCCGGGTTGAGATAGTAGTTACCCATGTCCCAGCAGTAAAGGGGAGCGGCAAGCCGGACGCCGACTGCGCGCACTGGCTTACGGGCGGCCGCCAAAGAAGCCAGACGCTGCGGACCATCCCGGATGGCGGCGAGTGGTAGATTTTCGCTCGCTGCTCCAGCGAACCGGCCGAGCGCCGAGCTCCCGGCAAATCTTCAACGCCAGCCGGTTATCGATCTCCGAGTGCCGCGCCTTGGCGCCCGTGACAGTGTTGGTGTAGATGGAATGGCGCGCGCCTTCACGCTCCAGCCGGCACCCGTGCCCTTGCAAGTGGCCGATCAGTTCGTGGCGCTTCACGGCCGCGGAGTGCCAACCTCTATGGAAAGCGGGAGCAGTTCGATCAGGTCGGCGTCGGGAGCGAAGGCGTCGGGATTCGGTCGTGGCAGGGGCTTGCCTTCCTCCAACAACAATTGTCCAAGGTCTTCCATGGCGCTCGAAATCATCAGCCGGGCATCTGCCAGATCGAACCCTTGAGTAACCGCTCCGGGGAAATCGAGAGCTTCCGCCACCACCATCCTTTCGCCGGCGCGCGGGAGATAGAAGGCCACCTGGTAACGGAGCATACCTCTTATTAGGATACTCGAAACGCGGGACCGGCTCACTTACAACCCCGCGATCTGGCCGTAAATGGGCTTCAGCGCGGGGTACAGCGCCTGGTACACGCGGTGCGCCTTTTCGTAGAATGCCACGGCGGCGGCGCTCGGAGAGACTGACTCGGTCTCGCGGATGGCGGCGCGGCACACTTCCGGCACGGAGGCGTATTCGCCCGTGCCGGCCAGCGCCAGCAGCGCGGCGCCGTAGGCCGAGCCTTCCTGGGTTTCTAGCGTCACCACTCGCTTGTTCAAAATGCCGGCCAGCAACTGGCGCCAGAAGGCGCTCCTGGCGCCGCCGCCGGAGGCTCGCACGGAGGTCGCCGCCACGCCCAGCGCCTCGATGATGTCCAGGCAATCGCGCTGGCTGTAGGAAACGCCTTCGAGCACCGCGCGGATGAGATCGGCGCGCGTGTGGCTGGCGGTGAGGCCGATCCAGCCGCCACGCGCAGTGGCATCCAGGTGGGGGGTGCGCTCGCCCATCAGGTATGGCAGCCAGAACAGACCCTGCGCGCCGGGCGGCGACTGCGCGGCTTCGGCGGTGAGCGCGTCGTACTCCGTTCCGGGCGCGAGCTGGTTGCGGAACCATTGCAGGCTCAGACCGGCGCCCTGCGTCACGCCCATCACGTGCCACTTGTCGCGCACCGCGTGGCAAAAGGTGTGGACGCGGCCGGCGGCGTCGTACGCCACCTTCTCCATGTGAGCAAACACCACGCCGGAGGTGCCCAGCGTGCAGGAAACGATGCCCGCCTCCACAATGCCGTTGCCCACGGCGCTGGAGGCCTGGTCTCCGCCGCCGCCTACCACCGGAGTGCCGGCTTGAAGTCCGGTGAGTTCCGCCACTTGCGGTGTGACTTGGCCCGTCACTTCGCTCGACTCGTAGCATTTCGGCAGGATGCCGCGGTCGAGGCCGAGAGCGTCCATCATTTCGAACGACCAGCGGCGGTTGACCACGTCGAAGACGGCGGTGCCCGAGGCGTCGGAAACTTCGGAGGCGAAATCGCCCGTCAGCTTGAAGCGCACGTAGTCCTTGGGCAGAAGCATGGTGCGCACGCGCTCGAAGTTCCGCGGCTCGTTATCGCGGACCCACAGCAGCTTGGGCAGGGTGAAGCCGGTGAGCACGGGGTTGGCGATGAATTTCAGGACATTCTCACGGCCGATCTTGGCATTGACGGCGTCCACCTGCGCCTGGCTGCGCTGGTCGCACCAGATCAGCGAGGGGCGAATCACGCGGCCGGAGCTGTCGAGGATCACCGGGCCGTGCATCTGGCCGGAAAGGCCGATGCCTTTTATCTGGCCACCCGTAACGCCGGCCTGGGCGAGCACGCCGCGGATGGCTTCGACGCAGGCGTCCCACCAGTTCTCGGGGCGTTGCTCGGCCCACAGCGGGCGCTCCATCCGCATGTCTTCGTGGGGCGATGTGTAGCCCGCGCGGACGCCGCCGCGCCCACCTACCAGGAGCGCGCGCGTGCCCCCGGTGCCAATGTCGATACCCAACCACATAGAGCCTATGGTGGCATAATTGGTGGTTTCCAGTATGAAGTTCCGGCCCGTTTTGGATTCCGATTTTGTCCCGGCCTCTCTGTGGAACCGGGCTTACCGCGCCAGGGTCAAAGAGAGCGGCGGCGGACGCAACCTGGCCATTGCTCTCGAGCGCAGCGACGGCTCGGTCTCCGTGTTCCGCACCGCGGTGCTGCCCCATGACGGCGCAAACGTCGCGGTCAATCACCGGTACGTGGAGCGGCTGCTGAAGTTCCTGTTGTGGCAGAAGGGCGGATACCGCGTCACCATCGGGGGCGATGCGCGCATCGCCGATTACCTGCGGACCGTGTACGCGCCGGAGGGTGCGCGCGCCTTCGACTACCAGTTCATGGGCGGCCGCGTGTACGGGCGGCCGATGGCGATCGAGAACACCACGTTTGACGCCGCTCCGGTGGAAAGGGAGACCACGGCGCCGCTCGGCCGCCACCTGGATGGCTTCCGCATCGGCTTCGACCTGGGCGCCAGCGATCGCAAGTGCGCCGCCGTCGCCGATGGCAAGGCGATCTTCAGCGATGAGGTGGCGTGGAACCCGAGCGCGCAGGCCGATCCGCAATATCATTTCGACGGCATCCACGATTCGCTGAAACGGGCCGCCGCGCACCTGCCGCGCGTCGACGCCATCGGGGGTAGCGCCGCGGGAGTGTACGTCAATAACGAGGTGCGGGTGGGGTCGCTCTACCGCGCAGTGCCGCGGGACCTGTTCGACAGCCGCGTGCGACGCCTGTTTTTCGAGTTGCAGGCGGCCTGGGGCGGCATCCCCTTCGAAGTGGTGAACGATGGCGAGGTGACGGCGCTGGCCGGATCGATGGCGCTCAACGACAACGCCGTGCTGGGCATCGCCATGGGCAGCAGCCTGGCCGCCGGGTTTGTCACGCCGCAAGGCGCCATTACCACGTGGCTGAACGAGCTGGCATTCGTGCCCGTGGATTACCGGGAGGACGCGCCGGCCGATGAGTGGTCCGGCGACCGCGGTGTGGGCGTGCAGTACTTCTCGCAGCAGGCCGTGGGGCGTTTGCTCGAAGCGGCAGGCATTCACCTTCCACCGGACGCGCCGCTTCCCGCCAAGCTCGAGCGGGTACAGAAGCTGGTGGCGGCGGGCGACGGCCGCGCGCGCAAAATCTACGAGACCCTCGGCGCCTGGTTCGGCTACGCCATCGCCCACTACGCCGACTTCTACGACTTCCGTAACCTCCTGGTGCTGGGACGCCTGATGTCGGGCGAAGGAGGAAACCTGGTTCTCCAGGTGGCGGAGAAGGTACTCAAAGAGGAGTTCCCCGAGGTGGAGGAGCGCATCCGTTTTCACATCCCCGGCGAGCAGGAAAAGCGGCACGGCCAGGCCATTGCGGCCGCCAGCCTGCCCGCCATTCGAGTCAAGGAGACCCAACATGCGGTTTCATAATTTGAGCGCGGACCTCTCCGTTCCCGATGGCTTGCCATTTGAAGCTGCCCTGGCGCGCACCACGCACCTGGCGATCTCCGCGCACCAGGACGACATCGAGATCATGGCCTACCACGGCATCGCCGAGTGTTTTGGCCGGAAAGACAAATGGTTCACGGGTGTGGTGGCGACCAATGGCGCGGGCAGCCCGCGATCCGGCATTTACGGCGATTACACGGATGAAGAGATGCAGAAAGTGCGCCTGGCGGAGCAGCGCAAAGCCGCCTGTGTGGGCGAGTACGCCTGCCAGATCCAGCTCGGCTTCACCAGCTCTCAGGTGAAAAATCCGGATGAGAGCGCAGTCGTCGAAGATCTCCAGCAGATTCTGCGCGCGGCCCGGCCGGAGTTCGTGTACCTGCACAACCTGGCGGACAAGCACGATACGCACGTCGCCGTGGCCCTCCGCTCGATTGCGGCGCTGCGCGCGGTGCGCCCGGACGTGAAGCCGAGGCGCGTCTGGGGCTGCGAGGTGTGGCGCGACTTGGACTGGCTTCCGGACGAGAGCAAGCAGGCCTTGCCGGTTTCCGCGCGCCCCAACATCGCCGCGGCCCTAGTGGGCGTCTTCGATTCACAGGTGAGCGGCGGCAAGCGATACGACCTGGCCACCGCCGGCCGGCGCCTGGCGCACGCCACCTACTACGCCTCGCACGGGACCGACGAAGAGAGCGCCCTCAGCTTCGCCATGGACCTGACGCCGCTGGTGGAAGACGCGAGCCTGCCTGTGACGGATTACGTGCTGGTCTTCGTGGACCGGTTCCGCGCGGACGTCGAGAAGCGGCTGAAGACACTGGGCAAGTGAGCGCGCCGCTCAGTTCTTCTTCTGCCCGACGTCGCCACAATCCGCGCCGAGCCATTTGGAGGTCCATTCCATCTTCATATTCCCGCCCCGGCCGCTGGCGCCCCCGGTGTTCATGACCATCGAGCCCTTGGTGTTCTCGCGGTCGATCACTTCAGTCTGAACGTCGCCACTGGTCTTATTGCTTCCCGAGGTACATTCCATGTGAATGACCATCTTGGTGCTGGTCGAGGTGACGAAGGTTCGCGTGCAGCTCACATCCTTGGTGTTGCCCCTGCCGGCGGAGGCGAGCGCTTCAATCGTGGTGTCCTTGGTGATGCAGTGCTTGGTAGTACTCGTCCGAGGGCCTCCGCGCCCGCCCATAGCCGCTTCCATTTGGGCGCGCTGCGCGGGAGTCAGTTTCGACAGCACTTCGGGTGGAACCATCGACGAAATGTCTGTCTGGTTGGTCATGGTAGTTTCCCAGAGGCCCAGTTTGACGTCCATGGGCACCGGGTCGACCGCCCAGCCAGCCAAGGGCGTCAGGAAGGCCAGAACCAGCAAAATCCGTGTTTTCATTTAAGCTCTCCTACCTATATAAAAGCTTCTCTCTTCGAGTCAGCAACCCGTCGATCCATTCTGTCTCAAAAGTTTCAAGGGAGCAAGCTGCCGGACGGATTACGGTCCGTAGTGCGCTAAAATCGGCGTTCGAGGTCTGGACGTTATGAAGTTTCGAATGGTCATCGGTTCCCTTGTGCTGCCCTTGCTCGCCATGGCGCAAGGCCCGGCATCAGGCATCGACACCGCCGCCATGAACCAGTCCGTCGATCCGTGCGTGGACTTCTACCAGTACGCCTGCGGCAACTGGATCGCCAATAACCCGCTTCCGTCCGACCGCTCCCGCTGGGGACGTTTCGCCGAACTGCAAGACCGCAACGAAAAAGTGGAGCTCGACCTCCTCGAAAGCGCCGCCGTGGTCAAGCCCGGCCGCAGCGCGCTGGACCAGAAGATCGGCGACTATTTCGCCAGTTGCATGGACACCGCGACCATCGATAAGAAGGGCATCGCGCCCATCCAAGGCGAGCTGGACCGCATTCAGGCGATGAGCGATGAGCCGGACGTGGTGGCCGAGATTGCCCACTTGCACCGTTTGGGCGTCGGCGTACTGTTCTTGTTTGGCGCGGCCCCGGATGCCAAGAATTCCGACCGCACCATCGCCGAGCTCCGCCAGGGCGGCCTCTCGCTGCCCGACCGGGAGTATTACCTGAAGACCGACGCCAAGTCCGTCGAGATCCGCCAGCGCTTCGAACAACACGTGAAGAACATGTTCCAGCTTGCCGGCGACCCCGCCGACACGGCTGACTCCAAAGCGCGCATGGTTCTCGAGATGGAGACCATTCTCGCCAAAGCGTCCATGGACCGCGTGTCCCTGCGCGATCCCGACAAGACCTACCACATCATGACCCGGCAGCAACTGGCGGCGCTCTCCGCGGGCTTCGACTGGAACAGTTATCTCAAGGCGGTGGGCGCGCCGGCGTTTGAGACTTTGAACGTGGCCCAGCCGGATTATCTCAAGCAGATCGCCGCCACGCTGCCATCCCAGCCGTTGACCGCTTTTCAGGCATACTTTTCCTACCAGTTGCTGCGCGCGGCTGCCGCGGAGATGCCGCAAGCGTTTGAGAACGAGAGTTTCGATTTCTGGGAGCGCTACCTCTCGGGCGTCAAGGAGCCGCGCCCGCGCGCCAACCGCTGCGCCGCGATGGTGGACGGCGAACTCGGCGATTTGCTCGGACAGAAGTACGTCGAGACGGCCTTCGGCGCCGACGCCAAGGCCCAGATCACGCAACTGGTGGAGGCGCTCGACAAGGCCCTGGAGAAGGACATCCAGACGCTTCCGTGGATGACCGAGGCGACCAAGAAGGCGGCCATCGTCAAGCTGCACGCCATCACCAACAATGTCGGCTATCCCAAGAAATGGCGCGACTACAGCAAGGTGAGCATTGTGCGCGACGATTTGCTCGGCAATTCGGTGCGCGCCGCGGAAGCCATGTACGACCAGCGCATCGCGAAGATCGGCCAGCCCACCGACAAGACCGAGTGGAACATGACCACCCCCACCGTCAACGCCTTTTACAGCTCGCAGAACAACAGCATCAACTTCCCGGCCGGCATTCTGCAACCGCCGTTCTTCGATCCCAAACGCGATATCGCTCTGAACTACGGCGGCATCGGTGCAGTGATCGGCCACGAAATGACTCATGGTTTCGACGACCAGGGCCGCAAGTTCGACGCCGACGGCGACCTGCGCGACTGGTGGACGCCGCAAGACGGCGCCGAGTTCGAGAAACGCGCCGCCTGCATCGCCGATGAGCACTCCGGCTTCACCGCGGTGGACGATGTGAAGCTGAACGGGCGCCTGACGCTGGGCGAAAACACCGCCGATAACGGCGGCGTGCGGGTGGCGCTGATGGCGCTCGAGGACACGCTGAAAGGCAAGCAAGACAAGGTCGGGGGCTTCACTCCCGAACAGCGCTTCTTCCTGGGATTCGCGCAGGTGTGGTGCGAGAACATGTCGCCGCAGGAAGCGCGCCAGCGGGCCATGACCGATGCGCACTCGCCCGGCCGTTTCCGCGTGAACGGCACGGTTCAGAACATGCCCGAGTTCCAGAAGGCGTACTCCTGCCAGGCCGGCCAGCCGATGGTGAGCGCCAACGCCTGCCGGGTGTGGTAAGCGGGTTTGCTCGGCGCTGGCGCTTCACTGCAGGAACTGACTAGCGTTCTCTTTGGTCACCAGAACCGGTGTGATGATTGCCTGTCTGTCTACCGGCTGGCCTTTGGCGGCTTGGATGGCTTCTTCAACCGCCTTGCGGCCCATCACTTCGGGAAGGCCGGCCATGTCGCCAGACAGGCGGCCGGCTACCACCGCGCGAACGGCCTCTCTGGTGGCGTCGAAACCGACCACCTGCACTTTCCCGGTGAGGTTATGAGCGGCGATGGCCTCCACCGCGCCGAGCGCCATCTGGTCGTTGGTCGCGAAGACGGCTTTCAAATCCGGGTGCGCGGTCAGCAGGTTCTCCATGACCGTCATGCCGAGCGCGCGCTCGCTGTTGGCGGGCTGCACGGCCACACAATCGATTCCCGGCGCGCGCGCAATCGCCTCGCGAAAGCCGACCAGGCGCTCCTCATGCGTGGCGATCCCCAGGATTCCGCGAATTACCGCAACCTTGCCTTTGCCACTTAGTAGCTTGACGATGTACTCGCCGGCGATTCGACCGCCCAGCCGGTTGTCGGCGCCGATGTAACTCAGCTTCGCTGGCCAATTCACGTCGGTGTCGACGATCAGGACCGGAATGCCCGCGGCCTTCGCCTTGTCGAGCACCGGCAGGATCTCGGACACTCCCGCGGGCGCCACCGCCAGCGCGGAAACGCCGCGTGTGATCTGGTCTTCGAGGATCCCGACCTGCTGATCGATGTTGACCTCGCGCTCGGGCGCCAGCACCGCCAGCTTAACTCCCGGAGCGGCACGCGCGGCCTCTTCGGCGCCGGACTTCACGCGCTGCCACCACTCGCTGTCGAGCGCCTTAGTCACCAGCGCGATCTCGATGGTCTTGCCCTTTCCCGCGCGCCCGCAGGACGCGCCGACGCACGCCGCGGCGATCAGGAGTAAGCAGGTTTTTCGATTCATGATGTCTCCGCGAGGGGAAGATAGTTGCGGGCCGTCTCGGTGAACGACCGGACCTGTTCGGTCTCCCACTCGCTACTGCGCTCGAGTTCGCGCGCGCACAGGTGAGCCACCGCAGGAGCCATCGCGATGGCGGCCCTGGCGTTCAAAAATAGAGCCCGTGTCCGGCGCGCCAGAATATCTTCCAAGGTACGCGCCATTTCGTTACGCGCCGCCCAGACGACTTCCGCGCCGGTGTAGGGGAGCGCGGGGTGGAGTGGCTCAGCCAACCCAGGGTCCGCCGCGATCAGCGACTGCACCGCGGGAGCGTCGGAGCCGTAGACGCTCAAGTGGCCGAACTTATCGGAACCCGGGTGGAAGCCATGCACGTTGAGATGGCTGGTGACGCACGGCTTCTCCGGCAACCGCGCCAGGGTGGCCGCCTGGTTGACGCAGTCCTCCGCCATGTGACGATAGGTGGTCCACTTCCCACCGCAGATGGTCACCATGCCGCAGTTTTCGATGCGGATGGTGTGATCGCGCGAAAGGGCCGCGGTATTGCCGGAATCGCCCGACCGCACCAGCGGGCGGATTCCTGCGAAGACACTGAGAACATCGCCGCGGACCGGCTTCCTGGCGAGATAAAGCGACGCGGTGCCGAGGATGAATTCAATCTCCTGCTCCAGGGCGACGGGTTCGAGCGTCGCCGCTGGAATGGGAGTGTCGGTGGTGCCGACCAGCGTATGACCATGCCAGGGTATGGCGAACATGACCCGCCCATCGCTGGTGTGAGGGACCATGATGGCGCTGTCACCGGCCAGAAACGATCCATCGAACACCAGGTGAATTCCCTGGCTGGGAGCGATCATGGGCTGGACCGAGGGATCGGCCTTGCGGCGCAAGTCGTCGCAGAAGGGGCCGGTGGCATTAACGACCACCTTCCCCTGGGCGTGAAATTCCTCGCCGGTTTCCAGATCCCGGACCTGGACGCCATCGACGAAGCCCTCGCCATCCCTGGTCACTTCGGTGACCGGCGCGTAATTGAGCAGAACCGCGCCTTGTTCGCAAGCGGTCTCGACCAGGTTGATGAGCAAGCGGGAATCGTCGAACTGGCCATCGAAGTAGACGACTCCGCCGCGGAGTCCCTCGGTGTTGAGCGTGGGCAGCCGCTCGAGGGTCTCTTCCTTGGAGAGGATGCGCGAGGCTCCGAAGCCGTACTTGCCGGCGAGCAGGTTGTAGAGCTTGAGGCCGATGCCGTAGAACGGAGCTTCCCACCAGTCGTAGTTGGGCACCACGAAGCCCAGGTTGCGGACCAGGTGCGGCGCGTTCTGAAGAAGCAGGCCGCGCTCCTTGAGGGCTTCCATGACGAGCGAGACATTGCCTTGTTCCAGGTAACGCACGCCGCCATGCACCAGCTTGGTGCTGCGGCTGGAGGTGCCTTTGCCAAAGTCGCTCTGCTCGAGCAGGAGCACGTCGTAACCGCGGGTGGCGCCGTCGATGGCCACACCGACGCCGGTGGCGCCTCCGCCCACGACGATCATGTCCCACGGCTCCGCGTGCGCGCGGAGCCGCCGGCACATCTCGGATCTGGTCATGAATCTAGAATAACGGGCGCTCGCGGTCGGGGTGCCCCCCTCTGGGCCCCCCGGCGAGCGGATTGTTAGAACAGCAGCTTCAGAGCGAATTGCACCTGTCGCGACGGGAAGGTGGTGCGGATGGTGCCGAAGGCGGCACTGCTTATGGATGTGTTCGGTATCCCGAAATTCGTATGGTTCAGAATGTTGAAGAACTCCGCCCGGAACTGCAGCTTGGCGCATTCGCAGACCTGGAAGGTCTTGTCGACTGAAGTGTCCCACTGATCGAAGTTGGGAGCACGGAACGAATTTCGGCCGAGATCCCCGAACGGCGCGTTGGCGGGCGGCGTGCTGAATGTGTACCCGGCGAAATAGGTGTTCAGCATGGCGGAACGACTCTGGCTGGTCGCGCTACCGGTTACGTTGGGGCGCACGTACGGCTCGCCGCGATAATCGTTGGAGAGGGAGCTGACAATGTTGTTCCCGGTCGCACTGTAGCTCACGTCGAGCGGCTGGCCTGTATGAGCGGTGTTGATGCTGTTGATCTCCCATCCGCCCAGAAACGCATCTTCTGCGCGATTCATGTTGGCGCCATATTGACGGCCCTTGCCGAAGGGAAGCTGGTAGACCACGCTGGTGACATTATTCAACTTCACGTCAAAGCTGGAGGGCCCTTTTTCGGCGGCCAGGTCGTGAATGTTCTGGGGATTGGCCTGGTAGTAACCCGCGAAATACTCAAGCGCCTGCTCGGAATCGCCCATGGCTTTCCCCCAGGTGAACGAGTTCAGGACATACAAGCCTCTCGAGAAATCGTGCTCCACGCGGGCGGAGAGACCATCGTAGTGATTGATACCCGCCGGATCGAGCCACGTGATCGGTCCGAAAGTCGGTATCGGCACGCGGGCGGTGTATGCCAAGGGAGCGCTCGGGTTGTACGGAGCCGCCTCATTGTAATCGGCGATGATGGGGAGCCGCGAACTGTGGTTTCCGTTATAGGCCAGCTCGAGCACCGTGCTCTTGGGGAGTTGCCGCTGCACCGAGAACATCCAGTTTTGTATGTACGGCCATTTGCTGTCCGGCGGGGTGTAGACGACGTTGGAATTGACCGGATTGAAGGCCGTGGGGCTGGCGATGTTGGTGGTAAAGCTGTTCGGGGTGGTGAGGAAGGTCGGCGACGTAGGATTCGACTGGCTGAGGACACCGAACAGGGCCTGAGGAGCATTGATCCCCTCCTGGGCGCTTCCGACGCGGTTGAAGAAATCGTAGCTGATCCCATATCCGCCGCGGACCACCGTCTTGGAGTCGATGCTGTACGCCAGGCCAATGCGCGGCCCATAGTCTTTGTAGTCGGGGTGGACCAGGCTGCGTTGGAACAGGCTTCCGCCAGTGGCTTTGTCCATGGAATCGGTGGTGGGGTCGAAATTCGAGTAATTGTTATCGCGCTCATAGAGCGGGGACGCGAACTCGTACCGCAGCCCGACGTTCAGCGTGAGCTTTCTGCTCACCCGAAAGTCGTCCTGAAAATACATCGAGTGCACGTATTGCCGCAGATTGATGACCGCATAACTCCCCAGGTTGATCTGGTTGGGAGTGCCGAACATGAAATCCGCGAGGCTGTAGCTGGTGGAGTCGCTGGTGATGGTACAGCCGGTAGGCTGGCCCAGTTGCGCGCAGGTGGGCTTGCTGAATGCCCCGCTGTACGTGTCTTGACCGTAAAGCGGGTTGGTATCCAGAATCTCGGTGTGGACCAGCAGGAACTGGTAACCCACCTTGATAGAATGCCGGCCCACGGTCTTCGAATAATTGAGTTCCGGATCCCAGGAAGTGGGATTCTGGAACTGCGGATTGCTGGTCTGGCGGCCCAAGGCGGTGAGTCCGGTGATGGTCTGGGTGTCGAGTCCGCCGGTCAGATTGGGTGTGGTCGGCAGGCCTTGAAAGCCGCCGTACAGAGCGTTCATGCTCGGGCCGCCCACATACGGCGGCGTCTTGCCGCCCAGCAAATGGGAGAAACCCAGGCGAAACTGGAACAGAGAGGTGGGCGTGATGGTGAAGGTGTAGCCGAGCGAAGCGTTCTGATCGACCACGTGAATGTAGCCGTTGCCGTCCCCGCCGGATGGCCCGGTGAGGTCGGGCGCGAAATACTGCAAGTCTTTGCGCTGGCTGAAACGCAAAAACGCCGTCATGCGATCATTGATCTGGCCGTCGAGCTTGGCATCGAACTTGTCGCCGTAGTCGCGGATGAGCAGCAGCGCCTCGTCATTGTTGGAGCGTCCAGGGCCATTGGTCGGCGGCAGCCCGGCTAAGACCGTGGCGGCGAACGGATTCAACTGCGCGACGGGGATCTGCGTGTTGGCGGGATAAACCACGCCGGTCAGCGGGTCGACGACCGACACGGGGAGGATACCCTGGCGATCCGTCATGCTGGGGATGGAGTCGAAATTGAGATAGCGCTGCAACTGGCGGAAGCCCTCATAATCCGCGAAGAAGAACAGCTTGTTCTTGACGATCGGGCCGCCGATGGTGGCCCCGAACTGGTTGCGCTGCAAGGTGGGCTTCACGAAGACGGCGGGACTGAACAGGAAGCCGGTGGCGTTCAGATCGGTGTTGCGGATGTACTCGTAGGCCGAGCCGTGGAAGCTGTTGGCTCCGGATTTCATGACGGCGCTGACCACCGCGCCGCCCACGCGCCCGTATTCGGCGCTGTAGTTGCTGGTGATCACTTTGAATTCGGCCAGCGCGTCCGGCGACAACTGTACCAACTGGGCGGAATAGCCCTGGTTGCTGGTCCCATAGGCATTATTATCCAAGCCGTCCAGCAGAAAACTGTTGTAGGTGCTGCGCATGCCGTTCACGTTGAAAGCGCCTTCCCGCGGCGTGCCGCTGGCCGAGAAACTGGCCGAGATGGGAGACTTAACGGTGTTCGCGGATAGGAGCGCCAGGTCCGCATAGTTGCGGCCATTGAGTGGAAGTTCCGCGACCGCCGCGGTGCTGACCACCTGGCCGTGTTCGCTCGAATCGGTTTCCAGCGGCGCGGCTGCTCCGGTCACCTCGACGGTTTCGGTGACGGCGCCCACTGGCATCGCGAGATCCACGCGCTGGCGGGCGTTTACGTTGACCGCCACGTCCGTGGCAGTGGCCCTGGAGAAGCCGGGGTGCTCGACGACAATCGAGTAACGGCCCGCCCTGACGTTGAAGAAGTCGTAGTTGCCATTGTCATCAGTACTGGTTTTGGCTTGAATCCCGGTGTCCAGGTTGGTGAGCGTGACGTCGGCTTTGGGGATGGTTCCCCCCGTGGAATCGCGCACCGTGCCCAGAACCTCGGCGGTGTCGAACTGCCCGTACAGCAAACCTGCGATCAGAAAACACCCCATTAACAGCGTGATTTTCGAGAATTTGTTCATCGTCTAACCTCTCCTTCTCCTCTCAAAGGAAAAATTGTCTCAGTTGAATGTGTGCGCATGTTTACAGCGCCGTTACCGGTGTGTAACAGCGGCGCTGGCGCGCGCTGGTTGCGTGTGGTGAAGATCATGCTGCGCCTCCCTTGGGAGTCGCCGCAACTTCGGCGTCGAGCTGCCGCGTTCGAGCAGCCCTCGGTTTCAGCTTCCACGTCCAGGAAAGCAATAGCATCCCCACCAGCGTTGAAGCCAGAATACCATAGAATGCGGCATTCCATCCGTAGCGTTCGGCGAGGGTGCCGATACCCTTGCCCTGCGCCGTGCGGCCGAGATAGCCAAACAGTCCGATGAATCCCGCGGCCGTGCCGATGGCTTTTTTGGAAGTGAAATCGAGGCCCATGACCGGCAGCAGCATGACCGGGGGATAAATGAAAAACCCGACAATCCCGAAGAGCGCCAGGTCGAGCCACAGCATTCCCGGCGGCGCATACAGAAGGCCGCCGAACGCCAGAAAAACGGGAACCATGCAAAGCAGGCTGATCATGCCCCGGCGTCCCCCGGCTTTGTCGGACAGCCAGCCCATCAGGACGGTGCTGAACATGCCGCCCAACTCGTAGATGGCGGTGCTGAATCCACCCTGTTCGAGGCTGGCGTGCTTGACTTCCTTCAGATACGTGGGACCCCAATCGAGCATGCTGTAACGAGTGAGGTACACAAAGAAATTCGCGGCCGCGAACAGCCAGAGGTAACGGTTGCGGAGGATGTAGGTGACCACCAGCTCGCGCGTGCCCAGTTCCGCTTCGCGGTCGCGCCCCCCCTGTTCGGGGTATTCGTTGCGGTACTCTTCGATGGGCGGGAGACCGACGGATTGCGGGGTGTCCCGGAGCCTCACGACCAGGTAAACGGCGCACAGCACGGCCAGGACCCCGGGAACATAAAAGGCCGACCTCCACCCCATCCACGCCGTGCTGTAGGCGGCGATGAGGCCGGTCAAGCCGCCGCCGACATTGACGGCGAGGTTCCAGAAGGCGAATACCGTTCCGCGCTCGCGCACGCTGTACCAATGCCCCAGGGAGCGCCCGCACGGCGCCCACCCCATGCCCTGTGCCAGGCCGTTCAGGGTCCACAGCGTGAGGTGCACGGAATAGGTGCTGGCGGCACCGAAGAGAAAGTTGCACAGCGCCGTCAACAGCAACCCGGCGGGCATGAAATAACGGGGATTGCTGCGGTCCGACCAAGCCCCCAGGACGAACTTTCCAATGCCGTAAGAGATGGCGGTCATGGCCAGCATGTCGCCGATCTGGCCCTTGCTGTAGCCGAGAGCTTGGCCCATCTCCTTGGACACCACCGGCAAGTTGTTGCGTACAAAGTAGAAAGTTGCGTAGCCGATGAAGGTGGATTCGAGAATCCGCCAGCGGAATTTGGGGTAGAGTTGCCGGACCTGCTCGGCGGGGAGCGTGCTCACGTGCGCAGCCGGCTGAAAAAGCCTACCCAGGCGGTTCATTCAACTCCCACTACGTCTGCCTAATATATGATAATTGCGCTACGAGGTCAACAACACTTCATGGTGGTGTTCCGGGTGGGGCATTCGCGCTCTCTACTGGAACCGATGCTACGGACAATGCTGCACTGGCCAAGGCGTAGAAAGGCGATTCGTTGGCGCCACCACTACTTGGCGAGGTCGGCGTCCTGGATGTTGTATTTCGTTTTCAGGGACGCGATCGCCGCTGCCACAACGTCCTCCGGGTTCTTGTATGCCTCCAACGCCGCATTCAGTTTGGGGATGCCGCCCGGATAGGAGTCTCCCTTATAGTCCGGGCTCAGCTTCAGTTCCAGGAAACTGGGGGCGGAATCGTCCAGCAGCGCCCGCAGATCCTGTAGAGACCGCTGGCGCTTGGTAAGCGAAGTGATCAGGCTGAGGCGAATACTCTGCGGGTACTCTTCCTTGACCGGCTCATCGTAAACCGCCTGGCGCACCGCGCCCACTTGCGTGCTGATGAACGCCGCGGATTTGGCCAGGTCTTTGGCCACAGCCGCATTCTGATTCAATTGGTCGCCGCGGCCGGCGCCGTTCTCCATGATGGACTGGCACCAGGAGCGGGCGCTCGCCAAGAAGTCTGTCTCCATGGCATTGGCTTTGGCGAAATCGGCGCTCTTCTGTTGGAGAGTCTTCGAGAACCTGACGGCCTCCATGCGCTCTTCCTTGCCGCATCCGGAGAAGAGCGCGACAGCGGCCAACAACCAGCAATAACGGAGTTTCACGGGAATTACGTCCTTTTGTCTGAATCTGCCACTATAAGCCCTTTCACGCCCGGTGTCTATCCGGTAGTGCCGGGTGATATTCTACTGCCCAGGACTGCCATGCCCGCCAACCTCAGCCCGGAATACCTGGCGGCGGAGGAAGAGTACCGGTCGGCGCAGACGGTCGCCGAAAAGATCGCCGCTCTCGAGAGAATGTACGCCACCCTGCCCAAGCACAAGGGCACGGAGAAGATGCAGGCCGACATCAAGCGGCGGCTTTCCCAGGCGCGCAAGGAATCGCAGAAGAAGGGCGCCAGCCACGCGCTGCCATTCTATTTCGTGACGCGCGAAGGCGCCGGCCAGGTGGCGCTTGTGGGGCCGGCCAACTCCGGCAAGTCGAGCCTGGTGCGCGCGCTCACCCATGCGCTGCCGGAGGTGGCCGAGTATCCCTTTACCACGCGGCTGCCCATGCCCGGCATGATGGCCTTCGAGAACGTCCAGATCCAGCTTGTGGATCTGCCGCCCATCTCCGCGGACTTCACCGAACCGTGGTTGCCGCAGGTGATCCGCAATGCCAACGCCAGCGTGCTGGTGGTGGACGTGAACGATGCCGACAGCCTGGAGGAGATGGAGTTAATCGAAAGCAGCCTTCGCGACTGGCGTCTCCCGTTGCCGGGCCTGCTGATTGGCAACAAGATCGACCAACCGGGCGGGGAGGGCAACTTCGCGGCGCTCGCGGACCTCTACCAGGGACGCTACGCTTGCGTGGGCGTCTCGGCCGCGGCGGGCCACGGCCTGGACGGCTTCACCCGCGCGGTCTTCGACCTGCTGGAGTTAGTGCGGGTCTACACCAAAGTTCCCGGGCGAAAAGCGAACCTTTCGGCACCTTATGTTTTGAAGCGCGGGGCGACGGTGCTGGACGCTGCACGCCACGTCCACAAAGATTTCGCCGAACACCTCAAATTCGCGCGGCTATATCGCCCGACCGGAGAGCACGACGGCCTGATGGTGGAACGGCAGCACGTGGTCCAGGATGAAGACATCCTGGAGTTCCACATATAGGCGGCCGGTGTGGCTACGTGTAGAGGCCCATGCGCTCTTTCACCAGGCGGACGGTGCTGTTGGCGATGGGGGCCACGCGTTCGGCGCCCTCGCGCAGAACGCCGGCGAGGTAACCGGGATCGGAAACGATCTGTTGGCAGCGTTGCTGGAACGGCTCGAGGTGCGAGATCACCATATCGGCCACCTGCTTCTTCAAGTCGCCGTAGCGCATGCCATTGAAGCGCTGCTTCATGTAGTCGTCCGCGGCGCCGGAAAAGGCCTGGTAGATGGCCAGCAGGTTGAGGATGCCGGGGCCGGCGGTTTCGTATTCCACGGCCGGCTTGGAGTCGGTAGTGGCGCGCATGATGATCTTGCGAATCTTGTCGGGCGGGTCGAGCAGCGCCACGGCATGGTTGGCCGCGGTTTCCGACTTGCTCATTTTTTGGGTGGGGTCGTTCAGCCCCATGATGCGAGCGCCCACCGCGGGCAGGCTGGTTCCGGGGACCACGAAGGTTTCGCCGTAGAGCGAGTTGAAGCGCTGGGCGATGTCGCGGGTGAGTTCGACGTGCTGCGACTGGTCCTCGCCGACGGGAACGATGCCGGCATGATAGAGCAGGATGTCGGCGGCCATCAGGACGGGGTATTGCAGCAGGCCGTCGCCCACCGATTCCTGTTTGGCGGCCTTGGCCTTGTATTGCGTCATGCGCTCCAGCCAGCCAACCGGCGTGACGCAGGTGAGCATCCAAGCCAGCTCGGCGTGCGCCGGGACCCAGGACTGCACCATGATGGAGCAGACCTTGGGATCGATGCCCGCTGCCAGGTAGAGCGCGGCGATCTCCCTGATTTTGGCGCGAAGCTCGGCGGGGTCCTGGTACAGCGTGACGGCGTGCAGGTCGACGATGCAGAAAATGCACTCGTAGTCGTGCTGGATTCGCACCCAGTTCTTGAGCGCCCCCAGATAGTTTCCGATGTGCAGATTTCCGGACGGCTGCATGCCGGAAAAGACTCGTGTTTTCATGGTAAGGGAATGGGAGTAAATCCTATCGTAAGCAATTTTGAAGCGACCGTGGAAAAGTTGGTCTACGGCGGTGATGGTCTGGCTCGCGTGGAGGGGCGGGTGGTGTTTGCGCCCTTCGTTCTGCCGGGCGAGCGCATTCGCGTTCAGACGTGGCGCGAGCAGCCGGGGCTGGTGCGGGCGCACACCCTGGAAGTGCTGGAGCCGGCGGCGGAACGCGTGGCTGCGCCATGCCCGGTCTTTGGCCGCTGCGGCGGTTGCCATTACCAGCATGCGCCGTACGAATACCAACTCGCCGCCAAGCGCGCCATCCTGGCGGACCAGTTGCGGCGGCTGGGGAAGATCCCGCCGCCCGAGCAGATTGCGATGGCCGCCGCCGAGCCGTGGGGTTATCGCAACCGCGTGCAGCTTCACATCGATGGGGCCCAGGGGGCACCCCGCTTGGGGTATCGCGAGGCCGGTTCGCACAGCTTGTGCGAGACGGGCCATTGTCCCATCGCTTCGCCCAAGATCAACGAGGCGATCCACGCGCTGGCCGGGATGGTGCGCGATCCGCGGTGGCCGAGGTTCGTGCGATCAATCGAGATCTTCACCGACGAGCGGCAGGTGCAGTTGAACGTGCTCGACACGGGCCAACCGGTTGCCAGGCGGTTCTTCGACTGGTGCGCGGAGGAGATTCCGGGGCTGGTGGAGGGCGCGCTGGATTACCAGGGACGGTTCCGGGTGAGCCGCAATTCGTTCTTCCAGGTGAACCGATTCCTGCTGGAAAAGTCGGTGGAACTGGCGCTGGAAGGCGCGGAAGGGGAGACGGCGCTCGATTTATACGCGGGGGTGGGACTGTTTTCGCTGGAGCTGGCGCGAGGTTTCAAAGAGGTGACGGCGGTGGAGTCAGGCTCGGGCGCGGTGCGGGATCTGGAGTTCAACGCGGAGCGCGCGGGGCTGGCGAATTTGTGGGCGCAGCGACAGACCGCAGAAGAGTATCTACAGAAACTGGAGCGCGCGCCGGATCTTGTGCTGCTCGATCCGCCGCGCGCCGGGCTTGGCAAAGCCGTGGTGCGGCGATTGGCCGAGTTGCGTCCGCGCCAGGTGACGATTGTCTCGTGCGATCCGGCGACCCTGGCGCGCGACCTGGCGGGGCTGACGGCGTCCGGGTATCGCGTGGAGCGGATGACGCTGGTGGATCTGTTTCCGCAGACGTTTCATCTGGAGACAGTGGTGCGGCTAGGGAGAGTCGCGTCGTGATCACGCGCGACGCCCATGATTTACTTCACCACCACGTTCACCAGCTTATCCGGCACGGTAATCAATTTGACTACCTGCTTGCCGGCGAGGTATGGCTGCACCTTTTCATCAGCCACGGCGAGGGTTTCCAGCTCTTCCTTCGGCGTCCCGAAGGGGACGTGAATGCGGCCGCGCAGCTTGCCGTTCACTTGCACCACGATTTCGGCCAGATCCTCCTTGGCAAGCTCGGGGTCGAACGCCGGCCAGGGCTGGCGAAAGACCGCCCCTTCATTCCCCAACTCCTCCCAAATCTCCTGCGAGAGGTAAGGCGCGAAGGGCGCCAGCATCAGGGCCAGCTTCTCCAGGATCTCGGCCATCGGCGCGGCTGAAATGTTGGGCTCCTCAACGTAAAGGATGTTGACCAGCTCCATGATGGAGGCGATGCACGTGTTGAAGTGCCAGCGGGTCTCGAAGTCTTCAGTGATTTTCTTTAGAGTTTGGTGCAACTTGCGCAGGACCTTCTTGTCAGAGTTGGTGGGCAGGTCGGGGCCCTGCCCCACGTTTCGGGTGGCGAAGCGGTAGACGCGGCCCAGGAAGCGGTAAAGGCCCTCGGCGCCTTCAGCGCGCCAATCGACTTCCTTTTCCGGAGGCGCGGCGAACAGGACGAACATCCGCGAAGTGTCGGTGCCGAGTTTCTCGGCCAGCAGGTCCGCGCCCACCACGTTGCCTTTGGATTTCGACATCTTGGCGCCCTCGGCGATCACCATGCCTTGCGTGAACAGGCGCCGCGCGGGTTCGCTGTTTTGGATCAGCCCGATA
>Ga0181518_10000728_pt1 | contig 35292 bp, 25 predicted proteins | sample PEATcosm2014_Bin_28_FD_119751 | JGI IMG/M metagenome (GOLD analysis project Ga0181518, IMG submission 119751) | Peatland microbial communities from MTU Mesocosm Facility, Houghton, MI, USA - PEATcosm2014_Bin01_60_metaG | ecosystem: Environmental > Terrestrial > Soil > Wetlands > Peat | place...
CCGCCGTGTAGCCGTCCGCCGTGTAGCCGTCCGCCGTGTAACCAGCGGGGCCCGGCCCATAGGTGCCATCGGTCCCGTAAGCGTCATCAGATCCGTAGGCGCCCTGCGGCCCGTGCGAGTCTTCGTGACCATGAGCCGCGTGCGATCCGTGGGCGGGCCCGTAGGTCCCCCCGGGCCCGTAGCTCCCCCCGGGGCTGTAGGGCGCATAGACACCGTCCGGTTCGTACGCGTGGCCGTCTGCTGGCCCCTGTCCGAACGGGCCTTCCGGTGGCCCCTGTCCATAGGGGCCTTCCGCCCCGTAGCCGGGTGCCTGGTCCGGCACCGGTCCGTCGCCGCCGACCGGTCCGCGTCCGAAGGCTTCGCCATTCGCGTAGCCGCGGGGATCGGCCGGGCCGCGCCCGTTGGCCGCGCGGGCCTGGTCCGGCGCACGCCCGTAGCCCTCATCCGGCGCGTACCCGCAGCCGTTTGCTGGCCCGGGCCCGTACGCCTGGTGCGGCCCGCGCGCACCACCTGGTCCATCTCCGGCCGCTGGGCCGTATCCGCCTGGCGCGCCGGGACGGCCCGGAATCGGCATCCGCGGGTCCGCCGGGGCCGGTCGGCGACCGTCCTGATACGGGCCGCCCGCGTACGGCTCTTCCGGGTCCGAGCCTGCCGCGTACCGGCTGTCCGCGTACCGGCCGTCCGCGTACGGGCTGGCCGGATACGGGGGAGACGGATACGAGGGAGACGGATACGGATAAGGCCGCGCCGGGCGGCGGCCCCCGGCCATGTTGTGCGGGTAGTCCGGCCCCGGGCGGCCGGTGCCACTCGGCGGCGCTGCCCGCCCGCCCAGATCGCGGCGCGTGCGCATATCTGCGAGCCGTTCCTGGCCACGGGGCCCGCGCATATCCGCGGGGGTGCCCTGGTCGCGGCGCTCGCCCAGATGGCCGGGCGCGTGCTGGTCGCCGGGCCCGCGCTGGTGACCGGGACCACCCGGGTCGCCAGGTCCAGCCGGACCGGAACGCCATGGCCTGGCCATTCCCGGCGGGACGGGTCGTCCGGCCGGATATCCGGGTGCTGCCGTCCCAGGTGGCTGGGCCGACCGGGCGCTTCCGCGAGCGCCGGGGTAACTACCTGGCCCGGGTACTCGCGGCAGACGGGGGTCCCGGGAGCGGGCTCGCGGTGGCGGGGCGGCCTGAGGAGCGGCGGCCCACTGCGTATCCGGCCAGTTCGGATCCGGCCAAACGTCTCGGAGCGGGACTTCGGCGCGCCGCGGGGCACTGGCCTGCCTCGGCTCCTGGGGGCGGGGTGGGCGCTGCCGGCCGGCCCATTCGCCCGGCCGCGGCTCGTCGTCATAGCCCGGCTCGGGGCCCGCGGGGCCCCCGGGCCCCGCCGGCCCATTGGGGCCTGCCACGAACGCCGGGCGTCCGTTCGGGTGATGCGCCGGACGACCGTCAACCCGGTACCTCTCGCGGTCGGGCTCGGCGTCACCACGTTCCACCGGGCACCTCCTAAGACTCCGGATCAGACGCGCCCGCGCACTACGGCATTCCATCCTTAAAAAGTCTAGGACGGACGGAATGCCCAACTGGTGCGGAATGCATATTATACTTTTTGAGTAGATTTGGTAAGTAATGCGACGTTTAGAGTCTAGCCCTCTCCCCGGCGGTGGGAGGCGCGTTTCCCGCTGCTGCCCGGCAGGCGTCGGAAGAGCAGCGTGGGTAGGGTAACAAGTGCGGTACTCGGCCGGCGGGGTTACTCTCACATTGAGGCTTGAGCGTCACGCTCAGGCCTGGGCCGACGGCCCCGGACCGGCGCCGCCGCCTATTGCTGCGGAGCTTTGCGGAGCGGCCATGAGCTGGATCGTCTGGCTGGTCTTGGCGGCCGCGCTCGGCGTGGCCGAGTTGCTGACCGTGACGCTCACCCTCGGGCTGATCGCGGTGGCCGCGGCGGTGGCGGCCGTGGTCGGGGGACTTGGGGCTCCGGTGCCGTTCCAGGTCCTGGCGTTCGTGGTAACGGCCGGGGCCGGCCTCGTCCTGGTCCGGCCCATCGCCGTGCGCCACCTCAAGCAGCCGCCGACGCTGCGCACCGGCACCGCCGCGCTCGTCGGGCGCAGTGCCCTGGTCCAGCAGGAAGTCAACGGCCACGACGGGCGAGTCCGAATCGGCGGCGAGGAGTGGTCAGCCCGCTCCTATGACGAGACCCTCGTGATCCCGGTGGGAGCCACCGTCGACGTCATCCAGATCGAGGGGGCGGCCGCCCTCGTCTACCCACGGGAGTGATCATGGCACTCGCGGAACTTCTTATCGGCCTCATCGTCGCCGTTCTGCTGATCCTGGTGGTGGTCCGCTCGGTACGCATCGTGCCGCAGGCTCGGGCCCGGAACGTCGAGCGCCTCGGCCGCTACCGCAAGACCCTCCAGCCGGGGATGAACTTCATTGTCCCGTTCATCGACCGGGTCAAGCCTCTCATCGATCTGCGCGAGCAGGTGGTCTCCTTCCGGGGAGCGCCGGTCATCACCGAGGACAACCTGGTCGTCCTCATTGACACGGTGCTCTTCTTCCAGGTCACCGATCCGCGGGCCGCCGACTACGAAATCGTCGACTACATCCAGGCGATCGAGCAACTCACCGCGACGATGCTGCGCAGCGTGATTGGCTCCATGGACCTGGAGGACACCCTCACCTCGCGGGACAAGATCAACAACCTGCTGCGCGGGGTCCTCGACGATGCCTCCGGCAAGTGGGGCATCCGCGTTACCCGCGTGGAGATCAAGGCCATCGACCCGCCGAAGAGTGTGGTCGACGCGATGGAGAAGCAGATGCGGGCCGAGCGGGAGAAGCGGGCCGCCATCCTCACCGCTGAGGGCGTCAAGCAGGCGAAGATCCTCACCGCCGAGGGCGAGAAGCAGAGCAACATCCTTACCGCGGAGGGTGAGAAGCAATCGGCCATCCTGCGCTCCGAGGGCCAGGCTCGGGCCATCGGCACGGTATTCCAGGCCGTGCACCGCAATGACCCCGACCCCAAACTGCTCGCCTACCAGTACCTCCAGATGCTGCCGCAGATCGCCCAGGGTCAGGGCAGCACGTTCTGGGTCATTCCCAGCGAGGTCACCTCGGCCCTGAAGGCCGTCACGTCTGCGTTCGAGGGCCAGAAGGGCGAGGCCGGCCCCGGCCCGGGCCTGGACGCCGCCCTGGCGGGCATGGCGGGCCTGGCGAGCGGTAATGGCGGAAGCGTCCCCGGCCCGATCAGCCCCAATGTGACAAGCCCTGGCCTAGCGGGCCCAGCCGGGCCGGCCCACGCTGACCAGGATGGTGCCGCCCTGGACGGCTCCCCCTGGGACACCGCCGGCCGGGACGGCGCCGACGCGAACGGCGCGGCGCCGGACGCCATCGCGGTGGGAGCCGCCGAGATCACCGCGCCCACCGAACCGACCCCGGTGCTTGAGGTTATTCCGCAGCCGAGGGCCAGGTCAGCCGATCAACCCCCGCCCAGGCTGATCCCGCCGATCGTCCCTTGATCCGATCGGCCTGATCTGGCGTCCCCTGAGTCGATCGTCCCCTCAGCTGGGCGTCGTTAGGAGGCCAGCGCCAGCCATAGAACGACCGCGACGACCAGGAGCGCCGCCAGCGAGAGCATCATGGCCCGTCGTGTCGGCCGGCGGCCTGGCTCCGGCGCGGCCGGCAGTTCCGATGCGTTCAGCCGCGCCGTGGACCTCTGCGCCCGGGCGTGGCCGCCAGATCCGCCCCCCGCTTCCGCGGCGGCGGACTGGGGCGCATTTTGCGGGACTGCGCTCTGCGGGGCCGGGGATTCGGCTGGCCTGCGCGGCTGACCGGTGACAGGTGTGCCGCTGTCCGCCGCCGGCCACGCCGTGCCGCTATCGGCCGTCGGCCACGCCGGCCCGCTTTCCCCGGGGCCGGGCCGCGCGGGGCCACGTTCGGCCGCGGGCCAAGCCGTACCGTTATCGGTCGCCGGCCAGGCCGTGCTGCTGTCCGTCGCCGGAGGCCAAGACCTGTCCTGTTCCGTCGGCCGCGCCGTCCCGCTATCGGCCGGAGGCCGCGCCGCTCCGGGGTCTGGTCTGTGCCAGGCCGCTTCTTCCTCCGGCACGCCCTGGCCCGCTCCCGACGGAGCCGACGGGGCCGACGGGGCGAAAGGGGCCGACGGGCCGGAAGGGGCGTAAGGGGCCGACGGTGCCAACGGGGCCGACGGTGCGGACGCCGATGGGCCGGCGGCCGATTCGGAGGCGGCCGCGTCCGGCCGGGCGAACCATGAACCGGCGTCGGCGGCCACCGTTGTCGGGCCGAGACCAGCCGCGACGCGCGCCAGTCCAGGGGCGAGGGCGGCTTGTTCCGCGGCGCTCAAGCCGACCGGCCCGGCGCTCGCGCCCCTGGTCGGTAGCCGGTTCGCGGTGGGCGCGCGGGTGGGGAGGGCCGATCCCAGTTCGACTTCTTCCGAGAGCGTGAGCCGGCGCCAGCGGTCTTCCCAATCGGACGGCCGGGCGCCGCAGCCGCGTATGTACGCTTCGAGCACCGGCAGGCTGGGCAGCGCGGGACCGTCCTCGGCGGTCCTGAGCGTGTCCTCCGGATAGTGCGCCCGCGCCGCGAGGTCGCGGGTCTGCAGGCCCGCCTGGTCGCGCAGCGCCCGAAGGTCACGCAGGAAAGCAGCCCTCTCTGCATCCGCCCCGGCAGGTGGAGCGTTGCGGGGATGCGTCATGAACCCTCCCGGTCGCCATACCCGCCGATTATCACTGTGGCATCGTTGATCGCCGCTACTGGAAAGCGTAGACCCAATCATTTCTCCACGTTGGAGCATTCCGCACAATTTGCAGGACCGCCGACCAGCCCAAAATGACGCCGTATCCTTTTAGGGACCCTTAATCTCAGGAATCCGTTTCAACGGCGACGGTGCCGGTGGGCCCGGGCGGTCAGCAGCGATAGCGGCTCCTCGTGGTGAAGCGGTGGCGGCTCCTTGCAGTCAGAAGCGGATAGCCAGACCAACGGTAAGGGCCGCGCCGAACGCCAGCTGCAGGCGGCCGGTCTGCCCGAGGGCGCGGATCAGTGCCGGGCCCGCCCCGCCGGAACGGACCGCGCGGATCGGGCCCAGGACCAGCGGCAGCGTCAGCAGCGTGAGCGCGGTAAGCGGCCGCGCCGGGGTGACAGCCAGGGCGATGACGAACGGGACGAGCAGGCACGTCACGTACACCGTCCGGCTGCGCGGGTCGCCGAGCCGCACCGCGAGTGTACGTTTGCCCACGTCGGTGTCGGAGCCGATGTCCCGCAGGTTGTTGATCATCAGCAGCGCGCAGGACAGCAGCCCGGCCGGGAGCGCGGCGATTAGCCCGAGCCAGCTCAGCGTGGCCATCTGAACGTAGGCGGTTCCGGCCACCGCGGCAAGCCCGAAGAACGCGAAGACCGCGACCTCGCCCAGCCCGCGGTACCCGTACGGATGGCTGCCGCCCGTGTAGAACCAGGCCGCCCCGACCGCGGCCGCGCCGACGAGGATGAGCCACCACGACGTGAAGATCGCGAGCACCAGGCCGGCCACGCACGCGCAGAAGAAGCAGGCGAACGCGGCGGCGAGCACCTGGCGGGCCGGGGCCAGTCCCGCCGCGACCAGCCGGGTCGGCCCGACGCGGTGGGTGTCCGAGCCGCGGATACCGTCGCTGTAGTCGTTGGCGTAGTTGACGCCGATCTGCAGGGCGAGCGCCACGATCAGGGCGAGCACGGCGCGCCAGGCGGAGAACTTGCCGTAGCCGATGGCGACCCCGGTGCCGATGAGGACCGGGACGACCGCGGCCGGCAACGTCCGTGGCCGGGTACCCGCCAGCCAGTCTCGCGGCTGAGCCAACGCGACTCCTTCGTGGTTTCGTGGGCCCGGTTAGCCGGGCGGCCTATCCGGGTGGCGCCGGCAGCGACGCGTGCAGCCGCACGATCGGGACCCGGACGTCCATGTCGAGCTCGCTCCGCGCGCCGTCTTCGGCCCATCCCGCCGTCGCCAGGAAACGGCGCATCGCCGTGTCGGCCTGCAGCACCCACGCGGACACCTGCGTGAAACGGTCCCCGGCCAGGGTGTCGGCGACGGCGTTGAGCAGCCGTCCGCCGTGCCCCTGCCGGGTCAGGCCGGGGGCGATGCGTAGTTCGTACAGTTCCCCGTCGGTGGCCGGCCAGCGGTCGTCGTCACTGGCGGGCCCCACAGAGGCGAAACCGGCCACCGCCCGATTGCTGGTGGCCACCAGGACCTGGTGCCTGCCCGTCGGCGGCTTGCTGATCGCTTCCGCCCAGCGCTCGCACCAGCGGCCGGTGGCCTCCTCGCTGGTCAGTTCGGTGAGGACCGCCTCCGGAATGATCCCGGCGTATCCTTCGCGCCAGCATTCCACCTGAATGCGGGCCAGGTCCGCTGCGTCGGATCCGCGTGCGGCCCGGACGAAATCCTGGGCGCTCACCGGCCCCCGGAGCCCCCGGAGCCCCCGGAGGCCGGATCACCGAGCAGGCCGACGTCGCGCGCCGCGCCGCGCGCCGCTGAGGTCACCATCGCCGCGTACGCCTGCAGCGCCGGGCTGACTGTCCGGTCCCGGTTCGCCGGGCGGTAGGTGTGCAGCTGGGCCAGCATCCGGTCCCGGCGGGCCGCCAGGTCGGCGTCGGGCACCTCCAGCGTCAGGTCGCGCCGCGGGATGTCGATCGTGATCCGGTCGCCGTCCGCCACCAGCGCGATGACGCCGCCCAGCGACGCTTCCGGCGCGATGTGGCAGATGGAAAGCCCGGACGTGCCGCCGGAGAAGCGGCCGTCAGTGATCAGCGCGCACGCCCGGCCCAGGCCCTTGCCCTTGAGGAAGCTCGTGGGGTACAGCATTTCCTGCATGCCAGGCCCGCCGCGCGGCCCCTCGTACCGGATCACCACAACGTCGCCGGCGCCGACGGCGTCGCTGAGGATGCCGTCCACGGCTGCTTCCTGGCTTTCGAAGACCCGCGCGGTCCCCTCGAACCGGAACAGGTCCTCCGGGACGCCGGCCGTCTTGACGATCGCACCCTCCGGGGCCAGGTTGCCGTAGAGCACGGCTAGGCCGCCGTCCGCGGTGTAGGCGTGCTTGAGGTCCCGGATGCAGCCGCCCTCGCGGTCGGTGTCCAGGTTCTCCCACCGGGCCGACTGCGAGTACGGCTTGGTGGTCCGGATCCCGCCGGGCGCCGCGTGGTACAGCTCGACGGCCTCGTCGCGGACGGAGCGCGAGCGCAGGTCCCAGGCGTCGATGAAGTCCCGCAGCGTTTCGCTGTGCACCGTGCGGACACTCGTGTTGAGCAGGCCGGCCCGGTCCAGTTCGCCGAGGATCGACGGGATGCCGCCGGCCCGGTGCACGTCCTCCACGTGGTAGTTACTGCTCGGCGCGACCTTGCACAGGCAGGGCACCCGGCGCGAAAGCTCGTCGATCTCCTTGAGACCGAAGTCCACGCCCCCCTCGTGCGCCGCGGCGAGCAGGTGCAGGATCGTGTTGGTCGACCCGCCCATCGCCACGTCCAGCGCCATCGCGTTCTCGAACGCGTCCCGGCTGGCGACGCCGCGCGGCAGCACGGACTCGTCGTCATCGGCGTAGTAACGGCGGGTTATGTCGACGATCGCCGCCCCCGCGCGCTCGAACAGGCCGCGCCGGGCGGCGTGCGTGGCCAGGGTGGTCCCGTTGCCCGGCAGCGCGAGGCCGATCGCCTCCGTCAGGCAGTTCATCGAGTTGGCCGTGAACATGCCCGAGCAGGAGCCGCACGTCGGGCAGGCGGCCTCCTCCATGTCGAGCAGGTCGGCGTCGGACACCGACGGGTCCGCCGAGGCGACCATCGTGTCGATGAGGTCCAGCTTGCGGCCGTCCGTGGTGAGGCCGGCCACGGGCTTGCCGGCTTCCATCGGACCGCCGGAGACGAACACGGTCGGGATGTTCAGCCGCATGGCCGCGATCAGCATGCCGGGCGTGATCTTGTCGCAGTTGGAGATGCAGATCAGCGCGTCCGCGCAGTGCGCGTTCACCATGTACTCGACCGCGTCCGCGATGAGCTCGCGGCTCGGCAGCGAGTACAGCATCCCGCCGTGCCCCATCGCGATGCCGTCGTCCACGGCGATGGTGTTGAACTCGCGGGGGATGGCCCCGGCCCCCTTGACCGCCGCCGAGACGACCTGGCCGACCTCACGCAGGTGGACGTGCCCGGGAACGAACTCGGTGAAGCTGTTGGCGACCGCTACGATCGGCTTGCCGATGTCTTCGCGCGCGACGCCCGAGGCCCGCATCAGGGCGCGGGCCCCCGTCATGTTCCTGCCGTGCGTGACAGTGCGAGACCGAAGCGGTGGCATGGCCGGTCATCTCCGAAGGTGAGCCGAGGAACGCAGGGGGAATCCCTGCTCGCAGGTTCCCTCAGCCTACCGGAGTGCGCTGGGCGGCATTGTTGAGCGGAAGGACCCTGGCCGCGGCCGCGTAGATCTGCTCGACCTCACCCTCGCTGAGCTTCGGCCGGTCCCCTAGCGTTGCGTTGCGCCGGAGGTACTTGCGGAGCCGGTCGCCGTCGAACACGTCGACCTCCCGGATCGTCGCGACGTGCCACGGGACCTTCGGGCCGTAGATGGCCAGCACCGGGCGGACGTAGACGGTCGTGCGGAGCTCGCTGGTCAGCTGGTCGCTGGCCTGCTGCGCCTCCCAGCGCGCGTGCTCCAGCCGGTCCTTCTTGGTGAACGGGCCGTGGTAAAGCTCGCGGGCGTTCCGGGTCCGGATGGGCAGGCGCTTGTCCCACGCCTCCGAGTCGATCGCGTACGCGCCCGTCGGCCCGACGACGAAGTGGTCGATGAACTCGCGGCTGCCCGGGATGGGCCGGGAGTGCAGGGCCCGGTAGCCGGACCGCTCCATCCGCGCGAGCTGACGCTGGGTGCGCTTCTGCGCCCCGGTCAGCCGGACGCCGGGCGGCATCGACGCGGTGGTCCGCGACCGGTAGATGGCGTCGGCGATGGCCGCGAGCACCGCGGCGGTCAGGCCCGCCCGCCAGGTGAAGATAAACGTGAAGACCAGGCCGGCCACGATCGCGACGAGCAGCCGCCGCTTCCAGATCCGGATCCGGGAGTCGGCCATCAGGTCGCCGAGGTGCAGCCGGTCCGCCATGCGCTCGGTACCGGCCGAGCCCGGGCCTGCATCGTGGCCGCCGGGACCCGACGGGCCGTGCGAGCCAGCTGGGTATGGGCCGGAACCGCGCGCCGGGTCGCTGCCCGCGGTGATCGCAAACCGCCGGGCCGGAATGTCGCGGTGCTGATGCGCCGCGTCCTGCTGCGCTGTGCTCTCTGGTTTCGGGCTCTCTGGTTTCGGGCTCTCTGGTTTCGGGCTCTCTGGTTTCGGGACCGCGGTTTTTCCCGAAGGGACCTTCCTGGGAGCCGTCCCCTGCTGCGGGTCCTGTTGCTGTGGGGCCTGGTGGGACGGCTGTGGCTGGGTGTAGCGGTTGCGGGAAGCTGGATCGCCCCGGCGCCGGCGCTTCAGCAGTGGCTGGTGGTAGAGGCGGCGCGGCTCCCAGATCTGCTCGTCCGGGCGTGCCGAGCGGTCGGCCTGCCCGGTGTCCGGCGGCAGTCCGGCGCCCAGGGGCCCGAAGCTGGACACACCGGGACCGCCGGGGTACGGCTGGGGCGCGGCTGGGGCGGGCTCCGCCTGCCGGTCTTCGGTGCCCGGCCACACGCTCCGGGACGACGCAGCCCGGAAGGCGGTGTTCTCCACGGCGGCCCGCATGGCGCTCTGCCGCTCGCCGGTGTTCTGTGAGTCCGTGTCCTGGGGGCCCGCGTCCTCGAGGCCCGTTTTCCGGGAGTCCGTGTCCTGGGGGCCGCTGTCCTTGGCCGTGTCCCGCAGGTCGGGCGGACCGGGGGAGCCTGCCGTTTCGGCCCCTTCTTCACGCGGTCCGACCTCGGCCGCGCCTGCGTGCGGTACGACGGCGCCAGGCGAATGATTCGGGCGCGCGCCGTTGCGCTCCTGTTCGTTCGATGGGGCCGATGACCTATGGCTTTTCCTGGTCAGCCATGCCATCCATTCCACGAGCCCAGCGTAACTGACTAAAGGCCGAACGCAAGTCGTCACTGGTTGAGTTAATTGTGTCGCTGTGGGGAGTGTATGAAGGTCTCCGCGCGGGCAGGAATCCATTTTCGGCCGACCTGCGGGTAAGCGGTCTACCATTCGGTGACATGCCGCAGATTCATGAGCTTGCGATGATCGACCTGGCCGCCGCCATCAGGGCGCGCCAGCTTTCTCCCGTCGAAGTGACAAATCATTATCTGCGCCGCACCGAGGAGCTGAACGCCCAGGTCGGAGCGTTCTACACGGTGACCGCGGACCTGGCGCAAGCGCAGGCCCGCGCGGCGGAAAAAGCCGTGATGGAGCGCTCGGAGTCGGCGCCGGCGCCGCCACTTCTGGGTGTTCCGATCCCCATCAAAGACCTCAACATGGTCGATGGTGTCCGGCAGACCTTCGGGTCGGCTGTGTATGAGGACTATGTGGCGGCTGGTGACGATTACGTGGTGGCCGCGATCAGGTCAGCCGGCGCCGTCATCACCGGGAAGACGGCGACCCCGGAATTCGGCCTTCCGTGTTACACCGAGACCGCGATCGGGCCGCCGGCCCGGACGCCCTGGAATCTTACCCGGTCGGCCGGCGGCTCCAGCGGCGGGGCCGCGGCGGCAGTGGCCACGCGCCTCGCCCCGGCCGCGCAGGGCAGCGACGGCGGCGGGTCCATCCGCATCCCGTCGAGTGTGTGCGGGCTGTTCGGCATCAAGCCGTCCCGCGGCCGGGTCTCCGAGGGACCGATCGTGCCGGATCTGTTCGGGCTGGCCACGGCCGGTCCGATCGCCCGGACCGTGGCCGACGCCGCGCTGCTGCTCGACGTGATGAGCGGCAACCACCCGGGCGACATGTACACGCTGCCGCCGTTGCCGGACGGCGAGACGTTCCTCGGCTGCGCGCGCCGGGCCCCGGGCCGCCTGCGCATCGGCCGCACGCTCACCCCGGTGGTCGAGGGCGCCGTCGTCCATCCCGACTGCGTGGCCGCCTACGAGGAAGCCAGCGCCCTGTTCAGCGAACTCGGCCACGACGTAGCGGACGTGACCCTGCCGATCGGGCCGCACGTGGTGCCGTACTTCGAGACGCTCTGGTACGCGCACGCGACGCTGGCCCCCATCGACCCGGCGCGGGAGGACCGGCTGCTGCCATTCACCCGCTACATGCGCGAGCGCGGGCTGGCCATCAGCGCCGGTGAGCTGATCTTCGCGCAGGCGTACCTGCAGGCCGTGCTGCGCCCGGCGCTGGCCGCGATGAACGCCTACGACGCCATCCTGACCCCGACCCTGGCCTCGCCGCCGGTCTCGGTCGGGTACTTCACCGAGGTCGGGCCGGCCGAGAACTTCGAGCGGCAGAAGCGCTTCACGCCGTTCACGGCCGCGTACAACCTGTCGGGCCAGCCCGCGGTGAACCTGCCGCTGCACTGGAACGCCGACGGGCTGCCGATCGGGGTCATGCTGGCCGGGCGGATCGGCGCGGAGGGCACCCTGATCTCGCTGTCTGCACAGGCCGAGCAGGCCCGTCCGTGGAAAGGCCGCGTCCCGCCCGGCTTCTGAGCCGCCGTTACCGCGAGGCGATCGTTACCGGCCCAACAGCACGGACCACATGGCGCTCGTGATGCTCACGGTGGCACCGGCGTGTATCCCTTACACGCATATCGCCTCGCCGGTGGGCGGGGCGCGGGCGGGCGTGAAGCCCGTCGTCTTGCTTCCACCTCTCTGGGCCGGGCACGCCGTCACCCAGATTTCGGTTCATCGACCTCGGCTTCTGAGATCAGGACCAGGGTTAACGAGCAAAACTGCCAATCAAGGCCATCAGATGGCCCGGCTGACCTTCAGCCCCAGGCGTCGCTGCGCATGGCGTGTCCTTTCGTGTCGGGCGGGTGGTGGTGGCGGGGTCAGCCCCAGGCGTCGCTGCGCATGGCGTGTCCTTTCGTGTCGGGCGGGTGGTGGTGGCGGGGTCAGCCCCAGGCGTCGCTGCGTGAGGCATCCTCCCCTCTGCCCCAACTTTCTGAGGCTCCGCCAAGCATGCGGCCCGGGTACAAGGTGCAAATGTGAGGTATGTCGGAAATATCGCAGTACCGGATGATTTCATAAGGTAGATGTTTCAGTGCGTATAGCGACATGTGAGGGTAAATTCCGCGCCGAGGTGTAGCCGTGGCCTGACAATGGGTATCGTTGATCGTGACGTTGCCGGGGCGATAGGGGTGCGCCCTGCGACTACGCCGATTTCGGCGCCGCCGGCCTGCCAAGGAGGGGCTGATGCAGCTTCCCCGCCGCCATCTAGCTCGGCGGGCAGAAGCTGTGCGGGGATGGGCCCTTTGGGCACTGCCGAACTGGCTCGCCAGCCTCGTAGTGGTCACGGTGACTGCGTACGTTGCCGCTACCGGGGCCGCTGCGGTCAGCCTTCGCTTCAGCCCTCATGACCTGATCCTGTTCGGGCTCCTGGTCTCATGCGTCGCGATTACGGTCGAGTTGACGCGGCAGGAGGGGCATGGGAAGGGACTAATCAAGGACGTCTACAGTGCCTGGGGCCTTCCCGCGGCGATCCTGCTCCCGCCGGTTTATGTGCTGGTCATGACCGCAACTTACTACGCCGTCCTGCAGTGGCGGGTCCGGCAGATCGCGATCTACAAGCGTGCGTACAGCGCTGCGGTCGTCGGCCTTTCCTTTGTCGCGGCGGGTGTGGTGTTCCGCTGGCTGCGGCAGGTGCTGTTGCCAGCCGCGCCGGACCGAGCCGTAGACAACCTGGCCTGGTGCCTCGTCCTGGTCACCGCCATTCTCGTGTACTCCACCGTCAACAAGATTTTCATGATCGCCGCCATCAAAGGCTCCGATCCGACGGCGGACATCCGCGCGTCCTTCTTCAGCCGCGAACCCCTGTACAACGACCTGGCCGAGCAGTGCATCGGTGCCCTGGTCACATACGGCGTGGCGACCAACGTCTTCCTCATCCCGGTCGCCTTGCCCGTGGTGGCCCTTTTGCAGCGTTCCCTCCGGCATGCCCAGCTGCTGAACGACTCGCGAACAGACGCCAAGACCGGATTGCTGAACGCACGCACCTGGGAGAGTGAGGCGGAGGCCGAAGTGGCCCGCGCGGTCCGGGCCCGGATGGCGCTCGCCGTGGTGGTCCTCGACGTCGATTGGTTCAAGCGGGTCAACGACACCTACGGTCATCTGTTCGGGGACGAGGTGCTGAAGGAGATCGCCCGGGGCCTGCCGGGCGTGCTGCGAGAGTACGACTCGGCCGGCCGGTTCGGCGGGGAAGAGTTCGTGCTGCTCCTGCCGCACACCCGGGCGGTGGACGCGTTCCGTATCGCGGACCGCGTGCGCGACCACATCTCGGGGCTGTCCCTGCACACCTCGGACGGCCAGGCGGTTCAGGTCACCGTTTCGGTCGGGGTGGCGGCGTTGGACGCCGGCTCACGCCGCGAATTGAGCGAACTGCTCGCGGCCGCGGATGCGGCGCTGTACCGCGCCAAGCGGGACGGCCGGAACCAGGTGCAGATGATCAGTACCACGCGCGGCCTGAGCGCTGTCGGCGCCCGCACGACCGCCAGTATGAACGCGTTCGGTGGCGTGCCCGCCGCCCCCAGCGTGTGGGATGTCCGGCCGGGCGGTGACGCCCGCCCGGCTGGCGACACCGATGAGGTCACGGCCAGGGTATGAGCCGCTGGGATGCGGCAGAGGCATCAGTGCCGCCGAATTCCTGCTGGCCAGGAGCACTAGGCTTGCGTCGTGCTTAGCGGACGTGCCAGGCGCCGGGTGAACGCGATCTTGCTCGACGCGGGCGGTGTCATGATCTTCCCGTCGCCCGAGCTCCTGCTGCCGCCGCTGAATGCCGCTGGTGTGCGGCCCACCGTGGCCGACCTGGAGCGGGCGCACTACCGGGCAATGGCCGACTGCGACCGGCCCGGCCGCGAGCCGCCGGGCGGCCAGTGGTGGCGTGAGTACCTCCAGGATTTCGTGACCGCCTGTGGTGTCCCGGCCGCTGACGCGGCCGCCGTCGCGGGGGACATCGCGGGTCTTACGGACGGATTCTCCTGGACACACGTGGGCCCGGGTGTGGTCGATGCTCTGCGCGGAATCGCCGCCCTCGGCCTGCCGCTCGGCATCGTCTCCAACTCCACCGGAGAGGTCGAACAGGCACTCCGTCAGCTCGACGTCTGCTACGCCCCCGGTGATGACGCGGGCGCCGCCGGGCGCGGCATCGAGGTGGGCGTCGTCATCGACTCGGCCGTGGTCGGCGTGTCCAAGCCCAATCCGGCGATCTTCGCCCTGGCCCTGGACGCGCTCGGCATGCCCGCCGCGGACCGGAGCACGGTGGTGCACGTGGGGGACAGCCTGCGCTACGACGTGGTGGGCGCGCTCGCCGCCGGCGTCCGGCCCGTCCATCTGGACCCGCACGGCTATTGCCCTGCCCCGGACGGTCACGAGCACATCCGCCGCCTGGACGAAATGGTCCTGCTGGCTGCCACCACTTCACTCGCGTACCCGCCTGAGACCCGCGGAGCCGGGTCCGGGCAGCGTTCTGGGTGAATAGGGATACGACCGAAAACGCTGCCCAGACCATGGACGGCACGAGCCTGCGGCCGGTCAGTGCGGGTAAAACTGGCGCTCAGGTCGCGAGGGCGTCGCGCTCGCGGCAGCGGAGGGCACGGGCCACGTCGTCGCGGCCCTCGATCAGCAGGCGCCGCAGCGCCGCGGGCGGCTGGGTCAGCGCGATGTACTGGTCGGTGATGCGAATCGTCTCCGCCGAGACCGGGCAGATCGTGTAGCCGACCGCGACGGACCGCTGGGCCATGTCCGAGCTCCACTCCCGCCAGATGTCCGCGAGCACGTCGAAGTACGGGTCCCGGTACTTCTCGGTCAGCGAGCGCTGGTCCGGATCGGCGAACCCGCCCAGGACCGCGCGGAACGTCGCGTTGGTCAGCTTCCCGCTGACGATCTCCTCCCACACCGCGCGCTTCACGTCCGGATCGGGCATGCCGGCCCGGCAGGCGGCGGCCTGCCGCTCACCGGCGTCGGTCGCGTCCCGGGCCAATTCCGCCTCGATCTCACCGAACCCGGCCCGGCCGCGGCTGACCAGCCGGTGCAGCAGCATCCAGCGGAGGTCGGTGTCGACGGCGAGCCCTTCGAACATAGCCGTTCCGTCCAGCAGGCTGGCCAGCAGGGTGAGGTGCCGGTCGGAGATCGCGACCCCGGTCAGCGCCTGGACGTAGGCGAGCTGCTTATCGCTGCCGGGCGCCGCCGCGATGAGCAGCTCGTGCAGCGCGTCGGCCATCAGTTCCAGCCCGGTGGGCTCCCAGGACGGGTTGGCGAAGCGCCGGACGGCCTGGGCTGCCTGGCGGAGCAGGGTCTGCGTCACGCTGATGTCGGTCACCGAGCCGACGCCGAGCAGCACCAGGCGTACGTAGTCCCGGGCCGCCATCTCCGCGTCGCGGCACATGTCCCACGCGGCCGACCAGGCCAGCGCCGCGGGCAGTGGGTCGCGGAACTCGTTGATGGCCTGGATCAGCGTCCCGAGGGAGTGGTCGTCCAGCCGGATCTTGGCGTAGGTCAGGTCGTCGTCGTTGACGAGCACCAGGGCGGGCCGCTGGTCTCCGGCCAGTTCGGGGATCTCGGTCAGCGCCCCGGTGATGTCGGTCTCCACCCGCCGCCGCCGTAGCAGTCCCTCCGGGCCCCGGTCGTAGATTCCGATCGCGATCCGGTGCGAGCGCAGCACCGGATACTCGGGGACGGCTTCCTGACGGACGGCGAAGGAGGTGAACCGGCCGTCGGCGTCGGCCTCGTACTCGGGCCGCAGCGTGTTCACCCCGGCGGTCTCCAGCCACTCCCGGGACCACTGGCGCAGGTCCCGGCCCGAGGTTTCCTCGAGCGCGGCGAGCAGGTCCGCCAGCGTGGCGTTCCCCCACGCGTTTGCGGCGAAATAGCGCCGGACCGCCGCCAGGAAGTTGTCCCTTCCCACGTACGCGACCAGCTGCTTCAGCACGGACGCGCCCTTGGCGTAAGTGATGCCGTCGAAGTTCACCTCGACCGCGTGGATGTCGGGGATGTCCGCGGCGATGGGATGGGTGGACGGCAGCTGGTCCTGGCGGTACGCCCAGGCCTTGTACAGCTGGGCGAACGTGGTCCACGCCGACGTCCAGCGGGTCGCCTCGGCCTCGGCCAGCGTGCCCGCCCAGGTGGCGAAGGACTCGTTCAGCCAGAGGTCGTCCCACCAGCGCATCGTGACCAGGTCGCCGAACCACATGTGCGCCATCTCGTGCAGGATCGTCTCGGCGCGGGACTCGCGGGCGAAGTCGGTGACCCGGGACCGGAAGATGTAGCTCTCCAGGAAGGTCACGCAGCCCGCGTTCTCCATCGCGCCTTCCTTGAACTCGGGCACGAAAAGCTGGTCGTACTTCCCGAACGGGTACTGCACGCCGAACGCCGCATGATAGAAGCCGAAGCCCTGCTTGGTGACCTCGAAGATCTCCTCCGGGTCCAGGTACTCCGCCAGCGACTGACGGCAGTAGATCCCGAGCGGGATGTCCTCGAAGGAGTCGCGCACGATGTGATACGGGCCGGCCGCGACCGCCGTGATGTAGGTCGACATGACCGGGGTCGGCGGGAAGTGCCACCGCGCGGCGGCCTCACCGGCGGGCCCGCGCTCATTGGGCGCCATGTTGGACACGACCTGCCAGCCGTCCGGCGCGGTGACGGTCAGTTCGTAGGTCGCCTTCAGGTCGGGCTGGTCGAAGCAGGCGTAGATCCGGTGCGCATCGAAGGCCTCAAGGTCGGAGTACATGTACACGCCGCCGTCGGCCGGGTCGGTGAACCGGTGCAGGCCCTCGCCGCTGCGCGAGTACGCGCATTCCGCGACCACCCGGAGCTCGTTCTCGGCGGCCAGGCCAGCGAGCGTGATCCGATCCCCGTCGTAGGTGTCCACGCTGACCGCCTCACCGTTGAGGGTGATCTCGCGTACCTCCGGCGCGGTCAGGTTGATGAATGTCCCCGCCCCGGGTGCATTGCAGCGGAACGTCACCACGGTAACCGACGGGAAGGTGGTCTCGCCGCCGGTCAGGTCCAGCTCGACCCGGTATGACGAGACGGTGATCAGGTCAGCCCGGGCACGGGCCTCATCCTGGGTGAGGTTGGCTGCCACCTACGGATCCCCTTCGTCGTGCCGCGGCTACGGTTCGCCTGCTCCCCCGAGCGCCTCGCCCTGGCATCCTCCCACGCGGGCGCGGAATGAGCCGCGCTGGTACCGGGTTGTGGCAGGCGTACGCCGGTCTGGAGCCCGGATCGCGGGCCTGGCCTAGCTTCGTTGAGCCGCACGATGAGGAGCGCACATGGCCGAGCAGGAGACCACCGTTGTCGACTTTTGGTTTGACCCTATCTGTCCGTGGGCCTGGATCGCTTCGCGGTGGATGCATGAAGTGGAGAAGGTGCGCCCGGTCACGACCCGCTGGCACGTGATGAGCCTGTCCGCGCTGAACGCGGACAAGGAAGGCCTGCCCGACCGGTACAAGGAACTGCTGGCCACCGGCTGGGGCCCGGTCCGGATCTGCATCGCGGCCGAGCAGCAGTTCGGCCCGGAGGTGCTCGGCCGCCTCTACACCGCACTGGGCACGCGCTTCCACCATGAGAAGGCGCCGCGCGATCGCGCGACGTACGAGGCTGCGCTCGAAGAGGCGGGCCTGCCCGCCAGCCTGGCCGACGCCGCGGACTCGAGCGAGTACGACGATGCCGTGCGGGCCAGTCACCACGACGGTATGGACCGGGTCGGCTACGAGGTCGGCACGCCGGTGATCTCGGTGAACGGCATGGCGATCTTCGGTCCGGTCGTCTCGCCCATCCCGCGCGGCGAGGCGGCGGCCCGGCTATGGGACGGCGTGCAGTTGATCGCCGGTACCGACGGCTTCTTCGAGCTGAAGCGCTCCCGCACCCGCGACCCCATCTTCGACTGACGCACAAATTTGCCCCCGGGCCAGCACAGCATCCTCCGGGCCAGCACGGTACCTTAACGTTCGTGCGCGTATATCTGGGATCCGATCACGCGGGATTCGAGCTCAAGAGCCGCCTGGTGGCCTGGCTGTCCGCAGCGGGGCATGAACCGGTGGACTGCGGGCCCCCGGTCTACCAGGAAGACGACGACTACCCGCCGTACGTGATGCGCGCGGCCGACAGCGTGGTCAAGGATCCGGGCAGCCTGGGCATCGTGATCGGCGGGTCCGGGAACGGCGAGCAGATTGCCTCGAACAAGGTCCCCGGCGTCCGCGCGGCGGTGGCCTGGACGGTGGAGACCGCCCAGCTGGCCCGGCAGCACAACGACGCCAACGTCCTCAGCCTGGGCGCCCGGATGTATCCCGTCGACGACGCGATCGCCTTCGCCAAGGTCTTTGTGGAGACCCCATTCTCGGGTGCCCCGCGGCACGCCCGGCGGCTGGCGGAGGTCGCCGAGTACGAGAAGACCGGCAAGCTCCCGCCCCTCCCGTAGCGGCTGGCCTGGACAGCCCTCAGTGGCGCTTGCGCCGGGGGCGCCCGCCCGCGCTCTTCGGGATCGCCATGGGACGGCCTCCGGTGTCCTCCCGCGACCGTCCATCCGCTGCGGGCTGCTCCCCGCCGGAGTTACCCGCTACCCGCGAACGCGGCGGCGTGCCGGCCGGCCGTGGCGCCCCGGCCGGCCGCGGCGCCCCGGCCCGTTCGGCGGCCTCCTGGGCGGCCTCTTCATGCTCGGCCCGCGGCCGCGAAACATCCCGCGCCCGCATCGCCGCACTGAGCGTGACCTTCATGTCTGGCATAACGTCCTCCAGCGCCCAGTGTGCCACGGGCCGCCGACAATACCGGGCTGGCCGTCAGGCGCCTGGTCAGAAGCAGGCCAAAGGCACGTCAGGAGCAGGTCAGAAGATGATGGGGCACCACGGGGCGGGATCCCAGGCCATGGCGGCGGATAGCCGGGAGAGCTTGCCCGCGCGGTGCTGGGTGACCCGGCCCGCGGCGGCGAGGGCGCCGAGGCGCGTCCCGCCGAGGTAGGCCGCGCCGAGTTCGGCGATGCCCAGCGACAGGTCCGCGGCCTTGTCCACGGGCTCGCAGACGGCCCGGCCGGACTCGTCCGCCATGAGCCGCCACCGGCCCTCGTTCGCCGGGAAGATCGCGTCGTGCACATCCAGGACCACGTCCACCGGGCACGCGTAGTGGCGGAGCGAAAGCGCCGCGGGCAGGTCGGTGATGCGGGCCCACAGGCCGTCGGTGACCACCGGGCGCAACCGCCGCGGGTCGGCCAGCTGGAACAGCAGTGGGTCGTCGACCGGGCGGATTGCGGCGCGGATGGTGGTGACCAGGTCCCGGCTCAGCAGGTCGGCCCACAGCGCGGCGCTGGCGGGCGGGTCGGCGGCGACGAGTTCCCGGACGTCGAGCTGGCCGTCTGGCAGGAACAGGTCGTCATCCCACCGGCCGACCCCGGAGTAGAGCGCGTAGCCACGCGGGCCGTCGTCGTCCTCGGCCAGTATGCACCGTAGCGGCGACGCGTCCTTCCGGTTCGTCTCGGGATCATCCAGGACCCGGTTCCACCACTGGTCGTTCCGGGCGAAGAAACCCGGGCGCGTCTCCAGCACCGTGTCGTAGAGCTTGACCAGCTCCGCGCGGGCCACTTCGGGTTCGGTGATCCGCAGCCGGATTCCCGGGTCGGTGGGTGCGTCCGGGGCCAGGGCTCCCTCACCGCGCCGGATCGTGAACGTGTCGTGCCAGGACGCGCGCCCGTAGCCGTAGCGACCGTAGATCCCGGACTCCGAGGCCCACAGCACGGCCAGCGCCTCGCCGCGATCCCGGATGTCGGCCAGCTGCTGGTGCATCAGCCGCCGCAGGATGCCCCGCCGACGGTGCGACGGGAGCACGCCGACCCAACTCACCCCGGCCACCGGCGCGAAGGCCCCGGGCAGGCGCAGGCGGAAGCTGAAGGCCGCGGCGATGCCGATCGGGGTGCTGCCGCCGAACGCGGCGAGGGTCCGGTCGAACTCGAGCCGCGAAAGGATCTTGGGCCGCTGCTCCGCCGTCAGCGGCGCACCGTGGAACGCGTGCTGGTCCACGAGGTGAAACTGGTCGAACTCGTCAGGGGTGATGGGCCGGATCGGATAGGACTCCGTCATGTTTGCCTTGCTACACCTGCCGGCGGCGAATGGCCAGCCATTTTGGCCGCCGGAAGCCCGTACGGGCCCAGGGCTGACGCTGCTGGCCGGGGTGCGTCGGCCGGCGAACACGCCCGATTACGGATACAGTGCCGCCATTATGATTTCCCGCCCCGCGCGTTTCCTGAAGCGCGCCCGCTGTGGCCTCCGGGCCCGTGGGCAGCAGGTGCGTGCGGTGCTGAGCAGGCAGTTCATCACGCGGAACCGGCGGCTGGCCTTTAGTCTCGCGCTGGTCATCGTGGCGATCGGCGCGGCGGCCGTGCACCTGTCGGTGTGGTGGTTCTCGCCCGGGGTGATCATCCTGCCGATCCTCGCGGGCGGCATGCTGCTCTGGGTCCGGGCCCTGCGCGTGCTGTTTGTGGTCGCCGCGGCCACCGTTGCCTACGACATCACCTTGGACCGGGCGGGCCCGGGCATTGTGGCGACGATCGTGGTGACTGCGGTCTTTGCCGACGTGCTGGCGCGGACCCGGGCAAAGCTCGGGCTGCAGGGCCTGCGCGGTGACCAGATGCTCATCGAATTGCGCGACCGGATCCGCGAGCAGGGCAAGCTCCCGCCGCTGAGCGACGGCTGGCGCTCGGACGTCATCCTCCGCCCGGCCGGCGGGGCCTCGTTCGGCGGCGATTTCGTCGTCTCCTGCTCCGACGGCAAGAGCCTCGAGGTCGCGCTCGTCGACGTATCGGGCAAGGGCATCGACGCGGGCACGCGGGCGCTGCTGCTGTCCGGGGCGCTGGGCGGCCTGCTCGGGTCCGTGCCGAGGACCGACTTCCTGGCCGCGGCCAACGCGTACCTGCGCCGCGGCCGGTGGCAGGAGGGCTTCGTCACCGCGGTGCACCTGTCGCTCGACCTGACGTCGGGGGAGTACGTGGTCGCCTCGGCCGGGCACCCGCCGGCCGTGCACTACGAGGCGGCCAGCGGCCGGTGGCGTGTCACCCGGGCGCGCGGCATCGTCCTGGGCGTCGTTCCCGACCTGCAGGCGGTCCCGACCAACTCCGAGGAAGGCGTCCTGCGCCGCGGGGACGCCCTGATGCTCTACACCGATGGCCTCGTCGAGGCGCCCGGGCGCGACATCGACGACGGCATCGACAAGCTCCTCGGTGAGGCGCAGCGACTGGTCACCAAGGGGTTCCGGGCCGGCGCTGCCGACCTGGTCACTACCCTGCAGCGGGACGTGGGCAGCTCTGACGACTGCGCCCTCGTCCTCATCTGGCGCTCCTGAGCACCGACTGGATAAACTCGCCGCGTATAGGGCCTGGTAACCGGCGGATCATACCGTGCCAGGACGAGCAAACCGGGGCATCAGGATCGCCTGGTTAAGGACATATGTCCACAAGCGGAACAAGCGATATCCCTTACCTGACGCTCTGGCCGGGACGCATCCGCAGGGCCTGGCAGGACGCCTGAGCCACCCGCTAAGGACCCGGGACTCCCGCCACCGGACGGCTCCACGGCCCGGACCGCGGGCGCAAGGGAGCCGGTCCGTACAGAAACGGGAATTGCCATCAGTTCATAGCGCTTAGTAACGCCTTTGGACGGAATACCCGGCAGTTTCCCGCTGCTATCGCCCGCACGCGGAAGTGCGTCACTACGCCCGGCAGCGCATACGCTGGCGGGCCACTAAGGCCGGACGGATGGGGTAACCGGTCATCCGCGAGTGCATTGTGCGGCCGTCCGGTAACGCGCACGCTGTGTTGACCGTTTCTCCGCCGCTTCTCCGCGGCGCGTCATTGCCGCATGACAATAAACCCGCATCCGTACTGTATCGGATACGTATCGGCTCGGTATCCATTCGATGTCGTGCCGATGTCGGATGCGCGCGGAACGCCGCTGCTCAGCGACGGCTCCCGGGGGGTTCCCAGCGGGATCAGAGACGATCCGACTTATATCACCATGCGCTTTGCTTATGCAAATTATTAACGGAACGTGCCGGCCCGGCCCTTGTGGCCGTGCCGAAACTCTGATGAGGTTGGCAGGAAAAGCGCGCGGGTACGGCGGCGAAACATGCCTGGCAGCGGGGGTAAACGTGGTCCCGCGTGGCGCGGCGGAAACGCCAGCTGGCCTCACCCGATAGCCCAATCCCCGACACGCGCGTCAGGTGACGCATGCGTCATTGTTTGCATTAATTACGCGGCACCCGTGAAAATGTGACCATGGCTGGCAACGCGAGTGGTACTGAGCGTGCGCGCGCACAAGCGCGAGCCGGGGCGACGCCCGGGGCCGCCGAGCAGATCACGCTGGAGGCGGCGGCCAAGGCATCGGCCGAGAACTTCCCGGTCGCCATGCGCATTTTGCCGGCCCGGTACCGCCGCCACCTCATGGCGCTGTACGGCTTTGCGCGGCTGACCGACGACATCGGGGATGAGATCACCCCCGCGGCCCGGTCCCGGCTCCTCGACGACCTCGAGGCCGACGTGGCGCGCATCTATGGCGGCGACAGGCCCCCGCGCCTGGCCGCCCTGCGCGAACTGGCCTTCACGGTGGCCGAATGCGGGATCCCCGCGCAGCCCCTGCTCGACCTGGTCCAGGCCAACCGGCAGGACCAGATCGTCACCCGGTACGAGACATGTGCGGACCTGACCGGTTACTGCCGGCTGTCCGCCAACCCGGTCGGCCTGGTGGTGCTGTACATCTTCGGTGCGGTGTCCGCGGAGCGCGAGCGGCTCTCGGATAACATCTGCACTGCTCTTCAGCTCGTGGAGCACTGGCAGGACGTGGCGGAGGATCTCCGCAAGGGCCGGATCTACCTGCCGCGGCAGGACATGGAACAGTTTGGCGTGACGGAGGAGGACCTCGCGGCGTCCGTGACGGGACCTCGCGTCCGCGCGCTGATCGCCTATGAGACCGCCCGGGCGTCCGCCCTGCTGGATGAGGGAGCGCCCCTCGTCGGCACGCTGAGCGGCTGGGGCCGGCTGGCGGTGGCCGGCTACCTGGCGGGCGGCCGGGCCGCACTGTCCGCGATTGCGCAGAGCGGCCATGACGTACTGAGCATGACCCCGCGGCCGGACAAGCGGGCAACGGCCGCGAATGCGATCCGCGCGTACGTGCGGGGGAGGTGAGGACAATGGACACCGCCGAGGCCTACCGGGCCTGTGAGGAGATCACCTGGTCGCAGGCGCGCAACTTCGCCTACGGCATCCGGCTGCTGCCCGCGCGCAAGCGGCAGGCCCTCGCCGCCCTCTACGCCTTCGCCCGCCGGATCGACGACATCGGGGACGGGACGATGCCGCCGCGGGCCAAGCTCGCGGCGCTGGAGGAAGCCCGGGACGAGGTGCTCGGCATGACGCGCCCCGGCGCGCCCGGCGCCCCCGGCGCCCCCGGCGTCCCGGTGGCCGCCGAAGAGGACCCCGTTCTCGTCGCCCTGAACGACGCCGGCAAGCAGTTCGCCATACCCATGCAGGCCTTCGGCGAGCTCATCGACGGCTGCGTCGCCGACGTCAACGGCACCTTCTACGCCACCTTCGACGATCTGCGGTACTACTGCCGCTGCGTCGCCGGGTCCATCGGGCGGCTGTCCCTCGGCGTCTTCGGCGCGCCCGACACGCGGGTGGCCGAACCGCTGGCCGACTCGCTCGGGGTGGCCCTGCAGCTCACGAACATCCTCCGGGACATCCGTGAGGACTACCGCAACGGCCGTGTATACCTCCCGGCTGAGGACCTTGACCGCTTCGGGTGCACGCTGAAGCCGGCCGCCGAGCCGGGCCCGGCCGCCGAGCCGGCCGCGGACCCTGCCGAAGAGGCGCGGCTTGCATCGCTCATCGAATTCGAGGTGAACCGCGCGCGGGTCTGGTACGCGACCGGCATGCAGCTGCTGCCCCTGCTCGACGGGCGCAGCGCCGCGTGCACGGGCGCGATGGCCGGCATCTACCGGAAGCTGCTGGACCGCATCGCGGCCGAGCCGGCCGCCGTGCTGCACGGCCGGCTGTCGCTGTCCCCGCGGGAGAAGGCGATGGTGGCCGTGCGCTCGCTCGCCCGCCCGCTGCTGCCTGCCAAGGGACAGCGATCGTGAGCGCCCCTGCCCGGGCCCTGGTCCAGGCCGCGGCTGGGCCGCGGCGCGTGGCAGTGATCGGCGGCGGCCTGGCCGGGATCACCGCGGCGATCGCGCTGTCCGAGGCCGGTGCCGCCGTCACGCTGCTGGAGGCCCGGCCCAGGCTGGGCGGCGCCACCACCTCGTTCAACCGCGGCGCGCTCGTCGTCGATACCGGCCAGCACGTGTTCCTGCGCTGCTGCACGGCGTACCGCGGGCTGCTGGCGCGGCTGGGGATGACCGGGTCGGTCCGGCTTCAGGACCGGTTCGATGTCACCGTGCTCGCACCCGGCGGCACAGCACAGCTCCGCCGCAACGCGCTGCCCGGTCCGCTGCACATGGGCGCGGCGCTGGCCCGCTACCCCTTGCTCTCCCTGGCCGAACGGGCCCGGGTGACCCGCGCGGCCCTCGCCATGCGCATGCTGAACCCGGCCGACCCTGCGCTGGACGCTGAGCGACTCGGTGACTGGCTGGCGGCGCACGGGCAGGACGAACGGACCCGGCGCGTCCTGTGGGACCTGTTCACTGTCTCCTCCCTGAACATCGACGGCGACGACGCGTCGCTGGCCCTCGCCGCGACAGTGGTGAAGACCGCGCTGCTCGGCAGGAAGGACGCCGCGGACATCGGCGTCCCGCTGGCGCCGCTCGGCGAGCTGCACGGCACCGCGGGCCTGGCACTGCTGCGCCGTCTCGGCGCCGAGGTGCGGCTGGGGGTCAAGGCCGCCGCGGTAGAGGTGGCCGGCCCCGGCTATCTCATCCGGCTGGCCCGGGGCGACGGGGACGAGGCCGCGAATGGCCACGGCACCGGGGGCAGCCACGGACCCGGGGACAGCCAGGGCACCATCGCCGCGGACGGCGTGGTCATCGCGACCCCGGCGTACACGGCGGCCAGGCTGGTGCCGGCGGCCGCGGGTGTGCCGTCCGGGACGTGGCAGGGTCTGGGCACGTCGCCGATCATCAACGTGCACGTGATCTACGACCGGCGGGTGACCCGGCTGCCGTTCGCGGCGGCCGTGGACTCGCCTGTGCAGTGGCTCTTCGACCGGACCGAGATCTCCGGGTTCGGCGCGAGCGGCCGCGGCCAGTACCTCGCGGTGTCGCTGTCGGCGGCGGAACCGTACGTGGACGTGCCCGCGGCCGAGCTGCGGGACATTTTCGTGCCGGCCCTGGCCGGACTGCTGCCCGGCGCGCGGGACGCGCGGGTCAGCGAATTCTTTGTCACCAGGGAGCGGCGGGCGACGTTCCGCCAGGGCCCGGGATGCGGGCGGCTGAGGCCGCAAGCGGCCACCGCGCTACCCGGCCTGACGCTCGCTGGGGCATGGACCGATACCGGATGGCCGGACACGATGGAGGGTGCGGTGCGCAGCGGACTGAGCGCGGCGATCGAGCTGAGACGGGGACTCGGCGGACCGGGCGGACGCAGCCCGATGCCGGATGCGGGACTGCCGGTGGGAGCGCCCGCGTGACCGCCGTCATGCCGGCCGGCGTGGGGCTGGCCCGGGACATCGTCGGCCCGGCCATTGAGGCGGCGGTGTCCCGGCTGTCGCCCCAGGTCCGGGCGGTCGCCGCCTACCACCTCGGGATGACCGACGCCCAGGGCAATCCGTCCGGCGAGGGTGCGGGCAAGGCCCTGCGCCCGGCGCTGGCCCTGCTGTCGGCGCGCGCCGCCGGGGCGCCGTCCGAGCGCGGCGTGACGCCGGCCGTCGCCGTGGAACTCGTGCACAACTTCTCCCTGCTGCACGACGACATCATGGACGGCGACACCGAGCGCCGGCACCAGCCCACCGCCTGGACGGTGTTCGGTGTGGGCGCGGCCATCCTGGCCGGCGACGCGCTGCTCGCGCTGGCCCAGGAACTGCTACTGGAGGACAACGCGCCGCAGGGGCTGTGGGCCGCCCGGTGCCTGTCCGTCGCGGTGCAGCGGCTCATCGCCGGGCAGGGCGCCGACCTCGCCTTCGAGAAGCGGGACGACGTCGGCCTGACCGAATGCCTGGAGATGGCGGGCGACAAGACGGCCGCGCTGATGGCCTGCGCGTGCAGCATCGGCGCCATCCACGCCGGGGCGGCGCCGTCGCTGGCCATGGGGCTGGCCGGCTTCGGGGCCCACATCGGCCAGGCGTTCCAGCTCACCGACGACCTGCTGGGGATCTGGGGCGCGCCCGAGGTCACCGGCAAGCCGGTCCAGTCGGACCTGCGGGCGCGCAAGAAGTCACTGCCGGTGGTCGCGGCGCTGGGCAGCGGCACCCCGCAGGGCCGGGAACTCACCGGGCTGCTCGCCCGCCCAGAGCAGCTGACCGAGCAGGAGCTGGTTTATGCGGCCGGGCTGGTCGAGGTCGCGGGCGGCCGGCGCTGGGCCGAGGCCGAGGCGGACTCCCAGCTCAGCTCGGCCAGCAAGTGCCTTGCCGAGGCCGACATTCCGGAGGACGTGCGGGCCGAGTTCATGGCGATCGCAGAGTTCATCACGGCCCGGCAGTGGTAATAGCTACCGCGCCGCACCCGGCGCTCCTCCCCGCCCTGAACGGCGGGGTTTCCGCACCGGAGGTATCTGATGACGGTCACGCGTGCGCGCAGCGAGATGGCGGACGGCGGCCCGGTGGGCCCAGCGGGTGCTGCCGGCCCGGCGAGCGACGCGGCCCGCCGCGCCCTCGCGCTCGCCCGTGACCACCTGCTCCGCTTGCAGGACGAGCAGGGCTGGTGGCAGGGCGAGCTCGAGACCAACGTCACCATGGACGCCGAGGACCTGCTGATGCGCGAGTTCCTCGGGGCCGGGGACGCCGTGCACACTGCCGCCGAGGCGCGCTGGATCCGCTCTCAGCAGCGTCACGACGCCACCTGGGCCAACTTCTACGGCGGCCCCGGCGACCTGTCGACCAGCATCGAGGCCTATGTCGCGCTGCGGCTGGCCGGCGACCAGCCGTCCGCGCCGCACATGGCGCGCGCCGCGATGTGGATCCGTGCCGAGGGCGGTCTGGAGGCGAGCCGCGTCTTCACCCGGATCTGGATGGCCATGTTCGGCGAGTGGCCCTGGGACGACCTGCCGGTCATCCCGCCGGAGCTGATCTACCTGCCGGCCTGGTTCCCGCTCAACATCTACGACTGGGGCTGCTGGGCCCGGCAGACGATCGTCGCGCTGGCGATCGTCTCCTCGCAGCGCCCGGTCCGCAAGCTGCCGTTCGGCATCCCGGAACTGCGCACCGGCGTCACTCCGCGAAACCGCCCCGGCGACCCGTGGGCGAAGATCTTCGACCGCCTCGACCAGGCCATGCACGCCTACGAGGGACGGGCCCTGATCGGCCGCGCGGGCCGTCCCGCCCGGGCCGTGCGGCGGGCCGCGCTGCGCCGCTGCGCGGACTGGGTCATCGCCCGGCAGGAGCGCGACGGCTGCTGGGGCGGCATCCAGCCGCCCTGGGTGTACTCGCTGATCGGCCTCAACCTGCTCGGTTACCGCCTGGACCACCCGATCATCGCGCGCGGCCTGGCCGGACTGGACCGGTTCACGGTCAGGGAAGACTCGCCCGACGGGCCCGTGCACCGTCTCGAGGCGTGCCAGTCGCCGGTCTGGGACACGGTGCTGGTGATGGTCGGGCTGGCCGACGCGGGCCTGCCCGCCGATCACCCGGCCCTGGTCAGGGCGGCCGAATGGGTGATTCGCGAGGAGATGGCCGGTCCCGGCGACTGGCAGGTGCGCCGGCCGGATCTCGCGCCCGGCGGGTGGTCGTTCGAATTTGACAACGATTGCTATCCCGACACCGACGACACCGCCGAGGTCATCCTCGCGCTGCGCCGGGTCGCATTGCCGGGGACGCCAGACGGCCGGCCGGCCAGCGTACGGCCGGCCATCGACCGGGCGGTGCGCTGGCTGACCGGGATGCAGTCCAAGGACGGCGGGTGGGGGGCGTTCGACGCGGACAACACCCGCGAGATCATTACCAAGCTGCCCTTCTGTGATTTCGGCGCGGTGATCGACCCCCCGTCCGCCGATGTCACCGCGCACATCGTCGAGGCCCTGGCCGCCGAGGGCCTCGCCGCGAGCAGGGCCGTCCGGCGCGGCGTGGTGTGGCTGCTGCGCCACCAGGAACCGGACGGCTCCTGGTTCGGGCGCTGGGGCGCAAACTACATCTACGGCACGGGCGCGGCTGTCCCGGCGCTCATCGCGGCCGGGGTGCTGCCGTCGGCGCCGGCCATCCGCCGCGCGGTCGGGTGGCTCGAAACCCACCAGAACCCCGACGGCGGATGGGGTGAAGACCTGCGGTCCTACGACGACCCGGCGCTGGCCGGGCGCGGCGCCTCCACCGCCTCCCAGACGGCCTGGGCGCTGCTGGCGCTGCTGGCGGGCCGCGGCGAGCAGCGCGCGGTGGAACGCGGGGTCGCCTGGCTGGCCGCGACCCAGCGCGCCGATGGTTCCTGGGACGAGCCGCAGTTCACCGGCACCGGTTTCCCTGGTGACTTCTACATCAACTACCACCTGTACCGGCTGGCGTTCCCGGTCAGTGCGCTGGGCCGCTACGTGCGGGAAGCCCTGGACGGACCCGCCTCCTCCGGGCAGGCCCCACCCTCCGGGCACATACCGGGAGGCACGAGATGACCAAGCCGATCCACTCACCGCCGCTCGCAACCGGCGGCGCGCCCAGCGCGCCCGATGTCCCGGACCAGGACAGTGAGGACGGGGTGGTCGCCCGCGCCCTGCGGCCGGTGCCACAGGCCGGAACGACGCGGGCACCGTTGCTGGTGTGCGCGCCGCTGCTGTTCGAGGCGCGCGCCGTTCGCCGTGGGCTGCGCGACAGCGCGCGGGCCGGCGGCGGAGCCAGCGGCGCCGACGCGCAGCCGCCCACCGTCATGCGCACGGGCTACGGCCCCGCCCGGGCCGCCCGCCACGCGGAAAAGGTCCGCCCAGGTCCGTTCGGCATGCTGGCCATCGCCGGCACCGGAGCGGGCCTGGCGCCGGATCTCACCCCGGGCGACCTGGTCGTGGCCACCGAGGTGACCGCCGTCGGTGACGCGGGCCGCGGTGATGGCCCCGCGCTGCGCTCGCCGTCCGCGCCGCTGCTGGTCGGCGAGCTGCGCCGGGCGGGCCTGCGGGCTCGCGCGGGCCGTGTCGCCACCGTCGATCACCTGGTTCGCCATGCCGATCGGGACCGGCTCGCACGAGCAGGGATGGCGGCGGCCGACATGGAATCGGCTCAGCTCGCCGCCGCCGCCGGTGGCCGTCCGCTGGCCGTCATCCGGGCCATCTCCGACACCGGGGACCGGCCTTTGCTGCACCCGGGCGCGCTGACCGGGGGGCTGTCGGCGCTGCGCTCCCTGCGCGCGGCCGGCCCGGTGCTGGACCGCTGGGCCGCCGCGTGCGGCTCGCGGCGGGTGCTGCTGGCCGGGCCGCGGTCGTTCTGCGCCGGGGTGGAGCGCGCCATCGAGATCGTCGAGCGCGTGCTGGCCCAGCGCGGGTCGCCGGTCTACGTGCGCAAGCAGATCGTGCACAACACCCACGTAGTGCACGATCTGGAACAGCGCGGGGTCATCTTCGTGGACGAGCTCGACGAGGTGCCCGACGGCGCGCCCGTGGTGTTTTCCGCGCACGGCGTCTCGCCCGCCGTGCGGCGGGAGGGGGCGCGCCGTGCGCTGTCCGTGGTGGACGCGACCTGCCCGCTGGTGGCCAAGGTGCACAAGGAGGCGCTGCGCTTCGCCGCGGACGGCTACCTGGTCGCGCTGATCGGCCATCACGGCCACGAGGAGGTCGAGGGCACGCTCGGCGAGGCGCCCGGGTCGACCGTGCTCGTCGAGACGCCGGAAGACGTCGCGGCCCTGCGGCCACGGGACGAGGACAAGGTCGCCTACCTCATGCAGACGACCTTGGCCGTGGACGAGGCCGAGGAGGTGGCCGGTGCCCTGCTGGACCGCTTCCCTGCTGCTCGCGGGCCGGGCAGCGACGACATCTGCTATGCCACCACCAACCGCCAGCAGGCGGTGCGCGCGGTCGCGGCGGATGCCGATCTGGTGCTCGTGGCCGGCTCGGCGAACTCATCGAATTCCCGGCGGCTGGTGGAAACCGCCGAGAGGGCGGGAACTCCCGCTCACCTGATTGACGGCCCGGGGGACATCCAGCTCGGCTGGCTGGCTGGGGTGTCCACCATCGGGCTGACCGCAGGCGCGTCGGCGCCGCCGGCCGTGGTCAGCGAGATCATCGATGTGCTCGGCGGGCTCGGTCCCGTCGAGCTGGACGAGCGCGTCACCACGACGGAGTCAATCCGATTCAGCCTGCCCAAGGAGGTACGGCATTCATGAGCGTGTCCATGCGCCAGAGCCTGCGCATCGGGTCTTATCTGATGAAGCAGAAGCTCACCAGAAATGAGAAGTTCCCGCTGATCGTAGAGCTGGAGCCGCTGTTCGCCTGCAACCTCAAGTGCGCGGGCTGCGGCAAGATCCAGCAGCCGCACACCGTCCTCAAGCAGCGCATGCCGGTCGAGCAGGCCATCGCCGCGGTCGAGGAGTGCGGCGCGCCGATGGTCTCGATCGCGGGCGGCGAGCCGCTGATGCACCCGCAGATCGACGAGATCGTCCGCCAGTTGCTGGACCGCAAGAAGTTTGTGTTCCTGTGCACGAACGCGCTGCTGCTGCCCAAGAAGCTCGACAAGTTCAGGCCGTCGCCCTACTTCGCGTTCGTCGTGCACATCGACGGGCTCAAGGAGCGGCACGACGAGTCGGTCTGCAAGGAGGGCGTGTTCGACGAGGCCGTCGCGGCGATCAAGCTGGCCAAGTCGCGTGGCTTCAAGGTCAACACGAACACCACCTTCTTCAACACCGACACCCCGCAGAACATCATCGACGTGCTGAACTACCTGAACGACGACCTCGGCATCGACGAGATGCAGATCTCGCCGGCCTACGCCTACGAGAAGGCCCCGGACCAGGACCATTTCCTCGGCGTGACCGAGACGCGGGAACTGTTCCGCAAGGCGTTCGCCGACGGCCGCCGGAAGAAGTGGCGGCTGAACCACACGCCGCTGTTCCTGGACTTCCTCGAAGGCAAGAAGGACTTCTCCTGCACCGCCTGGGGCATCCCGTCCTACTCACTGCTGGGCTGGCAGAAGCCCTGCTACCTGATGAGCGACGGGTACACCAAGACGTACAGGGAACTAATCGAGACGACCGACTGGGACTCCTACGGCCGGGGCAAGGACCCGCGCTGCGCCAACTGCATGGCGCACTGCGGGTACGAGCCGTCAGCCGTGCTCGCCACCATGGGCTCGCTCAAGGAGACGATCCGCGCCGCTCGCGGCATCTGAGCACGATCCCGCCAGCGCCCGGGCGTTCGCGTGCCCGGGCGTTCGCGTGCACCGGCATTGGTGTCCCCGGGGCGTTCGTGTCTCGCCGGGCTATGGCCGGGGCTTCCTGTGCCTGGGCTCTGTGCGGCCTGCGCTTATTACCGATTCGTGTCCAAGACCAGGGGTACCGCGGAGTTGATCTTCAGTATCCGCTCAGGAACGGCCGCCACCATCTGAGGCGGCGCAGTGATTCCTCGCGTGCGCCCGGCGCGCACTGCGCCGCCACTGTGGACAGGCCCCGCGCCGACGGTGCGGGTTTCGGCATACCGGTAGGAGCCCCAGATGTTCCTGACATACATCCGGAGGGAGTTGCGCCGGCGGATGCGCCAGGCGATCATCATCGCCGTGGGCCTGGCCCTCGGTATCGGCCTGGTGATCATCGTGACCGCCGTGTCTTCCGGGGTCAAGAATGCGCAAGCCAGCGTTCTGCACGCGCTGTACGGGCAGGGCACCGACATCACCGTGACCAGGGCCCCGGCCGCCGTCTCGCCCGGGTCGTTCGGCTTCGGCGGCCAGACCGGGACCCGCACCCGGCCCGCGCCCGGCACCGCCATCGACATTGACACGCTGCGCAGCGGCGGCCTCGGCACGATCGGCTCATCCTCGGTGACCACCGTGTCCCGGCTGAAGGACGTGGCGGCGGCGGCCGGCGGACTCACGCTGACCGACACGAAGATCACCGGCACCATGCCGGCCATCAACAGCACCAGCGGCGGCTTCGGCGGTGGAGGAGGGGCCGGTGGGGGAGGCGGCAGCTTCAGTGGCTCGTTCACCCCGACCTCATTCGGTGTGGACGGCGTGGACATCGGCAACGGCGAGCTCGGCCCGCTCAGCGCAGGCAAGCTCAGCTCGGGCCGCACGTTCACCTCGTCGGACGCCAACTCCAACGTCGCGGTGCTGGACTCCAACTACGCGGCGCAGAACAAGCTGAGCATCGGGTCCACCATCACCATCGCCAAGACCAGCTTCAAGGTCATCGGGATCGTCAGCGAGCCGTCGGGCCAGAACAACTCCGACGCCTACATCCCGCTGGCCCGCGCACAGGCCCTGGCCGGCCTGACGAACGACGTGAACACGATCTACGTCGCGGCCAACAGCGCGGCCAACGTTCTCGCGGTGTCCAAGGAGATCTCCAGCGCGGTCCCATCCTCGACGGTGACCAACTCCAGTGACCTGGCCAACGAGGTGACCGGCTCGCTGGCCAATACCTCCAGCCTGGCCAACAACCTCGGCAAGTGGCTGGCGATCGCGGTGCTGGTGGCCGCGTTCCTGGTGGCCAGCCTGCTGACCATGTCGGCCGTGTCGCGGCGGGTGCGTGAGTTCGGCACGCTGAAGGCGCTGGGCTGGCGCAGCCGCCGGATCACCGGCCAGGTGATGGGTGAGTCGATCGCGATCGGCATCATCGGCGGCGTGATCGGCGTGATTATCGGCCTGGTCGGCATCGCAGTGGTGAATAAGCTGGCCCCCCCGTTGTCGGCCTCGGTCGGGTCGACGACCGGCTCCGCGACGCCCGGCGGTGCCCGCCAGTTCGGTGGCGGTGGCGGTGGCGGCGGCGGCGGTTTCGGCGGCTTCCGGCGCGCCTCGACCGCCTCCCACACGGTGGCGGTGCACCTCACCGCCTCGGTTACGATTGAGATGATCATTCTTGCCGTGGTCCTGGCTATCGCCGGTGGCCTCATCGCCGGATCGTTCGGCGGCTGGCGGGCGGCGCGGCTCAGCCCGGCCGCGGCCCTGGCCAAGGTGGCCTGAGCATGAGGTCCACCCGAGCGCCACGGCGGCGCGCCCGGTCACACCGGCAAACTTCGGCCACTGCGCCACGACGGCGTGGACACTACATCGATTCGCCCGGAACGTGGGGATGCGGTCATGTATAAGCTCAGCGGAGTTACCAAGGACTACCCGAAGGGGCGCGGGACGGTGGCCGCGCTGCGCGGCGTCGACGTGGTCGTCGAGGACGGGGACTGGCTGGCGATCCAGGGCCCGACCGGGCACGGCAAGTCCACCCTGCTGCAGATCCTCGGCGGCCTGGACCGGCCGACCTCCGGCGTCGTCGACCTGGACGGCCAGGATCTGGCGCAGATGCGGGAGACGGCCCTGACCCGGCTGCGCGCGGAAAAGATCGGGTTCGTGTTCCAGACCTTCAACCTCATCCCGACCCTGACGGCGCAGGAGAACGTGGAGACGGCGCTGGTGCCGCTGGGCATCCCCGGCGCCGACCGCCGGGACAAGGCGGCCAGGGCGCTGGCGGACCTCGGCCTGGCGGACCGGGCACAGCACCTGCCTTCGGAGCTGTCCGGCGGGCAGCAGCAGCGTGTCGCCCTGGCCCGTGCCCTGGTCAAGGAGCCGAAGGTGCTGCTGGCCGACGAGCCAACCGGCAACCTGGACGAGGACACCCGCGATGAGATCCTGGTCCTGCTGGAGAAATTCTGGCGAGAGTACGGCCTGACCCTCATCGTGGTCACGCACGACAGCGTCGTCGCCCGGCGCGCGGAGCGCATCGGCGTCATGCGCAACGGCCGCCTCACCTTCAAGCAGTCGGCGAACCGCGCCAACAAGCAGTCGGCGAACCGCGCCAAGGTCCCCGGGACCGCCGTCCCCGCCGCGCCCCCGGAACCCGTCCCCTAACCGCTCCTACTGAGCCCAGCCCGGCTCCTCCCGGCCAGGCTGCTCCAGACCCGGGGATCCGGTCAGAAGTGTGCGATTCCGCTGCGGGCGTTATCACCGAAATCGCGCACTTTTGCGGGCGCCCCGGCGCGAGCCCGGCGAGTCAGACCTGCACGAACTCGATGCCGGCGACGTCGCAGAAGTCGCGCCAGTCGGCGGCGTGGTGGCCCAGGTTCATCACCTCGTGGTGCGGGCCGCCCGCGCGCAGCCAGCCGTTCAGGCAGGCGCGCAGGCCCGAGGCGGGACGGAACTGCCCGTATGGCATCTCCAGCGCCGGAAGTTCCTGGCTATCCAGGTTCTCGCCCTCGGCGCACACCAGCCGGAACCTCTCGCCCTCCAGCGAGACCAGCGTCGCGAGCGTGGCCGGGCCCGGCTGAAGCTGGAACTTGAACGTGGGCGGGTCCGCCAGCCGCCCGATGCCGAGCGACCGCTTGATCAGCTTCACTGGCCGGTCCGAGCGAGCCACTTTCCAGTTGCCCTCGCCCATGTGGCTCTGCAGGATCGAGTCAGTCGGGAAGTCCATCGCGTACATCTCGGTGAAGTGCGCGTCCCCGATCAGAAGGTGCCCGGCGTAGACCAGGCACGCGGTGAGGACGTCGCCTTCGGCCGCGTAGCCGAAGCCCTTGGCCATCAGGCTGGACGCCGCCGCCAGCGGCAGCCGGCTGAACCGGCCGTCCTCGCCGATGGCGTCGAAGTGCGCGGTGTAGGCTCCGAACCCACGTTCGTTCAGAATCTGCTCGAGGGCCACCTGCATGCGTGCGTGATCCTCGCGTTCCTCGGGCGACAGCCGCGGGTCGATCTCGAAGTTCTTGTCCTCGAACGCCATCACCTCGGCGATCTGCGCGCCGGTCACCTGCTCCATCCCGCGGTACAGATCGCCGGGCGCGACCGCGAGGATCTCCGGGCCGAGCGTCCTGATCAGGGCGCTCTCGTCGACGCGGATGTCGCCCATGTCGTTCATCGGGTAGCCGAAGATCGCGGTCTTCAGCGACTTCCACGCGGTGACGGCCGCGGCGGCCCGCGCCCACCGCCCGACGTCGGCCCGGAAACTGTCGCTCTTCCAGTCGTCGGTCAGGACCTGGAAGCG
>Ga0181518_10000731_pt1 | contig 35215 bp, 30 predicted proteins | sample PEATcosm2014_Bin_28_FD_119751 | JGI IMG/M metagenome (GOLD analysis project Ga0181518, IMG submission 119751) | Peatland microbial communities from MTU Mesocosm Facility, Houghton, MI, USA - PEATcosm2014_Bin01_60_metaG | ecosystem: Environmental > Terrestrial > Soil > Wetlands > Peat | place...
CATCTTCAAATCCTTCGACGATATCGTCGACCACTGCTGCTATGCCTGGAATACCCTCATCGATCAGCCCTGGAAAATCATGTCCGTCGCACATCGCGACTGGGCCGTCGTCGGTCAGTCAATATGAGGATTGGTATAATCTCATGACAATTAGCACATATCGTTGTTGCGACTTGGCGTCCAGATGCGATGCTGTTGCTGTCAAGAGTTTGGGCGAGGAGCGGAAATTGCAACGCGAATGTCGCGACGGCGATGGCACATAGAAATCTAATGCGATTCATCATGATCCTCTGGGAGGCTCCGTCCGAGCCCATCTACTGACCACGCCAACACGAGACCGAACCTGCACCGCGTGGCGTTTCGGCAGAGGGTATCAAAAGCGGGGCGCTTGTCGCGACCCTTTGCGCCCAAAGGCCAGTTTAAACTGGCGCGGTCTGGCTCCAGATCGGTCGGGCACGACGGTGGCCTTTTCCCATGCCCGCAGGCCAGAACGCCAATCCTTGGGCTTCGTGCAGTCAATGGACGGCATTTAAACGAGCCGTAAATGCGGGTCGGTCAGGCGGCTCGTTCGATCCTCGTGTCGATCTCGGTACGGAGCGCCACAAAATCGATTGGCTTTGTGAATAGCGCCTCGGCTCCGTCCGCCAGCGCCTTCCGCTTGGTCTCCGCATCGCCATAGGCGGTGATCATGATGATCGGCACGTCCGGTCGCATAGCCTTGGCCTTCGGTAGAAGTTCAAGCCCGGTCATCCCCGGCATGTTGATGTCCGACAGGATCAAGATCAATGAGACACCTTCCGCGTCGCCGATGCGCTGCAATGCCGCTGGAGCAGATTGGGCAAATTCCATCACAAATCGGCCAGCCCGAAGGTCTCGCCGGAATTGCTGCCGAAACAGCACCTCGACATCAGGCTCGTCGTCGACCACGAGAATGAGATAGCTCACGCTGGTCCCCCCTATTTCGGCTTTTTGGCACTATGCTGCAGACCGAGGCAGAATAATCCTGAATTCCGTGAACAGACCGGGCTCGGTGTCCACCTCTATAAACCCTGAATGTTGCTTGACGATGATGTCATGGCTGATCGAGAGCCCAAGCCCCGTACCCTCGCCCGCTGGCTTGGTGGTATAGAACGGATTGAACATTTTCTCCCGGACTTCAGGCGGAATGCCAGTACCATTGTCGCGTATCCTGATCTCCACGCGATCACCGAGGCTTTTGGTCGCAGCAGTAATGGTCGGCTCGAACCCGTTGCCGCGTTCCTGTCCTTGACGCTTGGTAGCCGCATAGAAGCCATTTGAGATCAGGTTCAAGAGTACCCGCGTGATCTCTTGGGGATAGACATCGACTTCACCAGCGGCTGGGTCGAAGGACCGCTCCAGAGTGATATTGAAGCCCTGCTTTTCAGCACGTGCCCCGTGATAGGCGAGATTGATGCTTTCTTCGACGATGGCATTGACATCGACCGACCGACGCTCACCGGACCCCTCGCGCGAATGCAGAAGCATGTTTTTGACGATGGAATCGGCGCGCTTGCCGTGCTGCACGATCTTGCCGAGGTTGTCACGCAGGGTTCCGGCCAATTCGGCGATTTCGCCTCGCGTTTTGTCGTCGGTCGTCACCCGTCCGAGCGTCTCTTGCAATTCGTCGATTAGCTCGACCGAGACGCCGGAGAAGTTGTTCACGAAGTTGAGCGGGTTCTTGATCTCATGGGCAATACCCGCCGTCAATTGACCAAGCGAGGCGAGCTTTTGTGTTTGGACTAGACGATCCTGAGCGGTTCGCAAATCATCTAGTGACTTGCTCAAGTCTTCAGTACGCTGGCGCAATTCGCTCAGCAGCCGCGTGTTCTCGATGGCAATGACGGCCTGGGCGGCGAAATTCTGTACGAGCGCGGTCTGTTTGTCGGTGAAGGGTCGGACTTCCTGCCGATAAATCGCTATCTGCCCGACAAGCTCGTCGTCTTTGAGCATCGGCACATTTAGCATTGTGCGTGCGCCAGAGAGATCGAGGAGGGAAGATCGCGTGGGGTCGCCTGTATAGGCAGGGTCAGCCCGAATGTCTTCGACTTGAACTACCTGCTTCGTCGCCGCGACGCGTCCAAGTGTGGTGGCGGGATTTAGGCTTATGACAGGCTCGCGCCGACGCGACTCGGCGAACGCGGGCGGTGCCCCATGCAAAGCGACGATGCGGTATCCGTCGTCTCCCTCTGGAAGAAATAGCATGCCGAACTTCGCACCACAGATGCGCACAGCGTTTGCCAGCAATGTTTCAAATACGGGCTCCAGTTCGCCGGGCGACGAACTGATGACGCTCAAAACCTCCGCCGTAGCTGTCTGTTGCTCTAGCGACTCACGCAATTCATTGAGTAGCCGCGTATTCTCGATGGCGATGACTGCCTGACCAGCAAAATGCTTTATCAGTTCGATTTGGCGGTCGGTAAACCCCTTAACTTCCTTGCGGTAAATAACTATTGCGCCGATCACATTGTCGTCCTTAAGCATCGGCACGGCGATGACCGTCCGCACTTCGCTCAGCGTTGCAAAAGCAGAGGTATCGGGATCAACTGGTTCAGACGCGGCATATTGTGCAGTATCGGCAATGTGCAGCACTTGCTTAGTCTCTGCCATGCGCATCATTACACGCGGCCGAAACAATGGTTGGCGGCGGCGAAGCTCGGCAAAGGCGGGAGGAACATTGTGCGTCGCCACCATGCGAAAAGCATCGCCTTCATAGAGCGACAACGTTCCGAAGTTGGCGTCGCAGATGTGTACGGCGTTCTGCAATATGGACTGGAACACCGGACCCAAGTCGTTAGGTGATGAACTGATAACGCGCAGCACCTCGGAGGTTGCCGTCTGCTGCTCCAAAGATTCGGTAAGGTCCATCGTGCGCTGGCGTAATTCATTGAGCAGCCTCGTGTTCTCGATGGCAATCACGGCCTGAGCGGCGAAGTTCTGCAACAGCGCGATCTGCTTGTCGGTGAAGGGCCGGACCTCCTGGCGATAGATGATGATAGCGCCAATCAGGACATCGTCATTAAGCATCGGGATCGCGAGGTAAGTTCGCGCGCCAGCCGAGTCGACCAGGAGGACGGTACTGGTGATGCCCTCGCGATAGGCCTGGCTCGCCTGCAAGTCGACAATGTGGACAACCTGCTTTGTCGCGGCGAGGCGGCCAATACCGCCCTTTGCGTCCGGCCATATCAGCGGATTGCGCTTGCGCTCCTCGATATAGGCGGGCGGCGCATTATGCAGCGCCACGGCGCGAAATGCGTCGCCTTCGCGCAGCAGCAAGTTGCCGAAGCTGGCTTCGCAAATGCGCGTCGCGTTCTCCAGCATGGCCTGGAATACCGGTTCCAACTCACCGGGCGAACTGCTGATGACCTTCAGCACCTCCGAAGTCGCTGTTTGCTGCTCAAGCGCTTCTGAAAGCTCGCGCGTGCGCTGTTGCTCGGCTTCGAACAGCCGTACATTCTCGATAGCAATCACCGCTTGGTCGGCGAAGGTTGCAACCAAAGCGATCTGACTGTCGGTGAACGGTCGCACGACACGTCGCATCAAGACCATTACGCCAATCGGGATTCCTTCGCGTAAGAGCGGGACGCCGAGCATGGTGCGAGAGCCAACTTTCTCGTACCATCCCTTCATAGTGAATTCGGGGTCGGCTCTCACGTCAGCAATGTGAACGATTTGGCGTCCTAGCGCGGCCCGACCGGTTATTGTGCTTCGCCCGGATTCGATTGGAATGTTAGCTATCGCCTCGCGCTGCTCAGAAGTAATGCCAAAGCTGGCGGCGACGCGATAGAACCTTTCTTCAAGACGGTTGATGACAACTATTTCGGCTTCGCACAATTGAGCAGCCGATTCGACCAAAGCATCGAGTACGGTCCGAAGGTCAAACGTCGAGCGGCTGATGACCTTCAGAACCTCGGCGGTAGCAGTCTGCTGCTGTAGAGATTCACGTAGTTCATTGAGCAGCCGCGTGTTCTCGATGGCGATGACAGCCTGGGCGGCGAAGTTCTGCACCAGCGCGATCTGCCTCTCGGTGAAAGGGCGAACCTCCTGGCGAAAGATGAGAATTCCGCCGACCAGTTCGTTGTCCTTTAGTAAAGGAACGCCAAGCAGCGTTCGGGCACCGGCATGCAACGCCAGTTGTGGTCCATCGAATCCTGCCGGAGCGTCGAAGAAGCCCTGTTCCTCAAACGCGTCGACAATGTGCGCCTTTTCCTTGAAACGCATTAATCGGCCAAGGACGGTATTGGGAGCCGGACGAACACGTTGGCCAAGCATTTTCACTTCGAGCGTCGGATCGACGCCGCAGGTAGCAGCTAGGCGAAATCGGTCTGCCTCACACAAATAAAGCGCGCCAAGTTTAGCGCCGCAAATGCGCGTTGCATTAACTAGCATCGCCTGGAACACAGGCTGCAAGTCGCCGGGCGACCTTGAGATCACCTGTAGCACCTCTGACGTTGCCGTCTGCTGCTCCAATGACTCGGTGAGATCGTCGGTGCGCTGGCGCAATTCGTTGAGCAGCCGCGTATTCTCAATCGCGATGACGGCCTGGGCGGCAAAGTTCTGGACCAGTTCGATTTGTTTGTCCGTGAAGGGCCATACTTGCTTTCGATATAGGTTTATAATTCCGATCAATTCGCCATGTTTGACCATCGGAACGTTGAGGATGGTGCGCGCTCCGCCTTGATCGACTAAGATCGGTACGGGGAAAATGCGCTCGATATAGCTTTTGTCCTTTTTTAGATCGGCGACGTGAACCGTCTTCTTCGTCTGCACCGCCCTGCCAAGCGGGATGTCTGGATGCGGCTTAACAAGCGGTTCTCCTCTTCGCGCATTTACGGCGGCTACTGGAACGCCACGACTTGCCACTTGTCGAAGGCCATCCTGCTCGCTCAGCCAAAGAACAGCGGATTGGGCTTCGCATATGCGCGTCGCGTTCTCCAGCATGGCTTTGAAGATAGGCCCAACATCGCCGGATGACGAACTGATTACGCGCAGCACATTGGCTGTGGCTTTCTCCCGCTCCAGCGCCTCGTCACGCTCACGGGTGAGGAGCGCCGTCTTCGTATTGGCGCTGGCGTTGGAAGGGTTGCGACGCGGACTGACCTTCGGCGCACTGGGGCGTTTGGACTTTGTCGTGATGGGTCGCCGGTTTTTCATGGCATCGCAGTCCGCCGCGCGGGTGCCGATAGCGGCCAAGCTGCCGCCGTGGCGCTGAGATTACCGGAAAACACCCGCCGCTTCATGATCGCCCCAGGTCCGGGAAGCGGCATCGTATCGACTCAGACCAATGCTCTGGAAGGGGCTCAGACTGACTTTGTGGCGCTGCTACGCAAGACCCATGCCGCGCGCATTATTGGAAAGGCAGGATGTTCTTACATTCCGCCCAAACCTCTTCGCGCGGCACGTCAAAGCGCTGCCGCGCGTCGTCGTCCCAATAGGCGGTGATGGCGGGTTTGAAGATTGGCCGCTCCCGCATTCGTGCATACCAGTCCGCCACGCGTGGCCGCCTGCTCTCCCACAGCCCGGCAAGACCGAGCATATCGGCGCGATTAACGTAAGGAATGGCAGCCGCATCGGCCAGCGTAAAGCAACTGCCCACGAGATAATCGGATTGCGCCAGGGCGCTTTCCATGACTCCGACAAATGTGTCGAAGCGGCGCGCCGCATCCATTGCGTCGGGTGCCGCGAGCCCAATATCCATGATCTTCTGCAATCGCTCGCGCTTGACCGGGTCGAGCGTGCGGGCGACATAGGCGTCACGACCGTCCGGGGACTGCCGCATGAAATAACGGCGGAACGCCACCGCAGTGGTGATCGTGCCGCAGTGAACGTGCAACTCGTCGACGCGCTTGAGCCAAAGCCGCACCTGTGAGCGCGCGTAGGGATCGCTGGGCATCAAGGGAATTTCTGGGAAGGTCTCGTCGAGGTATTCCATGATCAGCGTCGACTCGATGATCACCTTTCCGTCATGCACCAGCGTCGGCACGACCCCGTTGGGATTGAGCTTGAGATATTCTGGCCGGTATTGATCGCCGCGTTGCAGCCACAGCACCTCTCCCTCCCATGGCAACGCTTTTGCTTCGAGCGTCAGCCGGACCTTGATGGCGCAGACGGATGTTGTGCCGTGGTAGAGGTAAAGCATAGTAGACTCCGCTGTCGCGCGCACGCGTCGGGCAGAATTTGATTGCGTCTAAAGCGACCACTCACTTTGGATCAGTCGCTAACGCCTTTCGTACATCCGACTGGGAAATCCCGAACTGTCGGGCAATTCGCGATGGCGTGATACCAGCCTTGAACGAGGCGCGAATTGCATTGATCTGACCACGTGTCAACGAGACTTCGGCAATGTCTACGCGTCGTCGTTTATCGGTCTGAGGCAACGGCTTCGTGGTCAACGCCGATGAGCGTAGCGGCGACGGCGTCAAATCTGTTCTAATACTTTGCGGCAGCCTGCCTCGCCGCTTCGCCTCATCGAATGCTGCCTCAAAAAGCTCGTCCAATTCCCCGTCACTCAATTGGCTGATGCCATAACGCAGGTTCTTGGGCAGGACGTGCCGCTGCGATGCGGCTTCAGTCGCCTCTTTTGCTGCATCCACCGTTGGCAACGATGGGGCGGCGACCTTTACCCCCTCGGTTGAGAAGGGGCCGGATATTGCTGGCTCGGCTGGGTCTCGTCCCATAATGCAATCATGGTCTGGTCAATGAATATCGGCAATCGCCATCTTACTCGATCACGTCGTCGGCGGTGGCGAGCAGCCTATCCGGAACGTCCAGGCGAAGCGCCTTGGCAGCCTTGAGGTTGATGATCATCTCGATTTTCGTGGGCTGGACGACAGGCAGATCAGCCGGTTTCGTACCATTGAGAATTTTGCCGACATAAACACCTACCTGTTGGTAGGCCTCAACGAGGCTGGCACCGTAGCTAATTAAGCCGCCCGCCAGGACGAACTCGCGAAGTGAATACATGGTCGGAATCGCATAGCGCGCAGCCAGCTCAGCTACCTGCTCAACCCGCGCGCTGAAAAAAGTATCATTACCGACGAGTAGCGCCCTAGTTCCTGCCTGCACTAGGCTCTTGAAAGCGCCTTCGATTTCGCCGTCGGAACCTGCTTTCAATATTTGAACCTTTAGACCGATGACAGACGCCGCCCCCGCCAAGTCTCTCCTCATCGGCTCAAATATTGTCTCATTGTGTGGATTCTCAAGAAATCCGATCGTCTCGGCGCTAGGGACCAGCTCATGCAACACAGCAAGGCTCTTGGCTCCCAATTCAGCAACGAGCCCGTTAACGCCTGTGAGGTTACCTCCGGGCCGATTTAGGCTCGCAACAAGCCCTAGCTGTACCGGGTCCACGCCGAGGCTAAACACGATCGGAATGCTGGTAGTGGCAGCTTTGGCCGTAAGGGCAGGCTGCACTCCGGCTGCGACGATCACAGCCACTCGACGTTCAACCAGATCAGCCGCCAACGCGGGCAGTCGATCGGGTTGGTTTTCTGCCCAGCGAGATTCGATCACAAAGTTTCGGCCTTCAACGTAGCCAGTTTCGTTCAAACCGCGACGGAGGCCAGTAAGTCGAGAGGGGTTTTCGGACGCGGGCGACCCGTAGTTCAGGTATCCGACCACTAAAATTGCCGCCTGCTGCTCGCGTGCTGAGATCGGCCACGCAACCGTCGCGCCGCCGAGAAGCCGGATGAACTCACGCCGCCTTGTATGTCGGGAAAGGAGCATATTGAGAGCTGACGGGGGTGGGTTCATGACACCGCCCCCGTCGCGACTGGAAGCCCGCAGCCGCCTCGGCTTTTAAACCGCGAATGAGCTTGGTGCTCCAGTCGCTTCTTCCACTCCCGGACAGTTGCCAGGGCAGAAACCCGCATCAGCAAGGAAGGGGCACGAAGATGGTAGATCATTGCTACGGTGGAATCGACGTATCGAAGGATCGTCTCGACGTACAAGTGCTGCCGCAGGGGCGATGCTTTTCGGTGGATAACACCGCTGCCGGCTGGAAACAGTTGGTCGACCGGCTGCGCGGCCTGTCGATTGCGGCGCTTGGCATCGAACCGAGTGGCGGCTACGAGCGCGGCGTCATCCGAGCCCTGCTGGCCGCGGGCCTGTCGGTGCGACGCATCAACCCCAACAAACTTCGCCAGTTCGCCCGCGCCCGCGGCGTCCTGGCCAAGAACGATCGCCTCGATGCCCGGCTGATCGCCGAGTATGTCGCGATCATGCCGACACGGGTCGTGCACCGCGATCCTGCCGCAGAGCAGCTCGCTGCGGTCGTCACCATGCGGCGGCAGCTTAGCGATGAGCATGTCACGGTCGAGAACCAGACCGCCCACATCGAGGATGCCATGTTGCGGCGCCTCAATAAACGTCGCCTGGCGCGGCTCAAGGCCGACATCCTTCTGCTCGACAAACGTATGGCCGAGATCGTCGCCAGCAATGCCAATCTCGCGCGGCGTTACGACCTGCTGACCTCGATGCGGGGCGTAGGCCCGACCCTTGCCTTCACCCTCATCGCGTTGTTGCCCGAACTCGGCCAGATGAGCCGCAAACAGATCGCTGCTCTCGTCGGCCTTGCGCCCTACGACTTCGATAGTGGCAGGCTCAAAGGACATCGCTGCATCTACGGTGGCCGCATGCCGGTCCGCAACGTCCTTTACATGGCCGCCCTCAGTGCAGCCCGATATAATCCCGTCCTCAAAACCCTTCACAATCGTCTCGCAGCGACCAACAAGAAACCCAAAGTCGTTATCGTTGCCGTCATGCGAAAGATGATCACAACCCTCAACGCCATGCTCCGCGACAATCTTGCGTGGCAGCCTAAATCCGCCTGAGCCAACGTCACAGTTGCTCACTCGATCACCTCGTCTGCCCGCAGCAGAATAGAGGTTGGCACATCAATTCCGAGCGCCTTTGCAGTGCGCAGATTGATGCTCATATCAAACTTCGCAGGCTGCAAGAGCGGCAAATCGGCGGGCTTTTCGCCCTTGAGGATCCGGCCAGCATAGTTGCCGATTTGCCGATAGACCTCGGGCACGCTGGCACCATAGCTCATCAAGCCGCCTGCGACCACAAATTGGCGTGAATCGTAAATTACTGCGACCTTCAATCCCGCAGTCAATTTCAGCACCCGATCCCGTAGGTTGATAAACAATGGAGTGGAAGAGACAACCAGGCCGCCGACATGAGCTTCTGCGAGAGTGGCAAAGGCAGTCTCCAATTCGGTATCCGCGCTCGCGGGCACAATCCGAACCTCTCGCCCCTCCGTTCGTGCAGCCGCTTCGAGAGCGTGCCGCTCTAACTCTGCCATGTCGATATTAGGATCAAACAGATAGCCGATCACCGATCCTTGGGGAGCGATTTCGTGTATCAGCTCTAGCCGCTTGGCTTCGAGGTCAGAGCTAAAAGCATTAACGCCCGTGACATTTCCTCCGGGATGATTGAGGCTGGCGACAAAACCCTGCTTTACAGGATCACCACCGAAAGTGGCGACAATCGGAATTGTTTTGGTGGCGGCGATTGCGGCAACATTGGCCCCGCCCGCAGCGACGATCACTGCTGGTTGGCGGCGTAGTAGGTCGGCGGCGAGTCCAGGAACTTGATCGAGGTGCCCATTCGCCCACTGATATTCGATTTTGACGTTCTGGCCATCCACAAATCCCTGCTCATTCAAGCCATGCTGAAACGCGGCAACGAGATAAGTGAAACCGGCAGCAGTCTGACCGTTCAAGAATCCGATAACGGGCATTGCCGATTGTGTTTGGGCCGTTAAAGGCCAACCAATTGTCGCGCCGCCGAGCAACGTGATGAACGCGCGCCGCTTCACTCAATCACCTCGTCGGCGGTAGCAAGCAGGGTCTCCGGCACTGTGAGACCAAGCGCTTTGGCAGTTTTAAGATTGATGGCAAGATCAATTTTAACAGACTGCGCGACCGGCAAGTCTGCGGGTTTCTCACCCTTGAGAATTCTGCCGCAGTAGGTTCCCGCTAGCCGATATGCATCGGCAAAGCTTGCGGCGTAACTGACCAGACCGCCAGCCGTCACAAATTCGTGCGAGTAGTAGCTCGCGGGCATTGCGTGGCGCGCTACTAGCGCGACAATCTGTTCGCGCCGCACAAGAAAGAATGGATCGTTGCCGACGAAGAGCGCGCCGATACCCCGATCAGCAAAGCTGGTGAAGGCCGCATCTATTTCTTGTTCAGTGCTGGCGCTCTGTTCATACAATTGAAGCCCAAGGGAGTGGGCGGCGTCGCGCACGTCTTTCGCTAAAATTTCAAAGTTCGGATTTCTAGAATTTATCAAGTATCCCATCACAACAGCGTTGGGCACTATTTGGTGAAGCAGTTCTAATCGTTTCGCAGCCAATGAGCCGGTCATTGGGTTCACGCCGGTGACGTTCCCACCCGGCTGATTGAGACTGGTGACGAGGCCCGACTTGACCGGGTCCACTTCGCCGCTGCTGAAGACGATGGGGATGCTTGAAGTCAGCTTCTTGGCCGCGAGCGGCGAGGTACTGCCGCCCAACGCTGCAATCACCGCCACATGACGTTGGATTAAATCGTCGGCCAGCGCCGGGAGCCGGTCGAATTGACCCTCAGCCCAGCGGTATTCAATCGATACGTTCTGGCCATCGGCAAAACCTGTCTCCTTCAAACCTTGGAGAAATGAGGCTGTAAGGTGTTCATAAGCGCCGGGCGAGCCGGTGTGAAGATAGCCGAGGACTGGCATCGCGTGTTGCTGTGCGCGTACCGAGATCGGCACAGCAAATGTCGCGCCACCGAGAAGCCGGATGAATTCACGTCGTCTCACTCGATCACCTCGTCGGCGGTAGCGAGCAAGATCTGCGGCACTGTGAGATCGAGCGCCTTTGCGGTCCTGAGGTTGACGATCAACTCGACCTTCGTCGATTGTTGGACCGGAAGATCGGCTGGATTATCGCCCTTGAGTACGCGGCCCGTGTATATGCCCGCTTGATAATACGCATCGGTGATGCTGCCACCATAACTCATTAAGCCCCCCGCATCAGCAAAGGCACGAAACTGATAAATCGCGGGAATTCGGTACCCAAGCGTCAGTGCCGCTAATTGGGCGCTCAGTCCGTTAAACAGCGGGTCCGGGACGATCAACAACGCTTCCCCGCGCAAATCTGTGATGCCCTTAAATGCCGTTTGAATTTCGCTCTCGGTACTAGCCTGCAGGGCATGCACACGCAGACCAAGCTTGTCCGCCGTCTCGGTCAAGTCACGAATTTGAGTTTCGGCACCAGAAGCGGTTGGATTAAAGAGCGCGACAAACGAAGTAGCTTTGGGTGTTAGCTCATGCAGGAGTCCCAGCCGTTTTGGACCAAGCACGTCCGCCAGCATATAAGCGCCGGTGACGTTGCCACCGGGACTGTTCAGGCTCGCAACCAAGCCCACTTTGATAGGATCGACTCCTACCTGAAATACAATGGGGATTGAGGAAGTGGCCGCTTTCGCCTCAAGAGCGGCGGGACTTCCGCCCGTCGCCGCAATCACGTCCACACGACGGCGCACGAGATCAGCCGCCATGTCTTTCAACCGCACGTCGTTGCCTTGCGCCCACCTATATTCGATTAGTACGTTACGTCCCTCGACGTATCCCACCGTCCCTAACCCCTCAAGGAACGCATGCACGTAGTCCGCAAATGCCTCCGCTGAGGCTGTATTTAGAAAGCCTATGACGGGCATCGACTGCTGCGCCTGCGCCGCCAACGGCAACGTAGCTGCACCACCCAGCAGACCGAGAAATTCCCGCCGCTTCATGCTCGCCCCAGGGTCAGGAGACGACATCGTATCGGCTTAGACCGATGCTCTGGAAGAGGCTTTGTTACCCTCTCACTCGATCACGTCGTCGGCCAGCGCGAGTAGCGTCGGCGGAATATCGATGCCGAGCGCCTTCGCCGTTTTGAGGTTGATTACAAGGTCGAATTTCGTCGGCTGCACCACCGGCAGATCGCCCGGCTTTTCGCCTTTGAGAATGCGCCCGGTATACATGCCCGATTGACGATAGGCTTCTGCGAAGCTTGGGCCGTAACTAATTAGGCCACCTGCTTCAGCGAATTGGCGCACCTCAAACATCGATGGTAGAGCGTATTGTGCCGAGAGTGCTACCAGTTTGTCTCTCCTGCTGTTGAAGAAAGGATTACCGACCAGCGCCACAGCACCGACACCTGCGCGGGCTAGGGCCGCAAAGACAGACTCTAGTTCACTTTCGGAACTGGCACCGAAGATCTGGATTTGTAGGCCCTGTGTAGCCGCGGCGGCGTGCAGTTCCTCGACCTGCGCTTTGGCAAATGGGTAGGTGGGATCGACAACTACGCCGATTAGCGCCGCGTGGGGCAAAAGCTTGTGCAGAATTTCCAGCCGCTTCGCCTCCAACGTCGTTGTGTACACCATGACGATGGTGATGTTTCCGCCAGGACGGTTGAGGCTAGCGACTAGGCCCTGCCGAACCGGGTCGTCTCCGTCAATTGCGACAATCGGGACGCTCGACGAGAATGTCTTTGACGCAAGCGCTCCCTGACCACTGCCGCTAATCGCTAGCACGTCCACGGGTCGGTGAACCAACTCGCCAATTAGACCCAGCATTCGGCTTTCTTGGCCTTCGGCCCAGCGGTACTCAATGACGACATTTTGGCCTTCGACATAACCGACTTGGCTCAAGCCTTCCTTGAATGCCGTGACGAAGCGCGCAAAGGCGGCAGCGGACTGGCCATTGGCAAAGCCGACCACAGGCATCGCCGCCTGCTGCGCACGTGCCGAGATCGGCCACGCAACCGTCACGCCACCGAGAAGCCGGATGAATTCACGCCGCCTCATTCAATCACCTCGTCGGCACGACCCAGGAGAGTGAGAGGAAAAGAAATTCCCAGGGCCTTTGCTGTCCTAAGATTGACAACAAGATCGAGCTTGGTTGTTTGCTGAACTGGCAAATCTGCTGGCTTCTCGCCTCGAAGGATTCTCCCCGCATAGATTCCGATCTGGTGGAATGAGTCCGCAAAACTACTTCCGTAGCTCATCAAACCTCCAGCCAAGACGAAATCTCGCCACTGATTTATTGCGGGCACTGCGTCACGGATCGTGAGCGCGGCGAGTCTCTTACTCCAGCGAAAAAAGGAAAGGTCGGAAGAAATCATCAGCGCCTCCGCTTGCAGCGCCTTATATCTGGCGAAAGCCTCGTCGAGATCACGTTCGTTCTCGACCTTAAGAATGGTCATTTCCAGATCAAGCGTGCTTGCTGCTGCCGAAACGTCCTTTGCTAAATTGTTCGAATTTGGGCTCTCTGGATTAATGAGCAAAGCTACCTTTTTTGCTGATGGAAGCGTCTGGTGTATAAGTTCCAGGCGCTTTTGCTCCGCCTCTTGGGCAGTCACAATGAACACGCCCGTGAGGTTACTCCCCGGTCGGTTCAAGCTCTTGACAAGTCCAAGCTGAACCGGGTCCGACCCAATGTAGAAGACGATTGGAATATCTGTGGTCGCCGCCTTCGCAGCCAGCGCCGCAGCATTCGTGTTTGCGACGATAACGTTGACACCACGCTGGACTAGTTGAGCCGCCAGTGCGGGAAGTTGCTCATAATCGTCATTCGCTGACTGAACGTCGATAGTGACGTTCTGTCCTTCCACGAAGCCTGTCTCACTCAGCCCTCTCCCAAACGCGCGAAGTCTATCTGCAATTTCGTCGCGTGACAAAAAGCTGAGAAATCCGATTACCGGCATGGCCGTCGGTTGCGCGCGCGCAACGAGCGGCGATACTATTGATGCGCTACCGAGCAACTTAATGAAATCGCGCCGACTCATTCGATTACCTCGTCAGCGCGTGCAATCAGCGTCGGCGGGACGACGAGGCCGATGGCCTTTGCCGTCGCTGCGTTGATAACAAGCTCAAGCCTGGTCGCAAACTCAATCGGCAGATCAGCAGGTTTCTGGCCTTTCAGGATTCGATCTACGTAATAGGCCGCGCGATGGTACGTCTCGCGTTGACTGATGCCATAACTAATCAAGCCCCCATCCTCGACGAAATCGCGTCGGGTATAGATTGTAGGCAACCGTGACGCCAGCGCAAACGCCGCGATTTGTCGGCGCGCTGTGATGAAAAGAGCATTCGTCAAAACGACTACGATTTTCGCACCCCCGTCTACAAACGATTCGAACGCAGGACCAAGCTCATCGGAGGTGCGAACCTCGATTGGCGCGAAGCTCACTCCCAGCTTTGCGGCGACGGATTCAGCTTCTCGCCGCTGAACCACATTCGATGGATTGCTGGAATTGACCAGACAGCCGATCTTTTTGCCCCCCGGCACTAGGTCGCGCGCCATTTCCAATAGCTTGCCAGCTAGACCTTCGACTCGAATGAGCGTCCCCGTTACGTTGGTCCCCGGATGCGCTTCGCTGGCAACCAAGCCTAGGCCGACCGGGTCGGTCATATTCAAACCAACGATGGGAACGTCTGAGGTTGCCTTTTTGGCAGCCAGAGTGCCTGGGGTGCTGTCGGCTACAATCACTTGGGGTTGGAGACGAAGCAACTCCTGCACGAGCAGCGGTAGCCGACTTAAATCCCCCTCGGCATACCGCTGCTGCATCGCATAGCTGCGCTCTTCCACGTAGCCAAGTTCACCCATACCTCGCAAAAAGCCGCTAATGTATTGTTGGGTATCTGCTTTCGAACTACTACCAAGGAAGCCAATCACCGGCATCGCCGCCTGCTGCGCTCGTGCCGAGATCGGCCACGCAATCGTCGCACCACCGAGAAGTCGGTTGAATTCGCGCCGCCTCACTCAATCACCTCGTCGGCAGCCACGAGCAATGTCTCTGGAATCTTTAAGCCGAGCGCCTTGGCGGTTTTGAGGTTGAACACAAGCTTGAACTTGACCGGTTGCTGCACTGGAAGATCGCCGGGCTTCTCGCCGCGCAGGATGCGGTCGACATATTCGGCAGTTCGCCGGAAACTGTCCACGTAATCGATGCCGTAGAAGACAAGTCCACCGGCTTTCACAGCACCATCGGTGGCGTAAATTGACGGCAGGCGATACCGCAGACACAGCGCAATGATAAGACCTTCGTTTGCCCAGGTGATGGCGTGCGGGAGGACGACGACCCCGCCATTCTCCTTCGTCCCAAAGGTAGATATGGCGCTCTCGATTGCTGCAGCGTCGTGAACGCCACCTGCTGTGGCCTCGACGTTCAAGTGCGGTGCAGCGGCTTCAATCGAATGCCACATTGCCTGATGAATAGGCGTCTCAGGATAAAAAATCGTCATGACTCGGACAAGATTAGGCGCGCTCTCTTTGAGCATCTCAAGCCACTTGGCACCCATCGGGGCGTCGTTGGCAGCGAAGCCAGTGATGTTCCCACCGGGATGAGCGAGGTTTGTGACGAAACCATCGCCAATTGGATCGCCGACTCCAACGAACACAATGGGCACATTCCCGGCCATCGGTTTCAGCAGTGCGAGGGCTAGATTACTGAAGACCATAATCACATCGGGCTGAAACGCGAGCAGTTCCGCGACAACGGCGCGCATCTGCTCCGGTCCACCGGTCCACCAGCGCACTTCGGTGCGCGTATTACGATCTTTCGTCCACCCCAACTCTTCGAGCCGTCCCCAAAAACCGGCAAGGTAAGCTTTATCAAGCGCAGTCTCAGCGCTACCGATCAGTACACCGATACGCCGTATGCGCTCATCCTGCTGCGCTCGCGCCGCGAGCGGCCAAGTCACGGCTGTGCCGCCGAGGAGGGTGATGAAATTGCGTCGTTGCATATGCCCCCGTCAGGACCACGCCATGTGCAATATCAAATCATAGCAGGTCACGACGGGGCGGCGAGCCAGAAAAGGCATCTAAACAACACCGGTCCTTCAACAGGTCCCCACCTCATCGGCGTAGGCTCGCTTCGGACTGGGATTGATTTACTGTTGATAAAATGGCTGTTATACGAACAGTCGACCCTCGGCATAGGGCGAAAATCATGGCCAAAGCGCATCTGCGGCTGGTCGCGCCAGCCACCGTAAAACGAACAGTTACCCCAAAGCGGCTCCCCAACGGCAGGCTGCGGACCAGGGAGTACATGACCGAGGCCGAGGTGGAGCGGCTCATGGCGGCGGCCAAGGGCAACCGGTACGGCCACCGCGACGCCACGATGGCCCTGGTCGCCTACAGGCACGGCCTACGCGCGTCCGAATTGGTGGACTTGAGATGGGAGCAGGTGGACTTCAGAACGGCCTCCCTGCACGTCCGGCGAGTCAAGCAAGGCACCCCTAGCGTCCATCCTATCCTCGGCGGCGAGCTACGTGCCCTACGACGGCTCCAGCGCGATCAGGAGCCCAAATCACCCTTCGTGTTCACTTCGGAACGGGGGGCACCGTTCACGACCGCTGGGTTCGCCCGCATGATCGAGCGTGCCGGGATCGAGGCAAAGCTTAGCTTCAAGGCCCACCCGCACATGCTGCGGCACGCCTGCGGCTACGCCCTGGCCAACAAGGGGCATGACACCCGCGCCTTGCAGGCTTATCTCGGCCACCGCAATATCCAGCACACGGTGCGCTATACCGAACTGTCGCCGACGCGATTCAAGGATTTTTGGCGAAGCTGAGGCTGCTGGATGTCGCCCCGTTTATTCGCAAACGATTTTAACCTGAGACACCTCTGGGCGACGTAGCCATGCCATCTCCACTTGACGGGTGCTGGGCGAAAATTGAGCGGGCCAACGACAATATCGGGAATCTCGACAACGAGATCGCTGCTTTTGTCCATCCTGAAAATTATATCATTGTCAGGCACGTCGATCATAAGGCGCAAGAATGCACCTTTACGGCTCGCGGACAGACAATTCCGCTGCGGTTTTCTGTCTTAATCGGCGAGATTATCCATCACTTGCGCTCTAGCCTTGATCACCTCATCTGGCAACTCGTCCTCAAACGACATCCTTCTCCAAACTTTAAAGTCCAGTTTCCCATCTGCATCACGGAGAAGGAATTCAAAAGGGCTATAAAAGGGGGAATAATAACCGGCGTCGGCAAGTCAGCCCAAAAGTTAATTGAGCATGTTCAGCCTTACCACTATTCGAGTTAGGGATAAAGAATTTTGGTCGATAAGCGGGCAGACCCTCACGGCGGTGCGCAATCGGAGAAACGCGGCGTTGCCGCTTCGACGAGCCACGGTGATTGCTCCTGCCGAATATCAGTTGGCGTTATTGACAATTATTGCAGAAGCAGTCGCAATTTCAGGGGATGATTTGGTGGTGGAAACAGCGCGCCTTTTTGGATTTGACAGAACGGGGCCGGACCTCAAGGAAGCAATTGACCGCCAAGTGGAAAGGCTGGTGAGGGAGGGACGACTGCATCGCGACCAGGACGGACTTCAATTGCCAGATAGTAACTCGCAGTAGGCTCTTTGAGAGAGGCGAATTAGAACCCTTCATCAAGACCGTCGACCCGAACCGTCAACCCCGCAGACTTCCCAGAGCGCATTACCTCGTCGGTAGCGCGGGAAACCACTTCGCTCCAGACTAGAAAATGCGCGGTCGTGTCTCAGTTTGATTACAAAGCCAATGATTTAAGCGGAGAGCTTTCTTGCGGGTGGGACGCCGTCTGGTGTGTTCAAAATCTCAAATATGCGACGTAGTTCTGCGTGTCCCGATGTGCGGCTACGCCTGAGTGGAATTCCGCCCTGGTGGAGCAACTGCTGATTACCTTCGCGACCGTCAGCCATGTCGTCAAAACACACCACGAATAACGGCTTACTCATTTGCAGCGCACAATAACCAGCATTAAGCGTACCGCCGCGATCCCTAGCTTCAAGTACAAGCACCGCATCGCTTAAGGCCACTATCACCCTGTTGCGGTCCATCGCCCTGTCAGGACGCCAGACGGCTTCCTTCGGAAAATAGCTGATTACCAATACTCGATTCCAATCCCACAACGCCTTGATAGTCTTCTTGATGCGAAAGTGATTGATCCCTTCCGGCAGCACAATGACCGTGTTGCCACCATGGGCCAAGGCTGCTTCATGGGAGGCCATATCCACGCCTGGAGCGTAGCCAGAAATTACAGCGATCCCGCGCTCGCTCAATTGCGTCGCACAGTCAGCTGCGATCATTAAGCCGGGTTCGCTAGCATTGCGTGACCCACAAAAACCTACGCCCTTGGCTTTGAGAAGATCAAGATTTCCCAAATACCAAATGTCTGGGGAAGCAAGCCCGCCAAAGATTGGCTGTAACTGCGCAGGATAAGCGCTGTCATGCGGCTGAAGAAGTTGTGGCTGGGGAATGTTCATTGGTTGTCCGTGTCGCGCCACGTTTTTACGCAGAACAATCCATGCACCTCTTTGGCCCCGGCCTCGTATAAACGAGAAGCGACAAACTGCGCGGTTGTTCCAGACTGATACTTGTCATCGATCAGGATGACTTTTTTACCCTTCACGCTCGCCGATACTTGCAATCCAGCATTCTCTAAAGCTAACCACTTTTGATCAAGGGGGAGAGCCTTCACACTGTTCTTTTTTTTCTGGAATTGCACTTCTGGGGATAAGTTCGATTTGCCCGTTTTTGCGGCGACAAGCTTAGTAATCTCTGTTGGCAGGTCCCATCTCTTGTTGGGTGATGGCGGGACTGCGCACACCATGTCGCAGCCTCGATAGAAAGATACCTTCTTGATAGCCGATACGCAGGCTGCGGCTAGTGTTTTGACTGCTGCGGACTCGTGAGTTTCTTTTGCATCATGCTCTGCTTGACCCAAAGGAGTATAAATACCCGCTTCCGCAAGATTAAAGTCGAGAGCCATTGAGCAATCGAGATTGTCGCGCAAGAAAATGAAAGATGAATATCGATCTTGCCATGCTAGGGCGGCATCGATCTGGCCTTTGTCGGTCAGAAATTTATATGGTCCATAGGGGCCATTCAGGGTGACTATTCCTGTCTCCGCTAAGAATAGACGCTGAAGGGAGGGAAATTTGAGACCGACAATATGATGACCCCTTTCTTTATGCTCACGGACCGCAGGAACGTCTGCAAAGCGAAACCGCTTAGGAGCAAGCGCTCGTACTTTCTCCACGTCCTTCAGGTTTATTGAAGGCATATGCCGTTCCACACAAGATCAACACGGCGTTTGCGCCCAACCAAGCGCTTGCCGGTGTCGCCCCGATTGGCGAATTTGATGGCAACGTCTTGACCAGCCTTGCCGAAATTCTTCGCCGCTATGGCAAGACGAGGCGGTTCGGCATTCGCCTCCTGCACGATCCCCTAAATTTGGATGGTGGCGTTCTTCTTGAAACGTGCGACCCGATACGCAGAATCCTGACGTGCAGGAGCAGCACGCAAGACGATTTAGCCTCCGTTCAATCCATCCCCACCGTGTTTTGCTGGGAAGAGGTTCGAGAGAGAAGCCAGGGTAATTTATTCGTCGGCCAGGAGTGCATTCAGTTCTGTAAAAGTGTGCAGCGTTGTGTTGTATCGGCTCAAGGCAGTCACAGGAATAGTAGCAGCCACGAGCCGACAGGGCACCGGAGCGTCTAGGCTTAAGGCAAGCGAACGGGCTGAAGCGACTTCGGACGGCCGCGAGGTAAGCGGCATCATCCTTTGGCTATTCTATATCGTTCAAGCCGCGCTTGAATTTCCGCCTTGGGCAATCGACAACGCGGGTGCGCCGCGATGGCTTCAAGACCGGCGATAATCACTGCCGCCTCGATCACCTGCCCCTCGAAGAGCTGATCGAGCAACCACAACACTCCAAAAAACGGCACTTTCTGCGCTTGCGCTAGCGCCCGCAGTTCGCCGTCGCCCGTCAGCAAGGTCCAGCCGCGCACGGACGCCAGCGAGTAGGCAAAGGCATCGGGCAAAGAAAGCTTGGGATGCGCGCTCCGCACTTTCTGCGCGATCATCACTTCGTCGCCGGTAAGTCCTTCAACATGCAGGCCGCGCGCAATCAACGTCGGACCTCCAAAGGCCGCCAGCTCGCGGGCATACAACAGATCGGGTACAGCAAACTCAAACGGCAGGTTGAAGCAGGAATCCAGAAACGCCCCGCGTTCGAGGTCAATCAGCACCGATGTATCGGAAACCAGGATTCTCATACATCAGGAGTTGAGGGCTGATCCATGAGTCGCGTCAAGTCTCGCACCGAAAGCCCAAGAATCTCCGCTGCTTTCGACTCGCCAATCAATCCCTCGGATAGAGCGCGGAAGCATAGGCGCTGCATCCGGTGCGGCTGCTCTTTGGACGGAGGGATGGCGCCAAGCTCTTCGTAGGGCGGCTTTCGCCATCCATACTTACTGAACGCTTGGAACATCCGGCCGTAGGCAGCATCGCTGATAATTCCGAGATCGTGACAGCGATACACGATGGCTTGAAAGCTCGCGCCAAACAATTCCTTGAGGCGCAGCAACTCACCAAGGCTGATCGTCGTGCGGTGCTTGCCGATTTCACGCCACAGCGCCTCCGCCGGCATCAAGAATGCGCCGGCAAACCGATTTGCGGCCTTCTCCGCATCCTCGCCATGCCGCACGTCCATAACCATGTGACCAAGCTCATGGGCGAGCGTGAAGCGCTTTCGCTCCGACCATTCGCTTTCCTTGATGACAATGACAGGGATCGGCTCGCCGTTCTTGCGACGCACCCGCGCCGTCAATCCATCGATGTCCGAAAGATCGACCGAGAGAATTTTTATGCCGCGCTCTTCGAGCAGTTCCGACAGATTTTGAATCGGGTCGATGCCCAGTCCCCAATTCGTGCGCACAGCCCGAGCCGCATTTTCGGCGTCGGCGACGGCCGTGATCGGATAGGGAGCCTCGCGCGGGCGATCCCACACCACGCTCGCGAGTCCGAGCGTATCTTCAAGCATGAGATAGCGCTCAAGCAGATGGAGCGCCTGCCCTTCGACGAACGCTTCCTCGCGCTTAGACGCGATGCTCTTTTTACGGAACTCCACCCCATCCAAAACCATCTCCTCGCTTGAGAGCAGATAGTCCTCCGAGACGTGGAGAGCTTTCGCCAAGGCGCTGAGCACCTTGGAACTCGGCATATCCTCGTTGCGCTCATACTTGCCGACTGCCTGGGCCGTCACCAGGTTGTCGATTGCCGCCTCCACCTCGCGAAGCGAAAGACCGGAAGCAGCACGCGCGATCTTAAGTCTTTGTCCAATCATGGTATTTCTCCAACTGCTTCGGTTTACAAATGTACCAAATTATGCCATTATTGTAAACTAAGAACTTGAGTCTCGGTTCCGATCCGCCATATTTCGGGGGTCGGCAGGACCGAGACATCACCTTAACCAGGCGCCCCCGAGGGCCGGAAAGGCAATTTGATGAACCGTATGGCCCCTTTTGGCGCTGCCCGCCCGCCGCGCCGCACATCCGATCAAAAGGGCATCCACGACATCCGCCGCCTGCCGGATGCGGAGTTCGACGGTATCTGGGACTCCATCATTCTGCCGCCGGGTCTCAAGGAGCGCGTTCTCGCCCAGGCGGTCTTGAACTTCACGGCGCGCGCTCGGTTGCAGCAAGTGCACTTGCCGGTGCACGGCATCATTCTTTTTGTCGGTCCCGCCGGCACCGGCAAGACCTCGCTGGCGCGAGGCCTCGCCTCGCGCACCGCCGCGTCCTTGAACGGCGGGCTCACTTTCATCGAGGTCGATCCGCACGCTCTGGCAAGCGCCGCCCACGGCAAGACGCAACAGGCCGTGGCGCACCTTCTCGGCACGGTGCTGGCCGAGCAATCTTCTACAAGCCCGTGCATCGTGCTGCTCGATGAAGTCGAGACGCTCGCCGCCGACCGCAGCAAGATGAGCATGGAAGCCAACCCGGTCGATGTGCACCGGGCAACCGACGCCGTTCTGACCCAGCTTGACCAGCTCGCCGCGGACTATCCCCAGCTCCTCTTTCTTGCGACCAGCAATTTTGCAGGCGCGATCGACGAGGCATTTCTGTCCCGCGCCGATCTTGTCGTGACGATCGATCTGCCGACGCCCGAGGCCTGCAAGGCCATCGTGCTCGACACCGTCGAACGGCTCGCCAAGGCCTATCCCAAGCTCGCCGGGTTACGCGCTGCGCCGCAAATCGCGAAGGCCGGCGCGATCGCCGCCGGGCTCGACGCCCGGCGCATCCGCAAGGCCGTGCTGTCCTCGCTCGCCCATAGCAAGCAGATCGCCGCGAACCCGGAGCTTCTCACGGCCGACGCGGTGCTCGACGCGATGCAGCGAGCGCAAGCCGAACGGACCAACATGGAGAAAAGCCGATGAGCACCGTGTTGGCCCGGCGCGTCGCCTCGACTCCGGTCCGCACCGCCGTCGAGACCTGGGCAAAGATTGTCGAGATCATCGCCACCGATCCCCAAAGCCAGGCGCGAAAAGAGCTGGAGAAGGTGGCAGGAACGGCCTGCGCCTCGATCGCGTCCGAGGCCACGAAGGAAGCGCCGATGGTGATCTGGGGCGGCGGGCCGCGCGTGCGCGTCTATTGCGTGTTCGATGAAGACGCCATCACCCAGGACGGCGTCAACGAAGATGCACTGCCGAAATCGCCCACGGAGGGCGACTGGCGGATGTCCATCCCGTTTCTGACGGAGGACGTGGCGTGGAGCGGCGCCAGCCTTGCCGCCGCATCGAGCAGGGTTTCGGCGCGATCGGTGGACAACGACGTTGCCGACGAAGAACCGCTCGCCGCATCGGCGGCGCCGCTCAGCATCAATCTCGCGGAGTTCCTTAAGTCATGAGCACCTCGACATTTGTTATTTCCTACGCCTACACGGTGACCTACCTCACCGACAAAATGCTGTTTCTCCTGAAGGAAATCATCCGGGACATCGGGCTCGATCCCTCGAAGTTTGCAAGCGATTGGGCGACTTACGACACCGCCGTCCGCACGTGGCTGGCGAGTCGCCACCTGGAGCGCATCAGGCTGGAAGTTTACGATCCCGCGAACAACGCGCTGGTCACCTTCTGGGACATCGACGTGATCTATACGACGGTGGGCGACGGCTCGTTGTGGGTCGATGCTGCCGCGGTGCGCTATGCGATCATCAAACAGGGCCACACGCCGTCATCCTGCCGCTATGACATCAAAGTCATCAACAAACCCGGCTGGGAAGCCGTGCCAGGCTGGGGTTCATGCGAGCTTCGCTCGACCGAAGGATTCAAGCGCTTCGCCGTCGGCTCGGCGGTTGGCGGCAACGGCCTCTCGGCGGAAGTCGCCTATTGGAGCCGGTGATGCTGACCCCCAACGAAGCCTTCCGCAAATTCCGCAGCAATCTTGAGCTGACCCAGAAGGAGCAGGACAGCGCGTCGTCGCGCCAGAAGGAAATCCGCGCCCTGATGGACCAGTCGTTCAAGATCGCCGACGATTTCCTCACCGGCTCCTACCGGCGTTGGACCAAGACCAAGCCGCTCAAGGACGTGGATATCTTCTGCGTATTCCACGACGACGAGCGGCCAAGATACCGCAACGACAAGGCGCCGGCGGTGGTGCTTGGCGATGTCGAAAAGGCCTTGGCCAACAAGTACGGCAGCGGCAACGTCACCCGGCAGCGCCGCGCCGTGACTGTCGAATTTACCGACAGCGCCGACGAAGAGCGCGTCATGAGCTTCGACGTGGTGCCGGCCTTCACTAAGTCTGACCATTACGAAATCCCCGACACCGGCACGAGCAAGGGCTGGACGGAAACCAATCCGAAAATCCATTTCGACAAAGCCAAAGAAGCGAACGACGCCTTCGGCGGCGAATGGAAGGGCATGGTGCGCATGGCCAAGAGCTGGAACCGCAACAAGGACAAGGTCATCAAGCCATCGTTTTTGATCGAGGTCATGGCGTTGCAGGTCTTGCGCCCGCCATTCGGCGGCGACTTCCCCTACGAGTTCATGGGATTCTTCGCCACCATGGCCGACCGCGTCGGCGAGGACTGGCCGGAGCCAGCCGGGCTCGGGCCGCCCGTCAGCGACTCAATGGACGCAACGGCGCGAGCGACGGCCAAGACGGCGCTCACCGAGGCGCATCATATGATGCGCGAAGCGATCCAGCTTTCGCGCACCGGCCGCAATGGCGACGCCCTGCGAAAATACCGCGACCTCTTCGGCGAGCGGTTTCCGCTGTCATGATGGCCGCATGACCGATCCCACTGGACGCTCCTTACTCAGCTACAAGCGATCCCGCAGGGACGAAGCCGCGCTGCTGATCCAGGCGCAGCACGATCACGGCATCCCGACCTGGCAGGACGTTCGCGATCTTGCTTCGGTGCCGACTGAGGACGAGCTGCGCCGCGTGCTGGCTGACCCAACTACGGCGAGTGCCGTTCTGTTCATCACGCCGGAGGTCGAGAATTCTACCGTCATCCGCGAGGTCGAAGTGCCGAAGATTGTCCAACGCGCCGAACCGCGTGACGGCTTCTTTGTCGTTCCAGTGGCCGCGGGCGGCCTCGACTTCGCCAAGGCGGCCGAGGCGACCAGCAACCATCTCTCGTCTCAAAATCTCGCCGGCTGGAATATGCACAAGATTCCGGCATCCACGATTTCGGCGGGCCATGCAGCCGACATTGCCAACCGCGTGCTGATCCAGCGCATTGCGGCGATCCACCGTTATCTTCCGCCCGGCCAGCCGCTGCGAGTCGGGCTCTTTGTTCGCCGTCCTCCGCCTTTTCAGGCGGGCACGGCGCTAACTCTCGACTGGTCGGCCCACTTTGCCGACAAGGAGGCGACGCCGGAGAAATGGCGCGACGTGCTTCTTCCCGGCCTTGAGCGCATTGCCAAGGCGATTCGCCAGTATGCGCCGGGGCGCGAGGTCGAAGCTTTTGGGCTGCCGACATTGCCCGCCGCGGCGGCGCTCGGCTGCGCCTTTCTCTCGACAGCCGGCTTGCGCGCCTCTTGGCGGCAAATTGCGCCGGGACGCGATGACCAACTCTGGACACTGGCGCAGCCAAAAGAAGATTCAGGATTCAAGGCGCAGATCACGAGCAAGGAACCCAACGCCCGCGACCTCGCCGTGCTCGTTTCCGTCGCCGATAATACCGAGCCGGTGTTCGCGGCCTATCAGAAGAATCTGCCGCCGCTCCGCGTGCTCGTGCATATCACGCGGCAGGGCGCCTATCCGCATATCATCCGGACGCCCGCCGAGGCGACGGATGTTGCGCTCGCCGTCCAGGACGGTATGCGCACGGCGCGCCGCGAGTACGGCAACATCGGTACCGCCCATCTCTTCATGGCCGCGCCTGCCGGGCTTGCGATGCTGGTCGGCCAATTGCTCAACACGTTCGGCGCCGTCCAGACCTACGAGCATGTCACCGTGGACGGCAGCGGCCAGTATAGGCCCGCAGCACTTCTCCGGCCGAATGTTTGACCGATGATCTCGCATCTCTATCGCTTTCGCCCGGTCGATGCCGTCCTCGATAAATACGAGGAGCTGGCTAAGCAGGAAATCTATTTCTCGCCGCCGGAAGAGCTGAATGATCCGATGGAAGGCTATAAGGACGTGTTCTGGTCTGGCGACCGGATCGTGTGGCGAAACCTTCTGCGGCATTATTTGCTGTGCTTGCTGCAAACAACGTCCCTATGCCTGACAATGGGGCCAAAATTCGATCCCGCCGACTTGAAGACGATTGTTTTTTCAGCCTTTGAGAATCTGCCCGACGCACCCGTGCGCGTGATCTACCAACACACTTGCGACGCCTTTTTCGCCGACGCGAACATCCAGAACCTCATCGAGGCGTTGGCAAACCGCACCACACCCCTGCGGCGTGACGAGCTCGCACATATGCTGCGCGCGATTCACCCCTTCGGGCTGAGCGTCCTGATGAAAGCACTAAAGCGGGAAGGCGTGGACGGCATTTTTCGCGACCTCGACGCGATGGAGGCCCGGGCCGCGCCCATGAACGAGACGATTGCCCGGACGGTCGCCATGACGCCGCCGGAGCAGGACGTCGCGGAGGCGTTGTTTTCGGCATCCGAGCTGATCGTGGCGCAATTGGCGCTTATTCAGGATTACAACGCCGCGCCGGCGCCCGTGGCCAAAGCCGTCACGTTTTTCATGCGCGATTTTTCGGCGAGCTATGTTCGAGCCCTCGACGAGTTGATCCATCCGCCCTGCTTCGCCGCCTGTTTCGTGTCCCAACCCGCCAACGCCTCGATGTGGGCGACTTATGGCGATGGCCAGACGGGCGTATGCCTCAAGTTCAAAACGACGCCCGACAGCAAGGGACGGGCGGCGCTGAATCTCAACGGCATCACGGGATGGCGCGGCGGCAAGGGAGTGGCGATGGAACCGGTCCATTCCTTTCATTTGCGCCAATTCTACGAGGTCGATTATTCGGAGTCTTATCCCGAGATCGACTTCTTCAATTCCATCGGCCGCCTGCCGATTCCGTTGCTCAACGCGGTCTGGTACACCGGCGAGCGCGGCGAGCGGAGCGTGTGCCGCGGCGCCCGCGCCCTCGACACCGACGCTTGGCGGCAGAAATACTGGGAATCTTTCGAATCCGGCGCCACCCGTAAAACCTCTGAATGGGCGCATGAGCAGGAACACCGGCTTCTACTGTGGTCGAGCATGGATAACTTCAAGGATAAGGCTTCACGCAAGCTGAATTACAAATTCTCTGATCTTTCGGGCATCATCTTCGGCGCGAGAACAGCAACCGAGGACAAGCTGAAAATCATGAGGATTGTTGAGGCAAAGTGCCGGGCAGAGAAGCGCACGGACTTTGAATTCCATCAGGTGCAGTATTCCCGCAAGGACCGGACTTTCAGGATAGCGGCGCTTGGCTTGATACGCATTCAGTAGGGTATGTCAGGGACGGGTATGGACCAAATCACTGATCCGGTTCAGGCGTGTTTTTCCAACGCGCACGACTTGCTACGCGCGGCGAAGCGCCTGCTTGATGACGAGAATCTGCCGAACGTCGCCTTCCACCTGACCATTCTTGCGCTAGAAGAAATCGGCAAGGCCGCGCTGCTTGGCGCCCGCGGGGTTGCACACTCCGTCGAGGACGAAACGGTCTTTATCGACAACCGCCTCGACGATCACGTTTTCAAATTATTCTGGGCGCTATGGACCCCGAGTTTCGCGCGCGGAGATGTTTCGAAGGAGGAAATCGAGAGCCTGCGCGGCATGGCCAAGAGTATCCACGATGACCGCCTCGCGGCGATGTATGTCTCGCCCGACCTCCCCGAGAGCGGCGAACTTCTCCAGAATGTCAGCGATGAACGCGCACGAGCAATGATCGGCCTCGCCGACGCGCGGCTCGGCATGGAAACGTCGCGCGACTGGCAGGCGATCGATCTAAGCGCCGGCACCGTCACGCGCTGGTTCCTCGACGCCACCAATGATCCCGAAAGGCGTAATCTCATCCTCGGCCAGAAATCCTTCGCTAAGCTGGCTGAGCTCGGGCAGATGCGCGACTGGATGGAATGGCTCAAGGAGCAATTCGATCAGGCCGAAGCGCAAGGCCGCGAACACCTGCAACGCGAACTCGCTCGCGTGACTCCCGATCACGCCGACCGCGGCGAAGATAAATGGCAGATCGCCATCCGCCTCTATTCGCCGGCGCAGTCGATCCGCAGCCGCGCAATCCAGTCTTGGAACGAACGCCCTACTTGGATCAAACTTTCCTCTGTCCAAAACGATAAGCAGGCCGTTGACGTCGAATTCACACTCGGCGACATCGTGACCATGCAGCAAGTCGGGCTCGCGGGCTACCGCGCCGCACGCCTGTTCGTCGCCGCCATGAATATCGGCTCGACTGGTTTTTGGTGGTGGGAACGCCCCGACCACACCGGGAGGTTCTACCAACGCCTGACCGACCTCAAGGCGCCGGCCGGCATGAAGCTCGATCTTAACATTCATGACGGGCCGAAATTAGAGTGGAGACGCGACGCTCTGAAGGAAGATCATCTTACGCGCATAGCCGTTTGTCTCGGGATGGCGGCCCGATTGGACAATTCGGTTTATTACGCGGTCATCGATACTTATTTTACCGGGTTGGCGCTCATCGCCAAAAGCGACCTCAATCTCAGCTTCGCGCCGCAAGCCAGCGAGCGATGCGCGGCCTGCCTGCTTGCGGCCATGCGCCATTTCGGCGATTGGGACGGCACGGATGAGGGACTGTCCACTGCAGTCATCGGCATATTTCCCTTCCAGAAACCCGAAGACGGGCAGGAATTGCTGGCGCTCGTCCAGCAGCTTCGCCACCAGCCGCTCGATACGACGGGCCTCACGCTTGAGCGCGCAGCGATCCTGAAATTTTTCTGCGACGCCTATCTGATCCGGCGTTTCGAGACCATGGCTCAAGAGGCTTCACGCCAAGACGCTCCCTAAACGGCGTCTTCGAGCGTCGGGCGCTCAATCTTGTTGTGGACGTAATCCACGAGCAGGAGGATCGGCTTTTCCAAACCGGAAATTGGCGCCTCGAATTCCGCGAGCAAAACGGCATCCGCCAGCCCGCCGTAGAAGCGCGCCATAAACACGAGTGCATGGCCGCCATTTGGGCGGGGCACCGACAGCAGCGTCAGGACGTGCCGGTCGGGAAGCGCCGAACCGAGCATATTGGTCAACGGCAACAGGCACGCAGGCGAGAGCTTGGAGATTCCTCCTACGCCGTTACGCGCATAATCAACCGCGGCGTCGAACGCGGGCTTGCGGATCAAGTCCAGCCCCAGCAGCTTCGCGACCAGATTCAAGCCGATCTTCGTCAAAACACGGTCGTACGCGGCCATGTCCATGTTGTACCGCTGATGGAAGCCGGGCTTGCCCTCCGTCGTTCCGGCAGAGCCAACCTTGCTCGCATCCATCAGCTCGGGAGCGTTCCGCAGCACCGTGAGGAACAAGCCGGCGTGCTCGGCGACGTCGACACGGCAAACAAGCTGCCCGGCCGGGCGCCGGAATATTCGGGGCAGCAATGGCGCGCCATCCTGCGCCGTTACTGGCCGGATCAATGGCTCAATCCATATCCCCGCCTTCGGCGCGTGGGACGTCGTCCCGCTTTCGCCCACAGCGTACCCGCCATCTTTCCAGGACAGCGGTGTGGTCTCGTAAATGAACTCGAAGCCTTGCTTTGTTTTTTCGATCAACGTCACTTCGTCGGAAAGCGCCTTTTGCAGATCGAGTAAGAATGCGGCGACCGAGGCGGCGTCCGGTCCTGTAACTGCCGCCTGTTGCGCGTCCACAATCACGAGTTGAGGCAGTATCACGCTGCTCCCGCCGGCGCCGAGCTCCGCTTCGAGCAAAACGCCGGTCGTGGGTTCGGCGACATAGCTGGCCTTCGGCTGCACCGAGGGAACGCTGGTTTTGTCCCGCGTCCACGGTTGCAGAAACAAGCGCGCCAGCGCGACAGGCGATCCGCGCAGAAATTTTGTTTCCAGCTTCGAAAAAATATCCGTATTGCAGGTGCCGCACACGCAGTCCTTCAGCACCCATGCGCGATCGTCGCCGCCGAGCCCCGCGCAAACGACATGCTCCACGGTGAATTGCCCCTGACTTCCGCAATAGAAGCACCCGCCATCGTGCCGGGAAATCTTACTTTCCTGTTCCAATCGATCGGTCTCCGCGTTCACCACATATCGTTACTCTCGATCCCAAGCGCGAGTCCCGCAACCTAATTTCTGTGGTTGGATTTTGGCGTGCCCCGCTTCGTCGACCGGGCTGTCGTGAACAAAGCCCCTTGGGTCCCGCTGTGCGGGATAGCGGGTCGGGCGGTTCAGGCGTTTGTTCTTGCCGTCACATTATTCCGTTGCCAGGGACAGCGGTGCGAAACTATCTTTTATGAATTTGTCGTGTTCATCGAACAAAAAAGTGAAATGTCCCCCGTCGATCGCCTGCTTGACCTCTTGCGGTGTTTGGCCAACAAACTGCATCTGACTAAGCTTCTCACCAAACGCCAGACGCAGCAGTTTCCCGCGTAAGGCGAAATCAAGCTCGCCGAGCTCAAATTGCTCGGGCATCAGTGCCTTTTCCGTGAGCGTTTCACTACACGTATCGCAGTCTGTGTAGAATTTCGGTCGCTCCTTCAAGCTCAAATTCATAAACGCGAAATCGACCATGACCTCACGCGCTTGAACTTCGGATAAGGGGCCTTCAATGCGTTCGAGCCTTGGCATGGTTCCATTAATTGCGCCGCGAGCGTCATTGAACGTGGTGACAAGCACAACGTCACCGAGCCTCAGCAACAGGGTCTGGCCAGCAAATAGATCGCCATAGTCGAAATCATCAAGCCAGCCCTCCTTCTTGGCCATAAATGCTGCGAGAGACCCAAACACCTCCTTTTCAAGGCGGGCGCCATTGATGAAACATCGGACCAGGCAGTGCATGTGATGCAGAGCCTGCCAGTCGTAGAGGTCTCCGATTTTGTCGTCGGGCTCCCGGAGATCGCGGTCTATCCGAAAGTCTCTGTCCTTGAGGTGCGTCTTGAGAAAGATAAGGCCTAGCCAGACGAAGAACTCCAGCCCGTTGCCGTCGGCGATGTGTTTCTGAACGGCTTCCGGCCCCGAATTTACGACACGGCTGATCCGCTCTTCGATCTCGCGCCCCATTAGCGAATTGCACTCGGCGCAACATGGGACTTTATACTGGCCATACTTCACGGTCGTTCCGTTCGGAAGGCCGATTGCACGGTCGAACAGGCCGAATTTCCGCAGAACCCAGTCTGGTATGACATGTTCGTCATTGAACGGCTTTGAGCCAGGCTCGGCGCCGCAAATGAAACAGCAACGGCCGAGGCAAATATCGGTCACAAACCGTTCCTTGCTGAAGAATAGCACCTCGCCGGCGTGGTCTTCGATGGACCCGTCTTTGGTCCGGTGCCAAACCATTCTGTCGAACCTTACGTGTCGCTAGCGACGAACCTACAAACCGCGTGTCCGCCGAGTTTACCGCGAAATTGCTCCTCCAAGTAACTTAAGCTTGGGCGACCCCTCGCTCCGCTCGGTCACGCTCTACTCGCGGGGCGACCGGAGCCGCCTAAACAGCGTCTCCCGCCCTCGCGGGTATTCGCAAAGCCGCTCAGCGGCCTTCCTAGGGGCATTAAAAGGCATACGAAAAGGCTTGAAACTTACACAGTCTCTTACACATACACAGAAATAAGACAAAAAGTATGTGTATAAACAAATGCTTATAGCAGACCTTTTCTGACTCAAAATCATATGAGATTTTGAAACAAGGGTCCTACGGCTGGCGCTAACTACACATAACCCGGAATTATGACCGGACGGATCGCGCGCGCCGTGTCCGCGATGGTGAGGCTCTTACTCAGTACTTGGCGCATGGTTGCGGGAAGAAGGTCGGGTCCGGCAGCCTGGCTGGCTCCGCTATATTGTGCGATCAGCTCACAGACAGCCACGCGCGCGAAACCATTGAGCAAGGGCAGCACAGCTTGCCAGATGGCGCCTCCGACATTCTCGAAATACACGTCGATGCCTTTTGGGCAAGCCGCGGCAAGCTTTTGCGCAAAGTCAGGCGCGCGATGGTCGACGGCGGCGTGAAAGCGTAATTCCTCGGCCACATAGCGGCACTTTTCAGGACCGCCCGCGATGCCGACCGCGCTGGCGCCGGCCATCTTGGCAAGCTGTCCAACGAGCGAGCCGACCGGGCCGCTTGCAGCCGCGACGACAACCGTCTCACCATGTTTCGGCTTGCCGATGAAGTTCAGGCCCGCATAAGCCGTGAAACCCGACATGCCTAGCACGCCGAGTCCGGTGGTGATGGGCGCCAGTGCTGGATCGACTTGCGCAACGCGGTCCCAGCCGATGCCGCATGCGTGCGCCAGGCCACTTCGTTGCCGACCATTCAAGGTGTTCCGTCGGCGTTTTCTTTGCCCGCCGTCAGCACAAACGATCGCTGATTATTTATGTTGCGCTTGAAGGAACAAAGAACTCTAGCGGGAGTTATCCGTAATGAGATAATTCGCATTTCAATTGGAAATTGGGGCGCGAGGATTCATTGAGCCGGAAGAATCCGACGATTTCTCTCGACTCAAGCTATTCGTGGGAGGACGCCATGCCGAAACACCGCAATCTGCCTGATTCGAGCCGCCGCAATTTCCTTAAAGGGGCGGGCCTCGTCGGCGCCGCCGCCGCGGTCACGGCGCCGGGTGCTGCCAACGCGATCCCGGCCGCACCGCAGGAGAAATTGAAGGCCGCCGTTCCAGGGCCGCTGCAAGCCGCGGCCGAGAGGCGGCGACTTCATGACCGATGTGCTGAACTCGCTCGGCATCGAATATTTGGCGATCAACTGCGCTTCGAGCTACCGCGGCTTGCACGAAGCCGTCATCAATCACGGCGGCAACAAACCCGAAATCATCACCTGTGTGCATGAGGATATCGCCGTCCACCTGGCGCAGGGCTATGCCAAGATCGAAGGCAAGCCGATCGCGATGGCGTGCCACGGCGTCGTCGGCCTGCAGCACGCCACCATGGCGATGTACAACGCCTGGTGCGACCGCGTGCCGGTCCTCGTCATGGGCGGCAATATCATGGAGGCGGACAAGCGCGGGCCGGGCGCGGAGTGGGCGCATTCGGCGGTCGATATCGGGGAGATCGTGCGCGAATTCACCAAGTGGGACGATCAACCCGCCTCATTGCAGCATTTCGCCGAGTCGGCGGTGCGCGCCTACAAGATCGCGACGACCCCGCCGATGGGGCCGGTCTTCCTGGCGCTCGACGCCGAGCTGCAGGAGAATCCGATCCCGGATCCGGAAGGCCTGCGCATTCCCAAGCTCGCGCCAGTGATCCCGCCGCAGGGCGATTCCGGCGCGATCGCGGAAGCGGCGAGGATGCTGGTCGAGGCTCAAAACCCCGTCATCATCTGCGATCGGTTGGCACGCACGCCCGCGGGGATGGCGAACCTCGTCGATCTCGCTGAAACGCTGCAATGCGGCGTCATCGACAATGTCGGCCGCATGAACTTCCCTTCGCGGCATCCGCTCAATCAGAGTTTTCGCCGAGGACTGATCGGCCATGCCGACGTCATCCTGGCGATCGAGATGAACGACCTCTGGGGGACGGTCAATGCGTTCAGCGACCGCATCGTGCGCCGGTCGCGGCCGGCCACCAAGTCGGGGGCCAAGATCATCACGCTCGGGGTGCGCGATCTCTACCTCAAATCCAATTATCAGGATTTCGGCCGCTTCCAGGATGTCGATCTTGACATTGCCGGCGATGGCGAAGCTTCGCTGCCGCCGCTCACCGAAGCGGTGAAGCGGCTCATCGACGGGGGCCGCAAGGCCGCCTTCGATGCGCGCGGCAAAAAACTCGCCGCCGCGCATCTGGCGATGGTCGAGCAGTCGAAGACCGATGCGACGATCGGCTGGGATTCGAGCCCGATCACGACGGCACGCATGTGCGCGGAGGTCTATGCCCAGATCAAGGACGAGGACTGGTCCGTGGTCGGCACCACGATCCGCCTGTCCTGGCCGCATCGGCTGTGGGACTTCAAGCGGCCCTATCAGTGGAACGGCGTCTCCGGCGGCGGGGGCGTCAGCTACAATCTGCCGGCCTCGCTCGGCGCGGCGCTTGCCAACAAGAAGCACAGCCGGTTCACGGTCGCCTTCGGCGGCGACGGCGACTTCATGTTCAATCCCGGCACGCTGTGGACGGCCGCGCACCACAAGATCCCGATGCTCTACATCGTGCAAAACAACCGCGCCTACCATCAGGAATACATGTACCTGGTTGCCATGGCGGCACGGCACGGCCGCGGCGTCGACAAGATGGATATCGGCACCACGCTCAAGGATCCGAATATCGACTACGCCACCGTGGCGCGCGGCATGGGCGTCTATGGCGAGGGCCCGATCACCGATCCGAAGGACCTCGCGCCCGCGCTGGCGCGCGCCATCGCCGTCGTTAAGACCGGCGAGACGGCCGTGGTCGACGTCGTCACCGATCCGCGTTGAGGAGTAATGTGATGAACCGATTCGAGCGTATCGCGGTCACGGCATTTGCCGTGACCGCACTCTGCGCGAGTGGATTCACCATCGCGCAGGCACAGGACGCCCCGCAAGGCGACGCCGCCAACGGCAAGCGCATCTACCTTGCTGACGGCTGCTTCACCTGTCACGGCCGCTCCGGCCAGGGCGGTGCCTATAATGGTCCGGCGCCAATCCTCGCCCACACGGCGCTCCCCTTCGACGGCTTCAAGGGTGAGCTCCGCGATCCGGCTAACGACATGCCCGCCTATTCCGACGCGGTGCTGTCGGACAAGGACATCGCCGACATCTACGCGTTCGTGGAGTTGCTGCCAGGCCCACGGTCGTCGAAGGACATCTCGATCCTCAACAATTGAGGGTCGCGGGCGCGACGGTTGTCGTGGGGTCGGGCGGGTGAAGCGCCTAGCCCCGAGGCCCCCTCCACCATGCTGCGCATGGTCCCCCCGCCGCTTCGCGGGGAGGAAAAGCAGCTTAAATCGAAATCCGCTCCACCTCATCGAGAATGTCCAACCCGGTGAAAGGAGCCAGCTGCCTATCCGGTTCATTCGCGACGGCAACAATAAACGTTGAAAGCAATTCGGAATGACGGACTTCTGGATAACTGCCGATGAAATCCCTGCCCTGCCGCGCGCCTACGTGCTACGATCAACCTTTCTGAGTTAGTCGTGCTCAGTATCGGCCGGAAACCGTCAGCACCCCTAGCTCCTGGCTGCTATTTGTACTGTGGTTCGGCCAAGGGACCCGGCGGCCTTGCGGCGCGCCTCGCGCGACACATGCGACACGGCAAGGCGATCCGGTGGCACGTCGACGGCCTGACGGAAGCCGGGACCGTGCTCGGAGCCTGGACGTTTCCGGGCGGTGACGAATGTGATCTCGTCGCCGCCCTTTCACACTTGCCAGTGCCGATCGAAGGCTTCGGAAGCACCGACTGCCGGAGGTGCAGGAGCCATTTGCTGCGCGCCGATCGCGTTCCGCGCCCTCGTGGACCGTTTGGAGCCGCGTGGTCTGAAACGAGATGCTGCCTAATCTTTGGCTCGGAGGCGGTGCCGGGCGAAGAGCTTCGCCGCTGGTTCCCTCCAGATCCAAGACGACCGGTGTAGCCAGAAGCGCTATCGCGCCGAACCGGCCGCGAGCAGATGGGCATCAGCCGACTTAGGAGACGCGCTGCTGAGCTTAACAATTAGTCCCGACCTGGATGGCGTCTGAAATTGCCGCACGATAGCAGGCCGACCTTCCCCAGCGAGCTGACCAGTGCGATCATGGTCGCAAAGCCGCCTGCGGCGAGGACACAATGGCCGA
>Ga0181518_10000733_pt1 | contig 35177 bp, 35 predicted proteins | sample PEATcosm2014_Bin_28_FD_119751 | JGI IMG/M metagenome (GOLD analysis project Ga0181518, IMG submission 119751) | Peatland microbial communities from MTU Mesocosm Facility, Houghton, MI, USA - PEATcosm2014_Bin01_60_metaG | ecosystem: Environmental > Terrestrial > Soil > Wetlands > Peat | place...
ACCTACTTCGGCAAGACCGCGCAAATGGTGCAGGAGGCCAATACTGTCAGCCACTTCCAGAAGGCGGTGCTGAAGATCGGCGACTACCTGATTGTTCTCGCGGTTGCGCTGGTTGTGTTGATCCTGACCGTTGCGCTCTTCCGAGGGGACAAAGTTCTCACCACGCTGGAATTTTGCTTGGTACTTCTGGTTGCCGCGATTCCTGTGGCGATGCCTACCGTGCTGTCGGTGACGATGGCCGTCGGCGCGCGTCTGTTGGCGAAGAAGGAAGCGATTGTGACCCGCCTGTCGGCCATTGAGGAACTGGCTGGCGTGGATGTGCTGTGCTCGGATAAGACCGGCACACTCACTCAGAACAAACTTACGCTGGGTGATCCTTTCAGCGTGGACGGTATCGCTTTCGATCAGATCATTCTATGGGCTGCGCTCGCCTCTCGTGCGGAAGACAAGGACACTATCGACCTTGCCGTGATTGGCGGCGTGAAAGATGACAAGGAACTGAAAAGCTTTCAAGTGCTGCACTTTCAGCCCTTCGATCCGGTGCATAAGCGCACGGAAGCCACTGTCAAAGGAGCGGACGGGAAGCAGTTCTTTGTGGCCAAGGGCGCGCCGCAGGTAATTCTGGAGATGTCAACCAACGTCGGCGAAGTCAAGCCTGCCGTCGAGAAAGCTATCAATGAGTTTGCGGGACGCGGCTTTCGTTCCCTCGGCGTGGCGCGGGCCGATGAGCAAGGCAAGTGGAAATTCGTCGGCATGTTGCCCCTATTCGATCCGCCCCGCGAGCAAGCCAAGGCAACCATTGCGAGCGCCCGGCAGATGGGCGTGGACGTCAAGATGGTTACGGGGGATCAGATCGCCATCGCAAGAGAGACCTCAAAACAGCTCGGGTTAGGCACAAACATCCTGGATGCCAGCGCACTGGGCGATACGAAGAAGCAAGAGTCATCGCAGACTCAGGAAGCAATCGAAAAAGCCGACGGTTTTGCCCAGGTATTTCCCGAACACAAGTACCACATTGTCGACATTCTGCAGAAACGCGGCCACATTGTCGGCATGACTGGCGATGGTGTCAACGACGCGCCCGCGCTCAAGAAGGCCGACTGCGGAATCGCCGTCTCCGGCGCGACAGATGCGGCGCGGGCGGCAGCATCCATTGTGCTACTGACCTCTGGCCTGTCGGTGATCATTGACGCCATCAAGGAAAGCCGCCGCATCTTCCAGCGCATGAATAGCTACGCCATCTATCGCATCGCGGAGACGCTGCGGGTGTTGTTCTTCATGACGCTAGCGATCCTGGTATTCAACTTCTATCCCCTCACCGCCGTGATGATCGTCATGCTGGCGCTTCTCAACGATGGAGCTATCCTGTCCATCGCTTATGACAATGTTCAATACAAAGACAAGCCCGAGGCCTGGAACATGCGGCTCGTGCTGGCGATCTCCACTGTGCTGGGCGTCATCGGGGTTGTCTCTGCGTTTGGTCTGTTCTATCTTGGCGAGCGCGTCTTTCACTTCGACCGCTTGCACGTCCAAACACTGATGTACCTGAAGCTTTCTGTAGCCGGACACTTGACCATCTTCCTCACACGCACACGCGGTCCATTCTGGTCCATACGCCCCGCGCGGATTCTATGGATTGCGGTGCTTGGCACACAGATCATAGCAACATTGATCGCGGTCTATGGGCTATTTATGGCACCACTCGGCTGGAAGTGGGCGGGACTCGTTTGGGCTTACGCTCTGATCTGGGCTCTCATTAACGACCGCGTGAAGCTGCTCGCCTATCGGATCTTCGATCCGTCAAAACCCTCCCTGCTTGAGAAGAAACCTGTCGATCGCACCTCCGAGATCGCCGCGCGGGCCTATGAACTCTACCAGCAGAGAGTCCACGGCGAGAGCCAGGCAGACCAGGACTGGTTCGAAGCGGAACGAGAGACACGCGGCGATTATGCGGCCGAAAAGAAGATTGCGTAGAAGCCCACGTAATACCGAAGGGACAGGATGACCATCGATTCTAAGACCTACCGCGTGCCGCCAGACAAAAAGGTCGACCTCAGCAAGTGGCCGACGATTGTCGAGCCCTATGCGAAGTCGACGAAGCAGTACAAGGATCTTCTGCACCAACACACGGAGAAGCTGAGCTCGCTGCAGCAGCTTCACTACGCATCCCACCGCTATGCGTTGCTGCTGATCTTTCAGGGAATGGATGCCGCCGGCAAGGACGGCGCTATTCGGCACGTGATGTCCGGCGTAAATCCGGAAGGCTGCGAGGTTTTCAGTTTCAAACAGCCCAGTGCCGAAGAGCTCGATCACGATTTCCTTTGGCGGACGACATGTCGCCTTCCCGAGCGCGGTCGGATCGGCATCTTCAACCGTTCTTATTACGAGGAAGTGCTGGTCGTTCGAGTGCATCCTGAGATTCTCCTCAGCCAGGGGCTGCCCGAGGAGTTGCGCGACGAAAAGGATATCTGGGCCCAGAGGTATCGATCCATCGTAGACCTGGAGAGGCACCTTCATCGTAACGGCACGCGGATTGTCAAGATATTTCTGCATCTGTCTTGCGAGGAGCAGCGAAAGCGATTCCTGTCGCGCATCGATGAGCCAGACAAAAATTGGAAGTTCAGCACCTTCGACATTCACGAGAGGAAATACTGGAAGCAATACATGAAGGCCTATGAGGATTGCTTTCACGCTACAAGCACTCGTCATGCGCCGTGGTACATCGTTCCTGCCGACGACAAGGAAAACGCGCGCCTGATCGTCTCCCAAATCGTCCTTGATGCGCTTGGCGGACTCAAGATGGCCTATCCTGAAACTACAGCAAAGCGGCGTCTCAAACTGCTCGCAATCAAAAAACTGCTGGGCAGATAGCGCAAGTAGTGCCGCATGTCACAGGACGTTCATACGCCGCGTGTGATAGCATCCCATTTCGTAGCAAGTGACGCCTGCGGATTCATCCTACCCCCCTCCGCGCGGCGCCGGCCCGAGACCCTCCCAATGATGGACGAGGTAGACGGCAGACCGGGACCTGTGGCCCTCCAATTCGGCCACCTGGACGCCCTTCGGGACGCCCCACCGGTTTCTCTGTCCCTCCCTCATCCGATCCCCAAAATTCTGACAATACCCAACAAAATCACAGGAGAACACCATGAAAACCTACCAGGGAAGTGAGATCCGCAACGTAGCTGTAGTGGGGCATGCGCACAGTGGCAAAACCACTCTGATCGCCGCTCTGCTGCATGCCGCCAAGATGACCCCCACCCAGGGCCGCGTAGAAGACGGCTCGGCCGTAACCGCTTATGACGAAGAAGAAGTAGCCCGCGGCGCAACCATGCAAAACGCAGTGGCCTTTGCCGAGTGGCAGGGCATAAAAATCAACCTTATCGATACTCCCGGATTTCATATGTTTACTCACGAGGCGCGCGCGGCCCTGTTGCCCGCGGAAGCGGCCATCGTGCTGGTCAACGCACAGAATGGCGTCGAGCCGGTCACCGAGCGCGTCTGGCGCTACGCCGACGAGGCCGGTGTCCCCCGCGTCGTGGTCGTCAACCAGATGGACCACCCCAAGGCCGGCGGCGGCGAGGGGCTGAGCGCCCTGATCGACGATCTGGTGGATCGCTGGGGCCGCAACTGCGTGCCTGTCCAGTTGCCCATCTCCGGCGCGGAGGGATTTCACGGCGTCGTCGATCTGGTGACCATGGAGGCCTGGCAGTACACCTCCGGCGGAGACGGCCGAGGCAAGGCTACCGCTGAGATTCCCGCCAGTCTGGCTGCCGACGCCAAGACCCGCCACGAGGCGCTGGTCGAGCTGGTGGCCGAGGGCAAGGATGAGCTGATGGAAGAGTACTTCGAAACCGGCACGCTCACCAAAGACCATCTCATCGCCGCGCTGCACGAGGCCGTTCGCGAAGATCGCATCTTCCCAGTGCTGTTTTCCAGCGGTCTGGCCAACATGGCTCTGGACCACCTGCTGGACTTCATCGTGGCCTACACGCCCTCACCTGTCGAGCGCGCGCCCATGGCCGTCCGGAATCCTGCCATCGAACCCACGGCAGAAGACCCCGATGCCGGCAAATCCACCCGCAAGATCGACGACAGCGAGCCGCTGGCCCTGTTTGTCTTCAAGACCATGACCGATCCATTTGCCGGCCGCATCAGTTTCTTCAAGGTCATCAGCGGCGTCATCAACAACGACGGCTCGGTGGAGAACTACACGCGGCGCGGCTCGGAGCGTTTCTCCCACCTCAGCGTCATGCAGGGCCGCAAGGCCATCGAGATTCCCGAGCTGCACGCCGGCGACCTGGGCGCCGTGGCCAAGCTGCGCGAAACCCTCACCGGTGACACCCTCGGCGTCAAAGGCTCCGACATCCAGGTCGATCTCCACAAGCTGCCCGAGCCGGCCATGACCTACGCCATCGAGCCCAAGAGCCGCGCCGATGAAGACAAGCTCGCCCCCGCCATTCACAAGCTGATGGAGGAGGACCTGCTCATTCGCTTCTTCCGCGACCCGCAGACCAATGAGTTTTTGATTGCCGGAGCGGGCCAGCCGCACATCGAGGCCATCGTCAGCCGCCTCAAAAAGCGTTACCACGCCGAAGTCACGCTCAAGGCGCCCAAGGTTCCCTACCGCGAGACCATCCGCGCCAAGGTCGAGGCGCCGGGACGCCACAAGAAGCAGACCGGCGGCCACGGCCAGTTCGGCGACTGCAAAATTCGCATGGAGCCATTGCCGCGCGGCACCGGCTTCGAGTTCGGCAACGAGGTCTTCGGCGGGGCCATTCCCCGCAACTTCATCCCCGCCGTCGAAAAGGGCATCGTCGAGTCGGCCGCCCGCGGCTATCTCGCCGGCTACCCGGTCGTCGACTTCAAAGCCACTGTCTACGACGGCAGCTATCACGACGTGGACTCCAACGAGCTCTCCTTCAAGATGGCCGGCCGCATCGCCTTCCGCAAGGCCATGGAAACGGCCAAGCCCTGCCTGCTCGAGCCCATCATGAAGGTCGAGATCGAAGCCCCCGACGAGTTTGCCGGAACCCTCATGGGCGACCTGAGCAGCCGCCGTGGCCGCGTCCAGGGCACAAACTCCAAGGGCAGAACCACCATCATCAACGCCGAAGTTCCCATGGCCGAGATGCTGACCTACGGCACCCTTCTGACTTCCATGACCCAGGGCAAAGGCAGCTACCGCATGGAGATGGACCACTACGACATCGTCCCGCAGTTGGTCGCCGACAAAATCCTCGCCAACGCCAAGCGGCCAGTGGAGGAAGAGGAAGAGTAGGCACCTGCGGTGCGGCCTGCCGCTCGCTATCCGCTCGCATAAGGTTCACGGTTTCCCAGGTCTAAAAACATCGAGATCTGGGGCACCCGGCCAAAAACCGTCGCGTGGATATGGTGAAGCAGTAAGGGCGGCGTACAGCGCCGGATGAGAGGGGATCATGGCATCACGCATTCGGAGCATTGCTCAGACCGTCCTGATTGCCGGGTGCCTGGTCGGAGGGCTGTCAGCGCAAACGCGCTACGTCCCTGACAAAGTGGGCAAGTGGACGCTGGAACGCCACGACTACATGACTGCACAGGAGCAGGCAAGTTTAAGCCCTGCTGAAAAGAACAGATTCGATGCCAAAATCAGCGGGCTCATCTCAGCCATTCACGAGTCCAAAACATTCAGCCCACCGATGGGAATCGAACCCCACATGTATGCCAATTACGAGAGTTTCGATGAACCCGATCTATGCGAAAACCAGCCCTGCGTCCATCATCCGCCCGCGTTCTCGATGCATATCCAGTTTTGGTACTACTTGCTTATGGAAAATGGACAGGTGGGCCTTCAGAAGTTTGTGGAAAACGAAGTGTGGGTTCATGTCAATAATCTGACAGAGACCCTCGGCGACATGCCTTGGGCAGAACGCATACGGCTGCCCGATGGCCGCCAAATCCGCTACATGCCGCACGAAACGACGGCGTGCGTTGGAGGGTTTCCTGTCTATGAACACCATTCAGGGGACATGAAACTCGTTTTGACCAAAAGGAACCGCGCCCCATGGGTACCAGTGACCCGCGAGCAGCTTGTGTTGGCGCTCATTCGCGAGCGCGAGCGTCTGAACGCCCCCCTGGCTGCAGCGATGAAATCGACGCCGCCCCCGTGCACAGCTGCTTACAACGAATGGATGTCCCACCGGGACGAACGCCGCAAGACAACCGAGGAAGTCTACCAGGTAACCAAGAAGACCGATCCGGCTGGAGCCGAGCGGTATCGTACAGATATGGAGAAGTTGGTGGCGGATATGACGGCCCAGTTGCAGGCGAGTCAGGCCCGCTGCGAGACGCAGCGCAAGCAAGCCGCCCAACAAGCACCTGAGCAGGTCTCGCCGGACCGCACAGTCAAACCCCTTCGCGCCGAGCTAGCCCGAATGACGCCCGCTGAGCGTGCATCGCCAGCATGGTATGACAAAGAGTCGGAAGGACCCGACGCATCTGGGCTGGTGGCGCCCGGCGCGCCGCGTGCGGAGGAGCTGGTGACGACGAACCCCGATTTCTTCGACCGCTCGCTCCCTCTCTCTGACATGCAGGTCATCTCTGTTTACATCTGGTATCATCCGGCGGTGGGTCCGGATCACGCCAACCTCAGGCAGGAAGACCTCATTAACTGGCGACTCTACGAGTTTCTGACCACCACCGATTGGCAGCACATCGTCACGCTGCTCAACTGATGCACGTGCCGGATTTCAGGACTCTGATGGGTGTCCAGGTCCGGATTCTCGGACCTGGGATACCACGAACCCCATGCGAGCGATAAGCGAGCCTCTGGCCCCACCGCAGGTGGTTGCAGATTATTTCCTCTCTTCGTTGCACAATGATCCCAGAACTCTTCCTTCAAATCATCGTCCGGCACGTCCTCTTCGCGCCGCCTGTCAGTCGGAAGCTGCCAACAGAGGCCGAAACTCCACGTAACTCCTTATCCTGGACGATTTTGCAGGGAACTTCATTGTTTTCAATATTTTACAGCGCAACCCTGTCTGTAAGCTCAAGAAAACAAGGAATTTGCGTCCAAAATAGGGGTGGGGGTACCCGATGGTCCAGCTTTGCCGTCCTATCAAGCCGTTGAGCTGAACAGGCCCGCTTTACGCGGCTGACCGTGTCAGGCTCCAGCCTTCCGGCCCGCGCAAGAGTTCAAACTTGTACCCGAAGCCGCGCGCATTATCGATGTAACGGAAAAAGTCAGGCTGGAGGCAATACAAGGTGCTCTGGCGAAGGGCCAGGCGCGGCACGCGACCCAGCTTGAATCGCTCGCAGTAGGCCTTGACGAGCGCGCTAAGGCGTTGCGGCTCGGTCACTTTGCTCACCGAACCGCGCAACTGCACGCCGCGTATCTCCTTCCATTTCTTAACGTTGCGGTAGACTGTTGCAGCGGCGCGGGGAGTTGCGGCGAGGTTCAGGCTGTGCAAGCTGCTCTCGGACGAGAGCCAGTAGAGCGAGAGATTTTCATCCACAATGTAGAAGAGCGGCGCCACGCAAGCCTGGCCGTCCTCGCCGGTCGTGGCCAACGACAAGGTTGTCTCTTCGCCCAGAAGCGCGGCAATCAGCTCGAGTTGTTTTCGCGCCTTCCTCATCGCACTTCTACTCAATTTGAGTTGGGGCGATCAATGAGCCTTCTCCTGATTGAATTCGTGTTTAGTTGATGGAACAAGCCCATCTGGAAGGAAGCAGCGAACCCATCCTTGCCGCAGGAACAAGCCTGCGACAGGGATGGGACGCCAGTTTCTTTGACGCTACTTCGGTTGGGGCTGAGTTGGCGCTGCCGGAGTTGCAGGCGCAGCAGGAGCAGGCGTCACAGCGGGCTTTGGCGCGGTTGCCGGGGCTGGAGCCGCGTTGGGAGCAGCAGGCGTTGCAGGAGCGGCGTTCGGAGCCGGTGGCGTAACGGGCGTTGCCGGAGCCGCCGCATTCGGAGTTGCCCCTGGAGCAGGCGGCGCAGCAGGCGCGCCGGTCTGGGCCGGAGGCGCGGGCGTTGCGGGCGCGCCAGGCTTGGCCGGGGCTCCCGGTGTTCCCGGAGCGCCGGGTGCCGGATGCGCTCCGGGCGCCATGGCTGGACGCGCTGGTGGCGCGGGAGCGTCCGTTACCTCAACCAGTTCGACATCCAGGATCAGGTCAGTTTTGGCAGGAACCGCCGGACGGTTGGCGGCGGCGGGAATCTCCCGCGCACCGAACCCCAACTGCCAGGGGATAAAGACGCGGCGCTTCCCACCGGCCTTCATGCCCTCAGATCCCACATCCCATCCGAGAAGCGGACGTCCCTGTCCCATGATCGCCGGGAGCGGCTGGGGATCACCCAGCTTGGACTTTCCGTCGTCGCCCAGCACCGGCTTGCCGTCTTTGTCCTTCAGCGGAGGACCGGGATGGTCGTCGGTGGCGTCGAATTTGCGGCCATCTGCCGCTAACCATACGGTGAATTTGTACTTGAGTAGCTTGCCGGGCTCGGCTGGGGCGCCGGTGCCCACCTTGATCTCCTGGTAACGCAGGGCGACCGTGAAGATCGGTTTCTGAATACCTTTGTACTGAGGTATATTGGCGGGAGCCTTGATGACCGCGGCGATTGTGGGGGGCGTTGCCGGAGCTGCTTTCGCTGCCGGGGCAGCTGGCTTGGCGGCCGCAGCGGCCGGTTTGGTGACCGCAGTGGCCGGTTTGGTGGCCGAAGAAGCAGGCTTGGCGGCAGGCGCGGCTGGTTTGGCGGACGTGGTGGCGGGTTTGGCGGCAGGCGCGGCTGGCTTGGCGGACGTGGTGGCGGGTTTGGCCGCAGGCGCGGCTGGTTTGGCGGCCGAGGGGGTAGCCGGCTTGGCGGTGGCTGTAGCCGGCTTGACGGGGGTTTGGGCGCTTGCGGCCACGGTGCTGGCCGCCAACAACAAAATCAAAGCTGTGTGTTTCATGGCGTTGTCTAACTCCGGATGGTTCTTGACGGAAGTGTATCAGGTACCGCGGCAGTTGTGCATCTCGCCAGCAATCCTGCCAGCAAGGCGGTTCTGGGGGCTAAATGCCCTATCACGATGGATCGATGGCTACGTGTACGGTCACGCAAGCCTGCAACGAGCACCTAAATCAGTGGTTGCGGGCATTTCTTACGCTCCCATCCACTTGCGTAGTTGCCGCTGCGCCGGCTTCTCCACCAGGAGCATCGCCGCCACGGCCACCACTAGCAGCGCCGCGTAGCTGATCCAGGGGTCGAAGCGGCTCACTCCCAGCCGCTCAGGCAGATGGGTGTCGTGAATCCAGTTCCACAGGTTGAAGTGCAGCACGTAAAGGCAGTAGCTGGCCTCGCCTAGAAAGACCAGCGGGCGCACGCTGAAGGCAGACGCCAGCCAATTCTCCCCGGCCAGCCCCAGAACGATGCAGCCAAACAGAGGCATCAGCAGGGCGTCGTGGAGGAGGACAAAGGGCACCAGCGGCCCCATCGACAAGAGGACGTAGACACCGGCAAAGCCGGCCAACCCCAGCAGCAGCCGCAAGCGGCTTGCGCGCGGCACCAGATCATCCAGGCCGGCCAGCAGGATGCCGAAGACAAAGCTGGCCAGATGGGGCAGAGGCGTGTATTTGAGCGCCCACAGCCAGTGTCCGTAGCTCCAGCGGTCAGGATGCGCGATGCCGTCCGGCTGGAAGATCATGTATAGCGCGCCGGGAACCATGCCCACGGCCCACACACCGGCCAACTGGAGCAGTGAAGGCCAAATCCGCGCCGGCCGCTTGACTTTGGCCAGCCAGGGGAAAAGGCTGTACATGAAGGCTTCGGCCGGCATGGCCCAGGCCGGCGTGTTCAGGAAGGTGGCCAGCGACGGAAACCAGCCCTGCAACAACAGCGGCGTCAACACCATGCCCGTCCAAAACATCGCGTGCGTGTGGGCGCCATACTCCGGGACCACCATCCGCCAGCTCATCAGCAAACTCAGCAGGTAGACGGGATAGAGCCGCGTGAAACGCGCCTTCCAGAAGCGCACGCGGTCAAGCGAGCCAGCGCGCGCCTGGCCGCCGTAGTTGTAAGCCAGCACAAAACCCGATAGCAGAAAGAACAGACCCAGCGCGATGTAGCCGGCGTTGACCACCGGCGCCAGAAAACCAAACGTTTGTGGATTGGCAAAATGGAAGAAGACGATGTTGATCGCCGCCAGGCAGCGCAGGCCCGTCAGTGCATCCAGCCGTACTGGCTTGCTCGTCTCCACTGCGTAGCTTCTAGCTCCTAGCTTCTAGCCTTATCTCACCCTGGGCTAAGTTCAAGATGAACCACAACTGCGCGAATAGCCAACACTCAGCTAAAAGCTAGGAGCTAATAGCTAAAAGCTGTTCTTCACGCCGTCACCAGCGAGCCAACCTTTTCGCCCAGCACCACCCGGCGAATATTCCCCGGCTGGTTCATGTTGAAGACGATCATGGGCAGATTGTTGTCCTTGCACAGGCTCACGGCTGTTAGGTCCATCACCTTCAGGCCTTGGCGCAGAATCTCCATGTAGGTGATCTCGTCGTACTTGACCGCGTCCTTCACCAGCACCGGGTCGGCGCTGTAGACGCCCTCCACCTTGGTGGCCTTCAGGAGCACGTCGGCCTTGATCTCCATGGCACGTAAGCTGGCCGCCGTGTCGGTGGAGAAGAAGGGATTGCCGATGCCCGCGGCGAAGATCACCACGCGGCCCTTTTCCAGGTGGCGCACGGCGCGGCGGCGGATATACGGCTCGGCCACCTGGTTCATGAAGACGGCGCTCATCACACGGCACTGCACGCCGCGCTGCTCAATGGCGTCCTGCATGGCGATGGCGTTGATGACCGTGGCGAGCATGCCCATGTTGTCGGCGCTCACGCGGTCCATCTCTTTAGCCTGCTCGGCCACGCCGCGGAAGAAGTTGCCTCCGCCCACCACCACGCCAATCTCCACGCCCAGCGCATGCACATCGACGATCTCGCCGGTAATCTCGGCGACTTTGCCGGCATCCAGGCCGAAGCCGCGCGGCCCGGCCAGCACCTCACCGGAAAGCTTGAGTACGATCCGTTTATACATACCGTTTCGAGTATCGCATACCTGCGGAGGCACTTTTCAGTAATCGTGGCGCCGGCGGCAGTGGCCGGCGAATCGCAGAACTGGCCGATTCGTCTCGACGCCGAAGCCAAAATGAGCGTCTAATGAAAAGAGGGAGAAACGGAAGAGTGCCTCGCTTTCGTCCTCCATGGTGTTGCCAGTGAGTTTCGCCTCCCATTCGCGCAAGCGTTTGCCTCATGCCGGCCTGCTGTGCGTCTTCGCCCTGACGCTCTGCGCCGGGGCAGCCGTTTTGCGCGCGCAGGACACCTTGCCCCCCGACAGCCAATATCCATCAGCTCCAGTCCCAGCACCGGCAGCCGCGCCTGCACCTGCGCTCGCCCTCACGCCCACACCCGCGCCTGCCCCCGCCGACGTCGATGCGGCTCCGGCTGCGGCTTCATCCCCCTCCAGCCCCGGCTTGAAAGCCGGCTCCTCCGGTTCCGCTCATGGCCGCGGCGCGCCGCGCAACGCCGGCCAGGGCTTATCGTTTTGGGACAGCACGCCGGCCGACGCTATCCACCAAGGCGGCGGAGCCCGCACCAGCCGCTCTTCAACCCCTGGCGGACAACCGGACGACCTGGAGTCCCTCTTTCAGGGGACAAACGGTCCCAGCTCCGGCCATAGGCGCGGCTTCGGCGGAGTGGGCCCAGGGATGAACGGCGCCCACGGCTCCGCGCCGGGAGACCTCAAACTCAATCAACTGTCAAGGGGCGATCTGGGAATGTACCTGAGGTCCTCGGTGGGCAGCTTCCGTCTCACCTACCGGGACGCTCTCGGCGCCAGAAGCAATGGCATGGGCGGCGGAGTCGGCCAAGGCTCTGCCGGAGTCTCCTTCAACAGCTCCACCTTCGGCAACGGGATGTTCAACTTCTCCGCAACCTCCACGCTGGGCTCCGGCTCCATGGCAGGTTCGACGCGCGGCGGCTTCTCCTCCGGCGCCATGAGCGGGCCGGGGCACGGCAGCCCAACCAACCCCAGCGGCACAGAGAAACACCCCACCGCGTCGGTCTCGCTGCATCTGCATTTTTAAGGTCTTATGTCTCCCTGAAAGCACCAGACCCAGCCGCCAACCGCACGCTCCTCTGCCCAAATGCAACGAGGCCCAGGGTTTGCGGCCCTGGGCCTCGGTCGATTTCTGGAACGCCGCTGGAAGTTACTCAGCAGCCGCTTCCACGGGCCTGGTGGTGGCCACGGTCCAGTCGGGCGCGCCCACCTTGAAGCGAGCGAAACGCCGTACGGTGATGTTCTCGCCCAGCTTGCCTACCTTCTGCCCGATCAATTCCTTGATGCTAACGGCCTGGTCCTTGATGAAGGGCTGCTCCAGCAGGCAGACCTCCTCGTAAAACTTGGCCATCTTGCCGTCCACGATCCTCTCGATCATTTGGGCCGGCTTGCCGGTGGCGGCGGCCTGGGCGCGATAGATATCCTTCTCGCGCTCCAGATCGGCCGCAGTCACGTCCTCGGGCTTCACATAGCGCGGATCGGAGGCCGCGATGTGCATCGCGATGTCCTTCATCAGCTCCTGGAAGTCCTCGGTACGGGCCACAAAATCGCTCTCGCAGTTCAGCTCTAGCAACACGCCGATCTTGCCTCCGGCGTGAATATACGTTCCCACCGCGCCCTCGTTGGTCGAGCGCGCGGCCTTCTTCTGCGCCGAGGCCATGCCCCGCTTGCGCAACACCACAAAAGCTTCCTCGATGTTTCCCTTGGTCTCCTGCAAAGCCTTCAGGCAGTCGCCCATGGGCGCGCCGGACTTTTCCCGCAACTCTTTCACCAGCTTGGCATCAATCTTTTCGCTCACTGTTTTCTCTCTCTCATATTGGAATTACGCCTATCCTGCTTTGCGCGACCCTTCTGCTCACTGAATCCAGCGCCGTCTTTCTGACGCGGGCCAGCAGAAGGAGTCCGTCCCAACGCAGGTGGCCGGCAGAAGAAAAGCGTGGCAAGCAACTCTCGCGGCCACGCTTGTCTCAATTCTGTGCGCAGCTAAGATTAAAGAACGCCCTCGGCCACATCGGCCTCGTCCAGCGCCGCTACCGCGGCGGGGGCCTTGCGAATGCCTCCGCCCAGGGCCGCTTCCAGATCCAATTCCTCGGCCTCGAAAGGCCCGGCCTCGGCGGCCACGGCCTCGGCCACCGGCTCAGGCAACTCTTCGGCAAAGGCCTTGTCGCCCACCAGGTTGACGCCTTCAGCTGCCGAGTCGGCGATCTTCGAGGTGAACAGGCGAATGGCGCGCAGCGCGTCGTCGTTGCCGGGAATCACGTAATCCACCACCGTCGGGTCGCAGTTGGTATCCACTACGGCCACCACCGGAATGCCCAGCTTGCGGGCTTCCTTCACAGCAATCGTCTCATTGTTCGAATCGACGACGAAGATCGCGTCCGGCAGCCGCTTCATCGTCTTGATGCCGGCCAGGTTCGCCTGCAGGTGCTTGCGCTCCCGCTCCAGCTTGATCACTTCCTTCTTGGTCAACAGCTCATAGCGGCCATCGGTGGCCATCTCATCGATCTCCTGAAGGCGCTTCACCGACTTCTGCACCGTCACCCAGTTGGTGAGCAGGCCGCCCAGCCAGCGCTGGTTAATGTACGGCATTCCTGCCCGTGTGGCCTCCTCGGCCACGGCCTCCTGCGCCTGGCGCTTGGTGCCGACAAACAGAATTGTCTTGCCGCTCGCGCACAGATCAGTGACAAACTTGGACGCTTCCTTGAACAACTTCAGCGTCTTCTGCAGGTCGATGATGTAGATCCCGTTGCGCTCGCCAAAGATGTACTCCTTCATCTTGGGATTCCAGCGCTTGGTCTGATGCCCGAAGTGAACTCCCGCTTCGAGCAGCTCCTTCATTGTGATCGTGGCCAATGGGCCTCCTTCGTGGATTGCATCCGGGTGGTCGATGCCAGCGCCCGAATTGAACCCGCTCTAGCGGGAGATTTGATCTTTTTGTACTACTGCGGCAAGTTGATCGTCGGTCAGATCAGCCGCCTTGATGATCGCATCAGTGATCTCACTGACGTTTTGCCCCTTCTCAAGGCCAACTACGGCAACAAGAGTGCCAGACAGCGCACCGTTGACATGCCGGTAAATCTCAACCTTGCCCTTGACAAGTTTGATGTAATCACCATCCCAAGTCTGCGTAGGAACCTTAGCACCAGCGACAAATAGGCCAAACTTTCTCTTTCCATTGTCTGTTGCCATTTCGCACCTCTTCTGCAAAATTAGCGCTTGCTGAACTGGAACCGCTTGCGGGCGCCCTTCTGTCCGTACTTCTTGCGCTCCTTCATGCGCGAGTCGCGGGTCAGCAGGCCTTCGGCCTTGAGAGCCGCGCGCAACTCGGGATTGAACTGGACCAGCGCGCGGGCAACGCCCAGCTTGACGGCATCGGCCTGCGCCGATACGCCGCCGCTCTTGACGGTGGTCACCACGTCAAAGCTCGCGGCCAGCTCGACCAGAGCCAGGGTGCGCTTGGCGGCTATGCGCTGCTGCTCGGTCACAAAGTACACTTCAAATGCCTTGCCGTTGACCTTCCACTCGCCTGTGCCGGGACGCAGAAAGACGCGGGCAATCGCCGACTTGCGCCGCCCCGTCCCGTAATACTGAACCAAATCTGCCATTCGTTTCCTCGTTAGCTTCTAGCTCTTAGCTTTTAGCCTTTAGCTAAAAACCAAAGCCCGAAAGTTCGAATTCCGATGAAAAAGCTAATAGCTAATAGCTAAAAGCTAATAGCTGCTCTTATGAAATCTCCAACGCCACCGGCATCTGTGCCTCGTGGGGGTGCTTGTCGCCTCGATAGACCTTGAGCTTGGTGGCCATCTGGCGGCCCATCTTGCTCTTGGGCAGCATGCCTTTGATGGCCTGCTCCAGAATCGCCTCCGGCTTGCGGTTCAACAGCCGCGTAAACGACTCCTCGCGCAGCCCGCCGGGAAAACCGGTGTAGCGGCGATAAAGCTTGTTCTGAGCCTTGAGGCCGGTCAGGCGAACCTTCTCCGCGTTGATGATGATCACGTGGTCGCCCACGTCGATGTACGGCACATACTGGGGATTCAGCTTGCCGCTCAACACCTCGGCGGCCTTGGTCGCCAATCGGCCCAGCGTCTTGCCGCTGGCATCCACTACAAACCATTTGCGGTCAATATTCTTGCCGCTCGGAACAAAGGTACCCATCTCTCTCCTGCCCTCTAAACGCAAAAAAACCATCAAAAATCCAGCGCAAAGCGCTCTGGCCCGCGCCAATCCGGCGCACGGGCCCATTTTCCACCCACTGCCAAACAAATCTGTTCGGGTGAGGAGTGCGGGGGGCTGGCCCTGAAAAGGGCTCTGACTGCGCCGGAGGCGCCATGCAGCGCGCCTTTAACTCGAATCCAGCAGCCGATGGCCTGTTCCAGCCGACCCCTTTCAGGGCATCAACCAGGCGGGTCCGAGTGAGCACACAAGACCCCAGGCGCAACACCGCGCAAGGACTCCAGAATACCCGAATTAAGCCCCGGAGTCAACGAAATGCCCATCGTGAGACTTGCCGAGGCCGGGAGAAGCCCGATCAAAGACCGCCGGAAGTCCGGTAGCATGATTTCCTCCATCGTGCTACTCTGATGCTTCCCCTGTCGCCTTGGGGAAGTCACTAGTCCAGGCAGGAGTGCGTATGGGCGTTCTGAATAGAATTGGCATTGCGCTGGATTCGGACCTTCTGAAGCGGTTTGACCGCTCGATTCAGCAGCGGGGCTATACCAACCGGTCTGAGGCGTTTCGAGATTTGATCCGCGACCGGCTGGTGACCGAGCAGACCGCGGCGCCGGAGGCTACGGTCGTGGGCACGGTCACGCTCATCTACGACCACCACGCCCACGGCATTACGGAAAAGCTGACCGAGGCGCAACACGAACATCACGATTTGGTGGTCTCCACCAGCCATGCCCACCTGGACCACGATTCCTGCCTTGAAGTGTTGATCGTGCACGGTAAATCGGCTCAGGTTGCCCAGTTTGCCGACCTGCTGATTGGCCTCAAGGGCGTGCAGCACGGCCGCCTGGTGATGACCGTTCCCGCGCATGAGATTGAGCACCCTCACGAGCACGGACACAAGCACTGATCTTCACAAATTCATTACAGCAAAGGACTGAATGATGAGACATACTTCGCTAGTGTATCTGTTGAGCGTTGCAGCGGGACTGATGCTGGCAACAGCGTCCGTTTCATCACAGGCAACAAAGCCACAACTGCTGACGGTGCCGCTCAGTGGCGCGCAACAAGATCGGCCTTTGCTGAATGGGGTTCCGCAAACGGCGGGGATGCGCAGCGGCTTTGTGCGCCTACAACCCGGCGCGACGGTCGGTTGGCACACCACCGGCAAGAACGAGGAGGCGCTGGTGATCCTGCGCGGCCAGGGCGAGGCGCTGATCGAAGGACAAGCGAAGCATCCGTTCGCGGCTCCGGCATTTGTTTACATCCCGCCCACGACCCGCCACAACGTCGCGAACACGGGAACAGAGCCACTGGAGTATGTGTATGTGGTTGCGCCCGCGAAGCTGGAGTAATTTCAGGGCTTAGCTGTGGAAGGTTTGTCCGCCACGGCCGGCGGAAGCGTTGCAGACTTCAATTCGCTCAGATTGGCCAGCACCGCTTGCCGGCGAGTTGGGTCTTTTTCGGTTTCGTCCGGCAGCGGGGGACCGGAATAGAACTCAAGAATGTTATTGCGCAACTGGGCGGATGTCTGCTCGAAGTGATGCGCGGCCAACCGTGCCAGCAGGCTTGCGTAGGTATCGTCCGCAAGCGAATATTCTCCCGCCTCGGTTCTTTTGCCATCATCGAGATCGCAGTTGGGCAGCACCAGCTTGCCGGCGCGCGCCTCTTCCAACAGGGCGCGGAAATGATCGGTGGTTGTGTTGATGCTCTTTATATACAGGTCTTCCGTTTTCGGGGTCGGGTTATTGAACCCCATGCCTTTCAGTGGACCTATCTTTGGCACAAAGCGCAGAAGCGTGGATAAGATTCGCGTGCCCAGCCCCGGCTTTGTATAAGTCTTTCCCCACTCTCTCTCATAATCGGAGCGGGATAGGCGATAGAGGAACTTCTGTCTGGCAAAGTTCGGCGTCTCGCGCATCAAGTCCTTCTTGTGCATCTGAAGCGCCACCTGGGTCATCTGCGGAATCAACCGGCTGACAGAGAAACGATAGGAGCCAACCGCCAGGTCCCCGTGCGCCAGCACGTCCTTCAATTCCAGCCCATATACAACGGGAAAGACTCGCTCCAGCAGCGGTTTGGAGACCTGGAATCCTATGAAATCGTGGTACTGCTCCGGCGCATAACGATTCTTCGCCACCTGCAAGGTGTCGAATCCAAACTCCGTCTTCAAATGCGCCGTCTTGTCCTGCGCATAGCGAACGGAGCTGCCATATTTCGCGCGCAGCTTTGGATAATGGAGTGCGACCGCCTCGTTGACCGCCGGGTGGCCGTCAATGTCCGCCACATAGTGCGATAGCGCCCCCAACGCAAAGGCATATTCGTCGGGATTCTGGCTTTCAACCAGTAACTCCAGGACAAAGTCCCCGGTGCGAACGTAATGCGCCAGGTTGCTGAATTCCTTGTTGCCGAATGGGTAGTATCCCAAATCCTGGATCACCGAGCCTCCATAGGCGTAGGCGTGAGCCTCCTTGATCTGGTCTTCGGTCAAATCCGGAAAGCGTTGCACGAGGAGCGGTCGAATCTCGGAGGTCCATGCCAGGTCTATGATTTCCTCGTGGGTTAGCACGGAGTAGGCAAACGCGATTCCGCTCGACAGCAGCACCGCAAAAACAAGTACCGCCGCGCAAGTAAGCCTTGCATGCCAACTGCTGATCATGGAATGGTGTCCAGGGCTCATATCCGGCCAATCAACAGCAGAATGATGAGGATCACGAAGATGAGTCCAACCCCGCCGGACGGATAGTACCCCCAGTTCCTGCTGTGCGGCCATGTCGGCAGCGCGCCGATGAGTACGAGGATTAAAACCACGATCAAAATCATTCCAAGCATGCTTTCCTCCCGGCGTTTCCGCGGGTCGCTCATCCGCCCAGAGTGTGCCGGATAGCAGCAACACTCCGAGTTTTTCACGCAGAGAGCGCAGAATCTGCTCAATTGGATACAGGAATAGGCCTTGCTTGGTTGGTTTGCGCGCGGATTTCAAGGCTTCGCGTTGGGCGGGATCAACAGGGTTACGGACTGGGGCGCGATCTCGATGCGGACCGGCAGATCGCCCAGCAGCTCACCATCTGCCTCGGCGAAGACACGATGCTCAGAGCCGCTGCCCAATCGGCACTCGACCGAGACGGCGTCGAGCAGTTCAATCTCGCGGGAGAAGGTCGGGCGGCCGAACACGACCGCCATCAAAAAGCGGAAGTAGCGCAGGCGGCTGCGCGTCTTGAAGGCCACCAGGCGCAGGCCGTCCTTGTGCAGGGTGGCGCCGGGGACCATGTTGTGGAGGACGCCGCCGAAGTCGCGAATGCGCACCGCCAGAAGCTGGGAAATCTGCTCCACCCGTGGATGGGCGCTGGCGCTTTCCACAAAGGCCGCTTCAAATAGAGGAAAGGAGTGCGTGGCCCAGAGGCGAAAAGCCTCGATGATGTAGAGAATGTAGCCGAGGCGCCGCTTGAGGCTGGGATCGAGCCGGGAGAGAAACAGAGCGTCGGGGCCAACACCGGCAGCCACGGTGAAGTAGCGCGAGTGTGTGGCGCCCGCCTCATCCCGATAAGAGATTTGGCCTACGGAGATGCGCGCCGGGACCGCGGTCAGCAGTTTGCGAACCACCTTGGCCGGCGAGGCGTGTAAGCCGAGATTTGCTGCCAGCGCGTTGGCGGTGCCAAACGGCACTACGCCCAAAGCTACGGTGGTGCCTACCAGGCTCTGCAAGATTTCATGGACGGTGCCATCGCCTCCACAGGCCAGAATTGTGTCACAGCCGCGGCGCACGGCCTCCTCGGCCAGCACGCCGGCACTGCCTTGAGCGATGGTTTCATGCGATCTAGCTTCAACGCCTGCGTTGCGGAGGACAATGAGCGCCTTGTCGATGGCCGCATGACGCCTCCAGGAGTGCTGGCCGGATGCCGGATTATAGATCAGCGCAACACGGCGCATGGCGAGTTTCTCCTGAAGAGTTCGCGCCCGGATCGAGGATGCAAGCGGGAGCTTTGTTCTTATCTTCTCATCTCGCTGCCGGCCAAGCAGTTTGCAGGAAGATCTTTTCCGCCAACGGCCGAGGAGGAGTTGGCCGCGTGCCTTTATACTAAGGTGTTTGCCACAGACAGACGGCGGGCCGAGGATACGGTGCGCCGCGTCGATGGGGGCATAAGGAGCGTGCAATGGCTCAGGCTGAGATTGGCATCATCGGCGGCAGCGGGTTGTACTCCATGCCGGGATTTACGAACGTGCGCGAAGAGCGCGTGGAGACGCCATTTGGCGCGCCTTCAGATAGCTTCATTTTGGGCGAGCTGGAGGGACGCAAGGTGGCTTTTCTGGCCCGGCATGGGCGCAGCCACAGCATCCTGCCCTCGGAGTTGAACTTCCGCGCCAACATTTACGCCTTCAAAAAGCTGGGCGTCGAGCGCATCATTTCGGTCTCTGCCGTCGGCTCGCTCAAAGAAGAACACAAGCCCACGGATTTTGTAATTCCCGACCAATTTATCGACCGGACCTTCCATCGCATCGCGACCTTCTTTGGCGAGGGGATCGTGGGCCACGTGGCCTTTGGCGATCCGGTCTGCGCCACGGTGGCCAAGGCGGCGGTTCAGGGTTGCGCAGCGGCGGGCGTGGTGGGCAAGCTGGGCGGAACCTACGTCTGCATGGAGGGCCCGCAGTTCTCCACCAAGGCCGAGTCCCATCTCTATCGCAGTTGGGGCGCGGACGTGATCGGCATGACCAACCTGCAGGAGGCCAAACTGGCGCGCGAGGCGGAGATCTGCTACGCCACCGTGGCCATGGTCACCGACTACGACTGCTGGCGCGAGGGCCACGACGCGGTCACCATCGAGGAGATTGTGCGCGTGCTCCATCAGAACGCCGAGAACGCGGCGCGGGTGGTGAAGGCCGCCGTCGCCGCAATGCCGTCCAGTCTCGCACGCAAATGCGCCTGCGCCTCCGCGGCAAAGTATGCCGTGCTGACCAAGCCGGATGCGATTCCGGCGGCGGCGAAAGAGAGACTGAAGCTGCTCTTTGGAAAGTACCTTGGCTGGTGACGGAGTCAGTGCGATTGAGTTAGAGAGGAAGATGAATGGCCATCACCGTAGTGGGCAGCGTTGCCTTCGATACGATTGAAACTCCCGCAGGAAAGCGCGAGCGCTGCCTGGGCGGTGCGGCAACTTATTTTTCTCTCTCCGCCAGTTTCTTTACCGATGTGCGCGTGATCGCTGTTGTCGGCGAAGACTTTGGCAGGAGGCAGGAGGCGGTCTTCCAGGCGCGCAACATCGACACGCGGGGCATCGAGCACACCGCGGGCAAGAGCTTCTTTTGGGAAGGCTCCTATCTCGACAACCTGAATGAAGCCAAAACTCACATCACGGATCTGAACGTCTTTGCCTCCTTCAATCCGAAGATTCCCGAACCGTATCGCGACTCTGAGTTTCTTTTTCTGGCCAACATCGATCCGGTCTTGCAGCGGCGGGTACTCGAGGCGATGCCGCAGGCGCGGCTGGTGGCCGGCGACACCATGAATTACTGGATCAAGGATCATCGCCCGGCGCTGCTCGAAGTTCTCAAAGGCCTCGACATTCTGCTCATCAACGACACCGAGACAAAGATGCTGGCCGGCAACAACAACCTTGTTCAGGCTGCCCGCGCGGTGAGGTCGCTGGGGCCGAAGGCGCTGGTGGTCAAGCACGGCGAGTATGGTGCGACGCTCTTCCACGGCGGAAGCGCCTTCCGCGCTCCGGCCTTGCCGCTGGAAGAGGTGGTGGACCCGACAGGCGCGGGCGATAGCTTTGCCGGCGGATTCTTCGGCTATCTGGCCTCGCAGCCTGAGCAGTCTCCGGCCGCCTTCCGCCGCGCCATGTTCTATGGCAGCGTGATGGGCTCGTTCGCGTGCGAGCGCTTCGGCACTGAGCGGATGCAGAAGCTCACGCGCCAGGAGATCGACGAACGCTTCAACCTTTTTCGCGAGTTGACGCATCTTGCCTGAGAAATCCAATCCGGCTCAGTCCATCTCGCGTGTGGAGTGGTCCCTCGTCGTGGCCTCGTGCGCTGCGGCATCGGTCGCCGCGATCCTCTGGAGCTGGCAACACGGGGCCATGCTCAACTACGGCGATGCGGTAGCCCATCTGCACATTGCGCGGCGAGTCTTCGACGCGCACCAGCCGCGGCTGACCGAACTGGGCTCGGTGTGGCTGCCGCTTCCGCATCTGCTGCTGATTCCCTTTGTGCAGATTTATAGCTGGTGGGCCAGCGGCTTTGCGGGCGTAATTCCCTCGGCGCTGGCCTATCTCGCCGCCTGCGCGGGAATCTACCAGCTGGCGCGCCACTGGCTGCTGCCAGTGCCGTCGGCGCTCGCGCTGGCCTTTTTCGCGCTGAATCCCAACTTGCTCTACCTGCAAACCACGGCCATGACCGAGCCGCTGTTTGTCTGCGAGATGGTGTGGGTTGCGGTCTGGCTGGTGGAGTGGCGTGCCAGTCTTGATGCAGACCCTGAAAAAGCCCGCCGCTTGCTCTGGTGGATTGCGTTGGCGCTGGAGGCCGCGGTTTTTACGCGCTATGACGGCTGGGTGATGGCTTTTGTCGCCTGGACGTGCATGGGCCTAGTGCTCCTTCGTCGTGGCCGGCTACGCTCACTCAGCTTCTGGCTGGCAAGCGCCTTCCTCATCGCCGCTCCACTGGCGTGGTTCGTTTATAACTCAGTGGGCTTCGGCGATTGGCTCTATTTCGTGCGCGGGCCGTATTCGGCCAAGGCCATCGAGATTCGCACCTCCGTGCCGGGATTCCCGCCGCATCCGGGGTGGCACAATCCGTGGGTCGCGCTAGTTTTTTACATCAAGGCCGCGGAGCTGGACGCGGCCGCTGACGCCTGGGGCAACGTGCTACTGACGCTGAGCCTGTTGGGAACGGCATGGGCCTGGCTGACGGCGCGCAAGCGTGCATTCACGTGGGCGCTGCTGCTGTGGTTTCCGGCCGCATTCTATGCGTATGCGGTGTCGTACGGCTCGGTACCCATCTTTCTGCCCATCTGGTGGCCGCACTCCTGGTACAACCTGCGCTATGGGATGGAAATGCTGCCGGCCTTTACGTTGGGGCTGGGCTTTGCGGCGCATTTTGCGTTGGCCGCCGTCGATGAGTTCAAGCCGCGCGCGATCAAACCGCGGTGGGAGCGCTGCGCGGCGGGCGTGCTATTTGCATTGGCGGCTTTGAACGCTGCTCAAATGCTGCGCGAGCGTCCGCAGGTGTATGTCGAGGGAACCAAAATCATTGAGGCGCGCAGGCCCTACGATGAGCAGATTCCTCCGGCGTTGCGGGCGCTGCTGGCCGGGCGGCCGGGCGGCTTAGTGCTGATGGACACGTCAGTTTTTCCGGAGATCGTCGCGTTCACCGGGATTCCGCTCCGCCAGACCATCAACGAGAGCGATCTGGAGATTTATCGGGCCGCGCTGGCCGCGCCAGCCGCGCACGCTGCCATTGTGCTGGCCTTCGACGGCGACGAGATCGACCGCGCTGTGAAGGAGCACCCCCATGGCCTGACGGCGGTTCGACGCTTTTCCACGCCCGGCAAACCCTCCGGGACGATTTACGTCTCCGGTACATCAGGCGCAAACAGCCTCACCAATCCGGGCGGAGCGGTGATAGCATCTGGCAAGGAAGCGAGATGAGCATGACACTGGCACAGTTCGCGCAACCTTTTGACTTTGACCGCCTGCAACAGATCGTAGTGGTGAACGGCGCCATCAGCCGTTTGCTGTTGGCCTGCCTGCTGGGCGGAGCGGTGGGGCTGGAGCGGGAGTTCAACCGCAAGGCCGCCGGCGTGCGCACCAACCTGCTGATCTGCATGGGCGCCGCGTTTTTCACGCTGCTGTCGGCGGTGCTGGCCGGCGACGCCAATCCTGACAAGGGCCGCGTGGCCTCGAACATTGTGCAGGGCGTCGGCTTCCTGGGCGCGGGGCTGATCCTGCACAATCGCAGCCGCGTCAGCGGACTGACCAGCGCGGCCAGCATCTTTGTGGTGGCCTCTATCGGCATGGCCTGCGGCGCGGGACTCTATGCGGCGGCAGTGGTGGCGGCTATCATCGTCATCGTGGCGCTGGAGGCGGTGGGCTTTCTGGAGCGGCGCGCCAATATGAAGGCCTATCCGCTGGTCTATGAGGCGCGCGGGCAGGACAAGACGCGGATGTTGGAGTCGATCCTGGACGCCATGGACAAGGCAGGAGAACGGTTAGCCGGCGCGGAGTGCGATGCTATCGGCAAGTTGCAGCGGGTGAGTTTCCCCGTGTCCGCGACCAATAAGCAACATGAGCGGCTGCGCGGAAAGCTGCTCGACAAACCGGGCATCGATGCGCTGTTCACCTTCCGCGATCCGGAGGAAGATTGATTCCCTTTGTAAAGGCTCACGCCTGCGGCAACGACTTTTTAATTGTGACCGAAGAGGCGGCGGCGGACCACGACCGGGTAAATCTGACGCGCCGGCTGTGCGCGCGCAACTCAGGCATCGGCGCCGACGGCATAGAATTTTTTACTTGGACCGGCCCCAGCTCCGGCCGCATCCGCCTGCACAACGCCGATGGCTCCATCGCCGAAATCAGCGGCAACGGCACGCGCTGCGTTGCCGCATGGATGACGCTGGAACGAGGCTTTCATCCCGGCGATGAGATGCGCATCGAGACCGATGCGGGATTGCACCTCTGTCACGTGAACGCGCTGAGAACGGACGGCGAGTTTACCGTGGAAGTGACCGCTGGAATGGGCATTCCGTCGTTTGCGCCGCGAACTGTTGCGCTGGCCAATGGGATTGCGGTCGCGGGCGTCGAGGTCTCCACCGGCAATCCGCACTTCGTCGTCGTGGTGGAGAACGCCGAATTCGATGTTGCCGGTCGGAGTTGGCAGGAGATCGGCGCGGCAATTTGCAGTCATCACGATTTTCCCCATCAAACAAATGTAGAATTCCTTCGCATCGTCAGTCCCACGGAGATTGAGATACGCATCTTCGAGCGCGGCGTGGGACCAACGTCTTCCTCCGGCACCGGCAGTTCGGCTGCGGCTACGGTGGCTATCGCATTGAACGGCTGCCAATCTTCGCTCACAGTGGTTGCTTCCGGCGGCGCGCAGACCGTCGAGTGGGACGGCCCCGGCGCGGAACTCAGGCTCACCGGGCCGGCGGTGCTGATTGCTCGTGGCGAGGCTTGGCCAGCATGATCTTTTTTCTCATCTTCATGACTACCATGGTCGTCACCGGAATTCCCACGGCGATTCTGTTCATTCCGTGGTGCTGGCTGACGGGCAATGTGCTGCCGCTCTACAAGGGCACGCGCTTCATGCTCTCCAGCAGTTGCTGGATGGCCGGGGTGCGCTTCCACGTCGAAGGGCTGGAGCGCGTGCCCAAAGACCGCGCCTGCATCTTCATGTCCAACCACGTTTCCAACCTGGACCCTCCCGCGCTGATCTCGCTGATTCCTGGGCGCACCTCGGCATTCATGAAACGCTCGCTGATGAACCTGCCCATCCTGGGAACCGGCTTCCGGCAGGGCGATTTCATCGCCGTGGACCGCACCGGCAGCCCTACAGACGCGGAGAGGAGTGTGAACGAGGCCAAGCGCGTACTGGCCAAGGGCGTGCACATGACCACGTTTGTTGAAGGCACCCGCTCGCCGGATGGCCGCATGTTGCCCTTCAAGAAAGGCCCATTCTTCCTGGCCATGGGTTCCGGCGCGCCGTGCATCCCGGTTTCCATCCATGGCACGGAGAGCATCCAGGGCAAAGGCAGCCTGCGCATTCATCCCGGAACGGCGCATGTGATCTTTCATCCGCCGATCGACCCGGCCGGCTTTTCCACGCGTGAGGAACTGATGCAGGCGGTTCGCGCGGCTATCGCCTCCGGACTGCCGGAGTGGATGCGGACGTAAACGATGCGCGCCGTGGCAAAATGAATCTCAGCTCTTTGACGGAACCCTATGATTGTCTCGCTGGTTGTATTCGTTACCATTCTCGTTTTGGCCATTCCCGCGGCGGTGATCTTCATTCCGCTGGCCGCTGTTACCGGCAACGTGGGACCGCTCTACGCGGCGGTCTGCTTCATTGTCAGCGCCGGTTACCGTGTGGCCGGCATAAAGATTCATGTTGCCGGGCGGGAACAGGTTCCCGCCCATCGCGCGTGCATCTTCATGGCCAACCACGTTTCCAATCTGGACGCGCCGGCTCTGATTTCGCGGCTCCCGGGGCGCACCTCCGCCTTCGCCAAGCGCTCTCTCTTCAAGCTTCCCCTCTTCGGCTACTGCCTCAAGCTGGCCGAGTATATTCCCGTGGACCGCACCGGCAACAAATCCAGCGCGCAAGCGAGCATCGCCGAGGCCGGACGGCTGTTGGCCAAGGGCCTCCACATCACCACCTTTGTCGAGGGCAGTCGCTCCAGGGACGGCCGCATGCAGCCCTTCAAGAAAGGCCCCTTCTATCTGGCCATGCAGTCCGGCGCGCCGTGCATTCCGGTCTCCATCTACGGCACTGAGACGATGATGGCCAAGGGCAGCTTTGCCATCAAGCCCGGCACGGCGCACATCATCTTCCACGCGCCCCTGTACCCGCGCGACTATGCCACGCGCGAGGGGTTGTCGCAGGCCGTGCGGGCAGCCATCGCCTCGGGATTGCCTGAGTGGATGCGGAACTGATCAGCTGCACAGAGCCGACTATCGCGCCTTCTTTCTGGCGCGGGCGAGCCGAAGGCAGTTGGCCCCACCGCAGGTGGCTTTACGGTTGCACGATGGCGTTGTAGCCGTTGTGCAGCAGCTTCCGGCGCATGGCGTTGGCGTCGTTGCGGCTGGCGAAGGGGCCGACGCGCACGTGAAACTGGTTGTCGGCGGCGTCGCGGCTTACGGTGGCCGCGTAGCCCCGCTTGCGCAACGCGCTCACCAGCACATCCGCGTCCTCCTGGTGAAAGACGGCGGCAATCTGGACCATCAGCGTTCCGGCGGGCGCGGCCCCGGGAGCAGGGGCGGGCTGGGCAGATGCGGACGGGGGCGCGGGAGTGGGTGCAGTAGCCGTGGCGCGCTGCGTTTTGTGGGTGTTCTGCGAAGTTGCCGCGGGCTTGGAGCGCTGTGAAACTGCTCCGGCGCCGGGCTGCTGGCCTGTGGCCGAGGATTCGCGGGCGCTCCGGCTGCCCATCGAGTAACCCACTCCGAAGCACAGGCCGCAGAGCAGCATCAGGCCAAAAAAAAGGCCCAGCAACATCATCGGACCCAGCGTCAGCTCGGTGTCGGGTCTGTACTCGGCCGGCCGAAACTCATCCGGGTTAAAGTCTTCGTCCATTCCTGACCTCTGGAAGACGAATGTGATGTCCATCCGGAACGAGATGAACGGGATTTAGATGAGGTTTGTGGTATCCCACCCTTTCGCCCGACCACCCCAGCGACGAAGACCTGTCGCCGGGGATCCCGGTAATCGCGAAGGATGGGGCATTGAGATTTTTTCTGAGGCGCTCGCTATTCCGCATTTCCGCCGGAACGGCGGGTACGCCTGGACGGCTAGTCCTACTTCTTTTCCGCCGCCGCCATGGCTGTTGCGCCCAGCTTGTTGAAGAGCGTCATCATCTCCAGGGGCAGCGGGAAGACGATGGTGGTGTTCTTCTCGACGCCGATTTCGGTCAGGGTTTGCAGGTAGCGCAACTGCAGGGTCAAGGGCTCGGTGGCCAGCAGGGCGGCGGCGTCCACCAGCTTCTGGGCGGCGTTGAACTCGCCCTCGGCGTGGATGATCTTAGACCGCTTTTCGCGCTCTGCCTCGGCCTGCTTGGCCATGGCGCGTTGCATCTGATCGGGCAGGTCCACCTGTTTAACTTCGACCGAGACGACCTTGACGCCGAAGGGCTCCGTGCGCTGATCCATGATGGTCTGAATCTTCAGGTTGAGTTTATCGCGATGACTGAGCAGCTCGTCCAGCTCCACCTCGCCCAGCACCGTGCGCAGCGTGGTTTGCGCCAGTTGCGAGGTCTGATAGACGTAGTTGGCCACCTTGATGGCGGCGTCGTTGGGGCTGACCACATAAAGCGTGACCACCGCGTTCACCTTGATGGTGACGTTGTCGCGGGTAATCACGTCCTGGGGCGGCACTTCGAGCACGTCCTGGCGCAGCGAGATGCGCACCATCTGTTGTATTGGCCGGAAAACAAAGATGATGCCCGGCCCGTAGGGTAGTGGCGAGACGCGGCCCAGGGTGAAGATGACCCCGCGCTCGTACTCGCGCAGAATCTTGATGCAGTTGAGAGCATAAAGTACGCCGATGGCCAGGATGACCAGAAACGAAGTTAGCAAATCAGGCATTGGAATTCCCTCACTTACGACGGATTGTACTCCTTATGCAGGGGACTGCGGAGGCCTTTGCGGCTCGGCCGGCTCCACATGCAGCAGATACTGTTCCAGGCTCACCACGCGTAAGGGCGCGCCGGCCGGCACGGGTTGGGTGGAAACGGCGCGCCAGATTTCGCCCTCCACCAGCACATGACCCTCGGGGGTCAGCGGTTCCATGGCTCGGGCGTTGCTGCCCACCAGGGACGATGGGCCAAGGCGGGATTTCATGCGGCGGGCGCGCACCGCCAGGCGGACGAGAAAGACGGTAATGGCTCCGAAGGCGGCGCTGACTGCCAGAGCCACCCAGGGACTGACGGCCATCTCCGGCACTGGCGCGGCCACCAGCGTCAGCGTCCCGAAGGTGAGGCAGACGATCCCGGCGATGGCCAGTGCGCCGTGGCCGCCAAACTTGGCCTCCAGCAAGAGCAAAACCAGCGCCGCAACCAGCAGCAGAACCGAAGTGAATCGAATCGGCAGCAGGCCTAGCGCAAAAATCGCCAGCAGCACCATCAGCGTGCCCAGCGCGCCAGGAACGATGGTGCCGGGGGTGTTGAATTCGAGATAGATCAGCAACGCGCCGCCCACCAGGAACAGCAGGGCGATGTTGGGATTGACCAGCCAGCCGAGCAGATCTTCGCGCAGCGTGGACTTAAGAGTTTCAATCCGGGCCCCGGCCAGATGTAGGGTCAACTTGGTTCCGTCCATGCGGGTGATCTCGCGGCCATCAAGCGCCCGCAGCAACTCCCAGTCGTTGGAGGCGGTCAGGTCGATCAGGTGCTGGTCCAGCGCCTCCTGGGCAGTGTAGGAGTGCGACGAATGAACGGCGGCCTCGGCGGCTTCGGCGTTCCTGTTACGTTTTGTCACGTAGGAGCGCAGAAAGGCTGCGGTGTCGTTCTCGATCTTCTGGTTCATGGTGGCGTCAGGCTGGGGACCGAACTCGATTACCGGGTGGGCCGCTCCGGCATTGGTGCCGGGAGCCATGGCGGCGATGTCCGCCGATTCCAGCAGGAAAAAGCCCGCCGAGCCAGCGCGCGCGCCCGCCGGAGCCACATAAACGATAACCGGAACCCGCGAGCCGAGAATCGCCCCGGCCATGGCGCGGGTCGATTCCAGCAGGCCGCCCGGAGTGTCCAGCTCGACTAACAAAGCCTGGGCCCCGTCGGAGTTGGCGCGGGCGATAGCCCGGTCCAGCTCACCCTGCGTGACCGGCTGAATGGTGTCGGAAAGGACAAATTTGTCGACCAACGGCTGCTGGCCAGAGGCCGGCGCACACAGCCCAAAGGCCGCAACCAAACCTATCACTGCCGCAAATCCGTGTACGCGCTGCATCATGGATTGCTCCTTCAGGGCATTATCGTTCTTCCATTACCGCCCCGTGCCCCATCCTTTCCGCGTTCAGTGCGGAAAGGGTGGGAAATCACTCTACCTCTTCAGCCCTCCCCTGACCCGAATCTGCCGCTGAAGTTCCAGTGCCGGTTCGCTCTGCGGGTCGATCTGGAGGGCCGCGGCTACATTCTGTTTCGCCTCGTACAGGTGGTTGGCCGCAAGGTCCAGCCGGACCAATACCAGGTACGCATCGACGGATGGCAACAGTTCCAGCGATGTAACTGCTTCTTTGCGGGCGGCCTGGGTGTCGCCGGTGCGCTCGCGAACCTCGGCGAGACCGGCGTGGGCCGCGGCAAGCTTGGGGTCGGCGGCCAGGGCGGCTTGATAGAGCCGTTCAGCCTCCAGAAGCAAACCGTGGTCCAGGTACTCATGAGCCTGGCCGGAGAGCTCTTGCGCGCGCTCCACTGGCGGAAGCGCGCTCCGCCGGGCGCTGTTGATCTGATCCAGCATGAGAGCGGCCTGGCGGAAGGCGACCTCGTCAAAGCCGCGCTGAATGCGCTCCAGCGGATCGGCCTTGGCATCGGCTTCCTCATCCGTCTCGTCCGAACCGGCGGCTGGCTTCGCGGCAAGCGTCTTCGCTGGTCCGGTCGCGGCAACTCGGGGCTTGTCTGGACTGGTCCAGGACTTTTGGACCGTCTGGGCCTCGCCGTCGTTGGGGCGCAGCCGCAGACACCGGGCCAGCTCCGTCAGGGCTTCAGCGGCGTCGCCGTGGCGCTTCAGGCTGACGGCCAGGTTGAAGTGGTAGTCGGCCCCATTGGGGTCGGCTGCCACAGCCTGGCGGAAGAGCGGAGTGCCGTCCTGGCCGCTGCGGGCCAGGGCAACTCCCTGGTTGTTCAGAACCTCAGCCAGGGGCAGTACGCGGGCCACGCCGGCAAAGGCCTCCTCGGCGCGGGCGTAGTCGCCGGAGAACAGCAGCGAGAGGCCGCGGTAGAAGCCGGCCTCAAGGGCATCGTCAGCGCCGTCGCCTCCCGCCTTGGCAAAGGCCTCCGCCGCCTGCTCGTAGCGCTGGCCGGCGTAGTCCTCGCGCCCCAGCGCCATCCAGGCAGGGCTGAACTTCGGGTTGAGCAGAACAGATTGATTCAGATGGCGCAGACGCTCTTGCTGGTCGGGTTCGGTAATGCCGCGAATGTACTGCTCGAAAGCGTCCAGGCGCAGGCCGGAGCCGGCGGCCACAAAGGTTTCTTCAGAGACCTTAAAGCCGGGGTCGAGCTGCCGGGTCAGCTTCCAGGCCAGCGAGTCGAAGACCGCGTTCAACTCGCGCATCTCGCCGCGAGCGGTGACCGGCTGGCTCATGCGCAGGTGGGGCACGTCCACCAGCCGCGCCTCGGCCACTATACCGGTGCCGTCCGTCAGGTAGCTGCCCACGATGATCGAATCGGCGTCCAGCGTCTCGGCCAGCTTGATCGCTGTGGCCCGCGAGGGGTGAAAGCCCCGCGGCAGCCCCAGGTGATCCAGCGCATACACGCGATCCGTGCGGCTCATGGGGGCGAAGCCCGCCGAGGCCAGGCGGCTGCTCAAAATCTCCGCCGAGGCCTCGCGAATCCACTCCAGGCTGGGTTGCCCGGTGCGGTTGTCAAAGGGCAGCACCAAAAGGATGCGGCCACCTGCGGCGGGGCCAGCTTCCGCGGCCGTCTGCGCGCCAGCGCAAACCGTAAAGAAGAAGGCCAGCGCCAAGCCCAGCCCCAACAGCCGCCCGGCCCTTCCGACACGAGATGAAGAAAATGTATGCACAACACGCTGATTATAGGCGTTGCGGACTGCGGGCGGGGGTAGTGTCCTATCTCTGCGTTGCTGGCATCCTTAGTTTAAAGAACTACCCCATCTAACAAATCTTTTGGTTGAACCCCTAGTCCTCGGCAAATCTCTTCCATTGTGTCTAGCCTCATATTGAATCTCCCGCGCTCAATCCTAGAAAGATGCGGACGTGTGATATTGATCTGAGTAGCTAATTCGGTTTGAGAGATACCTTTGGCAGAGCGCAGGAGCTGGATACGGAGACCGACTTGTTCAGCAAAATCTAGCATGGACTGTGCTAAGTTTCGCACAATCCATGCTTTTCCATGCCAGATGCCTTGCGCTCGGTCATCACAAGATGCATTATCGTAAAAGGTGCATTATGGCAATCAACCTCAAAGACGTTGAAGAACGTTTGGCGAAAGCTAAGGAAGAGGCAGAATTCTGGGCAAAGGCTCGCGCAATCTTGGCCGATCCCAGATTGGACTCTCTTGCTACGCCACGGCAGCATCCGATAACATCTACCGCTACGCTGGATACACCGAGAGCCTATGGGGAGATGAAGAACAGCGTCTATGCTGTTTTGCCTGAAGCCGATGCCGGTATAGCGGAACGGATGACCACGCTGGAAATTGTCGCCAAATTGCAGGCAAAGGGCTACGTGTTCAAGGCGCAAGCGCCGTCGATAGCTGTTAATGGCGCGTTAACAGCACTAGAGGAAAAAGGATTTGCCGAATGGTCTGGTAGACGCGGCAACGCGAAGTTGTGGAGGAAGAAGAAACAATAAAGCTAAGGGGCTACCCGTAGGTAGCCCCTTAATACGAGTGTAGTACCGCTCTGAACGGTCTACACAGGATTTGACGAACGGAGCATCGCTTATGAGAACAACGCTCTACGTGTGTTTATACCACATTCGCGGGCCACCAACCAACAATCTTTGGTGGGCAACAGGGGAGGATATTTGTAGTACCCTCCCCTGCTCACTGAAGGCCGGGGAGCTTACTCTCAGCGGTATGGGAGCAGGAGCTTGCATCTCCTGAGCATTGAGTTCAACCCTCACCCTGGCCTCCAGATTCCTTATCCTTCTTAGCCTTTACCTTGGCCCATCTCGCCTGTACGGCTTTCCGGCCTTGTTCGGATAGCTGTTCCGGGCTGAGTTTAGCTGCGCGGGCTGGGCCACCTTTGAGTCCGCCTTTGCGGCCTAATGCTACCGCAGCCGGGTTCTTCTTGGCTACCATACAAAAATGATACATGAACGGTCACGTACTGTCAAGATAATTTTCCATTTGACAAATACATGAGCGGTCACGTATGATTATGACAGTAGAAAACCCCGGCCATCGCGCTAACGATGAACCGGGGTCAGAATCCACCACAGCTTGCGCCGCGATGAACCCACAAATTCATTATCCGGCAATCAGGCTGTGGACTCAAGGGGAATCCACAATGACCTGCCATTATTGCCGTACCACCTGCAAACGCTTTGGAAAGCACAGAAACGGCCTCCAACGCTATCGCTGCAACCAATGCGCCCGGACGTTCACCGAAGAGCATGAACGCCCCTTGGACGAAATGCGCCTGTCCCTAGACCGGGCTGTAAGCGTCCTGCAACTGCTCTTGGAAGGGATGAGCATCCGTAGCGTGGAACGTGTGACCGGAGTCCACCGGGACACGATTCTCCGCTTGCTTGTTCTGGCCGGGGAACGATGCGAACGGCTCATGGAATCGAAGATCAGGGGCCTTGATGTGCAAGATGTTGAAGTGGACGAAATCTGGGGTTTCGTAGGCAAAAAAGAAGGCCACAAGGCCGAAGAGGACGGCGCGGAACTCGGAGACGCATATTGTTTTGTTGGCATGGAACGCAACACGAAACTGGTACTCGCCTTCCACTTGGGAAAGCGCACGGTCAAGTCCACGGATGATTTTATCGGCAAGCTGGCCTATGCCACTTCTGACAACCGCTACCAGTTAACCAGCGACGGATTCCGGCCCTATATAAACTCCGTCAAGATGATTCTCAGGGACCGCGTAGATTTCGCACAGCTTGTTAAGGTCTATGGTTCCCCGCGTGAAGGGGAGCAACGCTACAGCCCGGCTGAGGTTGTGGATGCGGTCCCATACGAGATCATGGGGCGACCAGTCAGACACCGGATATGTACGTCACACATCGAACGCCAAAACCTCAGTATTAGGATGGGAATGAGGCGCATGACACGACTTACGAATGCCTTTAGCAAGAAATGGGATAACCTGCAAGCTGCTTATTCTCTATGGTTTGCATTCTATAACTTCTGCCGTGTTCACAAGACGCTAAGGGTCACTCCCGCAATGGAACAAGGACTAGCCAATCATCCTTGGTCTATTGCAGACTTGATCGCATTGTAAAGATTTATGAAATATCTGTTGCCTTTGTTGAGGTTTGAGTGTCATTATAGTGAGACGATGATGTTCAACGAACGCAAAGCAACGCAGGCAGCAGCGCGATTGATTAAGCGCGCCGGGGGGGCTATGAACTACATGGTCCTCATCAAGATGCTGTACCTCGCAGATCGAGAAACACTATTGCAATGGGGGAGGCAAATTACAGGGGACGAGTATTTCACGATGAAGTTGGGTCCAGTGTTGAGCCATGTGCATGATCTCATCACCGAAGAACAACCCCCAGAAGAGGTTCATCCATGGACAGAATCAATTTCTCGGACCAAATGGGATGTTGTATTGATTTCGGATGCCGGGGATTCTGAGTTGTCAGAAGCCGAAGAAGAAGTCTTAGATTCAGTGTTTAGCAAATTCTGTGGTTACTTGAATGACCCGTTTGGATTCCCTGACTGGATTCATATACATCTTCCAGAGATCAAAGAGATCAAGGGGGGAAGAATACCTCTTTCCCTCAGTGAAATTATGACGGCTGGCAAAAAGTCCTATGAAGAGATCGCAATCGTCCTCGAAGAAATAGAGATGCTTGAAAATATTGATGCGCTACTAGTTAGTTGAGTTTAGTTAGGAAAGTGTGAGATTCCATGCTTAAAGTAGGCGATACCTTTTTAATGCCCCCAAAATCCGGCACAGTAGAGCATCTCTGGATCATCATTACAGGGACAGATGCGAAAGGGGAGGCAGTATGCGTCAACGTCACATCAAACGATGTGGACCACACTACTGAACTTCACGTGGGCGATCATCGTTTCATCAAACACCCCTCAGTAATCCGGTATCGAACCGCTAAATCAATAAACCTACAGATTGTAGAAGATATAATTCAAAAGAAGATTTCTCCCACAGCTATGATTTGCACGAGTCATCAACCATGCTCTGCGGCGCTCATAAAAAGAGTGCAAGAAGGGCTTTTGAAATCTCCCCATACTGAGAAAAAATTCAAAATCCGATGTGCTGCTGAATGGGGCGTTGAATGGCCTCCCAAGAAGCCGTAAATTAGCAACGCACTATTAGGACACTACCCGGGCGGGAGGGGTGAGCGGGAGCGGCCCTTACAAGAACGGCAAATCCAGCGAGGAAACTGCGCAGATTCTTCCAGAGATTAGAAAACTCTAAGCCAGGCTGAGTCACTCCGCTCCACCTTTCCGCCTTTAGAACCCAATATTTGAAACAACTAAGAGATTAGACAAAAGTAATCTTTTGAATCCCTTAATCATTGACGATTTCTTAATCAAGGCAGTCATTACACCGCCGCCCGAAGGAGTTTCAAATGCAAAGTGCGCGTTCGTTCCTGAGATGGTTGACCGTGGTCTTTCTGGTAACCCTGGCATTAGCATGGGCGCCGGCAGCGCTGGCAGCGGCCCCCATGCTCACCAGCCTGAGTCCCAGTTCGGCCGCCGCCGGCCGCGCGGCCTTCACGCTGACCATCAATGGAATGAACTTTACGCCCGCCTCCACCGCCAAGTGGGGTGCAGCCGTGCTGACGACGGCCTATACAAGCGCCACGGAACTGACTGCAACCGTCCCAGCCAGCCTGATTGCCAATCCCGGCGCGGCCAGCATCACGGTAACCACCTCCGGCGGCGTCTCGTCCGGCGCCACTTTTATCATCAATCCGCCGCCGCCCGCCATCTATGTCCGGAGTCCGGCGATGGCCGGTGTGGACGAGGCCTGGGGTCTCGCCAGCCTGGCCGCCGCCGCTCCCGCTGCCGGCGTCACAGCCCCAGCGGCCAGCGGAATTTCGTCCCAATCCTCGCTCGACGTCTCTCCGCCCTCGCCCACCATCGTCAGCCTGAGTCCGGCATCGGCGGTCGCCGGCGGCGCGGCCTTCACGCTGACTATCAATGGCGCCAATTTTCTTCCCGGAGCAGGCGCGACAGTGGTGAGGTGGAACAACATTGCGCTAACGATAACCTACGTCAGTTCCATCCAGCTCACGGCAGCCGTTCCGGCCAGCCTGCTCGCCAATAACATCGCGGTAAGCGTCAAGGTCGTTACCGCCGGCGGAACCTCATCCGGTGTCCCCTTCACCATCAACCCGCCCCCGCCCGTCATCACCGCCATGGACTATACCATGGTCT